>JACCDU010144833.1_pt1 | contig 22208 bp, 39 predicted proteins | sample 7446081 | NCBI WGS metagenome assembly JACCDU01 (sample SAMN15323447, study PRJNA562643) | freshwater metagenome | isolation source: river surface water | place: USA:Blue River Watershed | collected 2017-08-17
ACCTTTTATGACTAAATTCATAGCTTTTTCCATAAAAAAAGCCCTAGGAGAGACTCTCACCAATTAAGGTGTTGGCAGACTGGCGGGTAACCAGCAGAGTCCCTTCTAGGGCTTACCCATAAACGCGCTGCCAAGCACGTGATAACTATACTTTAACTCCCCTAAGCTGACAAGTCCTGCAAACATTAGCATTTTTGAACTGAATACTACTTCTAGAGCGTCTGCAACCGGGACATACTTTCATCCCGTAAAAATTAGTGCTTTTCGGCAATTCTGCTTGTACAGGTATAGAAGGATCTGGTTTCAATTGTTTGATTTCTAGGCGATAACTTAGGTAAAAACGTTGATAACGGCTTAAATTTTTGTTGGTACTTAGGAGGAACTACCTGCATTACCGTAGCCTCTTTAGCTAACTGTCCAACAGGGAAGTATACATTACCTATAAGCCGAAGTTTCTGGTAATTAACTAAGTCCTTCAATGCTGCTCTTAGTTCGTAATCTCGTTCGTATTTAAACATACCGAAATTCATTAACAAAGCATCAGCAGTCATCCCGCCATGTTTATGGAACACCTCTAGGATTTTCTCTCTACGAGTCATGAGTTCTTCTCCTTTAGCTTGGCTTCGACGGCTTCAAGTAATGGCTGATCGTGCCAATTTTCTATATCCGCTTGTTCGTATATTGCTTTTTTTTCCTCATCCGTCAGCCCTTGCCATTCGCGCTGTGGTGAGCAGGTATGTATCTCAGCCGGGTTGACTTCTCCGCATCGTTCGCATTTCATAGCTTATGTCCTCTCATAACCCGGCATTTCTCACGATCCTGCTGTCCGAAGTCTGGGCTTATTTCTGACACAGTACAAGGCAATCTGACCGCATTGTGAGCCTTGATTGACCAGTAAATTGATAGACCACCACAGATAAAAGCAAATGTCAAAATAGCAATTTCAGCAACTTTCATAGTTTCCTCCCATTTTCCGAAAACTCATGGCCTAAAACAGGTATCGAGTTTGCGGAAATAGTGCTGCTTTGACGCAATTCTGTCAATAGAATTTCTAAATAGGAATATTGCATACGATTAGAATTATTCATTGACACAATTATTGCATTGGTGCATTATCTCTCTACCGCATCAAGCGGATTACTAGGAGCCTAATATGAACAAATATGAATTGCAGTATTACTACCTTAACGAAATACAAACAGGCCACCCTGATGATTTCCTGTGTGACTTAGACGCTGAAGTCATACACGAAGAATTCAGCAATATTTTGTTTGTCTGGTCTAAGTACAGACTTAACCCAGAGAAGCTGCGTCAGGCTATGAGCAACGAGATTGCCGCAATGATCTGTCGTGCTACTAAATCAGCACCAGACGTTGTACTGACCAAAGAAGATTACAGAGACTATGCTGAAGAACTGCGAGGCAAATAATGGAAAACACAATCATTTCAGATGTACGCACAGTGGCTTACAAAGAAGGCATTGCAGAAGGCTTTGAGATAGCTCGTCAGATGCTTTGCAAGTCGTTAGGCGAAGATCTGGACAGCTTTGGTAAGGCTTGCGCTCATGTTGATAAATTGATCTGGGAGAAAGCACGTTATGAAAAAGCTACTATCAACGAATGACTGGTTTGCTAGACATCCGGTCTGCACTGGTGCAATAATATTTATTCTATATATTTTGGCTAATTCTTTATGAGTAAATCCATCCTAGATCCATCGTTTAAATATGTCCCTGCTTCCAGTACCAATGTTGCTAAAACCTTTGCTAAAGCTCGTAAGGAAATGCAAGCTAAGGCTAATCCGGTACAGCCTGTACAGGAAGTCAAATCACTCAATATTATCGAGTATAAAAAATTCAATAAAGGGTAAATAATGTCTGAATATCAAGTCTACGCAAAGCTGCAAAAAGCTAGGATCAAACTACAATCCGCAGCCATTAAGAAGTCAGGACATAATAAGTTTGCAGGTTATCAATATTTCGAGCTTGGAGATTTTCTACCAACGATTAACGAGATATTCAATGAACTCGGACTCTGCTCAGTCATCAGCTTTGATAAAGAGTTGGCTACTCTACGCATTATCGATACTGATAACGGTGGCGCTATTACATTTACTAGCCCGATGGCTGATGCCAATCTGAAAGGCTGTCATCCTATACAAAATATGGGCGCTACCCAGACTTATTCTCGTCGCTACCTATACGTAAGTGCGTTAGAGATTGTCGAGCATGATGCGCTAGACGCTACAACAGGCCAAGAGTCTCCTAAGTCTGCAAAGCCTATCAGCAAGGACGTATTTGATAGCATGGCTATAGAGGATCAGGAGGCTATCCGTAGTATCGGAGTCCATGTTATCTCTATGCTGGCTATGGACGATGTAGAAGGCGCTGTCCAGTATATTGAACAGTGTGAGTTAGACCCAGACTCCAAAACCGCCCTATGGAGTTTGTTGGATAGTAAACAACGGGCAGCAATTAAGAAATTTACGACAAGGTAGAAAAATATGAGCTTTGATAATACAAATAGGGGCATATTGTCCAAAAATTTGAACAAAACGGCAGACAATCATCCGGAATATTCTGGCTCTTTGAACGTAGATGGCACTGATTATTGGCTATCTGCATGGATTAAAGAGTCCAGCAAAGACGGCAAGAAGTTCTTTAGTTTGTCGGTAAAGCCTAAGGATTCGGTTAAGCAGAAGCCCAAAGCAAAAGACGATCTGCCTATAGATGATGTGCCGTTCTAGGAGAATATGATGAAATATCTAATCGCACTCTGGCTAGCAGCTACAGCAACAATGTCTTATGCAGCCTGTACCTACAATACTTATTGCAGTGGTGGACAGTGTGTTTTCTGCACTACTTGTTGTTATGGCGCAGGAAATTGCACTACGACTTGTAATTGAGTTTATGGCCTGAAAGCGGATCTGCTTATTTGATTAACATGGGGTTCATCAACGCAGTGAAGTAAGTAAGGCCACCTTTATGGGGAAAGCGGATGCTGGAGACTGCACCTCCTTGCGGTCGTTGCTTGCCAGACGCAGCGAGTACCCACCTAATACGCCAAGCCGGTAGTGGCGCGTAACACCGGCAGCAGGGGCTAGATAATCCTTCGGACTGCTCCAAGTCTAGTGACCCTGCATAATTTATAAGGTAAATGCCGTATACAGGCTTATAAATTTGTATAACCAAGACGCATGACCATTGCTGGATGCTATGCGCGATAGCAAACTAACCCTGAAGCGAGAGTCCGTAAGTCCTAGGCAACTTGGCGGTAGCAAGAAGGGGAAAAAGCAGTGGTCAGTCGTGTTGGTGGCAGTGAATAATCGGCAGTGGCATATCGCACACGGATACAGGGAATAGCTGTCACCAACAACTTTACATAGGAGACTTATGAAACTGTTAGACGAACTACAAAGCCGCTTTGAGATTCCTAACGATAGGCAACTGGCTGCAAAACTTGATGTCTCAACTCCAGTTATTAGCCGCATTCGTAACGGTAAATGCGCTGTGTCAGCCGATATTATGATCCGTATCCATGAAGTTCTAGGTCTGCCAATTGCTGAGATCAAGGAGCTTTGCCAGTGAGCTGGAATATCGCAGAACTAGACGTAATCCGATGGGCTGAAGCTAGAGGAATTGTCGCTAATTCAGACTCTAAAACGCAGTTACTCAAAGCAGTATCTGAAATGGGAGAACTAGCAGATGCCATTATTAAACGGGATCGACCTGCTATTATTGATGGGATTGGCGATGTGCTTGTGTGCCTTATTGTGGTGGGGGCTTTAGAAGATATAAACCTGACCCATTGCCTACAATCAGCCTATAACGAGATTAAAGACCGTAAAGGCTACCTCAATAAGAATGGAGTATTCGTCAAAGATGGATCAAGTTAATCATCCAGCACACTATACCGATGGTGGCATTGAAACCATTGATTTCATTGAAGCCAAGAACCTAGACTTTCATCTAGGGAATGCCGTTAAATACATATCTAGGGCAGGTAAGAAAGAAGATAAGCTCAAAGACCTACTAAAAGCCCAGTGGTACATTAACCGGGCTATTAGCAGGATTACACCTTGATTAGCTCACCTCTGAAGACTACATGGTCATCATCCCAGACCTGACATAGCTCTGGAGGCAACATATGACCATCAATAAAGGTTAGGACTGCAAACCCTGATCTATGGTTCTTAGGGTTGTCTTCAGAGTATTCAAACTGATCCCCACTAACGTCACATAATGTACCTGTATCCACACCATACCTGTCACCCCGGTAATCTGACCAAGGCGTAACCTTCAGGGAATGCAGGTGGCCTGTTACTACGCTAATACCAGCCTTCATCGTATTATTGTAAACAGCATGGATGCCATTATGATAACGATGTTTAATCATTACAGACTCGTTGACCATAATACTGGTGGAGAACTTCCATCTAGGGAAATGGTCAGTCAGGTTCATGCCTTCTACGCCTCGCCACGTATCCCCTACCTGAGCCGCTAAACGGGCGTTAAAGCGCATATCGTGATTGCCCCATGTCCAGTGTAGGGCAGAGCCTCTAGCGGCCTTCTCGACCTCTTTTAAGCGTTCCTGACAGGCTTCTAGCTCTTGTTTTACTGTCGGCGTAGTACCCCATCCTGAAACTGGGTGTCTGGAGATAGACGCACCATCGAATACATCCCCATTCATAACGACCATCCTTGGCTTTATTTCTTTGATGATCTTTACGAATGCACGATGAGCAGTGCTGATAATACCGGGCCAGTAATGACAGTCAGACCCAACGACGATAACACCATTTTTCAATGTAACATTGACTCTGATATTATTCTCAGGATATGTTACTTTGAAGTCTGGGCTGTTCCTAGCGACTCCAGCAAGAACAATTCCGTGTCTTTCCTCAATCTTCCTACGTCTTGAGTTTATATTTCTAGGAGATATTTCTAGTATTTTTGATAACTCTACTACCGAACCGTGTTTATTCCACAGACCTATAAACTCTTGGTCTGTGCAAGATCGTTTTCGCATGATCCCCTCTAATTAGAAAATCGATGAAATTCCCCACACCAGTCATCCCTGCCAACCACAGGGAAAGTGCTTTCATAATCATCGTCACCCGTACTAATTAAGGTTGGCGGGTAACGTCTGCAATAGCCTAGATTTTCTTTTGGCTCACATTCAAAAAATGAGCAGGATTGGCAAGCTGGCATCCAATCTTCTTTTTTTTTAGGCATTACAATTTATTACCTTTATATTCTGGCTCAACATCAAGAAGTTGGAACGAATCAACGTGCCATGTCTTGTTTTCACCAGTCTCAAAAACTACAAGAATCGCGTTATTTCTTCGTGTCCAGCAAAACCTAACGTAGGACTCAGTACCAAAGGCATAGCCATCATTCATGCCCCTAGCACCACAATACTGGTCTCTCGTCGTAATAACAGTCCAACCACCAGCATTATTCTGGAAACCTGCTGCTTCTTGCGCGAAACTATAACAACTAATTAACGATAAGACAACAGCAAGTTTCTTCATGCTAGCCTCCTAAATAAAGGGCTTTCTCGTCGTTTCGCCTCTTTACAAGGCCCGGTAAAACTTTACCTCCACCCTTTGTGTACTTTAGGAACTCGTTAGCAGCACCTTCATAGTCACCTCGATTATGCTTCTGTCTCAAGGTACTCCTCTGTAAGGCTCCTAAACCTACATTAAAGGCAAAGCTGACCAGCGCATCCAACTGCCCTTGACTAGCAATAACAGGACAATAACGGGATACGCCTCGTATAAAACGAGCAAGATCGGCTTTAAGAATTTCATCAACTTCCTCTTTAGAGAATATGCGGAAATCTTCAATCTTTAGGGGATATTTCATACGGTCAGCCATATTCAGCCTACCCTGCTCAGGATAGAGAACATGACCGACCCCAATCGTCCATAGGGCAGCAGGACAGCGGTAAGGTTTATTCCTTACCCCTTCGTGCTTCTTCAGCATTAAAAAGGCTTTTTCGCTAATCATTTGCCAAATGCCCGACCACCGAAATGGAACGCTATGATGGATGCAAACAGCGCCTGAGTCTCGTCATCCCAAAGCTGGTCTGCCATCTCGTTAAAGGAAACACCAGACTCAAAGCCCTTGTAAGCCAGAACCGCATCCAAGGCACACAGAAGCCCAAAGAAGCCATAAGTAATGACAGGACGTACAGAAGCCCTCAGATTCTTCATCCACTGGCTAGTGCCTTCACTCAACTTCATATCGTGAGCATAGATAGACTGCATCTCAGCCTGTTGAGCCGTAATCAGGGCTACTCGTTCATCAGAAGCAGACTGAACCTTGATCTCGTCTAATTTGACTTCCTCAATACGCTGTTGGGCAGCAAATCCCTCTTTAGCCAAAGCCAACTCGCGCTCTGTCTGCATACGAGCAAGTTCTAACTCATGCTTCTTGTCTGACTTATCCTGAAAGAAGTCTAGGATCTTGGGCAAACCACCCATTAAGAACGATGTGAAAGTAGATAGTAAAGTAAGCATTAGCCCCCCAAAGTAAACATCCAAACAATACCGACGATTATCGATATAGAAACTATTGCGCCTAGTGTAATAGCTGCCATATCCTGAATAAACTGAAGTTTCTTGGCTTTCTCGCGTCTAGCAGCCATTTCCAGAGCCTTGAGATGTAGCCTATGGTCTACTTCCCTTTGTCTGCGGTCTGCCCTAAGTTTCTCTAGCCGCCCCATAAACTCGTCATACAGACCGGGTTCTTGGAACTGGTAGATAAACATCTCTTTCAAGTCTTTGTAGAACTGCTTTAACTGCCTCTCAGCGACCATCATCTCAATGACGATCTCGTAGTCACTGCGGCTGTCTTCTTGACCTTCAGGCGGGTTTTCTTGGAGTTCTTTAGCCTTGGCTATACCTTCTTCAGCCTTGCCAGCAGATGAAAAAAAACTGGTAAGCGCCCCTAGTGATTCGTGAGCAGACTTACCAGCCTCAGCGCATTCCCTAATCTCGTCAAAAGCCTCTTTAGCGACATCAAAAGCCGCCTTAGCCCCTTTGATTACCATCAGGGCTGTAGCGACTTCAATCATTTAGGCAGCGTCCCGTTTCCAGCCATCCAGAACATAAGACCTAATGCACCAGCGCCTACGATCCAGAATATCTTTTTAACGACAGAACGACCCACTTCCTCGTAGATCTTCTTAAATGCGACTTCAGCGGCTCTTTCTGCTATAGCTTCGATCTGATCGTCGGTTAATGGGATTTCTTTGTCAGCCATGATTACGCAGTCCTTTTCCACATACGAACCACAATATATGGTTGCAAGTTAGCATTAGTACCACTAGAACCAGTTGTGCTATTAGAAACAGTTATCCCAGTTGAAGCATTAGCAGTCGAGTAATTACCATTTGAGCTTCCTGATGATGGCCCTAAAACTCCAGTATTGTATCCACCGCCAGCCGTTCCATATGAAATATGCTGGTGCGTAGGATCTGTAACTGTTGCCGTATGAGTATGGCTAACTACAATAGCATCAGCAGAACCGCCTGTTTCCTCGGCTGTATCAAATGCTGCATTACCAGCATCCAAACCAACCATAACTCGACCAGCACCAAACGCAGTCCAAGTACCAAAACCTAGCAAAGTAGCAGGATTCGTGCTGCTAGTAGCGTTAATATAAATAGAGCCAACTGGGTACAAAGAAGCAAGAGCAGCTTGTACAAACGCAGTAGTAGCGACTTTAGTAGTGCTATCACCAGTCGTAGCTGTTGGAGCTGTAGCAGATCCAGTCAAGGTAGTTGTACCAGTAACCGTTAAGTTACCACCAACAGTAAAATCATCACCATCAGTGCCTGATTGCTGGTCTTTAAGCTGCGCCATCAGCTCACGGATAGCGTTATTGATACCTGACGGAGCGCAACCCTCAGCAATGTTAATACCAGCTATATCGGTATTATTTGCAGGTGTCGAGCTAAACTCGCTAATCTTGTTCTTTGGCATGATTATCTACCTAAATTAAGCAGGTTAAGTTCTTCTTGGGTTACTGGTTCTTGCGATGAGATCAACCCGCGAGTAATGACTGGAGCTTTACCTGAAACAGGAGTTCTTGGTTGTCTTCCAAGACGTAGCATTTTCTCAAGATCAGAATAACGCTGCAATCCCTGAGAAGTAGCAATATTTCTTGAACCAGCTCCAATAATAGTCGGGGCTGCTGCACCTAAAGCGCCAATTTCTCCAAAAGCCTGATTGCCTAAATATGCCCCTCCGACTAAAGGTATTACGCTAGTAGGAGCAAGTTTTCCAACGTATCTGAAGAAGTTTTGCAGACTACCGCCCTTGGCAGCATCACGAATAGCTTGTTGCTCAGTCTTGCTAAATGACCGCATTAGCTTTTCATTAACAGCTAAGTTGGTCAAACGACTACGCAATGCTTGCTCCATGCCAGCCTGAGTAAAATTAGTTTCGGCACGAAGTTCAGCAACATCAAACAACTTCTCAAGAATCTGAGTCTTTTTACCTTGCTTCCAGAGTTGTCTGCCTTCCTTAAGAGCTTCAATAGCTTTAGGATCTTGCACCCTAAATTGATCAGGACTTGCATTTTCAATAAAGTCATCAATTCTCTGTATCAACTGACCACCAAAATTACGGTCAGCAGCAGTCTCACTCATTGCAGCAATCAGAGCAATTCTTCTAAGCCTATCAAGTTCGCTAAGAGTTATTGGTTGAGTAGCAGCATCCTCAAGTCTTTTTAGTGCAGCCTCAGCTTTAGGCGCTAACGTAGGATCAACACCCTCTTTACGCAGTTCAGCAGCAGTTTTAGTAGCAAAACTCTGGAAAGCATTTTTCTTAAATGAAACACCAGAATCATCAGCAAATTGATATAACTTGCCAGCAGTTGCTTTAAGTTCTTCTGTCGTTGGGATTACATCAACATCTTTAGGCTTTAATCCAATGCCAAATGGAACACTAGTAGCAGTACCAGCCAACATACCAGCTAAAGGCCCGTAATCCTCTCCTACCTTCTGACTTACCATAGCAGACGGAGCAGCAGCAGCTAACTGTCTACCGGGTTGTGTAGCCATCTGACCAGCAAGACCTCTACCTAGTTCAGTAGTTGCTGTTCTTGAAATAGATGGCAAAGTAGCCAATTGAGTAGCAGTACCACCTAATGCACCACCAGCAGCCTGAACCATTCGCTCACGGGTAGTTTCAGGTACAGGAAGACCAAGCTGCGTTAAAAGATTTTCAACAGCGCCAACAGGTGAAGGAATTTGATATTGCTGAGGCAATACTACGTTAGCTGCCTGAGTTCCCATTTCTGCCAATGGGAGCGCTAACGATCCAGCTAAAGCACCGGGAGGCCCAGCAACCATAAAACCAAGACCAGCACCAGTAGCAACAGGAGCAGCACCTCTAGCAGCAATACCAGCGCCTCTCATAAACTCCTCTCCAGCAGTTCTTTGCTGTGGCTGTGGAGTAGGCGCAACAGTAGTTTCTTGCTGTTTTGCAAGTTCTTCTAAACCAGCAGTAGAGACTTTATCAAACTGACCTGATTTAATGTACTCAAGGTCTTTAGTTGATATTTTGGATAAATCCATTATTTACCCCCTTTACGCTTCTCTAGTTCTCTAGAGACAGCGTCCTGCAAGGAATTACCACCTTCTAATTCATAAAAGTCAGCCAATCCTGCTGTATCTTTACGCTTACGCAATCTTTCTAGATTTTTATTATGTGCAGATATTTTTGAATTAGCTGTTTTCTCAAGAGCATTTAATAATGTAGAAACTTCACCAGCAGTAAACTGAGCCAAATTACCAGCAGCAGCACGGGCAATCAAGGAACGCTCATTTTCAGTAATTGCACCTTGACCTTTCATTGCGCTAGCAGCATCCAATTCCAAACTAGCAAGACCCTGCATTGCTTGAGAAGTTCTGGCAAGTCTTTCGTCAATACTTCCTGAAGTAAACCCAAATGATGAAGCAAGTCTGTCAATATACATTTGAGATGAAGACAAAGGCCCGGCATAAACACCTGCCTTAATCAAAGGTCTAATTGTGCTTATCGTTGACAGAGTTTTTTGTGCAGAAATGGCTTGCGACTGAGTTGTTGCTATGGCTTCAGCAACACTTTTGCCAAACTCTTTTTCAAATTCCTTATTACCAACATTAATATTTAGCAAATTTCTACTAGCTATACGCAAATCTTTTTCTTGCTGAACCAATCTTTTCTGTATTTCAGCTATTTGATCTGATGTATATTTTGAAGGATCAACTCCCGGTGCAACTAATTGAGCTACACGATAGGCTTCATTTTGGTAATTTGTTTGAGCGCGTTGAAACTCAAGTTCTTTCTGGTTGTATTCAACAATTTTATTTTGTAAATTTGAAATTTCATTGGTTGCATCTTTAACAGATAGCTCACCAGTAGAAATAGACGCTTGTAAGTTATCAATAGCTCTATGAAACTGTGTTGGAGCATTTAGTTTCAAAGAAGGCAAATTTTCAGCCAAATCAGAAGAAAGTGCGCGAGTTCTTTGCTTATCTAGTTCTTCAATTGCGGTTTTATTTGCAGCTAACTCATCCTTAAAAAAAGGATTTTTAAGATTTTTACGCAAAAACTCATTTCTCTTAACAAGAGTTTCTCTTCTTGCCTCTAGTTCAGGTAATTTATTTTGGCGAACAGTTTGAACTGGTGGCAGTTGTCCTTCAGCAGGAACAGCAGGAGCCTCAGCAGCAGCGGGAACAGCAGGAGCCTCAACCGTAGGAGCAGGTTGTTGCGACAACTGATATTCAGCTATGTTTGCACGATTTCTTAGCTCATCAGCCAAAGATTTATTGCCAAGTTCAGCATCAGCAAACAATGCAAATTCACGCAATTGAGCAGGAGTTTCATTTCCTTTGAGGCTTGATATTTGCGATGCTCTTAATCTTTTGATTTCTTCATTGATAATAGGCAAATTAGCTCTTGCATTTTCTAATGCTTTTTGAGCAACAGGATTATTAGCAAACTCAGGTCTAGAGTAAGTCGCTATAGCTTGCTCAAAACTTCTTTTCTGGCTAATTTGTGCATCTATAGGAGATACTTGAGCTGCTGCTTCAGGAGCAGGAGTAACTGCTTGAGGAGTAACTACTCTTTGGCCTTGCAAGAAAGATGGAACTCCGACCATTGTTTGCTCAGTAGAAACAGTAGCAGCAGCAGGAAGAGCTTGACCACCTTGCAATTGTTTTGCATTAGCCACACCAATAAGGTAATCAGCCGCTTCTTTACTTTTTAGTGCGATTGCTCTACTTGCTCTTTGACGCAATTCATCTACTGTTTCATTGCCAGTCAATTTAGTCAAATTAGTAAGCTCAAGAGTATCAGCTTGCTGTAATTTAGTTTCACCAGCTTTTGCAAGGTTAGGGCCACCCAACAGAAGTTTTTGACCTTGAGCACGTAGAGATTCTGGAGTAACTTCTCCAGTTGGAGTCTGAATTACATCTATTCTTTGTCTAAGAGCAACTTCTTCAGCAAATTTACCGGGATCAATGAGCGCAAGTTCAGCAAGATCAGGATATTTTAGCTTTGCTGCTTCAATCGCCTTTGCTCTATCTAATGTTTGTTTTTGTGTCAGTGCTGCGCTTTGCAATTGCTGTTGCTGAACGATATTCTGCAATCCCTGCTGATAAGCACCACCAGCAGCGCCAAAGCCACCAGACAATGCCCCCAACACGTTTTCAGCAGCAGAGCGACGAGGCCCGATCTTGCTCATACCCTGAGCTAGTGCAAGACCAGCACCTAGCAATCCTTGAATATTTGCAACATTCTGCTGTTTCTGCATCTGCTCAGGCGTGATAAGACCCATGCCAAGCAATCCCTCGTAAGTTGTGGGAGCAGAAGAGCCAAATACGTTAGGGATGTAATCTGTAATTGCCATATATCACCTAGATCAGCGAAACTTTGGGTATACCTACTTGGTATTGTGGTGCTGCTACTTGACTTGGATTACCACGCAACAAGCCGGGAGACTGCAATTGCGACTCACGTTGTTGCAATAGGCTTTGACCTGTTTGCATTGCCATTTGAGTTAATACTGGATTTTGTTGTGCGTATTGTCCAACTGCATTTGCACCAGCGCCTAATTTATCAAGAAATGTCATATTGGCAGCAGGATTACCAGCCATACCATAGCCAGTGTAGCCACCAGTAGTTCCAGCAGCATTAGCCGCATCAAGAGCTAAATCAGGAGACAAACCCTGTTCTAAAAGTGTTGAAAGATTAGCTGGAGCAGCAGTTGTGGCAACTGGAGTAGCCTGACTAGCTCCCATCAATGTATTAGTACCAGCACTAACACCAGCAGGATTCATAAAAGCAGTATTGGCAGCAGTAGAAGCACCAGCGCCAGTTAATGCACTGCCAGTTCCGGCTAAAGTAGCTCCAGTGCCAGCGGTTCCAGCGGCAGTACCAGCAGTTCCAGCAGCACTACCAGCCATTCCCAAACCAGTAGCACCAGCAGTACCAGCAGCAGTGCCTGTACTAGCAGCTAAACCGGGAACTCCCATTGCACCACCAGTTGCACCAACAGCAGCGCCAATAAGCGCACCCTTCACTGGATCTTTACCTCTAGCTGCATTATAGGTTGCACCAGCAGCCGCACCAATCATTGCACCCGGCCCACTCATCATTTACCTCCCTGTGGAGTAGCTGTAGACTTGCTCTCTAGTGGAGCGCCATAGAAGACATTAGCAGCCTGTTGTAGCCTTTGCATCGGAAGATCCTGAGCAGCCAATTGACCTTGCAGTGCTTGTTGTGCATAGCCCTCTTGAGCTTGACCTGCTTGCAATAGACGCTGAATATCAGCATAGTCAGCCTGAGCCATAGTCGGAGCAGCCTGAGCAGCAGCCATCTGACGAGCTCTTTCAGCCTCAGCCGATTGATAAGCCAACTGACCGCCTTGTTCAGCCATAGCGCGAGCAAATACGTCTTGAGCGCGAGCTTCTTGTTCTGCCAAAGCACCAGATCCATAGCGCCCCATCGATGAGGCTTTAGACTGAAGACCTTGCACACCTTCTGTGAACTGTTCTCTAGCCAGACGGTTAGACTGCTCCAAAGCACCCGCTAGGAATGGATTAACGCCTCGTCCTTGAATCGTAGCCAGTTGCTCTGCCTGAGCAGCACCGACCAATGGAGAGCCAGCCTGAGCACGTTGAGCTGCTTGCTGGATAGCCGCCTGAGAGAAGGCAGACTGTTCAGGAGCTAAGGTAGCAGGAGCTTCTGGCATCCCCTGATAAAGCCGTTGAGCTTCACCTAAGCTATAAGTAATATACGGCTTAAATTCCGGTGCTATCTCCGTCTTTGTTTCTTGAGTTCCGCCACCACCACCCATATCACACCTCGCATATCCATTTTCGGGGCCGGAATCCATAAGCCTTAGCCCTACGATTCCACCCCGGCCTATGACTAGCAAATGTTAAATATTTGACATTAGCATCTCTAGCCATATTTTTTATAAATTGTAAACCTTTTTGTACCACTTGATAATCATTTTCTAACGTCCATGCAGCCCAAACGTGCAATTCCTCGCCCATTGGTTGCAGGATAAAGAAGCCATAAAAATGGTTATTCTTTAGTACCACCCACAGCATTGCCTTTTGGTTCCAGCAATCTGTGTACACATCTTCAGGTATCCAGTTCTCAGGGCTTCTACCCTTAATCTTGTCTAAACCAGCCCGAATACTAGGCCACCATTTGCGGAGATCATCCACAGGGATATGTTTAAATTCTGTCATCCGACAATTATATAGCCATAGGTTTTATCTGCTGTATTGTTAGACCAATGCGTAAGAGTCGCACTGCCCTGCTGCTGAGATGAAACGTAGACATTTGTTGTTGCACTAGGTGCTATATATTGCATGGTTGCAATGGCACTAGGAATAGCTGGTCTAGTAGGGCTAGTGCTAGTCCCAAAATGCTCAAGTGAAACACCAATATCAGTGGTTCTCCACATAATCTGAGCATAATCCCCTGCGTTCATTTCTAAAAAGAAATTCATAGCAGCAATCAGGTGAGAAGGATCGCCAGAGCTTTTTCTAGCTGGCAGGTGAAACCGGCTATTAGACGCAGCAACGTCCGATCCATTCTTGCGGAACCAGATGTCTACGTCCTGACCATCATTCGTCGTATTCTTGAACTGTAGCGAAAATTGCAAGTTATAAAGACCGTAGTTTCTGACATTCAGCCTAGAACTATTGGATAGGTATATTCCGTTACTGTAATCAGTCGTATTAAAGGTAACTTCATACGCTGTTGTAGTATTAGCAGCAGTCTGGTCTGTAGTGTCCTGAAAACCACCGTAGGGAGCCGAATCAGCTTCAGCAGCCGCAGATACAGGAACCAAGAAAATCAGGCTGTCGTAGCCTATACGCTCGTCATAGAGAGTAGTTGTAGTGACATTGCCTGTTGCTAAGGTAATCAGACCCGTATTATTGGTCTTTCCGTCCATAATCCCACGAACGACCTCAGAAACAGCCCGCTGATCCCCTCCAAATGGCGGTAGTGTACGAAACTGAGTCATCGATTACCCTGTTTAACAACGTCAAACTCTAAACCAACCGCAGTTTCCCAGTTAGCACCGCTAGGAGTCAGTCTCAGACGATGATATTCGCCATTAGACCGCAAACTCACACGGTTTTCTGCGTCAGCAGCTACATCTGAGCCAAATTCCACCTGTTCAGCAAGATTATCCCGGCTGGAAATAGCGATAGAAGCACTACCTTTGTCCACAATCGGCTTTGCCAGCATCACCGTAGACCGACCTACATCAATATCACCCGTTGTAATGATGGCAGTCTTAGGTTGACCAGAGAAAGCAATGATCTTTTGACCAGAAACACCCGCAAATAGCAGTTGTCCACCAGCAAAAACACGGGAATCTAGCGGAATATCAAGCGCATCGATGCTTGTGTTGTAGTTATCCACCTGCTCCAGAGTTGCTGAAGGCGTTAATACATAGGCAATTGACGTTGCTGTAGTCTCAGCATAAGACCACTTGTTCAAATCAATAGAGAACATCAGCAGATTTTTACCGCCAAACGTATTATTAAACTTCCAGATTACTAATTTATTAACAGGATCAACCGTAGCACTCATTCCTGTTGATATTTCGTTAGGAATAGCGTTATCAAAGAACCAACGGTTTACTTTCTCAGTACCGATATTCTTCGTTGTTTGACCATCGCAGACATAGAATCCATCGTCTGCAAGGAAATAGGTCAGGTTGCCATACTGAGCAATAGATCCGTTAGAAATACAGCCTAAAGACCGGCTAATAGCGTCAAACTGGAAAAAGAACGGAGAGCCAGCATAGCTCATCCGGTAGATCGCACGTTCTAGGAATACCAGACCATACTCACCACCTGCCAAACCAGTAATATCGCCACCGTCAGGAAGGATCTGGCTGTCAGCCTGAGAAGCAGCAGCAGGAGTCCAGTCTGTCTCATCATTCAAGTCTGACCAGTAAACCTTGCTCGTATCCGTACCGTCATTAGCAGCCACCACAAAGTCACGCACAACCGTTACGAACTTTGCAATAGGCGCATCAGCAGACAAGTCACCAAAGTAAGTCGATGAATTCAGAGTCCATGCTTGTAGCTTATCTTGACCATTAGCTAAGATCATCTTAGCGCCAAACTGAGTTACATCCCACCCTTCGACTGCGGTATATCCTGTTGTAGTCAATGCATCCAAACTAGCATCACTGCTGTCAAACTTGTAAATCTGTGTTGAGCTAGCAGCAAACAATGTACTTGCGCCACCAAACTTACCAGCAAAAGTAATCAGCAGATTAGCGCCAGCAGCATCAGAATAATCAGCCTCACTCTTAATCGCGGCATAACCGTTAGCAACTGGATAACAATTCTTTGCGTCTGTTATTGCTCCCATGACACCGGGTTGATCTGGCAACCACTCACCGAATATGATCTTTTGCATGAATGTCCTTTAGCGGAAAAATCCAAGGCACACAAACTGACAATCTAACAATGCACCTGAAGATGGGTTTCTTGTTTCCACCCTTGCGGTTGTGGTGGTAAATGGTGTTGCTGCTAATTGTGGAGAAGCCACACTCATTGTTGGCCCCGTATTTGCAGAGCTAGATGGCATCGAGTAATTCGCATCAGGCATAGCAGTAGTAAAGTTCACCGTATAGTCACCAGTGCCGTTATCTGTAATGCTAGATACGTTACCTGATGATCTAATTGCCACTGTTCCTGTACCATTAAAATTAACCCAAGCTCTAGCAGCGTATGCCGTAGCTATTGAGCCGTAGCCAGAGTTAAACTTAAAGTCACCACTTGAAGATATAGACGCTACATCTGCTGTAGTAGCCCCTGAATTACCTACACCAATGCGAACCGTACCATCAGGCGTAGAAGGCTGGTAAATAGTAAAGTTATTCGTAGCCGTTACTGATTGCCCTACTTGTACGTTATTCAGCTTTAGTGTTGACATTTAAATCCCCAGTGCAGCCTTGATTTCTTCAGGCGTAGCAGCAGCATCAATACTCTGCTGGATTACAGCGTATTTATCACGTACAGCTTGACGAGCAGCCTCAGCAGTAGCAGCCTCACTAGGAATAGTCGCTTTAATGTCTAGTGGAGCGAATTCCTTAGCGCGTTCTGCTCTACGCATTTCATGGGCTATTTCTTTGGCTTTTGGAATGTTAATAACTATCATGGTTGTCCTTTAGCGAAGAATGGAGATGCAGATTGTGTCAACATCTGATAATCCAGCAGTTTGTGAAATAAATGAATTTATCCGACAAGAACCTGTTGCAAATCTAGACCCGGCACCAGGATTATTAAAACAATAACTACCGAAAGTATTTCCACTTCCTGAGCTTCCAACAATAGAATAATTCGCATCCGGCATTGCAGATGTGAAGTTCACCGTATAGTCACCCGTACCATTGTCAGTAATAGAACTCACATTGCCACTAGCCCTGATTGCTACTGTGCCAGTACCGTTAAAATTAACCCATGCTCTAGCAACGTAACCAGTAGCGTAAGAGCCATAACCTGAATTGACTTGCAGGTTATCGCTGGAATCTGCATAAGCAGCTTTACTCGTAGCTGATGGCAGCGTAAACGTCAGATTACTCGCCGTACTAGGCGTATCTAGCGTTACACTACCTCCACCGCTACTGTTTAGTTTCAATGGCATGATTAACCCATAGCCCAAGCATTACGGAATGTGCGGTCTGTTGGTATCTCTGATACGTCTACGATCTGGTACGGCTTACCAGCAGGTACGTCCTTGGCAGCAATTTCTTCAATGGTCAGACCGCAGTCAGCAGGTACTATGACTGCTACGCCTTCGTCTGTTGGGTAAATTATTCGTTGGTTCATGGTTACTCCTTGTTAGCGAAAAAAGACAATATAAACCCAAGGATTATCGTTAATATTGCCAGTATGATCCATGGTTATTATCCGCAAAGCATTTGCTGCTGGATCAGTTCCAGTTCCGTCTCGCTGTTCTTGCAAACATACAAAACTTCCATAATTTGTCATTCCAGCCGCAGCATAGTTAGCATCAGTTAACGCGCTAGTAAAGTTCACCGTATAATCCGCAGTGCCGTTATCCGTAATTGAACTCACGTTACCAGAAGCCCTGATCGCAACCGTACCCGTACCATTAAAATTTACCCATGCCCTAGCCGCATAAATCGGAGCAGAGCCACTCTGAGCGCCATCTAACTTAGCCGCAGTAATCGCAGCATTAGAAATATCAGCAGTCACAATAGAACTATCAGGCAATCCACCTGCGGATAAACCTGTAATCGTTCCGCTACCGTCAATCGTTATTGGCATCTTATTGCCTCATCCAATTATCAGAACCTGCGTTTACATTCGTCCAAGTATTCGATCCAGCAGAAACTGGTGTCCATGTATCGCTACTTGTTCCTACATTCGTCCATGTATTACTACCTGCACTCTGCTCAGTCCAATTAGTCGCTTCAGGAGTTAAATCTGACCACTCCTCACCAATAATTTGACCATTCGCACTAATTATTGCAAGAGCATTAACATAACCAATACCAGCAAATATAGCGTTAGCATTACAAGTTACTGTTGCAAGAGCGTTAATACTTGCATCACCCTGATAAACCACACCACCGTTAGCTACAACTGTCGCAGTACCGTTAATCGATCCAGCACCAAACTGAATCCTAATTCCTGTCGCTGTAACCGTTGCCGTACCATTAACAGCCGCATTGCCAAATTGTACTCTTGTTGCATTAGCTGTAACAGTAGCCGTTGCGTTTATTGTAGCTACACCACTAAATATCGCTACACCAGCCGCTGTTACCGTAGCATTGCCAAATACCGAAGCAGTGCCAAAATTTAATATGCCGCCATTCGCTGATACCGTAGCAGCACAGTTAATAGAACCTGCTGCCATTTGCTGCCGTATACCAGCAGCCGTTACCGTAGCCAGCGCATTAACACTCGCAGCGCCAAACAGTACCGCACCACCTAAAGAAGCATACGGAGCCTGTGCATAAGTGTTAATGCCAAACATTTAGACAATAGTCCAGGTTGCGCCAGAAGGCACAGTAACCGTCACCCCACTAGCAATCGTTGAATTCTTCCCGCTAATCCCGTCATATCCCGTAGGAAATGTCATCGTTGTACTAACCGTCTGATTACTCAGGAAAATACCGTTAGCAGCAGCCAAGTGCTGTGCATAAGCCACATCGCTAGCATCCTCATGCACCGACTTATCAGATGGATAAGTGACGAATACATCCTTGCTATTAGCCGCAAAGTTAATCTTTGACGTAGTGCCAGAGGAATTAGAAAGAACCGTATCTCTTGATAAAGTCGTGCCAGACGATGTATACGTACCGATACCGACTTCCCATGTACCAGCCGTAGAATCGACGATAGCGTAATACGTAGTGTTACCGTTGCCTATGTCTGCAAACGAACGAAAGCCAGCAGAAGCGCCAGCTAACGTTAGAGTACCTGTACCAGATGTTGTACTGGTCTCTTTTATCCTGTCTTTAACGACCAAAGGCATTATTTACCCCTTAGGCCAAAGTCACCGACAAGCTACCAGTTGCTATCTTAAAGATGTCTCCGCTTGCAATCGTCTTGGACGCATCCAAGGCAGTGTGATACAGCAGATTGCCGCTAGTTGAAGCATCACGGATACCGATATAAGCTACGGTTCCCCATGATCCTGTGGCTTGCGGGAACTCAACCGCAGCACTATTGGTACTAACGCCATTGCTGGGCGCACCAAAAGTAACAGCAGTACGAGCATAAGAACCACCAGAAACTTCTGTACCAGTATCAGCATCGGTAGGATCAGACGTATAAAGAGCAACATAAACAGTTGCAGGGCTTGTATAGCTCGTATTACGCAAGGTAGCGTTAATCAGAGCATCTTCCAAATAGTTCGACATTTCTGCCATGATAATTACCTCACGTTATAAGACATTGCCATTGGTTGACCACTGTACTCACTAGACTGGTCAGACATCGATATAGCCGCTACAGAACGGTCATACAGAGAAGCCCATACCTGCAATCTAGCATCGTTCATCAGATACGGTTCAGCCTCACCCAAAGACGCATATAGCAAGGCATCAGGGCAGTTAGCCAAGAATACATTGCTAGCATTGCTGTCACTTAGTAGCGTAGGCTTGGCGTAATACAGCATTTGAACCGTATACGCAGTGTCAGGAATAGGGGCAAACTGAAGCTCTGAAGCCAGTACCGTATAGGTTCTAGGAATACCAGACTCAGTAGCTCTGGTGCTGGCATAGAATGTATTAGGAGCTTCGTAGGACAAGGAACTAATCGGAGTCGTATTGATGTGAATATCACGCATCTCCAAGAAGTCAGTAGGCAGTCCAACAGTGGAATCGCCGCCTGTCGTAGAAGCCGTAGCCACCACCAGCATCTGACGGATTCTCAGGTCTCTACGCAGACGTTCTTCAGCCAGCCGGATAAAGTCTGGGATTACTGAAGTTAGGTCACTACGAGCTAAATAGTTCGCTATCGTAGTCTTTAGGTCACTGTAGCTCGTAAATGCCATGTCTATTTCCCGTTATTGTGCGCCTCTATAGCGCCTTCCTCTACATCTTCCCATCGATACTCGTAAGTACCAATGTGACCAATATGCTTTGAGAGACTGTGATCTACATGAGTCTGGAACCCGGCATCCAAGGATTTGATGCAGAAATGCACATCCTCGCCAATGATGCCCTTAGAACCCCAACCTACATCAAACCAAGGCTTAGGAACCTTCTCAAAGACTTCCTTACGAATCATCACCACACCAAACCCAACCGCTGTAACAGGCTCTATGCCTTCCTTGCCCATCGAATCTACCTTGTGCCAAGCGTGACGAATAATCTTGCCTTCGTCATCCTTCTCTAGCTCAAGATTCAACGCAGTCGGTAGTGTCGGCTTACGTCTTGTTACTGCATTAACCCCAACAATCGGAACCTCACGGCTTAACAAAATGTCAATCGTGTCAGCAGGAAACCTCATATCTGAGTCAATAAACAGAACCGCATCACATCCCTCTTTGAGAGCAGCATCTACTAGCTTCTCCCTCTGATCGAATATCAGCGTTCCTGCCATCGTATAGAGCTTTAGCCCATTGCCATCTTTGGAACACCTGTGCTTAGAATCCCTGCCAACCATCTTGGCAAAGTCAAAAGCAAATGCAGTGTGAACCTCGTCCCTAGCTGGTACGCAAACTCCTACGTTCATTAGTTCCCCTTAGAGATAGTGCCACGATAAGTTTTCCAAACCGCATTATCGGGATTATTAAGCCAACTAGCAAACGCTGCGTCATCCACAATACTAAAGCCCTTCATGATGCCAATCTTGTTCAAGTCATCAATGACCGTGAACGGGATTCTGGCTACATGGTGAAGTTCTTTAAGATGCCCAGTCCTCTGCTTGTCAAACTCTAATTGAGCCTTGTTAGCCTCAATGATCTCCGATACATCCTGTTTAGTCTCAATGACGATACCACCGTCACCGTCCGCGTGTACTGCTGTATCTCTAAAGTCCGTCATAAGTTCTCGATGTGCGACCAAGTTCTACCAGTTCTAACCCCTCGGACGCAGTTAGAAGAAACTCCTAATTGCTTTCCAAGTGCTGCATGGCTTAGTGTGCTTGATCTAATCAATCTTACCTTTTCGGCATCTAGCAGCGATTTACCGTTGCCTTCACCTAAAGGAGCTACCGTTTTCTTACGACCCTTTCGGATCATGTCCTGCGTGTTCTCCTTAGGCGTTCCAACCAACAAATGATGAGGATTTACACAACTAGGATTATCGCATTTGTGCATAACGTACATACCATCAGGTATATCTTTTTTATTATGCAATTTCCAACTAACCCTATGCGCCCCCTCACTACCATCTTTCTTAGCGCCTAAAGATATTCTTCCGTAGCCATTTGAAAGACGCTGCCCAGTCCAATGCCAACAATCATCTTCCGATTTCTTGTCAACAAACCGCCAGAATCTTTCTTCAAGCGTACTCTGATCTTTCTTCTTTGAATGGGGACTGCCGTACTTTTTTACTCTAATGTAATGTTTCTGACAGTACCCCATTGCCACTACTTTATTTAAACAGGTTTCTACAACGCATTTCATAAATACTCCCACGGGTTAACATGGGAGTATTATATAATAAAATCCGTTACAGTGCCATGTTCAAATCTGCGATTATGCCATGAGCAGCTTCGTTCTTAACCTCAAGTGTGCATTCAACCAAGATCTGAGTCTTGTCAGCATCGCCAGCCTTAGCCAGTTCGTTCGTCTGGAACGGACGGAGGTAAGCGATAGCTGCGTACTCAGGATCAAGGATCAGAGCCTCACGGGTACGCATGAAGCGGTTAGGCACAACCGACATATTGCCGAAGTCACTGACGTAGATGTCAGCAGCGCCGATAATTGTCGAAGGAGCAGCACCAGTCACGTTGAAACGAGTTTCAGCGATACCAGTGAACGAGCTAACCTTCTGCTTACCAGTTGCGCCAACCATCAGAACCTTAGGCGAACCACCGGAAACAAACACTTCTGCCACAACTTCTTTCAGCAGGGCTTCAGTGAATGTACGGGTGTTACCGTCAGTACGGGTTGAAACACCGATAGTCGTAGGATCGCCACCGTTAGTCTGAGCAGACGAGTTGGTCTTGATCCAAGACAGCAGC
>JACCDU010092125.1_pt1 | contig 22205 bp, 20 predicted proteins | sample 7446081 | NCBI WGS metagenome assembly JACCDU01 (sample SAMN15323447, study PRJNA562643) | freshwater metagenome | isolation source: river surface water | place: USA:Blue River Watershed | collected 2017-08-17
ACCACTCGCTTATATGCGAGCATGTCAATCGATGGTCGTCAAAATAAAGACGACTTGGATAAAGAGATTCTTGTGGCTATGTTGTTAGCCACCATTCCTTTTACATTCCCAAGTTATGAAGAGCTTTTATCAGCCATTCACATCAGACATTACGTGGTGGATGCTGGCTATCGTGCTGCTTTGAACTTTGATACAGAGGCAGCAGAACGACCAGTTGATTACTGGCATTACGATGAAGAAGCTGGTTTTTTATTGAACAAGGGAAAATCCATCATTGATGCTTTGGTCAAGGCCACGCAACCCGATGATATTCATCAGGCTTATTCTTTTTCTTGTTACAGAGCTACTGAGTACGTCATTCTTTTGAGTATTGCCAAAGAGCTAAAAAATACCAATCCTGCTTTATTAAAGCGACTTGAAGAGCGCTCAGAGAATAGGGCTATTCGTTCAGGTGAGTTTCATGAAGTATTTTTAAAAGAGTACGGCTCCATTGAGAATCCTTTTCCGATGAAGTATTACGTGCCAGGTGATCGTGTTTGGTTCCGTAATCCTGATGATCGCTCTTCAGATATCTCTGGTTATGAAGGCTCTTGGGTTATTTATCTTGGTCATAACTTATTTACCAATTTCTGGAAAAGAGATCAGCCTTTTACCCTTGAAACTAAGTGTGTAGAGGTTTATCACTGGAAAGATGGTGCATATCTTGATGAGCATGGTGAGTTGCAAATGAACGAGTCGGTTGTTGAGTCATGCGTGGCAAAGTCTATTCAAGACCCAAAGAAATACAACATGATTATTGAACGCATGATGCGTTATCGCGACCCTAAAGGCGTTTACGACCAAGGTGGTTGTATTGATACTTCTAGAGAGTCTCCGCGCTTGGTGTGCATTGGTACAACTGACATCACTATCCCAGATTAAAAACTTATCAAATCTCACTTTTTTGGGATTACTGCCTTGTAGGAATTTTCTGATTCTGATGTAAGAATTTTCTTATTCTTGTGTAAGAACAAATAACGGCATATCCATCAGAGCCTTGTAATTATTGAATCCTAAAAATAACGCGCTGGCATATTTGTTAGATTAAATATATTCAATATTTATTAGCCATATACAACACAGTGCATGGCTCCTATTCTGCTCACTCTATTTTCCGATTGATAACTAGAGGAGAGAAATGGTGCATGACAACCATGGTTTAAAAAGAAGTCTACAGCCACGACATATACGTTTGATGGCATTGGGGTCCACGATTGGTGTTGGGCTATTTTTAGGTTCGGCAACAGCAATCCAGTTGGCCGGTCCATCCATTATCTTGGGTTATGTTTTAGCTGGTTTGGTCGCTTTTATTGTTTTAAGAGCATTGGGTGAGATGGCTGTACATGAACCAGTGGCAGGGTCATTCGCTCATTACGCTGGCAGATACATTGGACCCTTGGCTGGCTATTTGGTTGGTTGGGGATATTGGACGTATTGGATTGTGGTGGGTTTGGCTGAAGTCACTGCGGTTGGAGTCTATATGACCATGTGGTTCCCAGACGTGCCTCAGTGGATTTGGGCACTCAGTTCCATCATTGCAATGGCAGGTATTAATTTTGTTGCTGTAAAAGTTTTTGGTGAGTTTGAGTTCTGGTTCTCGCTGATCAAAGTGGTGGCCATTATTTGCATGATTGCGATTGGCTGTGCCATGATTTTCTTTGGCCTTGGTAATGCTGGTGAGCCAATTGGAATAGCTAACTTATGGCAACACGGCGGCATTTTCCCTAATGGAATTGGTGGTTTCTTGCTCTCATTGCAAATGGTCTTATTTGCTTATGTAGGTATTGAAATGATTGGCTTGTCTGCTGGAGAGGCGGAGAACCCAACTAAAACTATTCCAATGGCGATTGACTCATTGGCGTGGCGTATTTTGATTTTCTACGTCGGTGCATTATTTGTGATCATGGCCATCTTCCCGTGGCATCAAGTTGGTCAACAAGGTAGTCCTTTTGTCGCGATGTTTGAGAGCATGGGCTTGCGTGAGGCAGCTGGTGTGATTAATTTTGTGGTGATCACTGCAGCCTTGTCATCTTGCAACGCTGGTTTATTTAGTGGTGGACGTTTGTTGTTAGGCCTATCAAAAGTAGGTAATGCTCCAAAAATATTTTCTGAGCTATCCACTGCTGGTGTACCTGCTAAAGCCATTGTGATGACTGCCTTATTACCTACTTTGGGTGTGGCATTGAACTACTTTGTTCCAGAGAAGGCTTTTCAGTGGATTACAGCCGCTGTGACCTTGATTGGTCTATTGGTGTGGATTGCTATTTTGTACACGCAAATCCGATTTAGAAAATCTTTATCAAAAGAAGAGGCGGGGGCTTTGCCATACAGAGCCATCTTGTGGCCATACGGTTCTTGGTTCGCGATTTTCTTTGTGGTGTTCGTCATTGGTTTGATGGCGTATTCAGAGATGACGCGCATGGCTTTCTATGTCGGGCCGCCAATTTTGCTCGGTTTAACAGTTTTGTATTTTGTTTTTGGTTTACATAAAAAAGAGAGGAGAACGTCATGATTGTAGGTGTACCTAAAGAAGTTAAAAATCACGAATACCGTGTTGGTCTAACACCAGATTTGGTGAGTGAGTTAAAGCGTTGGGGTCACGAAGTCCTGGTTGAGAAAAAAGCTGGTGAGGCGATTGGTTTTATGGATGAGCATTATGTGATGGCTGGTGCATCTATGGTTGATTGTCCTAAAGATGTTTTTGCTCAGTCAGACATGGTGATTAAAGTTAAAGAGCCTCAGCCAGAGGAGTGCATGATGTTGCGCTCCGGCCAAACTTTATTTACCTACTTGCATTTGGCGCCTGATCTTAACCAGACTCAAGCGTTGATTCAGTCTAATGCCATTTGTATTGCCTATGAGACTGTTACCAGTGCAAACGGGAGATTGCCTCTGTTGGCTCCCATGAGTGAGGTGGCTGGCAGAATGTCTGTTCAAGCTGCTGCACATCATTTGGAAAAGTCGAATGGTGGACGAGCGTTGTTGTTGGCCGGTGTGCCTGGTGTATCCGCTGCCAACGTTGTGATTTTGGGTGCAGGAGTGGTAGGTGGTTCGGCTTTACAAATGGCAGTGGGCTTAGGTTCTCATGTCACCATTTTGGATAAAAATATTGACCGCTTAAGAGATTTAGATGCCATTTATGGCAACAGAATCAATACTCTGTATTCAAGTACTGCGAACATTGAACGTTCAGTGCTTGCCGCCGATGTGGTAATTGGTAGCGTCTTGGTGCCTGGTGGGGCAGCTCCTAAATTGGTCACTAGAAAGATGGTGTCAGACATGAAGCCTGGTTCTGTCATCGTAGACGTCGCAATTGACCAAGGAGGTTGTTTTGAGACATCACATCCAACCACCCATCAAGAGCCCACTTATCAGATTGATGATGTGATTCACTATTGCGTAGCTAATATGCCAGGTGCTGTGGCCAGAACATCAACCATGGCTTTAACGAATGCTACAGCACCATTTATTTTGGAGTTGGCCAATCGAGGTGTTCATCAAGCATTGAAATGTAACCACCATTTATTAAATGGTCTGAATGTGTATCAAGGTAATGTTACTTGTGAAGCTGTTGCAAGAGCGCATGGGTTGGATTACGTAGCGCCTGCTGCAATTTTGCATTAATTAAAAGAAATACAAGCAACTCAACAAAAAGCCTCATATCTACATATGAGGCTTTTTTTATTTGATTAATTAATCAACCAGGGATTAATTAAAAACTAAGCTTGATGGTATTTCTGTATCAAATCCACTTCGTTTTTTGAACCCAAAACAACAGAAACGCGCTGATGTAGTTTTTCTGCTGGCAACGTCATGATGCGCTCTTTGCCATTCACAGATGCTCCACCTGCTTGTTCAATCAAAAAGCTCATTGGGTTGGCTTCGTACATCAGACGTAGCTTGCCTGGTTTGCTTGGGTCACGTTTATCCCATGGGTACATGAATACGCCACCACGGCACAAAATGCGATGTACATCAGCCACCATCGAGGCAATCCAACGCATATTGAAATCTTTTTTGCGTGCACCTTCAACGCCAGCAAGGCACTCATCTACATAACGCTTCACTGGTTGATCCCAGTGGCGCATATTGGACATATTGATCGCGAATTCTTTGGTGTCTAGAGATATTTGAATATTCTCTTTAATCAATAGGAACTCATTAGTCTCGTGATCCAAGGTGAACATGTGCACGCCTTGACCAGTGGTGTAGACCAAAGTTGTTTGTGGACCATACACCACATAACCTGAAGCGACTTGATCAACACCAGCTTGCAAGAAATCTTTCTCAGTTAGATCGCCTGAAGTTTTTTTCTTCAAAATGGAGAAAATCGTGCCAATGGATACGTTTACATCAATATTGGATGAGCCATCGAGTGGATCAAATAGTAATAAGAAGGTGCCACTCTTATTGGCAGGGAAAATCGTTTCCATTTCTTCCGAAGCCATGCCCGCTAACGTGGCATCTTTACCGCAAGCTTCGAGCAGAATATCGTTTGAGATGATGTCTAGCTTTTGTTGAGTTTCGCCTTGAACGTTGCCGCTACCAGCTGAGCCAATGATTCCAGCAAGCGCACCTTGCTCTACCTGTTTGGCAATCAATTTACAGGCATTAGCCACTGAAACTAATAAAGATGCTGGAATGTTGGCATCTTTGCTGCCTAGTGTGGTGATGTGTTGTGTAAAGGTGGTGCCTTGCGACATATGTTTCTTTCTAATCAACTATTAAGTGCTTTTTGGATCACTTCAGCAACATCTGAAGATAAATTTGTTTGCTTAGATATGAATTCTAGTGCTGATTTCATATGAACTTGGTAATTTGGTGCAAATTGTTTCCAGCGATCTAAGCCTCTAGCTAGTCTGGCTGCCACTTGCGGGTTGATATGATTTAGTTCAATCACATGATCAGCCCAGAACTGATAAGTTGTTGCTGAAGGTTGATGAAATGCTCCAGGGTTGTTCATGCAGAAAGCATGAATCAAGCTGCGTGCCCGGTTTGGATTTTTAATATTAAAGTCAGGATGTTTTCTGAGTGATAAAACATTCGTTAAAACACTGCCCGTGTCCTGAAGGTCAATTTGACGAGTGGCTTGTAAGGCAAACCATTTATCGATCACTAAAGCATCTGATTTAAACCTCTCATGGAAATTGCTCAAGCTGGCTTGTGCATGACTTAATGAGAAATTGACTAAAACTGCTAGAGCGCCATATTGATCAGTCATATTGTTGGCTGATTGGTATTGCGCACTGGCTAGGTCATCAACCTTTGCATAGCCGCTGTCTGCCAACATATGTAAAGCCAAGTTTTTGAGTGATCGCTTACCGGCACTTCTGGCATCCGGTTTGTAAGAGCCAGGAGTTTGGTGCTCCTGATAAGCCCATAACCAATCATCCTGTAAAGCCGTCGCTAACTGTTGACGCACTTGACGGCGCGCTAAATGAATCGCTTGCGGATCAATCACGCTTACTTGTTCATATAAATAGCTCTCAGCCGGTAAGGTAAATAATAGGTCTTTAAATGCTGGATCTAAATTAGGACTGCGCAAAATGTCTTTAAGTGCAGTGACTAGTTCAGTATCAAGTGCTTTGCCATTCAGGATGCTTCTCATGAAAAGCTTCTGTGCAGCTTCCCATCGATTGAAGGCATCGTCGTCTTCTTTCAGCAGAGTGAGTAATTCGGATTCTGGTTGCTCGAAATCTACAACGATTGGTGCTGAAAAGTTTCTATTAATCGATAACACAGGCTTCTTCGAAAGGCCTGTCACTGTGATAGTTTGTGATGGTTCTGTTAGTTCAAATAATTGTTCTGGACCAGTGCCATCACCAATTAAGCGGTAGAGCAATGGGATATGGAAAGGTTCTTTTTTGTCTTGACCAGGTGTTGCTGGGCAAGACTGAGTGAGCGTCACTTGATAATTGCCAGCCACAAAAGATTCTTCTACTTTCACGCGTGGAGTGCCAGCTTGACTGTACCAGCGCTTAAATTGAGTGAGATCCTTTTGGTTAGCATCAGCCATCGCTGCGACAAAGTCATCGCATGTCACTGCTTGCCCATCATGGCGTTTGAAATAAAGATCCATGCCTTTACGGAAGCCCTCGCGACCCAATAGAGTTTGTTGCATGCGAACAACTTCAGAACCTTTTTCATAAACAGTGACGGTGTAGAAGTTGTTAATCTCTTGATAACTATCTGGGCGAATAGGATGAGCCATAGGACCGGCATCTTCTGGAAACTGTACTTGGCGTAACAGACGAACATCTTCAATGCGTTTCACAGCTCGACCGGATTCGCTACCCATTTGATCAGCTGAAAACTCTTGGTCTCTAAAAACGGTTAAACCTTCTTTGAGAGATAGTTGGAACCAATCTCTGCATGTCACGCGATTGCCAGTCCAGTTATGGAAATACTCATGAGCCACAACGCTCTCTACGTTGCCATAGTCCACATCACTGGCTGTTTCTGGATTAGCTAAAACAAATTTTGTATTAAAAATGTTTAAACCTTTGTTTTCCATGGCGCCCATGTTGAAGTCTCCGACCGCAACAATCATGAAGCGATCGAGATCAAGCTCTAGCCCAAACCTCTCTTCATCCCATTTGATGGAGGCAATTAGTGAGTCCATCGCATGTTCTGTTTTATCTAGGTCTTTTGATTCAACCCATACTTGTAAGAGTTTTTCTTTGCCTGATTGACTCTTGATAGTTCGTTGAATGGCTTGTAGTTTGCCAGCGACTAGTGCAAACAAATAAGATGGTTTCGGAAATGGATCTTGCCAAACAGCGCTATGCCAGCCATTACCCAACTCTTCTTGTTTGATGAGGTTGCCGTTTGATAGCAGTACCGGAAAATCATTCTTCAGAGCGCGTAGTGTGACTTGGTAAGTAGCCATCACATCTGGGCGGTCTAAAAAGTAAGTGATCTTGCGAAATCCTTCCGCTTCACATTGTGTAAAAAAGTTGCCATTGGAGACATAGAGTCCCATCAGCGAGGTATTTTTGTCAGGTGCATTGGCGCTGGTGATGCTCAGTTCAAAGCTGTCTGGCAAGTTATGTAGTGTCAAGCTGTGGGGTGTTAATTCGTACTCACGAATAATCTCACCGTTAACTCGCACACTCACTAGTTCTTGCTCTTCGCCATGCAGCACTAATGATTGGTTTTGGCTGCCAGCGCTTCTTTCCATGATCATGCGATTGACCACAATGGTTCTGGCAGGGATGAGTGCAATATCTAAGTCAACAGATTTGATTGTGAAAGCAGGCTCTTTGTAATCACTTCTTAAAAAGGTGATGGGTGTTTCTGTTCTTGCCATGAGTTGTCTCTCTAACTATTTAATTGTTGTGGTGTTGCATCAGATTAATACTGAACCAATAAAGTGCCCACACCAATTGCTATAAAAATAATTGCAGCAATGCTGTGAACCCATTTAATTGGTAGGGCTCTGGTGAATTTCTTGCCCAACCAAACAGCGGGAGCATTCGCAAGCATCATGCCTACTGTTGTGCCTGTTACCACCGCTAGTAAGTCATCATAGCGAGCTCCTAAAGCCACAGTAGCAACTTGGGTTTTGTCACCCATTTCCGCCATAAAAAATAATGACGTGGTGATTGTGAAAATTTTCCAACTGCTATGTGTGCTGGGAGTGTTTTCATCACCGTCTAACTTGTCTGGGATGAGAAGCCATAATCCCAAGCCTATAAATCCAGCTCCTAGAATCCAGCGCATGACGTCTGGGCTTAACCATGAAGAAATAGCGCTACCTAGAAAGGCAGCTAGGGCGTGATTCAAGATGGTGGCAATAAAAATGCCCCCAATAATGGCCCAGTGATGATCTTTGTACCTTGCAGAGAGCATTAAGGATAAAAGTTGGGTTTTATCCCCAATTTCAGCCAAAGCAACAATGCTAGTGGCCAACAAGAAATAATTAAAATCCATTTAAAAACAATAGGTTATGGAATTAAATCCATTTTAGTTAAAAGCTATCATAAAAATTAATAAATACAATTTAACTATCGATCTGTTTTAGACATAAACTACGCCTGTCTAGTTTGATAGCTATAGACACTTAATTTTTACAACGTACATAGCTATCGTAACCGACTTATAAGTTCAATCTATCGATAGGAGTGAAATATGCCAACATTAAAAGGTAGTAAAACTGAACAAAGCTTGAAAGACGCATTTGCTGGCGAGTCTCAGGCTAACCGTCGCTATTTGTATTTCGCGAACATGTGTGACATCGCTGGTGAGAATGATGTTGCAGCTTTGTTCCGTTCTACAGCGGAAGGTGAAACAGGCCATGCTCATGGTCACATGGAGTTCTTGATTGAAGGTGGCGCAGGTGAGCCTGGTACAGGTATGCCTGGTCGTACGCCAAAAGAGGCTCTAGAGGCAGCTATTCACGGCGAAACACACGAGTACACAGATATGTATCCTGGCATGGCCAAGATTGCTCGTGATGAAGGTTTCGACGAAATCGCTGACTGGTTCGAGACTTTGGCAAAAGCAGAGCGTTCACACGCTAATCGCTACCAAAAAGCTCTTGAGGCACTAGGTGCTTAATTAAGGCTTTTTAAGGAGCTCTGAGGTCTGACCTCGGAGCTCTCATAAAGAGTCTTATTAATAGAAGATTTCCCAAACAACAACTACAAGAGGAACGAGATCATGAGTCAACGTGAAGGTAACTTAGAAGCTCCAACCAGACACGCATTGGATTGGAAGAATCCTGATTTCTACAATCAAGATTCTCTCAATGCAGAAATGGAACGCGTTTTTGATATTTGCCATGGCTGCCGCCGTTGCGTGAGTCTTTGTGGTTCATTTCCAACGCTATTTGATTTAGTGGATGCCACCGAAGATGGTGAAGTTCATGGTGTTGATAAGAAGGATTACGACAAGGTTGTTGATCAGTGCTACTTGTGTGATCTTTGTTACATGACCAAGTGCCCATACACACCTCCGCATGTATGGAATTTAGATTTCCCGCATTTGATGTTGCGTGCTAAAGCGATCAAGCATAAGAACGGTGAAACTAGCTTCAGAGATAACGTTTTATCTTCAACAGATAAATTGGGTAGTTTTGCTGGTATTCCAATCGTTACGCAAACCGTGAATGCTGTGAACAGCACTAAAGTGATGCGTAACGTGATGGAAGCAACTTTGGGCGTTGATAAAAATGCTTGGATTCCTAGCTATGCCCCGCAAACATTCAAGCAAGTGGCAAAAGAGTCTGCCGCTTGGCCGGTGAAAGATGGTGAAAAAACACCCGGTAAGGTCGCGGTGTACTCAACATGCTTTATTAACTACAACGAGCCAGGTATTGGTCAAGATTTATTAAAGCTATTAGCTCACAACGAGATTCCATACAAGTTGGTGGAGAAGGAAGCTTGTTGTGGCATGCCTAAGTTGGAATTGGGTGACCTTGAGTCAGTGGCTAAGAATAAAGATATCAATATTCCACAATTGGTGAAGTTGGCCAGAGAAGGTTATGCCATCGTGACACCAATTCCATCTTGCACTTTGATGTTCAAACAAGAATTGCCATTGATGTTCCCTCATGAAGAGGATGTGCAATTGGTGAAAGATGCTATGTGGGATCCATTTGAGTACTTTATTGCACGCAATAAAGATGGTTTGCTAAAAACTGACTTCAAGGTTGAGTTGGGTAAAGTTAGTTACCACGTGCCATGCCACTTGCGTGTGCAAAACGTAGGTAAGAAAACTGCAGAAACACTTCAGATGATTCCTGGTACTGAGGTTAATGTCGTAGAGCGCTGCTCAGGACATGCTGGTACTTGGGGTGTTAAGAAAGAGTTTCATAAGACCGCGATGAAGATTGGTAAGCCAGTCTTTAAAAACATGGCAAGCACAGAACCAGACTTTATTAGTTCTGACTGCCAGTTGGCGGGGCACCATATTGAGCAAGGTATTGAAGAAAACGGCATGAAGAAGTCACAAATGGCTCATCCGATTTCTCTTTTGGCTAAGGCTTATGGCCTTTAATCAACATTATTAGGGGTGGGTAGATGGAGACAACAATGGGAAAAATTAAGCGCGAAGAACTCTTAACATTAGAAGCCTATTACAAAGCGCGCCCAGAGATGCGTCAGCAAGCAATTGCGGAACGCAAAAAGAGAACAGTCATGTTGGGGGAGCATCTCAACATGATTTTCGAAAATAAATTCTTGATGCAGTATCAAATACAAGAAATGTTACGTGTTGAAAAAATCTTTGAAGATGAAGGTATTCAAGATGAAATGGATACCTACAATGCTCTAGTGCCTGATGGCACGAACTTCAAAGTAACGATGAAGTTGGAGTATGTGAATGAAGCTGATCGCAAGATTGCGCTAGCCAAACTCATTGGAGTTGAAGATCGTGTTTTTATTGAGGTAGAAGGTCAGCCTCGTGTGTATGCGATTGCCAACGAAGATCTTGATCGCACCACTGCAGAAAAAACATCGTCTGTTCATTTCTTGAGATTTGAGTTGACTGACGATATGAGAAAGTCATTAAAGGGTGGTGCGCAGATGAAGGTTGGTTGTGATCACAAAGAGTATCCATTTCATGTGGAGTCTTTGCCAGCTGAAACTTTAGCTTCATTGATTCAAGACTTGAACTAAGCAAAAAACTTAAAGTAACAAAATTAAAGTAACTAAGAAGAATAAATAATGCCGCTGATGCGGCATTATTTATTTCCAGCCTAATTCTCGGGCGATAAACTTTTTAGCCTGTTCTGATTGTGGGTGTTTGAAGAAGTTCTCTGTATTAGATACTTCCAAACATTCGCCATCGGCTAAAAAAACCACTTGATCAGACAGTGATTGGACTTGCCCTAAGTGGTGGGAGGTAAATATCACGCCGCAACCATTTAAGGCTAGATTTTTAATAATGGCCTCGACTTGCTCCGTGGTGCTCGGATCTAAGTTTGCGGTCGGTTCATCAAGCAAAATAACGCGAGGTTGTTGTAATTTAGCGCGCGCCAAGCTCAAGCGTTGACGCTCTCCAGCGGATAGCTTCATGGCTGACTGATTTTTCAAGTGACTCAAGCCTACCGAGGTGAGCGCAGTATCAATGTCACTTTCAGTAATTTCCACCTCGGACAAACTATCTTTTGCCATCGCTAAATTACTTCGAACACTCGCTTTGATGAGTGGTGTGTGGTGAAGTACCAGAGCAGAGCCTAATTGTTGAAAGCCTGGTGCATAGCTTCCTTTATCGGCTTCAATAAGGCCATGTAACAGTTTTAATAAAGTTGTTTTACCTGAACCATTAGGACCTATTACTGCAGTGATGCCAGTGGTTGGAATCTGTGCGGTAATGGAAAGTATTTGGCGCTCATCTCTACAAACGCTGATGTCATGCAGGGTAATCATCGGTTGAGTATTAACCATAGCGACGCTCAGCAATTGATTTGATGACAGAGGTCATTAAGTTGGCTAACAGAACCACTCCTAATAAAACCATTCCAAGAGCTAGAGCCAAAGGTAAATCACCCTTACTCGTTTCAAGAGCAATAGCAGTTGTCATCGTGCGTGTTGCGCGATCAATATTGCCACCCACAATCATTACAGCCCCAACTTCGGAGATGGCTCTGGCAAAGCCGGCTAGTAATGCAATGGATAAAGAGAAGCGACAATCCCACATGAGCCATTTCAGCTTCGCTAAAACTGGTAAGCGTAGTGCTGACATGGTTTCTCCATGAATGTGCCATGCATCCTCAATGGTTTGGCGAGTAAGTGCGGCAATCAATGGGGTGGTGAGAACGCTTTGCGCCAAGATCATTCCCTTGGGAGTGAACAACCAATTTAATTCACCAAGCGGACCAGTTCTTGAGAGTAGTAGATAAATGACTACCCCCACAATGACTGTTGGAACACCCATGAGACTATTGAGAACAACAACAATCCCTTGTCTACCGGGAAAGTTCTTAATGGCAATGAGCGCTCCTAAAGGCATACCAAATATGCAGCCAATAAGGAGGGCGGTGATGCTAACTTGTAGAGAAACAAGAACAATGCCAATTAAATTGGCATCCATTGTTTCTAATAAAGAAAAAGCATCGCTGAAAGCTGTGAACATGGCGTTAGCTTAATGGTTTTTAGCCCCGGTTACGGGGCTAAAAGATAAATAAAACTATAAAAAGCTAATATTTATTTCGCGTTAGGGAAAAACAGTTGCTCGCCACCTACTTTGTAGCTTGCAATAGTTGCTTGACCTTCTTTGGAGATGATCCAGTCAATGAATGCTTGACCTTCAACATGCTTCACGTGTGAGTGTTTGCGTGGGCTCACCAGCATCACGCCATATTGGTTGAATAACTTTGGGTCGCCTTGAACCAACACTGTTAAATCACCACGATTCTTGAAGCTTAACCATGTGGCACGGTCTGACAAAATATAACCATTCATGCCTGATGCTGTATTCAAAGCTGGGCCCATGCCAGAACCTGTTTCTTTGTACCAACCTTGTGCAGCAGATACCTCAATGCCAGCACCTTTCCAGTAACGTAGTTCAGCAGCATGTGTGCCACTTTTATCGCCGCGAGACACAAAGGCTGATTTGCTATCAGCAATCTTTTTCAAGGCTACTTGGATATCTTTGCCGCCATTAATTTTTGCTGGATCAGCCTTAGGGCCGATGAGTACAAAGTCGTTGTACATCACTTCAATGCGATTTGGTGCAAAGCCTTCGCTAACAAACTTGTCTTCAGCAACTTGATCATGCACGAACACCACGTCAGCATCGCCGCGACGACCAATATCTAGTGCTTGACCAGTTCCAACAGCCACTACTTTGACCTGAATACCTGTTTTTTTCTCAAAAACAGGTAATAAATGTTTGAATAAGCCTGATTGCTCTGTGGAGGTCGTAGAGGAAACCACAATACTCTTTTGAGCATTTGCCAAGCTAATACCTGAAAAGGCTAAAACGGCTAAAACACTTAGTCTTAAAACGGAACGTCGTTTCATATTGTCTCCAAAGTAAATATGGCTATATCATCAACAATCATTTAAACATTATCAATATGTAATTAATTTCATATGCAAATTAAGATTAAACCCAGTGTTCATATCCATAAAAAACACCAGCGCTTAGGCGAGTCGGTTGATTTGAGTTGGGTGGCAGGTCTATTGAGGGGCGTACAAGATGGTAGATCTCTGCAATCTGCAGCAGAGATCATGGATATGTCATATCGAACATTGTGGAATCGCCTAAAAGCGGCGGAAAAAGCCTTAGATTGCCGACTTTTGATGAGTGTTAAGGGGCATGGCTCTACCTTAACAACGGCTGCAGCTACATTGCTACAAATCGTTGATGAGGTTGAAAAAGAGTTTAGGAGTGTTAGCAAAGAGCAAGAGAAGCGTTTGCAAGCAAGGCTTGAGCATTTGAATGATGATGATCACAAGAAGTGGTTGTTGTGCGCTAGTAATGACCCAATTTTGGAAGAGTCAGCTACCGATCTGGCTGCATTTGAGTTGAGGACAATGGGTTCAGGTCAATCACTAGAGCGATTAATTTCAGGTGATGCGGATTTGGCAGGTTTTCATGTGCCAGATGATGAGAGTATTGCAGCGGTTCGCAAGCGTTTGTTATCTGAGGGTGTGCAGGCGTACCCGGTCATGAAAAGAACTCAGGGTTTAATTGTGGCCAAAGGCAATCCTTTAGGCATTAAACATTTAAAAGATTTAGCTAGACCAGAGGTTAGATTTATTAATAGACAGCGTGGAGCGGGTACGCGTTTATTGCTAGATAAATTGCTAGATGCTCAAGGTGTAGCTGCCCAAAAGATTAAGGGTTATCAACGCGAAGAGTTTACGCATACTGCTATTGCAACAGCTATTCTTGCAGACACTGCTGATGTGGGTGTTGGCTTGAAGAGTGTGGCGATTGAGTATGGTCTAGGATTCATACCTCTGGGCGATGAAACCTATTTCTTGGCCATGTCACCGCAAATGATCAAGCGCAGTGCTGTGAGTGAACTGATTCGGAAAATTAGAGCAGCTGCAGGATCTAAGTCTGGCTATCAAGAAGTCAAACTAAGACAAAAGAAATAATTAACTTAGGTTCTAACGATGTGAACACTGCAGTGTGCTTCTTCGACAATCTTTGTCATAGAAGTTCTCCAAGGCGCTACCTTGTTAGGAATCTTATGCGATGCGCCAATCATGATCATGGCAGCATTATTGTCATTAGCGAATTCAACAATACGTGATGCTGGATCTAATGCTTCAAGTACATGAAAAGATACGCGTTCAGTCCCCATCTTGAGGGGCTTAGCCCATTCCATTAATTGCACTAAGTGGCTACGCACAATACCTGATGCAGTTTCTGATTCTTTATTCCCCTCAAAAGTGGGGGTGCCTGAGATGGTGCTTAAGCAAATCAAGCGACTCTCTGGGTAAGCAAGTAATAAATGTTTGGCTGCATTTTGCATACGCTCACGCAATACCTCATCGTGTTGTCTGGTATCAATCGCTACGATCAATACTGGAGCGGTATCTTCTACGGCACTAGGGCGTGGACATTCTGACGGTTGGTAGCCTGCAGCTCTAAACCAACGTTTCATGTTGTCCCAAGCGCTGTTAGGGTAAATCTTTTCTGCGCGATGGGTTAACTGAATACTTTGTGGGTTTTTCAGAATATGTCCCAAGCGCTTAGCACTTTGGTAGCGATCATCTGCCAATGGTTCTAAGCAACGTAAAACAACTTCTTGAAGCCAGGTAGGGATTTCTTTACGAATGGCTCTTGGAGGAAGTGGCTCGCTCCACATTCTTTTTCTCAGACCACTGACTGTTCCTGGGCAGCCAAAAGGATATTCACCAGTGAGCATTTCATAAAGCATGGCGCCAATAGCAAAAATATCACTTCGCCAATCGTTGCGGATACCCATCACTTGCTCTGGAGAAATGTAAGGTGCTGAGCCAATGCCCTTGTACATTGCTTCCACAAGTAAATCTGGGTAGCGTGCATGGTGAGCTAAGCCAAAATCAATTAAAGCAATTTGATTGTCGGGCTTCACTAAAATATTTTCAGGTTTGATATCTAGATGAATAACGTCTTGCGCGTGTAAGGTGGCGATTGCAGTAGCGACGTTAGAAACAATCTGAATTGTTTTTTCAATATCACTAAGGCGTCCGCCGTCTTCCTTGATGATCTTATCTAGTGGAACACCTTCTAAATGTTCCATAGCAATGTATGGTTTTTTCGCCATATTGCCAGTGCCAGCCACTCTTGGAACATAAGGGCTTTTAATTGCCTTCATGATATTCAACTCAGTCTCAAAGCCAATTAAGCTTTCAACTGGTTGATCACGACCCACGCGAGGAACTTTAACCAAAATAGGGTAATCAATACCTTCTTTGGTGGCTTGATACAAAACTGCCATGCCACCTTTATGGATAGGTTCGCCAATCAAGAATCCGTCGACTTCATTGCCTTCTTGGAATATTTCGCGAATCGACTCTAGATTTTTATTAATCGGCATTTGAATTTTATTTAAATTACTTTCCAGTTAGCAAGCGATTGGCTAGCTCTGCAGGCAAGCCTGCTTGGTGAACTTTATCTGCAGCCTTGTAGTGGTCGTAGTCTATGCGATTAAACGTAATAAGTTCTTGATCTGGTTCAAATAATGCGTAATTGGCGGCTGGATTGCCATCGCGAGGCTGGCCCAGAGATCCTGTTACTGTGACCCATTTCCTGTGCCTTGGCATAGGCATTACCTCACCATTGCCTGGTGCAAACCGAATTAACTTACCAACAGCGCTTTGGTAATAAACAGTTGGCTCGTGAACATGACCTACAAATGTATAAGGAGTGCCGGCTGCCTCAGAGCAATGCCATGCAGCTAAACCATCATGGATATAACCCCATTTGTGAGGATTAGATGCATTCGCGTGAACATATGAAATATCTTCATCCTTAACAATTAAAGGCAGACTCTTTAAAAAAGCCACATGGTCATCACCCAACTGATCCCTAGTCCACTGAATAGCGGCCCATGCGTTTGTATTCATGCGAGTGGAGTGGTCTGTGAAAACCGCTTCATCATGGTTACCCAAAACGGCGATGGCTTTTTTCTTATCTATTAACTCAGCGACCTTTTCAATAATCGCAACTGGATCGGCGTTATAGCCCACTAGGTCGCCTAAAAAAACAAATTCATCGGCGCCATTCTGCTCAGCGTGCTCAAGGCAAGCTTCAAAGGCTTCTAAGTTGCTATGTATATCGGCAAAGAGGGCGATTCTGCGTTCGGAAGACATTTTTTAATAATAGGTTATCTAGTCTTCTATTTTCTGACAAAAACACTCAATTTTCGAGCCATTCTCTAAAAAGAACGTTAAATCATATAAAATTGCTAACTATGAGAATTTCTATGAAACGTCACTTGATTCATTGGATGGCTATCGCAGCTATTCTGATGGGAGCATTGGCGCCGTCGATTTCTCAAGCAATTGCTCTAACAGAGCAAGGTAAAGGCATTTCTGTAGAGGTTTGTACAACTGTTGGCGTCAAAATGACCCAAGTCATCAGCACAAGTGGTGCGGATGATCAACAAATGGTTAATGAGCATTGTCCATTTTGTTTGGTTCACGGCGCCTACGACCTACCTATTGATAACACCTTGAACTTTGCAGAGCCGCAGGCTCACAATATTTATCCTCAGCTTTTCTATAAGTCACCTAAGCCATTATTTGCTTGGGTAGCACTTCCTTCTAGAGCTCCTCCAACACTCGCTTAATTCTTAAGGGAACAGCTAGCAATAGTTGTTCGGTGTGGAATGCGTACGCGCATTCAAAACAAGATTAAAGCGAGTAAGTCATGGAAAAAACCATTAGTTTTAAAGCAGGTGATTTGATCTACAAAGCTGGTCAAACAGGACCAGCATACAAAGTCCTCACTGGCACAGTGAGATTGGATCACGCACACGCTAGTCATAAATCAGTGTTTGCTAATTTAGCAATTGCTGGAGATTTGATGGGCGCCGAAGTGTTATTGCGTAAACCCTACGCGTTTGATGCTTATGCACTAACAGATTGTGAAATCGGCGTATGGCAAGAATCAACTATTCTGTTAGCGGATGCTTTAGCAGAGCAGTTGATGAAGTCTAGCTATAGACAATCAGATGTTGTATCGCTCAGATGTGGCATGGCCATGGAGCGCATTCTGAAGTTCGTTCAGTTGCTAAGTCATAAGAGTGCAACAGAAAAAACAGAAAACCTGGCGCTACCACCTCTAAAAGAAACGGCAGACATCACCGACCTAACTATTGAAACAGTCTGTCGTTGTATCGCCAGCCTCAGAAAGCAGGGCGTCTTAGTTCCTGTGCAAGGCACCAGAGGCAACCTCAGAAACCAATTCACGGTGTCCATCGAATCTATGCAAGCGATGGCGGCGTAACCAATTCAAAAACATAAACTATTTCAAACGGAAAGAAGCGCATGAAGAAAACCTATATAACCCTTACCCCGATAGCACTCGTAGCAACAATGATGATGTCGCAAGCTTATGCGAACCACACTGTCTTAGATGATGTGGTTGTAACGGCTGCCCCAATGTCTCAACCATTAATTGTTGAGGTTGATCCTAAGGTTCCGCGCCAACCTTTGCCTGCGCATGATGGAGCGGATTATCTAAAAACAATTCCTGGATTCACTGTAATGCGTAAGGGCGGTACAGATGGTGAGGCTATATTTAGAGGTATGGCTGGTTCACGTCTAAATATTTTGGTGGATGACCAAAATATTGTTGGGGGATGTTCATTCCGTATGGATGCCCCAACTGCATATATTTTCCCAGAGGCATACGATAAGTTAACTGTTATCAAAGGTCCTCAAACTGTTGAGTATGCAAATATGGGTACTGCAGGTACGGTCAAGTTTGATAGAGAGCCCAAAAAATACGAAAAAAATGATTCAAGTGCATATTTAAGTGGTTTGGCTGGAAGCTTTGGTAGACATGATGAAATAGTTGAGGCTGAAACAGGTAATCAATCATTCTATGGTCGAGTTACTGCTACAAATTCTCAGTCGGGCAATTACAAAGATGGTAGTGGTAGGGAGTATCACTCCGGATATCATCGCTGGAGTACAAATGGTTTATTTGGTTTGACACCAGATGAGCATACGCGTATCGAACTTTCGGCAGCTAGAAGCGATGGCTGGGCAAAATATCCAGATCGTGGCATGGATGGAACAAAGTTTTTGCGTGAAAATATTGCTGCAAAATTTGAAAAGAAAAATATTTCAAGTGTTGTAGATGCAGTTATCTTTCAAGTATCTAGAAATGAAGTTGACCATATCATGGACGATATTCGATTTAGATCAGGGTCGATGGGGTCTGCAAGAGTGGGGCATGAATCTGGCCAAATTAGATTGGCAACAAATTTGAGCCTTGCAGAAAAAACCAAATTAAAAACCGGTGTTGATCTTAATATGGCTAACCATACTAAAGAGTTGGTCGATGATTCACAGTTTGATAGTAAGGGTGTCTTTGCGGAGTTAACTCATCAGGTTAGTAAGCAAGATAAGTTAATTTCTGGTCTCAGAGTTGATCAATGGAAGGTTGATGATAAGAGGGGGGCGTACTCTGCAACTACGAGCGGTATGACAACTACATACACGGGTAGTGATACATCTGGTCAAAATCGTAAAGAAGCTACTAAAAGTATTTTTGGGCGATATGAGCATGCGCACAATTCAAATGTAACGTCTTATGCCGGTCTTGGTTATGCCGAGCGTTTTCCTGATTACTGGGAGCTAATTGCCATGAGTCGTGATAATCAGGCGCATAGTTCACTGCAAACTCTTAAAAAAGAAAGAGTTACTCAACTTGATATTGGTTCGTTGTATAAGTATGAAAAATTGAATGCATCAATCTCTGCTTTTTATAATCAAATTGATGATTTCATCTTGATTAATTACAACAGTAATTCAATGATGAGAAGAAACTTGAATGGCATTTCATCTAATATTGATGCAAGGACATACGGTCTTGAATCTAATATCAGTTATTTATTGAGCCATCATTGGAAAGCTAGTGGATCCGTTGCGTATGTTAGAGGTGAAGATAGGACAAATAATGCTGCCTTACCTCAGTTGCCGCCGCTAGAAGGTCGACTAGGGCTAAATTATGATGACACTAAATGGTCTTATGGTGCTTTATTGAGGCTGGCAACTTCTCAAAATAGATATCGTGTAGGCTATGGCAATATTGCTGGTCAAGACTTGGCTGGTAATGGTGGGTTTGGCGTTTTTTCTTTGAATGCGGGATACAAAGCTAATAAAAAAGTTAAGGTTGCATTTGGTATTGATAATTTATTCGATAAAACATACGCTGAATTCGTTAGTAGAACTGGTAGCCCTAGCATGGGGGCTCCAGCCATTAACCCAGCAACTACACGCGTTAACGAACCAGGTCGTACAGCTTGGTTAAAAGCAACTATTGCTCTAGATTAATTCTGAGTAAAAAGGATTCGCATGAGATATTTATTAAAAATCGCTGGTCTTTCATTAATCTGTCTTCAGGTTGCTTTTGCTCAGTCTTCTGATCAAGAGCAAATCAAGCAGTTAATGAAGCATCAGTTTGATAAACCTCATGCGCCTTTATCGGTTGCTCCAATTGCTGTTGTTGGAGATCATGCTCTGGCTAGCTGGATTCAGGTTGATTCTGGTGGTAGAGCGTTATTGGTTCGCCAACATGGCAAATGGTCAATTGCTTTATGTGGTGGTGATGGCTTAACTCAAGTGAATGTCTTGGAAAAAACAGGTATGTCTAAGCAAGTAGCAACTCAGTTATCTAAAGAGTTGCTTGAGTCAGAATCTAAGTTATCACCTAAGCATAAAAAAATGTTCTCTATGTTTAAAGGGGAGATAAAGGTTGATCACCATCAACACTAATTTCTGCTTGTTGTTTTATATTAAAAAGTATGACTGATATTGAAAAAACCGCAATTTATTTGGCCGCCTATTTGGCAATTTTGATTCTTGGATTTATTAAAGTAGTTCGTTATAGCAAGAAATAAGCATAATTAACTTAATTCAAATTGGAGATGTAATGAAAAAACTATTCAGTACTCTATTGCTTGCAACAGCATTCGTGGCAGGTTCTGCTATTGCTGGTGACGATGAGGTAAAAATCGGTGCTTTAAAAATTGAAGATGCTAAAGCTCGTGCCACTGTGCCTGCTCAAAAAATGAGCGGTGGTTTCATGAAGATTGAAAACAAAGGTGGCGCTGACAAGTTGTTAGCTGCTTCATCCTCTGTTTCTAAAACGATGGAACTTCACACCATGTCAATGGAAGGTAATGTCATGAAAATGCGTGAGATCAAAGGCATTGATATTCCGGCTAATGGCAAGGTGGAGCTCAAATCTGGTGGTTTGCACTTAATGTTTATTGATTTGAAAGAGCAATTGAAGCCAGGCTCAACAATCAAGGTAAAACTCAAGTTTGAAAAAGCCGGTGAAGTGGAGGTGCCATTCAAAGTCATGGGTCATCCAGCTCATGGCGAACCAGGGCATGATCACTCTAAGCATCACTAATCTTTAAGATTTAAATGAAGAAGCCGTATGTATTCATACGGCTTTTTTGTTTCTAGACATCAGCAAAATCTACTCTCCCTCAGAAATACAGGTAAAGTTGAGCCTCTTTATAAAGATTGCAAAATAGAAAACTACTGATGTCTGCTGAACGTACAAATGAGTGGGATGCCATTGTGATTGGCGGAGGTGCTGCCGGCTTATTCTGTGCTGGCGTGGCGGGGCAGTTGGGGCAAAAGATTCTTGTTCTAGATCACGCTGAAGTGCTTGGCGAAAAAATTCGTATCAGTGGTGGTGGGCGATGTAATTTCACCAACATGCACAGTGGTCCAGCTAACTTTCTGTCTTTGAATCCTAATTTTGTAAAAAGTGCTTTATCCAAGTACAAGCCAAAAGACTTCATAGAGTTAGTTAAAAGTTACAACATCCCTTTTCACGAAAAACATAAAGGACAGTTGTTTTGTGACGTATCAGCTAAGCAGATTGTTGATATGTTGTTCGCCGAGTGCGCTAAGGGCGATGTAGTGATTAAAAACCCTGTCACAGTTGAATCCATTCAGCAGCTTCATCAAGCTGATTCTTCTGATTCATTGTGGCAAGTCTCAACTAATCAAGGTGTAGAAAAAGCCAAAGCCATTGTGATGGCGACAGGCGGTCTACCTGTTCCTGCAATTGGAGCCACTGACTTTGCACTCAATATAGCCAAACAATTCGATTTGCCGATTGTTGAGGCAAGACCTGCTTTAGTACCTTTGTCATTCACGTCAGATGAATTCGCCAATCTCAGCGAGCTATCTGGTTTAAGTGTTCCAGTCAAAGTGAGTTCTGGCCAAAAAGGCCAGCGCTATGGCGTTTGTCATTTTGATGAAGATCTCTTGCTCACTCATAAAGGCCTTTCCGGCCCTGCGATTTTACAAGGTAGCAGTTATTGGCATGAGGGTGAAGCTATTCAGATTAATTGGTTGAATGATGTTGATTGTGATGAGTTATTCAATGATGATGCGAATCGTCTCAAACTCACTGAAAACATCTTGGGAATAGTTTTCCCGCAACGCTTGGCTAAAGCGTTTGCGGAACAAAAGAATCTATTGGGACGTAAGTGGGCTGAGGTTGGTAAGAAAGATCGCCAAGCTCTCAAAGATCTCTTAACCCGTTGGTCAGTTAAGCCAGCAGGTACCTTGGGCTGGAAAAAAGCCGAGGTGATGTTGGGAGGTGTGGATACAAAGGCTTTAGATGGTCAAACCATGATGTCTAAGCAACATCCTGGTTTGTACTTCATTGGGGAATGTGTTGATGTCACAGGACATCTGGGTGGACATAATTTCCAATGGGCTTGGGCCAGTGGGTTTGCATGTGCGCAAGCTTTAGCAGGGAAATAAATCGCCTTTTTGAGGCGTGACTACATTAGCCCAGTTCAATTCTTGTTTAATTACCTCGGCAAAATTGGTGCTGGCATGTTCTTCGCCATGTATGACAAACACTTTTCTAGGCGCCTCTTTAAATCCTTTGAGCCATTTGATCAAACCTGCTTGATCCGCATGCGCAGATAATCCACCAATCGTGTGTACAGAAGCTTTGACGGACACCTCTTTGCCCATCACCTTCACAACCGTAGCTTTATCAACCAGGCG
>JACCDU010149748.1_pt1 | contig 22190 bp, 20 predicted proteins | sample 7446081 | NCBI WGS metagenome assembly JACCDU01 (sample SAMN15323447, study PRJNA562643) | freshwater metagenome | isolation source: river surface water | place: USA:Blue River Watershed | collected 2017-08-17
GCAGCGACAGAAATCGATCCAGCGTTAGTTGCTGCGATTGATGAAGCCGCAGCGGATGTCGAGTTCTAGTCCAGTAGAGGTTGAGAGCGACCCCTACTCAGTAGCTCAAACCATTGCGCTAATGGCGCTTGGTCGTAGAGCGAAAAGTAGGGGCGAGCTCCTCACACTTCTAAAAAAGCGTGGAATTGAGGAAGAGGTAGCAAACGCCGTCCTCTTCCGACTTCAAGAGCAAGGTTTTATTAACGATTATGAGTTTGCTCGTTATTGGAGCGAATCTCGCCAGCGTACAAAAAAAGTTTCTAAAAGGATTATCGCTGGAGAGCTACGCTCAAAGGGAATCTCAGATGAAATTATCGAATGGATCACCAGCGACATAACTGATGACTCCGAATTTCAAAATGCAATGCAGTTGGCGGAACGCAAAGCTCGATCGGTGCGAAGCCTCGCACCTGAGGTCGCCTATCGTCGGATGCATGGTGCGTTATCAAGACGTGGCTTTTCGGGGCATATCGTCACCCGAGTTCTCACAGAGCTTGGAATTACCCGCTCCTAAAACTAGCTTTAGTAAATTGCCTGCAATCACATAGGTACGATTACCCTCATGGCTCGTACTTATGTGATTCAGACTCTGGGCTGCCAGATGAATGTGCATGATTCTGAGCGCATTGCTGGATCCCTTGATGCAGCTGGGTACATTCCTGCTCAAGATGGTGCGCAGCCCGATTTAGTAGTTTTTAACACCTGCGCGGTCAGAGAGAACGCGGACAACAAACTTTATGGACATTTAAGTTTCTTAGCCCCAACCAAAAAATCCCGCCCCGATATGCAGATTGCTATTGGGGGCTGTTTAGCGCAAAAAGATCAGGGAACAATCTTAAAAAAAGCGCCATATGTTGATGTGGTTTTTGGAACCCACAACGTTGGATCACTACCAACTCTGCTGGAACGAGCACGGGTAGAGCAAAGTGCTCAGATTGAAATTAAAGAAGCGCTAGAGCATTTCCCATCCACCTTGCCATCAAGACGCCACTCGGCCTTTTCTGCCTGGGTTTCAATTTCAGTGGGCTGCAACAACACCTGCACATTTTGCATAGTTCCAGCGCTGCGCGGACGAGAAAAAGATCGAGCCCAGGATGACATCCTCAAAGAGGTTCGAGCTTTAGTTGCCGAAGGCGTAAATGAAATTACTTTATTGGGACAGAATGTAAATGCCTATGGAGTTGATTTTGGCGATCGAACCGCTTTTGCAAAGCTACTTAGAGAGTGCGGGAAAGTTGAGGGACTAGATCGCATCAGATTCATGTCACCGCACCCAAGAGATTTCACCGATGATGTAATCGAAGCGATGGCTGAAACGCCAAATGTAATGCCGCATCTGCATATGCCATTGCAATCTGGCTCTGATCGAATTCTTCAAGCAATGCGACGCTCATACCGAGTCGATCGATATCGCGGAATAATCGAAAAGGTGCGAAGCGCGATGCCGCACTCAACAATCACAACCGACATAATCGTTGGTTTTCCTGGCGAAAGCGAGGAGGATTTTCAGGCCACTATGGATTTAGCCAGCGAACTTCGCTTCTTAGCGGCTTACACCTTCCAGTATTCCAAACGTCCTGGAACCCCTGCAGCAGATATGCCAAATCAAATTCCGGTAGAGGTTGTTGCGCAGCGATACACCAGATTGCATGAACATATAAATGAGGTTTCCAAATCGGTAAACCAAGATGTTGTCGGCAAGAATCTTGAAGTTCTAATTACCGATGTAGAAGGACAGCGCGCCAGCGGTAAATCCCGTGATTTTCGACTAGTCCATTTTGATGCAATCGAAGGCATGCGTCCCGGTGATCTTTGTGAAGTTGAAATTGCTGGAGCAAAACCGCATTTTGTTTTGGGTAATGGCTCTCCTACAAACTGGAGAAAAACCCGCGGTGGGGATGCTTTCGAAGCGCGTAAAAAAGAAGCTGAAAGCAAAGGTGTTTTACTCGGAATCCCAACGCTAAAAAGTATTCCTGGTAAATGAGTTTAATTGTTATTTGCGGAGCCACCGCAACTGGAAAAAGTGATTTAGCGGTCGCACTAGCTAAAGAAATCAACGCTCACATAATTAATGCTGATTCCATGCAGCTCTACAAAGGCATGGATATTGGTACCGCAAAGTTAAGTGTCTCTGAGCGCCAAGGCGTGCCACATCATTTAATTGATGTCCTCTCGGTGAGAGAAGAAGCCACAGTTGCGCAGTATCAGAATGACGCCCGATCTTTAATTGATCAACTATTTGAGAAGAACATCCCTGCGATTGTGGTTGGCGGAACTGGGCTCTACATCAAAGCGATCTTGGATGATTTGAATTTTCCCGATACCGACCCTGAAGTTAGGGCAAGAATTGCAAAAGAGGCGGAGGTTCAAGGAGTTGATGCGATGCATCAACGATTGGCGGAGTTGGATCCGGGCGCCGCTGCGGCAATTCCAAAGGAAAATGTACGTCGAGTTGTTAGAGCTCTAGAGGTAATTGAATTAACGGGAAAGCCATACACCGCAAATCTGCCGCGGGAAGGAAGTACGAGATATCCGCAGGCAAAACAATTTGGATTGGTGATGGAGCGCGAGACCTTGCAGGAGCGAATTGATCTTCGGGTTGATTTGATGTGGGAAAAAGGATTAATTGCCGAGGTTAGAGACTTGATGAAAGAGGGTTTGCTTGAGGGCCGAACTGCGCAAGCAGCTCTGGGATATGCCCAAATAATTAAATTTGCGCAGGGTGAGATGACTGAATCTGAGGCCAAAGAGGAAACGAAGCGAGCAACAAGACAGTATGCACGCAGGCAGGAAACCTGGTTTTCACGTGATGAGCGAATTACCTGGATAAAGAAAGCTCCAATTGAGCAACTGGTTGAAAAGGTTCTATCCGGGATCAATAGCCCTAGAATTGCGAAAACATGAGCGGCTCACTTATCGGCACATATGGCCACGGCACTGAGAATGACTTTGTAATCATCTTTGATCCCGAGGATCAAAACAACTTATCTTCTAAGCAGACCGCTGCTATCTGCAACAGAAAAAATGGAATTGGCGCTGATGGATTAATTCGAATCACAAAACGTGATGGCAAATGGTTTATGGATTATCGCAATTCTGATGGTTCCTTGGCGGAGATGTGTGGCAACGGTATTCGAGTTATGGCACGTTATCTGGTCGATAGAGGGCATCAACCTGCTGGGATATTTCCAATTCTTACCAGAGATGGTGCGAAGTACTTAAGCGTTCCAGAATCGGGAGACATCAGCGTAAACATGGGCCAAGTTCAGATGATTGATGGCGAAATCACCGCGGCCAATAATGGAAAAGTTTGGAATGGTTACAACATCAATGTTGGAAATCCTCATGCCGTCGTATTTGTTGATTCGATAAATGATGTTGGTGATTTGTCAGAGCCCCCCGTCGTGCGCCCCAAAGAGGAATACCCTGAAGGGGTAAATGTTGAATTTGTTGAGTTTCTAGAAAATGGCGAATTAAAGATGCGGGTTCATGAACGAGGAAGTGGCGAAACAAGATCTTGCGGCACCGGAACCTGTGCGGTCGCACTAGCTGCAACTCTGAAAAGAGGATTGCGATTGCCAGCCCGCTGGGTTATCAACCCACCTGGAGGACGTTTGGTAGTTGAGATCGATCCTCACTCAAATGCGGTTTTGATTGGGCCAGCGGTCTTGTTGGCAGAGCACAACTTGGAGCCATTTCTTGTCTAAGCACCAGCCAGATGATGAGCTGGATGCTCTTTTGGCTGAGACTCAAGATGTAGCAGCTGATTACGATTCCGAGATTTTCATTCCGGATTCCTACCAATCAACTCAGCAAGAACTTAGCGACCGTCAAGCGCTTCGTAGGGTTGTTGGTTTATCAACTGAACTTACCGATATCTCGGAAGCCGAATATCGCCAATTGCGATTGGAGCGCGTTGTATTGGTTGGAGTTTGGACTGAGGGCACTATTAAGGATGCAGAAAACTCAATGGAGGAGTTGGCAGCCTTAGCTGAGACCGCGGGCTCTACTGTGATGGATGCCTTGATTCAACGCCGCGACAAGCCAGATCCTGCAACCTTTATTGGCTCCGGAAAAGTAAGTGAGTTAAAGGCGGTAGTTAAAGCAACTGGAGCTGACACAGTGATTTGCGATGGTGAATTAAGCCCTTCGCAGTTAAAGAATTTAGAGGATCGAGTAAAGGTAAAAGTTGTTGATCGTACGGTTTTAATTCTCGACATCTTCGCCCAACATGCAAAGAGCAAAGAGGGTAAAGCGCAGGTTGAGTTAGCTCAGATCAGCTATCTACTTCCAAGATTGCGTGGTTGGGGTGATTCACTTTCTCGCCAGGCGGGACGCGCGGCCGGAATTGGAGGTCGTGGACCTGGTGAAACAAAAATCGAGGTTGATCGACGACGCATTCGGGACAAGATAGCAAAGCTGCGTCGTGAAATAAATGCAATGAAAACTGCGCGCGATACAAAACGTCAAGAGCGGCGTCGAAATCAAATTCCATCAGTTGCAATCGCGGGTTATACAAACGCTGGCAAATCCTCATTGTTAAATCGATTAACAAATGCTGGAGTTTTGGTGCAAAACGCTTTGTTTGCAACCTTGGATCCGACAGTGCGACGTGCTGAAACTACAGATGGACGGGTGTACACCTTGAGTGACACCGTTGGATTTGTTAAGCATCTTCCGCATGATCTGATTGATGCCTTTAAATCAACGCTAGAAGAGGTTTCAAGCTCAGATGTAATTGTTCATGTTGTAGATGGCGCGCATCCCGATCCGCTCGGCCAAATAAAAGCGGTACGGGGAGTTATCGATGAAATTGGTGGCGGAAAGATTCCGGAAATTATCGCGATAAATAAGGCTGATATCGCAGATCCTGAAGTGATTGCATTGATTATGCGTCAAGAGCCAGATGCATATCCAATCTCTGTATTGACTGGGGCTGGAATATCAGATCTGGTAAAAGCTATTGAGATTTCCCTGCCAAGACCGCGAATTGAAATGAAAACCGTTGTTCCATACAACAGGGGAGATTTAGTGAGCCAGGTTCATGAGCATGGCGAGATAATCAGCGAGGAGTATCTGCCTGAAGGAACAGCGCTACACGCAATGGTTGATGGATCTTTAGCGCATGCCCTAGAAAAGTATTCGGTAGGAAAGTAAATTAGATAGAGCGAAGAACCGCGGTAACGATTCCCAAAATCTCGCACTCATCACCATTGATTGGCTGGTAATCATCGTTAGCCGGCATTAGCCAGATGTGACCATCCTTCTTTGTGAAGGTCTTAACCGTTGCTTCGCCATCAATCATCGCCGCGACAATCTGACCTTTGTTGCAATCTTTTTGGGCACGAATTACTACATAATCCCCATCGCAGATTGCGGCGTTGATCATGGAATCTCCAACAACTTTGAGCATGAATAATTCGCCTTCACCAACAAGTGAGGCTGGAAGCGGAAATAGCTCTTCAACATTTTGCTCAGCAAGAATTGGACCTCCAGCTGCGATGCGACCCACCAAAGGAACATTGTGGGTTTTTTCTGGAGTGATGTCCTCAAATCTTTCATCGCCTGGAGTTAGAACCTCAAGAGCACGCCCACGGGATGGGTCGCGACGGATCCACCCTTTTTCCTCAAGCGCCTCGAGTTGATATTTCACAGAGGAGGGGGAGGAAAGGCCAGCGGCCTCACCGATTTCCCGCATTGATGGCGGATAACCCTTTTGCTCCATGGCGCTTTTTATCGCCATCAGGATTTTGGTCTGACGAGGGGTCAGGCCGTTTTCATCGACTGGACCATCTGGCAACTCAGATACGCGTGAAGGTTTTGGGGTCACAGGTTTAGTCATAGGTAAAGGTTAGAACAAAGGTACGAAAAAATCAAACAAATGTTCTAAAAAAACTTGCCGATGTCAGTGGCGGGGTGTACCTTTGCTTTTAGAACAGACGTTCGAAGAGTATCCCCACTCTCAACGATCTGATCTAGAAGTAGCTGGAGAGAGAAGATGACAACCTACGCTGTTAAGGCAGCTGCCATCAATCCGTCCCTTGTTAAGAAATCGATCAATTTACGCGAAAAAACCCCCGAAATTCGCTACGTATCGCACTCTTCTCAAGCGGTTCGACTAACCCCCCGTGGTCGATTCATAACTAGGTTGGCAGTTATCACTTCACTCTCCATACTGCTTCTCTCTGGATTTGCAGCAATGACCGGGGCGACCGCAGGATCTGCTGAAACTGCGATTCCTACCCCTTACATCAAGGTCAGCGTAAAGCCAGGGGAGACACTTTGGTCGATTGCAGATTCAATAGATTCAAATGGGGATCGCAGATCACTTGTGGCCGATATTGTCGAGATCAACAACCTGAAATCACCGGAGCTTCAAGCCGGGCAAAAGATTTACATCCCGACACGCCCATAGCAGGCTCAAAGCTTTAAATTTGCTGGAACTCTAAACCCTTGCTTTACTCTTACCCCTAGATGTTGGGGTGAATTTGCGGTAGGCTTCCATACCTTGTGGTGCGTAGCTAAACTCCGAATACACCCTAAATCAGCTTTTTCCCAGCATTGAAAGGATGACACGCCGTGAACTGTCCATTTTGCCGTCACGAGGAGTCTCGCGTTATCGACTCCCGTCCGACAGATGAGGGCACCTCAATTCGTCGTCGTCGCGAGTGCACCCAGTGTGGATCTCGTTTTTCAACCGCTGAAACCGCAGTTCTTTCAATCATCAAGCGAAGTGGTGCAGCAGAGCCTTTCAGCCGTGAAAAGATCATTAACGGTGTTCGCAAGGCCTGCCAGAACCGCCCAGTCAATGATGATGATTTAGCTCTTCTTGCTCAACGTGTCGAGGAAGCCCTTCGCGCTACCGGGCAAGCAGAGATAGAGGCCCAAGAGGTCGGTATGGCAATTCTCTCACCATTGCGAGAATTAGATGAGGTGGCGTACCTGCGTTATGCCTCGGTATACCGTAACTTTTCCTCCCTTGAAGATTTCGAAGGCGAGATTGCACTTCTCCGCGCTCTGCCATTCGAGAATTATGAAAACAGCAACGAAGTAAAAACAAATGCAAAGTCATTGAATTAACGGACAAAAAAGAAGACGGAGAAATCAAATGTCGGACACGGTGATCAATCGTTCAGCAAAAAACAAACTCGGTAAGGGTTTAACAGTTGAACGAGTGTTTAGCACCCCAGGCGTTCACCCATATGACTCAGTCACATGGGAGCGTCGTGATGTGGTTCAAACAAACTGGAAAACTGGAGAGGTTGTTTTCGAACAACGTGGAGTTGAATATCCAGATTTCTGGTCGGTAAATGCATCAACAATCGTTACCACCAAATACTTCCGTGGTGCTGTTGGTCATGACAACCGTGAATGGTCACTGAAGCAAGTTATTGATCGCGTAGTTCTCACCTATGTAAAAGCCGGAAAGGAGTACGGCTATTTTGCAACTGCACAAGATGCAGAGGTTTTTGAACATGAGCTAACACATATGTTGTTGCACCAGATTTTCTCCTTCAACTCTCCAGTTTGGTTCAACGTTGGTACAGCTGCACCACAACAGGTATCAGCATGTTTCATCTTGTCCGTAGATGACACAATGGATTCAATCCTTAACTGGTACCGTGAAGAAGGAATGATTTTCAAAGGTGGTTCCGGAGCAGGTCTAAACCTTTCCCGAATTCGCTCCTCAAAAGAGCTTCTAAAATCAGGTGGAACCGCATCAGGACCAGTTTCCTTTATGCGTGGCGCTGATTCATCTGCAGGAACAATCAAATCTGGCGGAGCTACCCGTCGTGCAGCAAAGATGGTTGTTCTAGATGTTGATCATCCAGATGTTGAAGAGTTCATTGAGACCAAGGTTCGTGAAGAGGACAAGATTCGCGCGCTTCGCGATGCAGGTTTTGACATGGATCTTGGCGGAAAAGACATCATCTCTGTTCAATACCAAAATGCAAACAACTCAGTTCGTGTAAATGATGAGTTCATGCGTGCATATGAGAACGGTGCAATGTTTGGTCTACGTGCTCGCTCAACCGGCGAAATCATCGAAGAGGTTGATGCTCGCTCACTATTCCGCAAGATGGCAGAGGCTGCTTGGGCCTGTGCCGATCCAGGAATTCAGTACGACACAACAATTAATGACTGGCACACCAATCCAGAGACTGGTCGAATCAACGCTTCAAATCCATGCTCTGAGTACATGTCACTAGATAACTCATCTTGCAACCTTGCATCACTAAACCTAATGAAGTTCCTAAAGAGCGATGGTTCTTTTGATGCAAAGAACTTTGTGAAGTCAGTTGAAATCATCATCACCGCGATGGATATTTCAATCTGCTTTGCAGATTTCCCAACTGAAGCAATTGGCGAAACCACACGTGCATATCGTCAGCTTGGAATTGGATACGCAAACCTAGGCGCGCTATTGATGGCATCAGGTCTTGCTTATGATTCAGAGGGTGGCCGTGCACTTGCAGGCGCAATTACCTCATTGATGACTGGAACTTCATACCGTCGTTCCGCTGAAATTGCTGGAATTGTTGGACCTTACGAAGGTTATGCACGCAACGCGGCTCCTCACACCCGTGTGATGAAGAAGCACCACGCAGCATCAGTTTCCGCTAAATCTGTTTCAACACTTGATCGCGATGTATGGACCGAAGCTAATAAGCAATGGGATGCCTGCCTCTCAATCGGTGAAAAGAATGGCTGGCGCAACGCACAGGCCTCTGTTTTGGCTCCAACCGGAACAATCGGCTTGATGATGGATTGCGATACCACCGGTATTGAGCCTGATTTCTCACTCGTTAAGTTCAAGAAGTTGGTTGGTGGCGGTTCACTTCAGATCGTCAACCAGACAGTGCCACAAGCGCTGCGCAAACTTGGCTACACAGAAGAGACAATTGAAGCCATCGTTGAGTACATCACCGCCAATGGAAATGTTGTTGATGCACCTGGTCTAAAGCCAGAGCATTACGATGTTTTTGATTGCGCTCTTGGTGCACGTTCAATCGCTCCAATGGGTCACGTAAGAATGATGGCGGCATGCCAGCCATTCCTATCTGGCGCGATTTCAAAGACCGTTAACCTTCCAGAAGATGCAACAGTGGAAGATGTTGAAGAGGTTTACTACGAGGGCTGGAAGATGGGTCTTAAGGCGCTCGCTGTTTACCGCGACAACTGCAAGGTTGGTCAACCACTTTCAGATGCAAAAGCTGCAAAGAAAGAGGATGCCGCAGAGGCAACAGCACCAACACCAGCAACTCGCAAGCGTTTGCCTAAGTCACGTCCTTCTCAAACCACCTCATTCTCTGTTGGTGGTGCAGAGGGTTACATGACAGCAGGAACATATGAAGATGGCCAACTTGGCGAGATCTTCTTAAAGCTTGGAAAGCAAGGTTCAACCCTTGCAGGTGTAATGGATGCATTCTCAATCGCGGTATCAATCGGATTGCAGTATGGCGTTCCACTAGAAACCTATGTTTCTAAGTTCACCAACTCACGCTTTGAGCCAGCAGGCATGACAGATGATCCAGATATTCGCATGGCGCAATCCATGATGGATTACATCTTCCGCCGTCTAGCTCTTGATTACCTTCCTTATGAAGAGCGTGCTGCTTATGGAATTTACACATCAGCAGAGCGTGCACAGGCTCTAGAAACCGGTGAATATGCACAGGTTCAAGAGGCTCCAGCGCCTGTTGTAGAAGTAAAAGCTGAAGTAAAAAAGCCGGTAGAGGTAAAGATTGAATCGGCACCAGCTCAAGCAGCTACTCAGGTTGGTTCTTCAACTGAACTTCTAGAGAAGATCGCGGGCATTAAATCAGATGCTCCACTTTGCGTGACCTGCGGTGTCAAGATGCGTGCATCAGGCGCTTGCTATGTTTGCGAAGGTTGCGGTTCAACCTCTGGTTGCAGCTAAAAAGTGAATAACTTCTTATCAAAACCTTAAACAAGGTTAAGGTAGGAAGATAGAAAACAAATTGAGTATAGAAAAGGTCCGCAGCGCTCTAAGCGCTGCGGTCCTTTCTATTAACGGCGCCCCTCGCTCTGGCCAAATTGAAATGGCGGAGGCGGTCGCAAACGCTTTATCTGACCGACATCATCTTTTGGTTCAAGCCGGTACCGGTACTGGAAAATCACTTGCATATTTAGTTCCCGCTTTAGTGCATGGAAAGCGCGTTCTAGTTGCAACCGCAACTTTGGCCCTGCAAAGACAGTTGGTGGAGAGAGATCTTCCACGAGTTAAAGAGGCATTAGAAAAGGAATTGGGCCGCAGTATTTCTTTTGCGGTTTACAAAGGCGTCGGAAACTATCTCTGTCTGCAAAAGATGAACGCGGATGACGGAACAGCTGACAGCGAATTGCTGGTTGAGTTTTCCGGCCTTGAAAAAGATGCCAAGAGACTTCGTGATTGGGCGCAGAAGCCAGGAATCTCGGGTGATCGCGATGATGCACCTGATGTTGATCGAAGAGTTTGGCTGGCAAACTCAACATCGGGCCGCGAATGTGTTGGGGCTGATGAATGCAGATTCGGTAGTGAGTGCTTTGCGGTTAAAGCCAAGGCAAAGGCGCAAACAGCAGATATCGTGGTCACAAACCACACCCTGTTAGCCATTGAAATCGTTGATTCACACCCCATTTTGCCGGAGCGAGATGCGGTAATTCTCGATGAAGCACATGAGTTTATGGACCGCACAACCCAAGCGGTGACTGAGGAGTTAACTTCGGGCCGTGTCCTTCGCGCAGCGAGCATGGTGCGACGACATATGCCAGGAAAATTAGCTGAGAGTTTCGCAAAAGCCGCCGATGGCTTTCATGAAGCGATGCAGGAGTACGGCCTTGAGTACCGAATGCGAAGTGATGAAGAAAGAAAACTTGCAGAGCTTCCTGACGAATTAGCAGCTCCAGTGCGAAAAGTTAAGGAGTCGGCCGAGGCGGTAATTGCTGCAATTAACGCCGATAGTGAAATTATCGATCCCGACACTTTGGCAGATCGGGCCCGAGTTAAAGGCGCGGTAAATGAAGTAAAAACCACCGCTCAGAAGTTAATGAAAATAGGCAACGGACAGGTCCTTTGGTACGAACCAACATTCTCGACTTTGTATCTAGCGCCGTTAGCGGTTTCTCATGTGTTGCGGGAAAACCTTTTTACCCAGACACCGGTTATTGCAACTAGTGCAACCTTGACCGTGGGTAAAAGTTTTGATCCAATTGCAAAGAGCTTAGGAATTATCACCACCAACAGTGAGATTGAAACAGAGGATGAAGACAATCCAGTAGATCCATCAAATGTTCAGATGCTAGATGTTGGTTCGCCATTTGATTTTGCAAACCAAGGAATGCTCTATCTTCCAAAGCAACTGCCCGAGCCTGGCCGTGATGGCCCCAGTAAAGAGGCTTTAGTTGAGTTAGGTGAGTTGATTGATGCAGCAGGTGGGCGAACTTTGGCTCTGTTTTCATCATGGCGCGGAGTTGAAATGGCTGATGAACATTTACGTCGAGTTCTTGCTGAGCTTCCTATTTCGATAATTACACAAAAGCGCGGCGACAGCGTAGGCGCTTTAGTTGATCGTTTTGCAAGCGATCCAACCTCAATATTGATTGGAACCATGAGCCTTTGGCAGGGCGTTGATGTGCCCGGTCCATCTTGCACACTTGTTGCTATCGATCGCATCCCTTTTCCCAGACCAGATGATCCGGTGATGTCAGCGCGCGCTGCGCAAGCCGATGCCGCAGGCGGCTCTGGATTCATGCAGGTCTCTCTGCCACGAGCCGCGCTTTTGTTGGCTCAAGGCACTGGGCGATTGATTCGCTCAATAGATGATCGAGGCGTTGTAGCTATTTTGGATTCCCGCATAGTTACCAAGCGTTATGGCTCAATTCTGCTCAACTCTATGCCTCCTCTTTGGCGTACCAGCGATGGAGCAGTAGTTAAAGAGTCCTTGAAGCGGCTGCATCAGCAATATAAATCAGAGTAATTCACAACCCAAGTTATCCACCAAATTTCAGCGATTCCACTAACTGCTCACGTAGGTGGCAAAAATCCCATATGCGCAAAATTGTCCTTGCAATTTCTCTGTCATTAATCACCCCACAGGTTTCATTTGCGAATTGCGAGGGTGATACCTGTATTGATGTAAGTGCTGATGAGAAAACTAATGAAGTAGTAATTACTGTCAAAAAAGGAAAGCCGGGGAGTACAAATTCAACAAAACCGAAACCTCGCCCTACAGCAACCACCCGAAAATTATGGATTCCATGGCTTCCCAAACCTCAAACGGAGTACAAGCCGAAGGTTCGCACGAGCGTTAAGCCAAGGGCCAAGTCCAGAGTTAGAACCATTGCTGGTTCCCAAATTTCAAATCAGGTGAAGCGATTATTGCCGGCCGGATCAATAATCACCCAGCCACTTGTAGATCCATTGATTCACGAGCCAGTAAATTTCTTAACTAATACTCCTACCAGTTTTACAACAGTGATTATCGTTTTAGATGTTCCGATTACGATTCATTTAACACCGGTTTTTAAGTGGGATTTTGGGGATGGCGGTTCGCTGACCACAAAGCTGCCCGGCGCTCCATATCCACTAAATCTGATTGAAAATACCTACCAAACCGTGGGGGAAAAGCAGGTCACTTTAACCACGACCTGGAATGGTTATTGGCGCGCCGGGACGATTACCGCTCCGATAAAGGGAGCGATAGTCCAGTCAACTTCCAAAAGAGTTTTTGTCAGGCCAGCTGCGATTACCTACAAGCCTTGATTATCAACAAAATTTAACTATGCGCTGATTCAAGCCTCATTGAAATCAGAGGCTTGGCCTATGACAACTCTAACTTCACCGCATGACCTATTGACCGCTATTCCTTTTTTAGTTGGCTTTAAGCCAACTGATTCAATTGTCCTAATTTCACTTAAAGAAGATGCGATAAATCTTGCTATGAGGATCGACTTTCCCGAGGAAATATCTGAGCTGGAGATTGCCAATTTGAGCCGTCATCTACTGCGAAATGATGCCGATTCAGTAATTGCAGTTTTCTACCTTCCAGATAATGCGGAAGGCACTACTCCAGTAGTTGAGAAGCTTTCACAGAAATTTGAATCTTTGCCGGTCACGCTCAAAGAGTCCTTAGTGGTCCACAAGGGCAGATGGCGTTCCTTAATTTGTAATGACCTTGAATGCTGCCCAGAGATTGGAAATCCCTTACCTGATATTGAAAACTCCCGTGTAGCTGCAGAGCAGGTCGCCATGGGTAAACCTTTGCCCTTTGAGAATGTTTCCGCTCTCAATGAATCAATTTCTGCTCAAGGCGTAGATGAGGATCTTCTTTCGCTAATTGGCAAGGTGCCAAGGATTAATTATCAAAACAATCCGGTTATGGAGCAAAGACAAGGAGCCGAGGCGGTTATAGATTTCATTGCTGATTTTTCCGCCGATGGGGTTTGTAGAGACAAAAAATTAGTAGCTTTAGTTTTGGTGCGGCTACAGGATTTGCAGGTCAGAGATTTTGCATTAGGAAGTGTTTCAATTGAAACCTTAGATATCTATTTCAATGCCTGGCGCTGGCTATTGCGCAATGCTCCACTTGGATACGTCGCGCCGGTGGCAAATCTTTTTGCTGCTGTCGCTTACGAACGAGGCGATGGCGCTTTAGCTCACAGGGCCTTAGATCGGGCTGAGTCAGATGAACCGGGATACGCGATGACGCCCCTTTTACGCAAAGTTTTTACATCCGGATGGTCACCCAGCACCTTTGCCGCGATGAGGCGTGAGCTACACCCGCGAATTTGTGATGCAATTTTCTCAGGTAGCATAAATTCATGATTATCGGCGTGCCCAAAGAGATTAAAAACAATGAATATCGTGTAGCAATCACCCCATCTGGAGTCCGCGAATTTGTAAAACATGGTCATCAAGTTTTGATCGAGACCAGCGCAGGGGTGGGAAGTGCAATCACCGACGCTGATTATCAAAACGTAGGTGCAACAATTTTGCCGACCGCAGATGAAGTTTGGGCCAAGGCCGAATTGGTTTTAAAGGTTAAAGAGCCAATCGCTGCCGAGTATTCAAGAATGCGCTCGGGACAAGTTTTGTTCACCTATCTCCACTTAGCGGCATCTAAAGAATGCACTGATGCTTTAATCTCAAGCGGAATCACGGCGATTGCTTATGAAACCGTTGAAGTAAATGGCGCTTTGCCGCTGCTTGCACCAATGAGTGAGGTTGCCGGACGTATGGCAGCTCAAGTCGGTGCGGCCGCGCTGCAAAAGAGCGCAGGCGGTAGAGGGGTGCTGTTAGGTGGCGTTCCAGGTGTTCGCCCTGGAAAAGTTTTGGTGTTGGGTGGTGGAATTGCTGGCCTTGCTGCGGCAACTATCGCTCAAGGAATGCGCGCTGATGTAACAGTAGTTGATGTGAATCAAAAGAGATTATCGGAGATTGATCAAATCTTCGGTGGCACCGTCACAACTTTGATGTCCAACACCCATGAAATTGAAGAACAAGCTTTGGCTGCAGATTTAGTAATTGGCGCAGTGCTAGTACATGGTGCAAAAGCACCGAAGTTAATCACCAATGAATTGGTCAAAAAAATGAAGCCCGGCGCTGTTTTGGTTGATATCGCAATTGACCAAGGTGGATGTTTTGAAGATTCCAAACCAACCACCCACGCTGACCCAACTTTCAAGGTGCATGACGCTGTCTTTTATTGCGTTGCAAATATGCCTGGGGCGGTGCCTTTTACATCAACTTACGCACTTTCAAATGCCACCTTGCCTTATGCCTTGAAGTTGGCAAATAAGGGATGGCAAGACGCGCTAGCTTCAGATCCAGCTTTGCAAAAGGGTTTGAATGTTCATGATGGAAAGGTTTTCTATCAGGCGGTAGCCGACGCGCATGGACTTACCGCCCATAAGTGGACAATTTAGTTTTCATTTCCTAAAGTCCGCCCTAGGTCACGAGTTCCAGCATCAAGCCCCGGCTAACTGGACGGCAACCCTCCACCACGGTGGGGTGCTCCGGGTGAAGACCAGGTCGATAGCAAGGCGCCATCGACAAGCGTGGGTCTGAGAAACTAGCCAGGCCTTCAGCTATTTATTTTGAAAGGCTAGAAATGAAAAAACTTTTAAAGTTAACTCCACTTCTACTTGCAGCACTTGTGCTCTCTGCCTGCTCTTCCTCTGAAGACAACTCGGCAAGCAGTGAGTCAACAACCTGCTCACCAGAATCACTTGCCACAGTTGAAGCGGGCACATTAACAATCGCCACTGGAGAACCTGCTTACTATCCATGGGTTATTGATGATGCTCCAGAATCCGGTGAGGGTTTTGAAGCTGCTGTTGCCTACGCTGTTGCCGAACAACTCGGTTATGACAAAGCAGCTGTTAAGTGGGTACGTACCAGCTTTGATGCCGCAATCGCACCAGGTCCAAAGACCTTTGATTTCAACCTACAGCAGTACTCAATTACCGATGAGCGCAAGCAAGTTGTTGATTTCTCATCTCCTTACTACAAGTCAAATCAGGCGATTGTTTCCTTCAAGGGAAGCAAGCTTGATGGAGTTACAACTTTGCAGGGAATTGCTGATGCAGGTGCCAAGCTTGGCGCAGCGGTTTCAACAACCTCACTTGATGTAATTGAAACCAACTTGGGCCTAAAGCCATCAGTATTCAATGACAACGCAGCCGGCGTTACAGCCTTGAAGAACAAGCAGATCGATGGTCTAGTTGTTGATCTACCAACCGCTTTCTACCTATCAGCGGTAGAGGTTCCAAACGGAATCATTGTGGGACAGATTGATGGCAGCGATGCCGGAGATCAAGGATTCGGATTGTTGCTCTCAAAGGACAACCCAATTACTAACTGTGTTTCCCAAGCTGTTGATGCAATCCGTGACAACGGAACCTTGCAGGCCATCGTTGATAAATGGCTTGCTGCCTCTGCTGGTGCACCAGTTCTCGGTTAATTCCACAGAGTCAAAATCAAATAAAAATGAAAGATAAATCGGGGCGTGGTTCCAATAACGGAGCCACGCCTTACGATTTTGGGGGAGAGTGGACCCCAAGTGAGTTGGAGATTGCCCGTCGGCTCGCGAGAAAGAAAAAGAATCAGCGCAGCGCTTTAATTGCAGCGCTATCAAGCTTTATAGTTTTGGGAACTTTAGTTTTAGTAATAGTCACATCTCCGGGCTGGGAGACGTTGCGCAACACATTTTTCAAATGGGCATATGGCGTAGAGGTTTTGCCCAAGATAATTCTGGGCTTTGGAACAAACGCGATGCTCACAGTTATTGCCGGAACCTCCGTCGCGCTCATTGGCTTGGCCATAGCGCTGCTTCGCACATCTCGATCCCCAGCGTTAACTCCATTTAGATTCCTAGCTACCGTCTATGTTGATGTATTTCGCGGCATCCCAATGCTGTTGGTTATCTTGCTGGTTGGTTTTGGAATTCCAGCGCTACAGATAAAGGGTTTGACTAACAATGTACTGGTGTTGGGAACCATCGCGGTCATCATCACTTATTCGGCTTATGTTGCAGAGGTCATCCGCTCTGGAATCCTCACCGTGCACCCGAGCCAGCGGGCTGCCGCAAGATCTCTGGGCTTGAGCAATGCCCAAACATTGCGTCATGTAGTGATGCCGCAAGCGATAAAGCGGGTAACTCCACCGCTTCTAAACGATTTAGTGGCGTTGATTAAGGACACCGGATTGGTATCAATTCTCGGCGTAACTGATGCGGTTCGAGCAGCCCAAATCCAAACCGCAAAGACCTTTAATTACACACCTTATGTAATGGCGGCGATTATCTTCTTATTGGTCACCATTCCATTAACTAGGTTTACCGATCGCATGCTGCGAAACTCATTGGAAAAGCAGAACGCGCAGGGCCAGGCATGAGTACTCCAGTTCTTAGATTGGAAAAGGTCCGCAAAAGCTTTGGCAAAGAAATTGTGCTCGAGGACATTACCTTCACCGTTCCAGAGCACACCGCCACAGTTTTTATCGGTGCCTCCGGCAGCGGAAAATCAACACTTTTGCGTTGTGTAAACCTTCTAGATCAAATAGATGATGGACAAATCCTGCTAGATGGTTCAGATATCTCTGCTGCTGAAGTTAATCCTGATGAGGTGCGTAAGAAGTTAGGGATGGTTTTTCAATCCTTCAATCTTTTCCCACACATGACAGTTTTAGAAAACATCATTCTGGCCCCAACTAAAGTTCAAGGTGTCTCTAAAGAGATCGCGATAGAGGAAGCTAAGAATCTGCTGGCAAAGTTTGGTCTTAAGGATAAAGCTCAACAGTATCCCGATCGCTTGAGTGGAGGCCAGCAACAACGTGTAGCAATCATTAGATCCCTTGCTCGCCACCCAAGACTGCTACTTCTTGATGAGGTCACCAGCGCTCTAGATCCGGTGTTGGTAAATGAAGTATTAAGTACGGTAAAAGATTTGAAAGAGGAAGGCATGACCATGGTTTTGGCCACCCATGAGATGGGTTTTGCTAAACAGGTCGCCGATGAAGTTTGCTATTTGCAAAACGGCAGAATTTTAGAGTGGGGAACTCCGCAGCAAATTTTGGAAAATCCGCAATTAGATGACACCAAAGAGTTCCTGCGTCGCGTCCACGATGCGGGACGACTTTAAAAACAGTAGACATCGCCGGCTCTAATCCTTTAGAGTTCGTGGCAGGTCACGAGTTCCAGTAACAAGCCCCGGCTAACTGGACGGCAACCCTCCACCACGGTGGGGTGCTCCGGGTGAAGACCAGGTCGATTGCAAGGCGCCATCGACAAGCGTGGGTCTGCCAAAGTTAGTCAGGCCCCCTTTATTAAGGGAGGTTATTTCGTGTCATCTTTTTCCGTAACTAATGCTGAGTTTGAAACCCGCCAGATTCATGCTGGTCAAGTTCCAGATCCAACAACCGGAGCTCGAGCACTGCCTCTCTACCAAACCACCGCTTATCAATTCCGCGACACCAAACATGCTGCGGATCTTTTCGGTTTGGCAGAGTTAGGCAATATCTACACCCGCATTATGAATCCGACACAGGATGCGGTTGAACAAAGAATTGCATCCCTAGAAGGTGGAGTTGCTGCACTTCTTGTTTCATCTGGTTCGGCTGCAACCACATTTGCGGTTCTAAATGTTGCTGAGGCTGGAGATCATATTGTTTCATCTCCTTCACTTTACGGTGGAACTTACAACCTATTTCATTACACCTTGCCGAAGTTTGGTATTGAGGTAACTTTTGTTGAGAACCCAGAAGATCCAGAGAGTTGGAAAAAAGCGGTTCGCCCAAACACCAAAGCGTTCTTCGGTGAAACAATTGCAAATCCAAAAAACGATGTTTTAGATATTGCAGCAGTAGCAAAAGTTGCTCATGAAGTTGGTGTGCCGCTTATTGTTGACAACACAGTTGCCACACCATTTTTGATTCGCCCAATTGAACATGGGGCCGATGTTGTTGTTCACTCCGCAACCAAATTTCTCTCCGGTCACGGAAATGCTGTCGTTGGTGCAATCGTTGATGCTGGAAAATTCGATTACGCGCAATATCCAGATCGCTTTAAGAACTTTAACCAACCAGATCCGAGCTATCACGGCTTGGTGTACGCACAAGCTCTTGGCGTCGGAAGTGCATTTGGCGCAAACCTCTCTTACATTTTCAAGATCCGCCTAACCTTGCTTCGTGACATTGGTGCAGCGGTTGCTCCATTTAACGCTTGGTTACTGGCACAGGGTCTTGAGACACTTTCCCTTCGAATCGAACGACATGTAGATAATGCACTTGGGGTCGCGACATGGCTGGAAAGCCATCCCCAGGTGGAAAAAGTGAACTATGCATCCCTTCCTTCATCACCTTGGAACGCACTTGCTAAGAAATACTGCCCACGAGGCAGCGGCTCAGTGCTCTCCTTTGAAATTAAGGGTGGGGTAGAGGCTGGAAAGAAATTCATTGAAGCGCTAAATATCTTCTCCCACGTTGCAAACATCGGAGACGTTCGTTCACTTGCGATTCATCCAGCCTCGACGACCCACTCCCAGTTAACCCCAGCTGAACAGTTGCAAGCAGGAGTGACACCAGGGTTGGTGAGATTAAGTCTTGGTATCGAAAATATTGTCGATATTAAAGCTGATCTTGAAAAAGCATTTGCAGCAGCAAAATAGTCGAATTATTTATGAATATTAGTCATGAGGTTACTGGGGCGTGGTTAGAGTTCCACGATCCCGGTAACCGCATTTTCCACAAACTTGGTGATTTAGAGTTGGAATCAGGTGATGTTTTGCCTGATGTGACAATTGCTTACCAAACCTGGGGCACTTTAAATCAAGAAAAATCAAATGCGATTTTGATCAACCATGCCTTGACAGGTTGGTCAGATGTTCCAGCTTGGTGGCCGGAGATGGTTGGACCAGGGCTTCCATTTGATACCGACAAATACTTTGTGATTTGTCCAAATGTGATTGGTGGTTGTCAGGGAAGTACTGGCCCTTCATCGATTGCCCCTGATGGAAAAAGATGGGGTTCAAGATTTCCTTATCTGACCATTAGAGACATGGTTGCAGCCGAATATGCTCTGACTCAGCAGCTAGGAATTCCTGGTTATGTAATTTCCGTTGGGCCGTCTCTTGGTGGAATGCGCGCATTGGAATGGGCCATCACATATCCAAATAAGGTGGGCGCAATCTGCACCATCGGTTCCTCTGCTGTAGCAACTGGTGATCAAATCGGAACCGCTTCAACCCAAATCCAAGCCATCAAATCCGACCCACATTTCAATAATGGCGATTACTACGAGCAAAATCGGGGACCGGTGACTGGACTTGGAATCGCTCGAAAAATCGCACATCTGACTTATCGCACTGAGTACGAGATGGATATGAGATTTGGTCGAGATCTGCAGGGTGATGACACTGGTCGATATGCCGTCACTTCCTACCTCGATCATCAAGCGACGAAGTTACAAAAACGCTTTGATGCCAATACTTACATTGCTTTAACCGAGGCTATGAACTCACATGATGTGGGTCGGGATAGAGGAGGAGTGGAATCGGCATTATCCAAGGTGAAGACCCCCGTCGTTGTTGCCTCAATCGATACCGACCGTCTATTTCCACCCAGACTTCAGCAGGAAATCGTGAAGCTAACGCCCAAGGCGGCCCCCTTGAAGCTGATTTCCTCACCTTTTGGACATGATGGATTCCTGATTGAGGTCGAAACCGTTGGCCAGATCATCAGGGAAACCCTGGCGTTAGCTGAAGAAAACGCTCATTCCAAACGCGCCTAAAGCGCTTAATGTGCATTTAAGCCTGTGGACAATTTATAATATAGCCATAGCCAATCTCCCCAAATGGCTGGCAAGTAACTCTGACAACTCGTCAGAAATAAACAAAGGACTATTTCGTGGCTGTATCTCGTGCGCCCAAAAACGCCGTAAAGAAGAAGAGCGTTGCAACTGCCGCGAAAAAAACTGTGGCGAAGAAAGTTGCTAAAGCCGCACCAACAAAGAAGCCAGTCGCTAAAGCAAAAACCTCAAGTAAGGCCAGCAAAAAAGGCCCTCGTCTTTTCCCAACAAAAGCTGAGCTAGAAGCGTTAAAGACGGTAAAGGAAACCGCAACACCTGCTGAGAAAAAAGGTCCACGTCGCTTTCCAACTAAAGCTGAGTTAGAGGCGATGAAGGCAGCTCAGGCTGGCGAAACAGCTGTTGTCGAAGCGCCATCATCTGCTACTGCAAAACCATCAGGCAAAAAGCTCGTAGAAAAAATCGATGGTGAAGATGTAGAGCTTGAAGAGGTTGAATTAGAAGATTTAGAGAAGTTAGTTGCAGACACTGGTGAAGAGGTTACCGAGCCACAGTCTGATGTTCGTGTTGTAAATCTAACGGAAGAATCAAAGCAAGAAGAAGGTGAGTTCACCCTTAAAGATTCAGAGGAAGATGACGCTCCACCGCAAACAGTTTTGACGGCTGGAGCAACAGCTGACCCAGTTAAAGATTATTTGAAACAAATCGGCCGAGTTGCACTTCTTAATGCAGAGCTAGAGGTTGAACTAGCGATGCGCATCGAAGCAGGCTTGTTTGCGGAAGAGCGTTTGAACTCAGGTGAAAAACTTGATCGCTCGATAAAGCGCGAATTGGAATGGATTGCAGAAGATGGAAAACGCGCCAAAAACCACCTTCTAGAGGCTAACTTGCGTCTCGTTGTTTCTCTTGCAAAACGTTACACCGGCCGCGGAATGTTATTCCTTGATCTAATTCAAGAAGGAAACCTTGGTTTGATTCGTGCGGTTGAGAAGTTTGATTACACAAAGGGTTACAAGTTCTCCACTTATGCAACTTGGTGGATTCGCCAGGCAATCACCCGCGCTATGGCGGATCAAGCTAGAACAATTCGTATTCCAGTGCATATGGTTGAGGTCATTAACAAGCTAGCCCGTGTACAACGCCAGATGTTGCAGGATCTTGGTCGCGAACCGACCCCAGAAGAGTTGGCTAAAGAACTTGATATGACCCCAGAAAAGGTGGTCGAGGTTCAAAAGTATGGTCGCGAACCAATCTCGCTTCACACTCCACTTGGCGAAGAGGGAGACTCAGAGTTCGGAGATTTGATTGAAGACTCCGAAGCGATTGTGCCTGCAGATGCGGTTTCATTCACCTTGCTGCAAGAGCAACTTCACTCAGTTTTGGACACTCTTTCAGAACGTGAAGCCGGCGTTGTAGCGATGCGTTTCGGTCTCACTGATGGACAGCCTAAAACCCTTGATGAAATCGGAAAGGTTTACGGCGTAACCCGTGAGCGTATTCGCCAGATTGAATCAAAGACGATGTCCAAGCTGCGCCACCCATCGCGCTCTCAAGTCCTTCGCGATTACCTAGATTAAAAACGACACAAGGAGAAAACCATGTCAGATCGCGTAAAGATTTTTCTAAAGCCAAATGGCTCTATTCGCGTCACAGGAACTGCAGATTTTGTCGATGCCGAAGGAAATGTCTTAGAAACTAAAGAGAATTTCTCACTTTGTCGCTGTGGACATTCCAAAGAAAAACCATATTGCGATGGATCACATCGCGAAGCGGGTTTCCAGGCTGAATAACTCGCTTTGGTTTGATAGCTCAGCTAGCCTAAAGGGAACTGAGCTTGCTAGAGATGAA
>JACCDU010179185.1_pt1 | contig 22186 bp, 21 predicted proteins | sample 7446081 | NCBI WGS metagenome assembly JACCDU01 (sample SAMN15323447, study PRJNA562643) | freshwater metagenome | isolation source: river surface water | place: USA:Blue River Watershed | collected 2017-08-17
CCCCTTCCAGCACCATGAGCCAAGCCGTTTTTTCAGTTGCCGACATCCGCAAGACCTTCCTCGATTTCTTCGAGTCCAAGGGCCACACCGTGGTGGCGTCCAGCCCCCTGGTGCCGGGCAACGACCCGACGCTGATGTTCACCAACTCGGGCATGGTGCAGTTCAAGGACGTGTTCCTCGGCACCGACAAGCGCAGCTATGTGCGCGCGGCCTCGGTGCAGGCCTGCCTGCGCGCCGGCGGCAAGCACAACGACCTGGAGAACGTGGGCTACACCGCGCGCCACCACACCTTTTTCGAGATGCTGGGCAACTGGTCGTTTGGCGACTACTTCAAGCGCGAATCGCTGACCTGGGCCTGGGAACTGCTGACCGAGGTCTACAAGCTGCCCAAGGACCGCCTCCTGGCCACCGTCTACCAGGAAGACGATGAAGCCTACGACATCTGGACGAAAGAGATCGGCCTGCCGCCCGAGCGCGTGATCCGCATCGGCGACAACAAGGGCGGACGCTACAAGTCCGACAACTTCTGGATGATGGCCGACACCGGCCCCTGTGGCCCGTGCAGCGAGATTTTTTACGACCACGGCCCGCACATCCCCGGCGGCCCCCCGGGCAGCCCCGAGGAAGACGGCGACCGCTTCATCGAGATCTGGAACAACGTGTTCATGCAGTTCGAGATGCACGAGGACGGCTCGCTCACCAAGCTGCCCGCGCCCTGCGTGGACACCGGCATGGGCCTGGAGCGCCTGGCCGCCATCCTGCAGCATGTGCACAGCAACTACGAGATCGACCTGTTCGACACCATGATCAAAGCCGCCGCGCGCGAGACCGGCTGCACCGACCTGAACAGCCCCAGTCTGCGCGTGATCGCCGACCACCTGCGTGCAACGTCCTTCCTCGTGGCCGATGGCGTGATCCCGAGCAACGAAGGCCGCGGCTATGTGCAGCGCCGCATCATCCGCCGCGCCATCCGCCATGGCTACAAGCTGGGCAAGAAGACCCCGTTCTTCCACAAGCTGGTGCCCGATCTGGTCCAGCTCATGGGCGCGGCCTACCCGAACCTGGCCGACAACGCGCAGCGCGTGATGGACGTGCTCAAGGCCGAGGAAGAGCGTTTTTACGAAACGCTGGAAAACGGCATGCAGATCCTCGACGCGGCGCTGGACGGCGGCCCTTCGACAGGCTCAGGACAGGCTCCCAAGGTGCTGCCTGGTGAGGTGGCCTTCAAGCTGCACGACACCTTCGGCTTCCCGCTCGACCTCTCGGCCGACGTCTGCCGCGAGCGCGGCCTGACCGTGGACGAGGCCGGCTTTGCCGCCGCCATGGAAAAGCAAAAAAGCCAGGCGCGCGCGGCCGGCAAGTTCAAGATGGACAAGGCGCTGGACTACACGGGCGCCGGCAACGACTTCGTGGGCTACGAGCAGCTCACGAGCCACGCCAAGGTGCTGGCGCTCTATGTCGACGGCACGCCGGTGCCAGAGCTGAAAGCCGGCCAGCAGGGCGTGGTCGTGCTCGACACCACACCGTTCTACGCCGAATCGGGCGGCCAGGTCGGCGACCAGGGCCTGATCCACAACGGCGGCGCCCAGTTCCATGTGCTCGACACGCAAAAGATCAAGGCCGATGTGTTCGGCCACCATGGCGAATTGCAAAGCGGCAGCCTGAAAGTCGGCGATGCGGTGCAGGCCCACGTTGACGGCGCGCTGCGCGCGGCCACCGTGCGCAACCACAGCGCCACCCACCTGATGCACAAGGCCCTGCGCGAGGTGCTGGGCGGCCATGTGCAGCAAAAGGGTTCGCTGGTCAATGCCGAGCGCACCCGTTTCGACTTCGCGCACAACGCGCCGGTGACCGACGCCGAAATCCGCCAGATCGAAGCCAAGGTCAACGCCGAAATCCTGGGCAACGCCGCCGCGCAGGCCCGCGTGATGGACATCGAATCGGCGCAGAAGACCGGCGCCATGATGCTGTTCGGCGAGAAGTACGGCGAGACTGTGCGCGTGCTCGACATCGGCAGCAGCCGCGAACTCTGCGGCGGTACGCACGTGAAAGCCACGGGCGACATTGGCCTGTTCAAGATCGTGGCCGAAAGCGGCGTGGCCGCGGGCGTGCGCCGCATCGAGGCCGTCACGGGCGAGAACGCACTCGCCTACCTGCAGTCGCTCGAAGCCACGGTGGCCGAGGCCGCTGGTTCGCTCAAGGCGCCGGCCGAGCAGCTCACGGGCCGCATCGCCCAGGTGCTCGACCAGGTCAGGGCGCTCGAAAAAGAAGTGGCCGCGCTCAAGGGCAAACTCGCCTCCAGCCAGGGCGACGAGCTCATGGGCCAGGCGGTCGACGTCAAGGGCCTGAAGGTGCTGGCCGCCAAGCTCGAAGGCGCCGACGCCAAGACGCTGCGCGAGACGCTCGACAAGCTCAAGGACAAGCTCAAGACCGCCGCCATCGTGCTGGCCGCCGTGGACGGCGACAAGGTGCAGATCGCCGCCGGCGTCACGCAGGATGCCATCGGCAAAGTCAAGGCCGGCGAGCTCGTGAACTTTGTGGCCCAGCAAGTCGGCGGCAAGGGCGGTGGCAAGCCCGACATGGCCATGGCCGGCGGCACCGACCCCAAGGCGCTGCCGCAGGCACTCGCGAGCGTGCAGGCCTGGGTGGCCGAGCGCCTTTGAACCAGCCTGTAGGAGGCCGCCCCTGCGGCCGAATGTGACCATGCTCAATGTCTCTTCATTCGCGCGCAGGGGCGCGCTCCTACAAGGCTTGCTGCTGCTGTGCCTGCCGCGGCTGGCTCAGGCTCAATTCCAGAAAACGCCCTGGCCAGCCACGCAAGCCACGCCCACGCTCGACCTGGTCGATCTGCAAGGCCAGCGCTGGAACGCTGAGCGGCTCAAGGGCAGGGCCGTGGTGCTCAATTTTTGGGCCACCTGGTGCCCGCCCTGCAAGGAAGAGTTGCCTTCGCTGCAAACGCTGCACGAGTTGGGCGGTGGCGATCCGGTGGTGATCGGCGTCAATGTGCGCGAAACCCCCAGCCATGTGCAGCGCTACCTCCATGCCACCGGCCTGAGCCTGCCGGTGGTGCTGGACCCGCGCGCCGATCTGGCCAAGCGCTATGGCGTGACGGCCTTTCCGACCACCTTGCTGATCGCCCCCGATGGCCAGATCCGCTGGCGCGTGGTGGGCGAGGTCGATTGGGCCGGCGCCGAGGCTGGCCGCTGGATCGGCAGCCTCTCGTCACCCAGGCGCTGAGCGCTTTCCCCATCGCCGATAATTCGGCCACCCGGCGCGCCGCGCCGGACGACCTGCCTTCGGGGCATTGGTGGAGCTGCCACCTCGCGTGTGCCGACAGGTCTTTCGCCACATTCCGGAGTTCTTGTCATGATCCCCGTTCGCCGTTCCCTGCTCAAAGGGGGCGCCGCACTGGGCGCCCTGATCGCGGCGCCCGCCCTCGTGCGTGCCCAAGCCTCTTTCACCGAACGCCGCTTTGCCCCCCAGCCGGGCGCCTGGCGCACCTTCGACATCACCACCCGCGTCGAGCTGGCCGACCCCGTGGGCGCCAGCCGCATCTGGCTGCCGGTGCCCAGCATCGACAGCGACTGGCAGCGCTCGCTGCCAAGCCGCTTCAGCAGCAACGGCCATGCGCGCATGGCCAGCGACGGTGTCGAGGGCGCACGCATGGTCCATGCCGAGTTCGCCGCTGGCGTGAAGCCTGTGGTGGAAGTCACCAGCCGCGTGCAAACGCGCAGCCGCGCCGACCTTGCGGGCGCGCGCGCCTTCGAGAAGGTCGACGCCGCCACACTGCGCCACTACACGCGCGCCACCGCGTTGCTGCCCACCGATGGCATCGTGCGCGAGACCGCCATCAAGGCCACAAAAGGCGCCAAGACCGACACCGACAAAGCCCGTGCGATCTACGACTGGGTGGTCGCCAACGCCTGGCGCGAGCCCAAGGTGCGCGGCTGTGGCGAAGGCGACATCAAGACCATGCTGGAGACCGGCAACCTCGGCGGCAAGTGCGCCGACATCAATGCGCTGTTTGTGGGCCTGTGCCGATCGGTGGGCCTGCCGGCGCGCGATGTGTACGGCATCCGCCTGGTGCCTTCATCCTTTGGCTACAAGGAGCTGTCGGGCAACCCGGCCAGCCTCAAGGGCGCGCAGCATTGCCGCGCCGAAGTGTATTTGCAGGCCCATGGCTGGGTGGCGATGGACCCGGCCGATGTGGCCAAGGTCATGCGCCTGGAAACCGCCGAATGGCTCAAAAGCACCGACCACCCCGTGGTGGCCCCGGTCTACAAGCACCTGTTTGGCGGCTGGGAAGGCAACTGGCTGGGCTGGAACACGGCGCACGACCTGCAGCTGCCGGGCGCCCAAGAGGGCGTGCTCAACTTCCTGATGTACCCGGTCGCCGAGACCGCCGAGGGCCGCGTGGATTCCTATTCGCCCGACGCCTTCAAGTACACCATCACGGCGCGCGAAATCTGACCGCGTAGCCGTTCGGGCTGAGCTTGTCGAAGCCCTTCGACAAGCTCAGGGCGAACGGTCAATGAGCGAACATTCAAGGGGCCAGCGCCAGGCGGCGCTGGCTCACAAAGCGCCGCGCCTCGCCCGTGACCGGGTCGGTGAAGGCGATCTCGCGCGCCAGCAGCTGCAGCGGCTGGGCAAAGTCTTCGGGTTCATCCGGCCCGCGCAGCACCTCGGGGTAGAACTGGTCCCCCCAGATCGGCACGCCGAGCGCGAGCATGTGCACGCGCAGCTGGTGGCGCTTGCCCGTCACGGGCGTGAGGCGGTACAGCGCGCGGCCCTCGGTCGCCTGCAGCAAGGCCACACCGGTTTCGCTGTTGGGCTCGCCCACCACCTCGCGCATGCGGAAAAAACGCTCGTCCTCTTCCAGGCGGCTGCGGTGCACGCAGGGCAGCGCAAGCTCGGGCCGGTAACCCGCCACCGCCTCATAGACCTTGCTGACTTGCCGTTCGCGAAACAGCGCCTGGTAGGCGTTGCGGTCCTGTGCGCGTTTGGCCAGCAGCACCAGGCCCGCGGTTTCACGGTCGATGCGGTGGATGGGGCTCAGCGCCTCGCAGCCCGTGGCCTGCTTGAGGCGCACCAAGAGGCTTTGCTGCACATAGCGGCCCGTGGGCGTGACGGGCATGAAATGCGGTTTGTCGACCACCAGCAGGTGCGCGTCCTCGAACAGCACCGCCTCGTGCTCGGGCAGTGCGGGCTCGTGTGGCAGGTGGCGGTAGTAGTAGAGGCGCTGACCGTGGCGAAAGGGCGCGTCATGCGGCACCGGGGTGCCGTCTTCGTGCAGCACATCGCCCGCTTGCAGGCGCGCCTGCCATTCGCTGCGGGCTACGGCCGGCAGCCGCTCGGCCAGAAAATCGAGCACCGTGGGCCAGGGGCCGGCCGGCAGGGCCACCAGGCTGGGGCTGACCCCGTGGCGCATGGGGATCAGCGGGTTGCGCGGCGGTCGGCTCATGCCCGGCGTTTCAGACGCGCTTGAACACCAGGTCCGAGACGCCGTGGCCCAGTTTGAGGCCACGGTTCTCGAACTTGGTCAGGGGCCGGTAGTCGGGCTTGGGGGCGTAGCCGCCGGCATCCGGTCCGGCGGTGTTGGCCAAGAGCGGCTCCTGGGACAGCACGTCCAGCATCTGCTCGGCATAGGGCTGCCAATCGGTGGCCAGGTGCAGGTAGCCACCGGGTTTGATGTGCCGCGCCAGGCGCTGCACAAACGGCCCTTGAATCAGGCGGCGCTTGTGGTGGCGGCTCTTGTGCCAGGGGTCGGGGAAGAAGATGTGCACGCCGTCCAGGCTGTTCTCGCCGAGCATGTGGTCCATGACCTCGACCGCGTCGTGCTGCACGATGCGGATGTTGGCGATCTGTTCTTCACCGCAGCGCTTGAGCAGCGCGCCGACGCCGGGCTCGTGCACCTCGCAGCACAGGAAATTGTCTTGCGGCCGCACCTGGGCGATCTTGGCCGTGGCGTCGCCCATGCCAAACCCGATCTCCAGAATCAGCGGCGCGGCGCGCCCAAAAGTGGCGGTCGCGTCCAGCCGCTCGGCCCGGTAGGGCACCAGAAACTGCGGCCCGTACAGATCAAAGGCCCGCATCTGCCCCGTGCCCATGCGGCCGGCGCGCAGCACATAGCTCTTGATGGTGCGCATGAAGGGCGCGTCGGTGGAGGTCGGTTCGGGCGTGGTCATGTCGGCAGGCAATCGGCAAAACTCCCGATTATCGCGGGCCTGCCCTCAGCGCCCGCAACCCGCCTGCCATGCCCCCAGCCAATGGGACAAGGCCGTGTCGATGCTGTCTGCGGGGGCGGGCGGCAGGCCCAGCACTTGGGCGGCGGCTTGCAGCGCCAGCAGCGGCGCGCTCAGCTCCAGCGGCTGCGCGCCGTTTTGCTTGCTGAGCTTTTCGCCATTCGCCCCCAGCACCAGGGGCGTGTGCAGGTAGCGCGGTGTGGGCAGGCCCAGCGCGTGCTGCAGCACGATCTGGCGTGCGGTGTTGTCGGCCAGGTCCTCGCCGCGCACCACCTCGGTGATGCCCTGGGCGCCATCGTCGACCACCACGGCGAGCTGGTAGGCCCAGAGGCCGTCGGCTCGGCGCAGCACGAAGTCGCCGACCTCCTGCGCCACGTCTTCGGCTTGCGGCCCCAGCCGCCGGTCGGTCCAGGCGGTCAGGGTCGGCAGACCCCGCAGTTCGCGCACGGCCTGCACATTCAAACGCCAGGCGCGCGCAGGCTTGCCATGCAGGCCATGGCGGCAGGTGCCGGGGTAGACCTGGGCTTTGTGGCGGGCGGTGGGCAGGGCTTGCGCCGCCTCGATGTCCTTGCGCGAGCAGCCGCAGGGGTAGGCCAGGCCTTCGGCGATGAGCCGGTCCAGTGCGTCTTGGTAGACGTCGCCGCGCTGGCTTTGCCAGAGCACTTCGCCGTCAGGCATCAGGCCGCACTGGGCCAGCTGCTGCAAGATGGCTTCGCCCGCACCGGCCACGCAGCGCGGGGTGTCCACGTCTTCGATGCGCACCAGCCACTGGCCGCCATGGGCGCGCGCGTCGAGCCAGCTGGCCAGGGCGGCGACCAGCGAGCCTGCGTGCAAAAGTCCGGTGGGCGAGGGCGCAAAGCGCCCCACGCAGCCCGCAGCCATGGGCTCAGCGGCGCAGCATGGCCAGGGCCAGCTCCAGGCCGGAGACAAAGGCGTCTTCCACCCGGTGGCCCAGGCACCAGTCGCCGCACAGGCCGATGCCCTCGTCTTTGTGCCAAAGGTGGCTTTGGCCCAGGGGCTGCGCGGTCTTGGCGTAGAGCCAGCGGTGCACCTCGGCGTGGGCGGGCGTCGCGCGGATGCCGGTGATCTCGCCAAAGGCCTTGAGCATCTTGGCCGTGATGCGCTCGGGCGCGTCGTTGATGTGCTCGGCCGACCAGCTGGCACTGGCCTGCACGGTCCAGCGCTCGATGGGCTCGCGCCCGGGTTTGGACGATTCGCGCGCCATCCAGGCGATGCGGTGGTGCGTGCTGCGCGCGGCGTTCCATTGCGGGCCGATGGTGATCAGGCCCGGCTGCACGGCCTGCGGCCAGGCGGCCATGAGGGTCCAGCAGGGGTCGACCTTGACCCCTTGCAGCGGTGCGCCGAGCGGGCTCAGGCCCGAGCTTTGCAAGAGCGTGGCCGCCTGCGCCGCCGGCATGGCCAGCACCACGCGGTCAAAGCCCGCCACCACCTGCTGGCTGCCGCCAGCCCCTTCGGTGTGGACCTGCCAGCCGTTTTTCATGAGCGGGTCGCGCGCGATATGGGTGGCGCGCGTCTCGAGCCGCACATTGCCGTCTTCCACCAGGGGCTCGCCCCAGGCCCTTACCAATGCGTTCATGCCGGGCGAGGCCACCCAGTGGCGCTCGCCGCCGGGCAGGCCGGCCTCGAGCGCGCGACCCATGGGGTCGAGCACGCGCACCGCGTTGGCGCTCCAGGGGCGGCACAGGCCGGGCACGGTGCCCAGCGCCAGTTCAAAGCGCGGGTCGCGCACGGTGAAGTACTGCGTGCCGTGGTCGAAGCTGCCAAAGGGGCTGCGCCTTGTGGCCATGCGGCCGCCCAGGCCCCGGCTTTTTTCGAACAGGGTGACGTGTTGACCGGCCTGGCGCAGGGTGCGCGCGCAGGCGATGCCGGCCATGCCGACGCCAACGATGGCGATGTGCTGTGTGTTCATGCGGGGACTTTACACGCGATGCGCGGGTTGCAGCAATGCGGCGCGCGTCTTGGCGTGCCCCAGTTGGTCGAGCCACCAGCGCAGCGCCTGGCCCGCGGGGCTTTGCCGGCTTTCGCGCCAGGCGTAGTGGGTGGTGCTCACGCGCTTGCGGCGCACCTGCTTGGCCACCAGCATGCCGGCGTCGATGTAGGGCCGCGCCAGTGTCTCGGGCAGCATGCCGCCGCCCAGGCCGCGCAGCTGCGCCTCGAGCTTGCTGGCCATGTCGGGCACGGTGAACACATCCTGCCCGGCCAAGAGGCCGATGGTCAGGCCGGCGCCGCGGCTCACCGAATCCGCCACGGCCACGGCGCGGTGCTGCTGCAAGGTGGCGTCGTCCAGGGGCTCGGGGGCCTGGGCCAGCGGGTGGTGCGAGGCCACGGCGTACACAAAGGGGATGTCGCCCAGCACCGCATGGTGCACATCGCTGCCCATGCCCGGCTCCAGCACCACGCCGAGCGCCAGATCGGCCTGGCCCGAGGTCAGCGCGGCCAGCGTGCCCGACAGGGTTTCGTGGCGCAGGCGCAGCCGCGTGGGCGCTTGCAAGGCCAGAAAGGCCGCGCACAGGTCCATCACCACGGTGCGCGAGACGACGCTGTCGACCGCCACCGTGAGCACGCCTTCCCAGCCCGTGGCCACGCGGCGCACGCGGTTGGCCACCGCGTCCATGTCGTCGAGCAAGCGGCTGGCCTCGCGCAGCAACTCGCGCCCGGCGGCGGTGGGCCGGGCCTGGCGCGAAGAGCGGTCGAACAGCAGCACATCGAGCGCGTCTTCGAGCTGGCGCACGCGGTAGGTGAGGGCGCTGGGCACCAGGCCCAGGGCGCGGGCGGCGGCCGCAAAGCTGCCCTGGCGCTCGATGGTTTGCAGCATCAGCAGGGTTTCGGGCGTGAGCCAGTCGCGGGGTGTTTGCATGATTTGGTGTCGATCATTCAATTGGATTGAATGATGCCAGCAAATCCCGCGCACGGTGAAGGTGCTGGCCGGCCCTACATTTCTCCCAACGCCACAGGAGAACCCACCATGCTGACCCTCCGCAAATCCGAAGACCGGGGCCTGGCCGACCACGGCTGGCTCAAGAGCTTCCACAGCTTCTCGTTCGCCGAATACTTTGACCCCCAGCACATGGGCTGGGGCAATCTGCGGGTGATCAACGAAGACCGCATCGCCCCGGGCACCGGCTTTGGCACGCACGGCCACCGCGACATGGAGATCATCAGCTACGTGCTCTCGGGTAACCTCGCGCACCAGGACAGCATGGGCAATGTCAAAGGCATCCCGCCCGGCGATGTGCAGCGCATGAGCGCGGGCAGCGGCGTGCGCCACAGCGAGTTCAACCACGCGCAGGGCCAGCAGACGCACTTTTTGCAGATCTGGATCGAGCCCAATGTGCGCGGCATCCCGCCGAGCTACGAACAAAAAACCGTGCCGGAGTCCGCCAAGCGCGGGCAGCTGGCGCTGGTGGCCGCGCCCGAGGCGGGCGAGCACACCGTGAAGATCCACGCCGATGCGCGCCTGTACGCGGGCCTGCTCGATGGCGCCGAGCGCGCCGAACTCGCGCTCGACCCGGCGCGCAAGGCCCATGTGTTCATGGTGCGTGGCGGCCTGGCGGCCAACGGCCAGTGCCTGAACGCGGGCGACGCGGCGATGCTGCAAGCCGAATCCAAGCTGGTGCTGGACCAGGCCGAAGACGCCGAAGTGCTGGTGTTCGACCTGGCCCCCTGATTCTTTCACCCTGTTGTTTCAACCCTAGGAGTTTTCTCATGGCAAAGACCGTTGTTGTCTACCACTCTGGCTACGGCCACACCCAGTTCATCGCCCAGGCGGTCGCCAAGGGCGCGAACGCCCAGCTCGTGGCGATCGATGCCGACGGCAACGTGGCCGAGGCCGACTGGGCCGCGCTGGACGCCGCCGACGCCATCGTCATGGGCTCGCCCACCTACATGGGCACCGTGAGCTGGCAGTTCAAGAAGTTCGCCGACGCCTCGTCCAAGCGCTGGTTCACCCGCGCCTGGCAAGACAAGTTCTTCGCCGGCTTCACCGTCAGCGCCAGCCTCAACGGCGACAAGGGCAGCACCCTGAGCTACCTGACCACGCTGGCCTCGCAACACGGTGGCCTGTGGGTCAGCCTCGGCATGGCCCCGGCCAACGCCAGCGCTTCGACCCGCAACGACATCAACAACATGGGCGGCTCGGTCGGCCTCTTGGTGCAGGGCCCCTCGGACGCTGGCGCCGACAAGATCCCCCAGGGCGATGTGGACACCGCCGTCAAGTTCGGCGAGCGCGTGGCCGCCGTGACGGCGAAAGCCCGCGGCTGATACTTTGGTTCGCCACAAAACAGGGCGGCCTTGGCCGCCCTGTTTTTTTGCCGGCCCCTGGCCTGTGGCTTGCTAGCATGTGGCCATGAAAATTTTTGCGCTCATGCCCTGGGCCGACTGGCTGGCCCTCATGTCCTTCTTTGCCCTGTGGGTCGGCTATGCGACCTTCTCGCGCGGGCGCGGCCTGCACGAGCGCACCCTGCTGGCCACCACCAACCAGCTGCGCATGCAGTGGATGTTGCAGGCCACTGCTCGCGACCCGCGCATGCTCGACGGCATCATCACGCAAAACCTCTCGCACACGCCGTCCTTCTTTTCGTCGACCACCATCATCATCATCGGCGGTTTGTTTGCGGTGCTGGGCACCACCGACAAGGCCGCCGAGCTGGTGCGCGAAATCCCCTTTGCGCAGCAAACGCCGTTGATGGTTTTCGAGTTCAAGGTGCTGGTGCTGGTGGGTGTGTTTGTGTACGCTTTTTTCCGCTTCACCTGGGCCATGCGGCAATACACCTTCGTCGCCCTGTTGATCGGCGCCATGCCGCCGGCCCACGAATTTGAAGCGGGTCTGCACGACCGCGAGTGGCACGCGCGCCGCGCGGGCATGCTGGTGGGCACGGCGGCCGAGACCTTCAACGACGGCCTGCGTGCCTACTATTTTTCCTTCGCCGCCATGGCCTGGTTTTTCTCGCCGCTGGCGCTGGTCCTGGCCACGGCGCTGGTGGTCTTGATCCTGTACGGGCGCGAATTCCGCTCGGAGGTGGTGCAGCAGCTGCGGGCCTAAAATCGACCCCTTATGTTTGTCCACCTGCGCCTCCACACCGAGTTCTCCATCGTCGATTCCACGGTCCGCATCGACGAGGTCGTCCAAAGCGCAGCCCAGGACGGCCAGCCCGCACTGGCCATCACCGACCTGAACAACCTGTTCGGCGGCATCAAGTTCTACAAGGAAAGCCGGGGCAAGGGCGTCAAGCCCGTGCTCGGCTGCGAAGTCCTGCTCGAAGGCCTGGGCGGCGACCCGACCCAGCTCTCGCGCATCATCCTGCTGGTGCAAAGCAAGCAGGGCTACCTCAACCTGTGCGAACTGGTCGCGCGCGGCTGGACGCGCAACGTGGTCAAGGCCCAGGCCGTGGTCCGCTTCGAGTGGCTGCAGGAACTGGCCGAAGGCCTGATCCTGCTCTCGGGCGCGCAGGCCGGTCCCGTGGGCCAGGCCCTGGTGCAGGGCGACGTGGCCAAGGCGGCCGACCTCGCGCTCCAGCTCGCCTCGGTGTTCCCGCACCGCTTCTACCTGGAGCTGCAGCGCGCCGGCCGACCCGAGGACGAGCCGCATGTGCAGGCCGCCGTGCAGCTGGCCGCACGCCTGCACCTGCCCGTGGTCGCCACACACCCGGTGCAGTTCCTCGCTGCCGAGGACTACGAGTCGCACGAGGCGCGCGTGTGCATCTCCGAGGGCGAGATCCTGGCCAACCCGCGCCGCGTGCGCCGCTTCACGCGCGAGCAGTATTTCAAGTCGGCCGCCGAGATGCAGGCGCTGTTCGCCGATGTGCCCAGCGCCATCGCCAACACGCTCGAGATCGCCAAGCGCTGCAGCCTGACCCTGGTGCTGGGCAAGCCGCAGCTGCCGAATTTCCCGATCCCGCCGGTCAACGGCGTGGTGATGTCGGTGGAAGACTATTTCCGCCACGTCTCGCACGAGGGCCTGAACGAGCGCCTGGTGCACCTCTACCCCAACGAGGCCGAACGCGAGGCCCAGCGCCCGCGCTATGTGGAGCGCCTGGAGTTCGAACTGAACACCATCCTCAAAATGGGGTTCCCGGGCTACTTCCTGATCGTGGGTGACTTCATCCAGTGGGCCAAGAACAACGGCTGCCCGGTCGGCCCGGGCCGGGGTTCGGGTGCCGGCTCGCTCGTGGCCTACGCGCTCAAGATCACCGACCTCGACCCGCTGCAGTACAACCTGCTGTTCGAACGTTTCCTGAACCCCGAGCGGGTGTCGATGCCCGACTTCGACATCGACTTTTGCCAGACCAACCGCGACCGCGTGATCGAGTACGTCAAGGAAAAGTACGGGCGCGACGCGGTGAGCCAGATCGCCACCTTCGGCACCATGGCAGCGCGTGCGGCGATTCGCGATGTGGGCCGCGTGATGGACATGAGCTACACCTTTTGCGACGGCATCAGCAAGCTCATCCCCAACAAGCCGGGCAAGCCGGTCACGATCCAGTACCCGCCGGCCGACCTCAAGCCCGACGACAAGGAAAAGTACGCCATCGCGGCCGAGCCCATGCTGGCCGAGCGCATCGAGCGCGAGGAAGACGTCAAGAACCTGATCGAGATGGCGCAAAGCCTGGAGGGCATGACGCGCAACGTGGGCATGCACGCGGGCGGCGTGCTGATCGCGCCGGGCAAGCTCACCGATTTTTGCCCGCTCTACCAACAGCCGGGCAGCGATTCTGCCGTCAGCCAGTACGACAAGGACGATGTGGAGGCCGCTGGCCTGGTCAAGTTCGACTTCTTGGGACTGGCCACGCTGACGATTCTGGAAATCGCGCGCGAGTTCATCATGACGCGCCACAAGGGCCAGGAGCTCTTCGCCTTTGAGAACATCCCGCTCGACGATGGCCCCACCTACCGGCTGTTCCAGGAGGGCAAGACCGAGGCCGTGTTCCAGTTTGAAAGCCGCGGCATGCAGGGCATGCTGCGCGACGCCAAGCCCACGCGCCTCGAAGACCTGATCGCGCTCAACGCCCTGTACCGCCCGGGCCCGATGGACCTGATCCCCAGCTTCGTGGCCCGCAAGCATGGGCGTGAAGAGGTGGTCTACCCGCACCCGGCCGTGGCCGAAATGCTGTCCGAGACCTACGGCATCATGGTGTATCAGGAGCAGGTGATGCAGACCGCGCAGATCCTGGGCGGTTACTCGCTCGGTGGCGCCGACCTGCTGCGCCGCGCCATGGGCAAGAAAAAGGCCGAGGAAATGGCCGAGCACCGCGAGAAGTTCCGCGCCGGCGCCCTGGCCACGCACAACATCCCGCAGGACCAGGCCGACGAGGTCTTCGACCTGATGGAAAAGTTCGCGGGCTACGGCTTCAACAAGTCGCACGCCGCCGCTTACTCCTTGCTGGCCTACCACACGGGCTGGCTCAAGGTGCACTACACCGCCGAGTTCTTCTGCGCCAACATGACGGTGGAGATGGACGACACCGACAAGCTCAAGGTCTTGTACGAAGACGCGCTCAAGTTCGGCATCAGCTTCGACCCGCCCGACGTCAACCGCGGCCACCACCGCTTCGAGCCGGTGACCGACAAGGTGATCCGCTACGGCCTGGGCGCCGTCAAGGGCACGGGCCAGCAGGCGATCGAGGCCATCGTCGCGGCGCGCGAAGAGGGTGGGCCCTTCACCAGCCTCTTCGATTTCTGCGTGCGCGTGGACCGCACGCGCCTGAACAAGCGCACGGTGGAAGCACTCATCAAGGCCGGCGCCTTCGATTCACTGCACCTGAACCGCGCGGCGCTGGTGGCGAGCATCGACAAGGCCTTCGAGTTCGCCAACGCCACCGCGGCCAACGCCAACCAGGGCGGCCTGTTTGACATGCTGGGCGACGACTCGCACGGCTCGAGCACGCAGGAGCCGGAACTCGAAAACACCTTGCCCTGGGGCATCAAGGAGCGCCTGACCCAAGAAAAGTCGGCCGTGGGCTTCTACCTCTCGGGTCACCTGTTCGACGCGGTCGAGCGCGAGGTGCGCCAGTTCGCGCGCCGCAAGATCGAGGACCTCAGCGAGAGCCGCGAACCGCAACTGGTCGCCGGCATCGTGAGCGATCTGCGCATCATCAACGGCCAGCGCGGCAAAGTCGCGATCTTCAAGCTCGACGACAAATCGGCCGTGCTCGAAGCCACCGCCGATGAGGCCCTGATCAATGCCGCGCGCGGCGCACTCAAGGACGACGAGCTGATCATCGTCATGGCGCGCATGCAGCCCGACCGTTTCTCGGGCGGTTTCCGCCTCAAGCTTGACCAGGTGTGGGATCTGGGCGCGGCGCGCTGCCGTTTTGGCAAATTCCTGCGCGTGGCCGTCAACGGCCATGCGCCCGACATCGCGCGCCTGGTCAAGGACTTTCCGCCGCAGCGCGAACTCAGCGAGCACGGCGAGCTGGTCAAGGCCTTGCCGGTGCGTTTGGCGCTGCAGCGCCAGGGCGAGGGCGTGGCCGCGCGTGCCGAGCTCGCGCTGGGCGAGCAGGCCAGGTTTTTCCCCTCGGATGCGGCGTTGGCCAGCTGGATGGCGCAGGCCCACGAGGGCCAGGCGCAGATCGTCTACGAGGAGACGCAGCAGATCGTGGCCGTGCGCGCGGTGGCGATGTGATTTGCCCCGGGCCGCTCAGTCGAGCGGCCGGAAGCCGAGCACCAGCACCGGCGGCACGCGGCCATCGGTGTCCTTGGGCAGCACCTCGGTTTTGTCGATGGCGCGCAGCACCGCATCGTCCCAGGCCTTGTTGCCGCTGGATTGCGTGATGCGGCGGCTCTGGACCGTGCCGTCCGAGGCCACGCGCACCTCGACCTCGGCGCGCGGGTTGCCCACCACATCGCCCGGGTAGGTGATGTTGGGCTTGATGCGGGCGACCAGGCGGCCGGCGTAACTGGCCGAGGGCCCCGAAGACTTGAGCGCGCTGCCCGTGCTGCTCTCGCCGCCCGTGGCGCCCGCGAGGCCCTGCATGCGCTGGAGGTTTTCACGGCGCAGGGCTTCGGCGCGTGCGGCCTCGGCCTTGGTCTGGGCTTCCTGCTTTTGGCGCTGCTCGGCCTCGAGCTTTTTCTTCTCGCGTTCCTTGTCTTCCCTGGCCTTTTTCTCGCGCTCGGCCTTGTCTTTTTCAGCCTTGTCTTTCTCGGCTTTTTCCTTGCGCAGCTTCTCGGCCTTCTCCTGCTCGAGCGCTTTTTTCTTTTCCGCTTCTTTTTCCTTTTGCTTCTTGAGCGCGATTTCGGCGTCGCGTCGCACGGCTTCGGGCTCGGGCGCGGGTTTGGGCGGCGGGGCAGGGCGCGGCGGCTCGGGCTTGGGCTCGGGGGGCGCCGGCTCGGGCTCGACCAGGCGCGGCGCGGCCTGCTGGGGCACGGCCGACCAGAGTTCGGCTGCGGCGCTCACGACCTCGGGCTGCGTGGTCCAGCGCGTGACCAGGCCGAGCCCGACAAAGAGCAGCACATGGGCCGCAGCCGCGAAGGCGAACGAACGCCCGCGCGCCGGCTCGGACGGCGGTGCGAATTCGCTCGGGTGGCTGCGCTCGGGGTTCAAGCGGGCTGTCCTTCAGGGCGCCAGTTGCACCGACAGGCCCACGCGCTGCACGCCCGCGCGCTGCAGCGTGTCCATGACCTTGACCACCTGTTCGTACTTGACGTTGCGGTCGGCGCTGATGACCACGGCCGCATTCGCCTCGCCGCCCTGGGCGCGCTTGACGGCCTCGGCCACGCCGCCGAGCATGAGCTTGCTGGTTTTGCCGTCGGCCACGAGCTCCAGGCCTTCGTCTTTCTGGATCACCACCTGCAGCACCTTGTCGGGTTGCTTGTTGGCCTTGCCCACGCTGGGCAGGTCGATCAGGCTGGGCGTGATCATGGGGGCAGTCACCATGAAGATGATCAAGAGCACCAGCATCACATCGATGAAGGGCACCATGTTGATGTCGTTGACGGCGCGGCGGCCGCGTCCGCGATGGGCGACGCCGGGCATGTCAGTGTCCCGAGGCGGAGCCGCCCGAGCCCAGGCTGCGCTGCAGGATGTTGGAGAACTCTTCGATGAAGGTCTCCAGCTTGATGGCCACGCGGTCGATGTCGCGCGCGAAACGGTTGTAGGCGACCACGGCCGGAATCGCCGCGAACAGGCCGATGGCGGTGGCCACCAGGGCTTCGGCGATGCCCGGCGCCACCGTGGCCAGCGTGACCTGCTGCAGGTTGGCCAGGCCGGTGAAGGCGTGCATGATGCCCCACACGGTGCCAAAGAGGCCCACATAGGGCGAGACCGAGCCGACCGAGGCCAGGAAGGCCAGCTGCGATTCGGCCGCGTCCATCTCGCGCTGGAAGCTCGCACGCATGGCGCGGCGCGCGCCGTCGAGCAGGGTGCCGGCGTCAGAGATGCGGCGCTCGCGCAGTTTCTGGTATTCGCGCATGCCGCTGGCGAAGATGCGTTCCATTGGGCCCGAGAGCTTGGCGTTCTGGCTCGCGGCGGTGAACAGCTCGTTGAGGCTGGTGCCCGACCAGAACACGCGCTCGAACTCTTCGTTGAGGTTCTGGATGCGCTGGATCGCGGTGATCTTGCGGAAGATAGCGGCCCAGCTTGCGACCGAAATCGCGAGCAGCAAGACCATCACGAGCTGCACCACAAGGCTGGCGTGCAGCACCAGCGAGATGATGGACATGTCGTTGTTCATTTCAGGTCTCCTGCCGGGCCGCCCCAAAGGAGGCCTGCGCCCCCTTGGGGGGCAGCGGTTACACAAAGTGAAGAGCGTGGGGGCTTCATTTCAAGGCTTCCAGAATGGGGGCGGGAATGCGGCCCGGTTTGAGGGTGCTGGCGTCGACCCAGCCGATGCGGATCGTACCTTCGGCGAGCAGGGTGTCGGCTTCGCCCTCTGCGCGCCGAAACACCTGCTGGGCGATCGTGAGGCTCACGCGGCCGGCTTCGGCCACGCGCGCCGTGACCCACAGCGCGTCGTCGAGCTTGGCCGGCTGCTGGTATTTGACGGCGGTCTCGCTGACCACGAACATGCCACCGACCTGCTCGCGCAGCACCTGCTGGTTGAAGCCCAGGGCGCGCAACCACTCGGTGCGGCCGCGTTCCATGAACTTGAGGTAGTTGGCGTAGAAGACGATGCCGCCGGCATCGGTGTCTTCCCAATAGACGCGCAGCGGAAAGCCGAAAGGTGGGGTGCTCATGGGTTCAGCCAGGCCTTCAGGCGCTCGATCGCGGTGCGCAACTCGGCCATGGAATTCGCGGTGGAAAAGCGCACGAAGTGCGCCGTCTGGGCCGTGCCGAAGTCACGCCCCGGCGTGATGGCCACATGGGCCTGGTGCAGCGCGGCGTGGGCGAAATCCCAGCTGTCTTTCAGACCCAGTTTGGCGCAGACGGCGCGGCAGTCGGCCCAGGCGTAAAAAGCGCCGTCGGGCATCACGGGCACCGTCAGACCCAGGGCGTTGAGCGCGGGAATGAAGAAGTCGCGCCGGGCCTTGAACTCGGCGCGGCGCTGCTCGTACAGTGCCAGGCTGTCGGCCTCGAAGCAGGCCAGCGCCGCTTGCTGCGAGACGGTGCTCGCGCAGATGAAGAGGTTTTGCGCCAGGCGCTCGACCACGCCCACCAGCGCCTCGGGCACCACCAGCCAGCCCAGGCGCCAGCCCGTCATGTGGAAGTACTTGCTGAAGCTGTTGATGCTGACGATGTCCTCGCTGATCGCGAGCGCGCTCTGGCCGAAGGCCGCGTCGTGGGACAGGCCCAGGTAGATTTCGTCGATCAGCGTGATGCCGCCGCGCGCGGCCACCACCTCGTGGATGCGGCGCAACTCGTCCGGCGCGATCGAGGTGCCCGTGGGGTTGGAGGGCGAGGCCAGCAGCACGCCGCGTGTGCGCGGCCCCCAGGCGGCCGCCACCTTGGCGGCGCTGAGCTGGAAGCGTTCTTCGGGCGTGGTCGGCAGCAGCACGGCCGTGCCCTCGGCCGCGCTCACGAAATGGCGGTTGCAGGGGTAGCTGGGGTCGGGCAGCAGGATTTCGTCGCCCGCGTCGATCAGCGCCAGGCAGGCCAGCTGCAGCGCGGCCGAGGCACCGGCCGTGACCACGATGCGGCTCGCGGGCACCTGCAGGCCAAAGCGCTGCGCGTACCAGCCGCTGATGGCCTCGCGCAGCGGGGCGATGCCGAGCGCCGGTGTGTACTGGGTCTGGCCCTGGGCGATGCAGGCGGTCGCGGCTTGCTGTACACGCGGCGGCGCCGTGAAGTCGGGCTCGCCGATGTTCAGGAAGATGACGGGGCGATCGGTGTGCGCGACCTCGCACGCCAGCGCCGTGGCGGCCTTGGCCACCTCCATCACGTAAAACGGTTCGATGCGCTCGGCGCGCTGGGCGATGCGCATGGGGCTCAGTCGCGGGCTTTGCCGGCCGCGCGGTCGGCCTCGACCTCGGCGGCGCGCAGCTGCGGCGCCAGGCCACTGAGCACGGCGTTCACGTATTTGTGGCCGTCGGTGCCGCCAAAATCCTTGGCCAGCTCGATGCACTCGTTGAGCACCACGCGCCAGGGCACGTCGAGGCAGTGGTGCAGCTCATAGAGACCGATCCACATGCAGGCGTGCTCAATGGGCGAAATCTCGGCCAGCGGCCGATCCAGCTTGGGCGCGATCAGCGCGTCCAGCGCGGGCGCGTTCTCGGTGCAACCGTAAAAGAGCGCGTCGTAATGCGCGATGTCGGCCTTGTGAAAGCCCGAGAGGTCGCGCGTGAAGACGTCGATGTCGCTCGCTTCGTTGCGACCCACCAGGTGCTGGTAGAGCGCCTGCAGCGCGAACTCGCGTGAGCGGCTGCGCGCGGGCTTGGCTGAAGATTTGCGCGTGCCGGGCGTGGGCGCGGTGCTCATGCCAGGCCCTCGCCGTCCACCAGATCGGCCAGGTCGGCCGAAAGGTTGTCGAGCAGCGTGGCCATCTCGACGGCCACGCGCGCCGCATCGCGGCCCTTCTCGTGCTGGCGCGCCACGGCCTGCTCGAGGTTTTCGGTGGTGAGGATGGCGTTGGCGATGGGCACGTGGTAGTCCAGGCCCACGCGCGTGACGCCCGCGCCCGACTCGTTGGCCACCAGCTCGAAGTGGTAGGTCTCGCCGCGGATGATGCAGCCCAGCGCGATCAGCGCGTCGTATTCGGCGCGCTCGGCCATGGCCTGCAGCGCCAGCGGCACTTCGAGCGCGCCGGGCACGAACACATGGTCGATCTGGCGCACGCCGAGCGCCTGCAGCTCTTCGGTGCAGGCCTGGGCCAAGGCGTTGGTGATGTCTTCGTTGAAACGGGCCTGGACGATGCCGATGTGCAGGTGCTGGCCGTCCAGCGCGGCGCTCTGGCCTTTGTTGGCGTCTTGCATGTTCTTATTCCTTGGGGATGTAGCCCGTGATTTCGAGGCCGTAGCCGGTCATGCTGGGCATGCGGCGCGGGTTGCCCATGAGTTTCATTTTGTGCACGCCGCACAGGCGCAGGATTTGCGCACCAATGCCGTAGGTGCGCAGGTCCATGCGGCCGCGCTCGGGCGCTTGCGCGGGGCGGGCGCTGCCTTCGAACTGGGCGAGCAGCTGCGCGGCCGATTCGCCGCAGTTGAGCAGCACGGCCACGCCCTGGCCCTGGGCGTCGATGTAGCGCAGGCTGGTGTCCAGGCTCCAGGAGTGCATGGAGCGGTTGAGCTCGAGCGCATCGAGCACCGACAGCGGCTCATGCACGCGCACCGGCACTTCGGCGTCCTGGCCCCACTCGCCCTTGACCAGGGCCAGGTGCACCGACTGGCTGGGCTTGTCGCGGAAGGCGTGTGCGGTGAACTGGCCGTGCGCGGTCTGGATGGCGCGGCTGCCGATGCGCTCGACCAGCGACTCGTTGCGGCTGCGGTATTCGATCAGGTCGGCGATCGTGCCGATCTTGAGGCCGTGCTCGGCGGCGAACAGCTGCAGATCGGGCAGGCGGGCCATGGTGCCGTCGTCCTTCATGATCTCGCAGATCACCGAGGACGGCGAGCAGCCGGCCATGGCCGCGAGGTCGCAGCCGGCTTCGGTGTGGCCCGCGCGCATGAGCACGCCACCATCGACCGCCTGCAGCGGGAAGATGTGGCCCGGTTGCACCAGGTCGCTGGCTTGGCTGTCCTGGGCCACGGCGACCTGCACGGTGCGCGCGCGGTCGGCGGCCGAGATGCCGGTGGTCACGCCTTCGGCCGCTTCGATGGAGACGGTGAAGGCGGTGCTGTAGACCGTGCCGTTGCGTGCCGCCATGGGCGGCAGCTTGAGAAACTCGCAGCGTTCGCGCGTGAGCGTCAGGCAGATCAGGCCGCGGCCGAAGCGGGCCATGAAGTTGATGGCCTCGGGCGTGACGTGGTCGGACGCCAACACCAGATCGCCTTCATTTTCGCGGTCCTCTTCGTCGACCAGGATGACCATGCGGCCGGCCTTCAGCTCGGCGACGATGTCCTCGACGGGCGAGATGGCCACGGGTTGCAGGGGAGTGCTCATGCCTTGTCTTTCAGGTTCAGGCCGGCGCTGAGCATGCGCTCCACGTAGCGGGCCACGGTGTCGATTTCGAGGTTGACGCGGCTGCCCGCCTGCAGGCTGCCGAGCGCGGTGTTTTGCACGGTGTGCGGGATCAGGTTGATGCTGACTTCGCAGCCATCGGCCAGGTCCTGCACGCGGTTGACCGTGAGGCTCACGCCGTTGATGGTGATCGAGCCCTTGTAAGCCAGGTATTTGGCCAGGGCCGGGGGGGCCAGCACGCACAGCTCCCAGCTTTCACCCACCTGTTCGAAGCGGCTCACCGTGCCCACGCCATCGACATGGCCGGAGACGATGTGGCCGCCCAGGCGGTCGTGCGCGCGCAGGGCTTTTTCGAGGTTGACGGGGCCACTCTGGTCGAGACCGCAGGTTTTGTCCAAGGACTCCGCCGAGATGTCGATCGTGAACTGGCGCTGGGCCGGATCGAAGGTGGTGACGGTCATGCAAGCGCCGTTGAGGGCGATGCTGTCGCCCAAGCCCACATCGTCGAGGTAGCCCGCAGGGGCTTCGATGGTCAGGCGCTTGCCGTGTTGTAAAGAGCGACCCAGGTCGTGGAGGGCGACGATTCGCCCCACGCCGGTGATGATTCCGGTGAACATCCCGCTATTTTCGCAGGTTTGCAGGCGTTCTTCGGCTTGGCGTGCTGCTCTTTCTGCGTCGCCATGCTGCAGGCACCCGCAGGGCCCGCGCGACTGGGACTTACCCTGGACGCCGCGCCGAGCCGTCTGCGGGCGAAACCCCTTCCCCTAGAATTGGCTGCAATGCGTTGATGCGCCCGGTCGGACCCGGGTCCTGTCCCGATGTCTGCCCCTAGCCGCCTGATCAAGAAGTACCCCAACCGCCGTCTTTACGACACCAGTGCCTCGATCTACATCACGCTGGCCGAAATCAAGCAACTGGTCATCCAGTGCGAGCCGGTCAAGGTGGTCGACGCCAAGACGGGCGAGGATCTGACGCGCTCGATCCTGCTGCAGATCATCCTGGAGGAAGAGGCGGCGGGCACGCCGATGTTCAGCGAGGCGGTGCTCGCGCACCTGATTCGCCTCTACGGCCAGACCATGCAGGGCTTCATGGGCCCCTGGCTCGAGCAGCAGCTCAAATGGATGGCCGAGTGGCAGGCCAGCGGTGCTGCACCGTCTTTGGTGCCCGGCTGGCCCCAGCCCCAGGCCGGCGCTTTCGCGCCGCCGACCCTCGAGGCGATGCAGGAGCAGCTGAAAAAAAACACCGAGCAGATGCTGGGCGTGTTCGGCCTCAAGACCTGAGCCGCCGGCCGTTTCACGTTCTCGGGGACAATCGGGGCCATGAGCGACATGGCCACCACATCTGAAGCCCCCAAGGTGGGCTTCGTCAGCCTGGGCTGCCCCAAGGCGCTGACCGATTCCGAACTGATCCTCACGCAGCTGAGCGCCGAGGGCTACCA
>JACCDU010195008.1_pt1 | contig 22179 bp, 20 predicted proteins | sample 7446081 | NCBI WGS metagenome assembly JACCDU01 (sample SAMN15323447, study PRJNA562643) | freshwater metagenome | isolation source: river surface water | place: USA:Blue River Watershed | collected 2017-08-17
GGTGAACTCATTCCTGAGCGTTTGCTCAGTCCCCCTGAAATCCATTCCATTCTAGAGAGCCTTGCATGAGCCAACAGATCCGTAACATCGCCATCATTGCCCACGTTGACCACGGGAAAACCACCCTGGTCGACCAACTGCTTCGCCAAAGCGGCACCTTCCGTGAAAACGAGAAAATCGCCGAACGGGTGATGGACAACAACGACCTCGAAAAAGAGCGTGGCATCACCATCCTGGCCAAGAACTGCGCGGTCAGCTGGAACGACACCCACATCAACATCGTGGACACCCCGGGCCACGCAGACTTTGGCGGCGAAGTCGAGCGCGCCTTGTCCATGGTGGACGGCGTGGTACTGTTGATTGACGCCGTGGAGGGCCCCATGCCCCAAACTCGTTTCGTCACCAAAAAGGCCTTGGCCTTGGGCCTCAAGCCCATCGTGGTGGTGAACAAGGTGGATCGTCCGGGTTCACGCCCCGACTATGTCATCAATGCCGCTTTCGATTTGTTCGACAAACTCGGCGCCACCGAAGAACAGCTCGACTTCCCCGTGGTCTATGCCTCGGGCTTGAACGGTTGGGCGTCACTGACCGAAGGCGAGGCGGGCGAGCAGTGGGGCAAAGACCTGGCACCCTTGTTCGACACCGTGCTCAAGCATGTGCCGGCCCACCAAGGTGACGCCGCCGCGCCCTTGCAGCTGCAGATCAGCTCACTCGACTATTCCACTTTCGTGGGTCGCATCGGCGTGGGCCGTGTCAATGCGGGCACCTTGAAACCTGCCACCGAAGTGCTGGTGATGGAAGGACCGGATGGCCGATCTTTCAAAGGCCGCATCAACCAGGTGCTGAAATTCGAAGGCCTGGAGCGCGTTCAGGCCACCGAGGCGCGCCCGGGTGACATCGTTTTGGTCAACGGCATCGAGGAGATCGGCATTGGCGTGACCCTCACCGACCCGCTGAACCCCGCACCGCTGCCCATGCTGCGCGTAGACGAGCCCACTTTGACCATGAACTTTTGCGTCAACACCTCGCCCCTGGCCGGTCGCGAAGGCAAGTTCGTCACCAGTCGCCAATTGCGTGATCGCCTGACCAAGGAATTGCAAGCCAACGTGGCCTTGCGGGTGCGCGACACCGACGAAGACGGCATTTACGAAGTCTCCGGACGCGGCGAACTGCACCTGACCATTCTGTTGGAAAACATGCGTCGCGAAGGCTATGAGTTGGCTGTCTCCAAGCCGCGCGTTGTGTTCAAAGAGGTCAATGGCGAGCGCCATGAGCCGATTGAGTTGTTGACTGTGGACGTGGAAGAAGGCCACCAAGGCGGTGTGATGCAAGCCTTGGGCGAGCGCAAGGGCGAATTGGTCAACATGGAACCCGATGGTCGCGGCCGTGTGCGGCTCGAGTACCGCATTCCTGCGCGTGGCTTGATCGGCTTTCAAAACGAGTTTTTGAACCTGACCCGCGGTACCGGCCTGGCCAGCAACATTTTTGACGGCTATGAAGCCTACCGTGGCGAAATCGCCAGCCGCAAGAACGGCGTGCTCATTAGCATGGACGATGGCGAAATCGTGACCTATGCCTTGGGCAAGCTCGACGACCGTGGCCGCATGTTCGTGAAGCCCGGCGACCCGGTGTACGAAGGCATGATTGTGGGCATCCACAGCCGCGACAACGACCTGGTGGTGAACGCCGTGCGCCAGAAGCAGCTGACCAACTTCCGCGTCAGCGGCAAGGAAGACGCCATCAAGATCACCCCGCCCATTGAATTGACGCTGGAATACGCGGTGGAATTCATCGAGGACGATGAGCTGGTGGAAATCACCCCCAAGAGCATCCGTTTGCGCAAGCGCCACTTGAAGGAGCATGAGCGCAAGCGTGCAGGCCGCGAAGGTTAAACCTTTTTTCCAGGAGTTGTCATGCGTTTGACCCACGCCCAAGCCGTTGGATTGATGGTGGCCAACGCGGCCATGTGGTCGATTGCTGGCGTGGTGACGCGCCAGCTCGAATCGGCCCGCAGCTTTGAAGTGACTTTCTGGCGAAGCCTGTTCACCGTGCTGGCCTTGATCGTGATCTTGCCGATGCTGCAAGGTCGCGGGGTGTTTAAAAAAATGCGTTCGGCCGGTCCGGTGCTTTGGATTTCTGGCTTGTGCTGGGCCACCATGTTCACAGCCTTCATGGTGGCCTTGACCCTGACCACCGTGGCCAATGTGCTGATCACTTTGGCCGTCGGGCCTTTGCTCACGGCCTTGGTGGCGCGCGTCACGCTGGGACATCAAATTCCGTGGCGAACCTGGGGCGCGATTGTCATTGCCGGCTTGGGCATCACTTGGATGTTCGCCGATCAAATCGGCGGCGGCGTCTTGCTCGGATCGTTCGTGGCCTTGGGCGTGCCCATTGCCGGCGCCATCAACTGGACCGTGGTGCAACGCTCGCATGCGCAGGGCCAAGACATTGACCTGGTGCCGGCCGTCATGGTAGGTGCGGTGCTCTCGACCTTGTTGACCTTGCCCTTGTCTTGGCCCTTTCAGGCTTCGGTGGCCGATGTTTCCTGGCTGGCCATGCTGGGCTTGATTCAACTGGCCATCCCCTGTGCCTTGTCCGTGCTGTGTGCCCAGGTTTTGAAAGCGCCAGAGGTGTCACTTCTGGCATTGCTCGAGGTGATTTTTGGCATCACACTGGCTTGGCTGGGTGCCGGTGAAGTGCCGGGCCCCAATGTGCTCACCGGTGGGTGTTTGGTGTTGCTGGCCCTGGTGGGCAATGAGTGGCTCGGCTGGCGACAAAGAAATTGAAAGAATGAGGAGTGTGGCGTGAGTCATATCTTGCATGAAGTCGTGGGTTCTGTCGGTCTCATCACCTTGAACCGTCCCGAGGCCTTGAACGCCTTGTCCCTGGGCATGGTGCGAGACCTCAGCGCACTGTTGCTGCAGTGGCGTGACGACGACAGCATCGAGGCTGTGGCGGTGCGGGGCTGCAACAAGGCCGGCGTGTTTGGCGCCTTTTGTGCTGGCGGCGACATTCGCTTCTTTCACCAAGCGGCTTTGGCGGGCGACCCGCAACTGGAAGATTTTTTCACCGAGGAATACACCCTCAACCACCTGATCCACCACTATCCCAAGCCCTATGTGGCTTTCATGGACGGCATCGTCATGGGTGGTGGCATGGGGATTTCCCAAGGCGCATCCCTGCGCATCGTGACCGAGCGCACCAAGATGGCCATGCCAGAAACCAACATTGGCTTGTTTCCCGATGTGGGTGGCGGTTATTTCTTGTCGCGCTGTCCAGGGCATGTCGGCGAGTACCTGGCCCTGACGGGGCAGATGATCCAAGGCGGCGACGCCCTTGCCGTAGGCCTGGCAGACGTTCTGGTGACCAGCGCAGCCTTGCCCGATCTTTGGGCTTTGCTCAGTGCCGCAGATGGCCGCACGGCGGCTGAAAAAATATCTGACATCCGCCAGCGTACCCTGTCTGCGAGTCGCGCGGCTGAGTCTGTGACGCCTGCCTGGCGAGATGCCTCCCTTGATGCGGTCTTTGGCCTGCCGTCTGTGTCCGCCATGGTGGAAGCCTTGGCCAAGGCAGGTGAGGGCTGGTCGGCCCAAACCCTGGACACCCTACGCCACCGCTCACCCTTGATGCTCCATGTGGTGCTGGAACAATTGCGTCGGGGTCGTACCTTGTCTCTGGCGGAAGATTTGCGCATGGAGCGCGACCTGGTACGCCATTGCTTTCACACCCGTCACCTGCAGCGCTCAGGTGCCAGCAGTGAGACGGTGGAGGGGATTCGGGCCCTGGCCGTGGACAAGGACCACCAACCGCGCTGGCAGCCCGCGCGCATTGAGGACATCACGTCGGAAATGGTGAAGCCTTTTTTCGTCACCCCTTGGCCTGCTAAAGCTCACCCGCTGCAGCATTTGGCCTGAGCCTCGCGCTCAGCGGTTGCGCCCTTTGAGCGCGCGCTCCACTTCGCGCTTGCCTTCGCGGTCTTTGATGGTGTCGCGCTTGTCATGCTCGGCCTTGCCTTTTGCCAGCGCAATCTCGCATTTGATCTTGCCGTTTTTCCAGTGCATGTTGATGGGCACCAAGGTGTAACCTTTTTGCTCCACCTTGCCGATCAAGCGGCGTATCTCGTCTTTGTGCAACAAGAGTTTTTTGGTGCGAACCGCATCGGGATTGACATGGGTGGACGCTGTTTTGAGTGGGTTGATTTGGCAGCCAATCAGAAAAAGCTCGCCATCGCGGATCACCACATAGCCATCGGTGAGCTGCACCTTGCCCTCGCGCACGGCCTTGACCTCCCAGCCCTGCAGCACCATGCCTGCTTCATGTCGCTCTTCAAAAAAATAATTGAAGGCGGCTTTTTTGTTATCGGCAATGCGCGAAGAGGTGTCTGGTTTTTTGGACATGAAGCAACAGTTGGGGTCGCCCGGGGTCTTTACAATCCCGGAAGTCGCCACATGGCGAAGCTCCCATTCTATGAAAACTGTTCACAAGTCCGTCCTCATTTGGTTCAGCGCAGAAGAAATGTTTGCGTTGGTGACCGATGTGACACGTTATCCCGAGTTTTTGCCCTGGTGCGACAAGGCCAGCGTGGTGGAGCAACGGGACGACGGCATGACGGCGGAAATCGGCATGGCTTTCAGTGGCTTGCACAAGAGTTTCACCACGCGCAACACCCATTTGCCAGGCCGGCAGGTGAACCTGGCCTTGGTCAATGGCCCCTTCAAACATCTGGAAGGGGTCTGGCAATTCGTGCCTTTGGGAGATCAGCGGGCGTGCCGCATTGAACTGACCTTGAACTACAGTTTTGACAGCGTCTTGGGCGCGTTGGTGGGCCCGGTCTTTGACCGCATCGCCGCCACCCTGGTGGACGCCTTTGTGAAGCGTGCCGAGCAGGTTTACAAGGCATGATGCAAATTGTGTTGATGGATGCGCCAGCTGCCCGACAGGTCACGGAGCTGAGCCTCGCTGTGCCAGAGGGCACCTCGGTGCGAGAAGCCCTGGTCTTGAGTGGTTGGCTGGAGAGCCGGCCCGAATTTGCCCAAAGTCTGCCGCAACTGGAAGTGTCTGTTTGGGGGCGAAAAGTGCCACTGAGCCATGTGCTGCGCGACCAAGATCGCCTCGAGTTCCTGCGTCCCCTGATCGTGGACCCGAAAGTGGCGCGACGCGAGCGCTTCAAAAAGCAGGGCGCCAAAACCGCCGGCCTGTTCACCACCCGCCGCCCAGGCGCCAAGGCCGGCTACTGACCGCCTTGCGAGGCCTTTGTATACACACCCTGTCTCCAGGCTCGCTAGAATTCTTTTCTTTGGAGCTTTCACATGCGCCTTCTTGGCAATGCGCTCACCTTCGACGATGTGTTGTTGGTGCCCGCCTTCTCCCAGGTCCTGCCCAAGGACACCTCGCTCGCGACCCACTTCACCCGCAACATCGCCCTGAACCTGCCCCTGGTGTCTGCCGCCATGGACACAGTCACCGAAGCGCGCCTGGCCATCGCCATTGCCCAAGAGGGCGGCATCGGCATCGTTCACAAGAATTTGACGGCCCAGCAACAGGCGGCCGAAGTGGCCAAAGTGAAGCGCTACGAAAGCGGCGTGCTGCGCGACCCCGTGGTCATCACGCCGCAACACACCGTGCGCCAGGTCATGGCGCTGTCCGAGCAATTGGGCGTGTCAGGCTTTCCCGTCTGCCAAGGCGGCAAAGTGGTCGGCATTGTGACGGGGCGTGATTTGCGCTTCGAAACCCGCTACGACGCCCCCGTGACCGAGATCATGACGCCACGCGAGCGCCTGGTGACCGTGCCCGAGGGCACCACCCCTGAGCAAGCCAAGGCCTTGCTGAACAAACACAAACTGGAGCGACTGCTGGTCATCAACGATGACTTTGTGCTCAAGGGCCTGATCACCGTCAAAGACATCACCAAGCAAACCAGCTTCCCGCTGGCCGCACGCGACAGCGCAGGCCGACTGCGTGTGGGCGCTGCGGTGGGCGTGGGCGAGGGCACGGAAGAGCGCGTGGAAGCCCTGGTGAAGGCGGGCGTTGACGCCATCGTCGTCGACACCGCGCATGGCCATAGCAAAGGCGTGATTGAGCGTGTGCGCTGGGTCAAGCAAAACTACCCTCAGGTGGATGTGATTGGCGGCAACATCGCCACGGGCGCCGCAGCCTTGGCGTTGGCAGAAGCCGGGGCCGATGCCGTCAAGGTGGGCATTGGCCCAGGCTCGATCTGTACGACCCGCATCGTGGCGGGCGTGGGCGTGCCCCAGATTACTGCCATCGACAACGTCGCCACGGCTTTGCGTGGCAGCGGCATCCCCTTGATTGCCGACGGCGGTGTCCGCTACAGCGGTGACATCGCCAAGGCCATTGCCGCCGGGGCCTCTACCGTGATGATGGGCGGCATGTTTGCCGGGACCGAGGAAGCGCCCGGCGAAGTCATTCTCTACCAAGGCCGCAGCTACAAAAGCTACCGCGGCATGGGCAGCATCGGCGCCATGCAGCAAGGCAGCGCAGACCGCTATTTCCAGGAGTCCAGCACGGGCAACCCCAATGCTGACAAGCTCGTGCCCGAGGGCATTGAAGGGCGGGTGCCGTACAAGGGCTCCATGGTGTCCATCGTCTACCAGATGGCCGGGGGCGTACGCGCCAGCATGGGCTACTGCGGCTGCGCCAGCATCGAGGACATGAAGTCCCGCGCCGAGTTCGTCCAGATCACGGCGGCGGGCATCCGCGAAAGCCATGTGCACGACGTTCAAATCACCAAAGAAGCGCCAAATTACCGGGCAGAATGATTCTCTGAAACCCGCTCGCTTTTTGCGACAATAGGGGCCAGGGCACTCTCTGGCCCTTTTTCTTTTATGCAGCACCAGAAAATACTCATCCTTGATTTCGGCTCCCAGGTCACCCAGCTGATCGCACGTCGCGTGCGCGAGGCCCATGTGTACTGTGAGGTTCACCCCTGCGACGTCTCGGACGATTGGGTGCGCACTTTTGCCGCCGACGGCCAGCTCAAGGGGGTCATCCTCTCCGGCAGCCACGCCAGCGTTTACGAAGAAACCACCGACCGTGCTCCCCAAGCGGTGTTCGATCTGGGCATCCCGGTCCTGGGCATTTGCTACGGCATGCAGACCATGGCCCAGCAGTTGGGCGGCAAGGTCGAAAGCGGGCATCAGCGCGAATTTGGCTATGCCGAGGTCCGTGCCCATGGCCACACCGCCTTGCTCCAGGACATTGCCGACTTCATCACACCTGAGGGCCACGGCATGCTCAAGGTCTGGATGAGCCATGGCGACAAGGTCACCGAGCTGCCACCAGGCTTCAAGACCATGGCCAGCACGCCGAGCTGCCCCATCGCCGGTATGGCCGATGAGGCACGGCGTTTCTATGCGGTTCAATTCCATCCGGAAGTGACCCACACCGTGCAGGGCAAAGCCATGCTAGAGCGTTTTGTGCTCGGCATTTGTGGCACCCGCCCGGACTGGATCATGCGCGACCACATTGCCGAGGCCGTGGCCTCGATTCGCGCCCAAGTGGGGGATGAAGAGGTCATTTTGGGCTTGTCCGGTGGGGTGGATTCCTCGGTGGCGGCTGCCTTGATCCACCGCGCCATTGGCGACCAATTGACCTGCGTCTTTGTCGATCACGGCCTGCTGCGCCTGCACGAAGGCGACATGGTCATGGACATGTTCGCCGGCAAGCTGCACGCAAAAGTCATTCGCGTTGACGCCAGCGACTTGTTTTTGGGCAAGCTGGCGGGTGTCTCAGAGCCTGAGGCCAAACGCAAAATCATTGGCGGCCTGTTTGTGGACGTGTTCAAGGCCGAAGCCGCCAAGCTCAAAGCTGGCACAGGCGGCCACAAGGGCGCAAGCTTCCTGGCCCAAGGCACGATCTACCCGGATGTGATTGAGAGCGGTGGCGCCAAGAGCAAGAAGGCCGTCACCATCAAGAGCCACCACAACGTGGGGGGCTTGCCCGAACAGCTTGGCTTGAAACTGTTGGAGCCTTTGCGTGACCTGTTCAAGGACGAGGTGCGAGAGTTGGGCGTGGCCCTGGGCCTGCCCCCTGAAATGGTCTACCGCCATCCCTTCCCCGGCCCGGGCTTGGGCGTTCGCATCCTGGGCGAAGTCAAGAAAGAGTATGCCGATTTGTTGCGCCGCGCCGATGCCATCTTCATCGAAGAGTTGCGCAATTTCAAGGACGAAGCCACCGGCAAGTCTTGGTATGACCTGACCAGCCAGGCCTTCACCGTGTTCTTGCCGGTAAAAAGCGTGGGCGTCATGGGCGACGGCCGCACCTACGACTATGTGGTGGCCTTGCGTGCGGTGCAAACCAGCGATTTCATGACGGCCGATTGGGCGGAATTGCCCTACGCGTTACTGAAGAAAGTGTCGGGCCGTATCATCAATGAGGTTAGAGGCATCAACCGCGTGACCTACGATGTCAGCAGCAAGCCACCCGCAACCATTGAGTGGGAATGATCCATGCGCACAGGAAATCCAGCCACCCCAATGCTCCGCAAGCCCTCACAGAGCTTGATCGGTCGTCGAGCCCTGTCAGCCCTGGCCGCGCTTTCTTTGGCGTGTGTGGCTGCACCTGTGTTGTCCCAAGCCAGCTATCCCAACAAGACCGTCAAGCTGATCGTGCCGTTTCCTCCAGGCGGTGGCAATGATGTGATCGGCCGTGTGATCGCTCAAAAACTGACCGATCGCTGGGGCCAGACGGTGGTGGTCGAGAACCGCGCCGGCGCCAATGGCATTGTGGGTTTGCAGGCCTTGACTCAGGCCGCCCCCGATGGCTACACCTTGGCCGTGGGTGCGGCTGGCCCCCTGGCGGTCAACCCCAGTTTGTATGCGCGCTTGCCCTATGACCCGCTGAAAGATTTCACGCCCATCACCAACCTGGTGAACTTTCCTTTGTTGCTGGTGACCCACCCGTCGGTCCCGGCCAAGAATGTGCGTGAGCTGGTGGCCTTTGCAAAATCCAAGCCTGGCCAACTGTCCTATGCCTCTCCCGGCAGTGGCAACTCTGGCCATTTGGCGGGTGAACTCTTCAACACCATGGCCGGCGTTCAGACTGTTCACATCCCCTACAAAGGGCAGGGCCCGGCATTGACCGATCTGGTCGCGGGGCAGGTGCAAATGCTTTACAGCAGCATCCCCTCGGTGATCCAGCAAGTGAGAAATGGCCAACTCCGAGGCTTGGCGGTTGGAAGCGCCAAACGCCTTCCTTCTTTGCCAGACATTCCCACCATTTCCGAAAGTGGTGTGCCGGGTTACGAGGCCTATTCCTGGGTGGGCTTGGTGGCGCCAGCCAACACGCCTGCCGACATCGTGCGGAAAATTCACCGTGATGTGGCCGAAATCCTCAACGACAAGGAAGTGGCCGACAAATTGAACCAACAAGGCGCTTTGCCCGTGGGCGATACGCCCGAGGAATTCACGCTCTACATCAAGAATGAGATCGTGAAGTGGGGCAAGGTCGTACGCGACGCCAACATCAAGGCTGATTGAACATGCCCAAAGCAAAAGCTCAAGCGCCAGAACCCCTGAAGCGCGCCGCCAAAGTGGCCAAAAACCACCGTTCTGCTGCCTTTCAAGACGGCCTGGCCATTCGCAGTCAGGTGCTGGGCCCTGATTATGTGCAACGGGCTTTTGAAGGCGCAGACGAGTTGTCTTTGCCCTTTCAAGAGTTGGCGACCGAGTTTGCCTGGGGCAGCGTCTGGACCCGTGAGGGCTTAACACTGCGTGAGCGCAGTCTCATGACCATGGCCATGTGCATTGCCTTGAACCGCCCGCGCGAGTTGCAAATCCATTTGCGCGGCGCCTTGCGCAATGGCGTTGAGCCTGAACTTCTGCCTGAAATTCTGCTGCAGGCTTTTCTGTATTGCGGCGGTCCTGCCACCATCGATGCCATGCACGCCATCCGCGAGGCCATGCCCGATCTGCAAAAGGACATCAAGCCGGCCAAGAAGCGTCGCAAGGCAGCCTGACGCTTCTTGCACAACCCACGCTGAGGACTTTCAGTGGCCTTGGCCTGACATCAGCGCCAACACTTCGGCCGTGCTGGCGGTGTCACTTTGGTCCAGGCCCATGGCCATGGCCGCGGTGTAGATCGACGCACAGGCCTGGAACATGGGCGTCGGGCAGTTCACCGCTTTCGCCATGTCGCCAATGACTTGCATGTCTTTTTGCCAGACCTCCACCTTCATGGTGGGGGGCGTGTACTGACGATCGATCATGAAGGGCACACGCAGGCGCATCACCCCAGTGCCCAGCACGGGGCTGTTGCCAAAGTGCGCCAACGCCACGTTGGGGTCCAAGTCCATTTGGCGGCACAGGTTGACCATCTCGGCATAAGCCACGTTGTAGATGGCCACCAGATGGTTGGCTGCAAATTTGAGCTTGGTCCCAGCGCCCAACTTTCCGACGTAAGGGGCCATGTCAGTGAAGACTTGGAAGAGGGGTGCCACCTGCTTGCAAGCTTTGGGAGGGCCGCTGACATAGACCGTCCAGGCGCGGTCTTTCATGCGGGCGGCCGTGCCGCTGATGGGGCAGTCCAGCATGGTCCTTGACTGTTGGGTCAGGGCCTTGGCAGCGGCTTGCTTGTCCGCCAGCGGCAGCGTGCTCGTCTCAATGATGATTTGCTTGCCTTTGGGGTGTGGCACGCTGGCCAGCTCGGCCACCACACTGGCCAGCGCGTTCGAGCTGGCCAATGAAATGATCACGATGTCGCTGTCTTGCGCCAGTTGCGCATTCGAGCGTGCCACTTTTCCGCCAGCACGCTGCAGTCGTTTTTTGCATGGGGCTTCGATGTCATACCCTATGACCGTGTAGCCGTGTTTGAGCAAGGTTTCGGCCATGACGCCGCCCATGATGCCCAGTCCGATGATGCCCACAACGGGCTTGTCTTGCATGGCCAATCTTGACTCCCTGGTTAGCCTGTGTGCTTGGCATGATGCTGTCGCGAGGTGAAACCGTCAAGAAACTGGGCGTCACTTCGCGCGGCGCTGTGGTGACTTGGGTATAGTTGTCTGATTGAACAAGCAGATGGCACCCATGAGCACCTTCCGACAATTGGTTCAAAGCGAACGGCCACTCGTACTGCCCGGCGCCCATGACGCCTTGACCGCCATGCTGATTCACCAGGCGGGCTTCAAGGCTTACTTTGTGGGGGGCTTCCCTGTGGCGGGCGTGCGCTTTGGTGTGCCAGACATTGGCCTGTTGGGTGGGCGAGAGTTTCACGAGGCCTATCGCGATATTCTTTCGGTGTCGCCACTGCCCGTCTTGGTCGACGCGGACAACGGCTACGGCGATGTGAAAAACGTGGTCTACACCGTTCACCAGTTGGAGAAGCTGGGGGCGCAAGCCTTGTTTTTTGAAGACCAGGTCAGCCCCAAACGCTGTGGCCACATGGCTGGCAAGTCCTTGGTGTCCACCGAGGAAATGGAGGCCAAAATCCGTGCCGCCGCCTCCGAGCGATCCAACCCCGACACCTTCATCATTGCGCGCACCGACGCGCGAGAGGTCTATGGCATGGACGAGGCCTTTCGCCGAGCCGAACGCTATCTTCGCGCTGGGGCAGATGGCCTGTTCATCGAAGCGCCCGCCAGCGTGGAGGAGATGGCCTTGATCGGCCGCACCTTCCAGGTCCCGCAACTGGCCAACATGCTGGAAGGCGGGCGCACGCCCATCTTGAAGCCGGCCGAGTTGGAGCAACTGGGTTTCAGGATCGTGATTTACGGCATCTCCATCCTCATGCGTTACGTCAAAACCATTCAGGAAACTTTGGCCGACATCCAAAGTGGCGAGCTCAAGCTCAGCGGTTCCGGTGTTTCATTCAACGATTACAAGCGCATCGTTGGCATGGACGACTGGTCGCGCATTGAAGACCAATACAAGGCATGAAACCCTCTACCTACTTGCCACTGCAGTTCAAAGCCAAGGACGACGCCTTGGCCTGGACCTTGATGCAAGAGCACCCCTTGGCCACCCTCATCAGCGTGGACGATGAGGGCGTGCCTTTCACCACGCACTTGCCCTTGCACCGCGTGCCGGGCGATGGGCAGGGCGGGGCGCAGGGCGTGTTGTTGGGCCATGTGGCCAAAGGCAACCCGCACTGGCAGTACTTGCAAGCAAGGCCTTCGGCTTTGGTGATTTTTCGCGGGCCACAGGCTTATTTGTCGCCCACGGTGTACCCCGACTTGGTGCGCGTGCCGACCTGGAATTACCTGGCAGTGCATTGCCAGGTTGAAGCTTCCTTGATCCCAGAGGCCGAGGCCAAGGACCACTTGTTGAAGCAACTGATTGCGCAACACGAACCGGCTTACGCTGCCCAGTGGCGCAGCTTGCCCACCGACTACCAGGACAAGATGCTCTCTGCCATCGTCGGCTTTTCGCTGCGCATCGTCAGTGTGGAGTCCAAGCTGAAACTGAACCAACACCGGCCCGAAGCCCATGCGGCCATGCGAGAACAATACGCCCGCGGCACAGCCGATGAACAAGCCTTGGCTGTCTGGATGGACCGCCTGGGCATGGGCGGGAAACCGTGAGCGATCAGGACTTCATGCGCCTGGCCATGCAAGAAGCGATGGCCGCAGAGCAAGTTGGCGAGGTCCCGGTGGGTGCGATTGTGGTTCACGAAGGGCAAGTCATTGGGCGTGGCCACAACGCGCCCATTGACCGCCATGACCCCACAGCACATGCGGAAGTTCAAGCCCTGCGGTCTGCGGCGGCGCATTTGGGCAATTACCGTTTGTCGGAATGCAGCTTGTATGTGACGCTGGAGCCCTGCGCCATGTGTTCCGGTGCCATGCTGCACGCGCGTTTGAAGCGCGTGGTCTTCGGCGCTTCCGACCCCAAGACCGGGGCCGCAGGATCGGTGCTGAATTTGTTTGGTGAGTCGCGCTTGAACCACCAAACCCAAGTGCAAGGTGGCGTACTCGCGGATGCCTGTCGCGATCAGCTGCAACGTTTTTTTCAAGCCCGACGTGCCTCACAGACTTTTCAGCGGAGCAGCCACCAAATGAATGTGCGAGACGATGCCGTGCGAACTCCTGAGGTGCGCTTTGAGAACTTGCCAGGCTACCCCTGGGCCCCGCATTACCTGAACGATTTGCCCAGCCTTCAAGGCTTGCGCATGCATTATTTGGACGAGGGCCCGCATGATGCCAAGGTCACCTGGTTGTGCCTGCACGGCAACCCGGGCTGGAGCTATTTGTACCGAAAAATGCTGCCGCATTTTTTGGCCGCAGGTCACCGGGTGGTGGCGCCTGATTTGCCAGGATTTGGCAAGAGTGACAAACCCAAAAAAGCGTCGGCCCACCAATTTGGATGGCATCGCCAAGTGCTGCTGGAGTTCGTGGAGCGCTTGAACCTGCGCAACATTCATCTGGTGGTTCAAGATTGGGGCGGCATTATCGGCTTGACCTTGCCCATGGCGGTACCCGAGCGCTACACCCACTTGTTGGTGATGAACACATCGCTTGCCACCGGCGAGCAGCCCTTGTCACCTGGCTTTCTGGCATGGCGCGAGATGTGCGCCAACAAGCCCTTGTTCGATGTCGGACGTTTGTTGGGGCGTGGCAACCCTCACATGACGGAGGCTGAGTGCGAGGCCTACAACGCACCTTTTCCTGACGCCGGTCACCGTGCGGCTTTGCGCGCTTTTCCACCCATGGTTCCAGAATTTGCAGACAGCCCTGGCGCAGACATATCGCGCCAAGCGGCACGCTTTTGGCAAGAGGAATGGCGTGGCCAGTCCTGCATGGTGGTGGGCGCGCAAGACCCGGTGTTGGGCTTGCCCGTGATGCAAGCCCTGCAAGCACAAATTCGCGGCTGCCCCGCGCCTTGGGTCTTGCCGCAGGCGGGCCACTTTGTGCAAGAACACGGTGAGCAAGTGGCACGTCACGCCTTGGCGAAATTTTTTCCCCACGAATTTGAGGCCCCTTGAGATGGCACACATTTATGTTTTTTCACCCAGCGGTGCGGTTCGCGACAAAGTGGCTTTTCGTCGGGGCTTGCAGCGTTTGAAAGCGCTGGGCCATGAGGTCGAAGTCGATGTGGCTGCCCTCCAAAGCCACACCCGCTTTGCGGGTGACGATGCCACCCGACTGGCCGCCATTCACCGCGCCGCCGCGGCCGGGGCCGATGTGGCCTTGATCTCGCGTGGCGGATACGGCTTGACGCGCCTGTTGCCCGAGCTGCGTTACCGCATTCTGGCCAAGGCCATTGAGAAGGGCACACGCTTTGTGGGCTTGAGCGACTTCACGGCGTTTCAAAATGCCTTGCTGGCACGCACCGGCGCCATCACCTGGGCAGGTCCCGCGTTGGGAGAAGACTTTGGCGCAGAGGCCCCCGACGACATCATGGAAGCCTGCTTTGAGGACCTGCTCAGCGGCCAAGGGGAGGGTGCGGGTTGGCAGTTGTCACGACAGACGCAGCAAGCCTATGCAGACCGCAAGCCGGGCGTCTGGGCGCGCGATGCCGTGCTGTGGGGGGGAAACCTCGCGGTGCTCACCAGCTTGTTGGGCACGCCGTATTTGCCGTCCATCCAAAAGGGCGTGCTTTTTTTGGAGGACATTGCAGAGCATCCTTACCGCATTGAGCGCATGCTCACGCAATGGCTGCATGCGGGGATACTGGCGCAGCAAAAAGCCATCGTCTTGGGCCAGTTCACACATTACAAGCTGACTCCGCATGACAAGGGCTACAAGTTGAACAGCGTGGTCGGTTGGTTGCGTTCGCAACTTCGTATTCCCGTGTTGACCGATTTGCCCTTTGGTCATGTTCCCACCAAAGTGTGTTTGCCAGTGGGTGCGTCAACCCATTTGTTGGTACAAGACCGTGATGCCCTCCTTTTGTGGGCCCATGGACACGGTCAGTAAATCGTCTAAAATGCACTATATTGCCTGCTCGCATCATTAGAGCATGACAAATATTGCAGCAACGCATCTCAAGGAGACACTGTCTTGAAAAAGTACAACGCACATTACATCCGTGGCCAATGGGTGGACGCCCAGTCCGAGAAGGTCTTCGAGGTGCACGATTCCAGCACCGAGGAAGTCTTTGCCACCGTGCCCCAAGGAACCCGTGCAGAAGCGGAGCAGGCTGTGCTGGCCGCTCGCGAGGCCTTTGACAGCTGGTCGCAATTACCGGTAGAAACGCGCTGCGCCTACATTGACAAAATTGTCGAAGGCTTGAAATCGCGTTCGGATGAAATGGCCCTCACGATCGCCCGCGAAGTGGGCATGCCATTGAAGCTGGCCAAAATGATTCAGGTCGGCGGCCCGGTGTTCAATTGGGGCAATGCGGCCAAGGTGGCACGCCGATTCGTCTGGGAAGAGAAGGTCGGCAACTCCCTGGTCGTGCGTGAGCCCGTGGGCGTGGTCGGTTGCATCACACCCTGGAATTTTCCCTTGAACCAGATCACGCTGAAAGTGGCGCCTGCATTGGCTGCGGGCTGTACCGTGGTTTTGAAGCCCAGCGAAATCGCACCCCTGAACGCCATGATCCTCACAGAGATCATCCACGAATCGGGCTTGCCCGCCGGCGTCTTCAACTTGGTCAATGGCACCGGCCCCGAGGTGGGCGAGGTGCTGGCATCGCATCCCCAGGTGGACATGGTCAGCTTCACAGGCTCGACCCGTGCGGGCAAGCGTGTGGGTGAGCTGGCTTCCCAAAGCATCAAGCGCGTGGCCCTGGAATTAGGGGGCAAATCGGCCAGTTTGATCCTGCCGGATGCCGACCTCGAAGCCGCCGTGAAGGGCAGCATTTCGGCCTGCATGCTCAACAGCGGACAAACCTGCTCGGCCCATACCCGCATGTTGGTGCCGGAAAGCCGCTATGAAGAGGTTAAGAAGATCGCCCAAGCGGCCATTGGCAAACTCAGCATTGGCCCCAGCCTTGATGAGAACACCCGATTGGGCCCTCTGGTCAGCGCGGCACAGCGTGACCGCGTTCTGCATTTCATTGACGTGGGCTTGAAAGAGGGCGCAGAACTGGTCGCCGGAAGCGGCGACAAGCCAGCCTTCGACAAGGGCTACTATGTTCAGCCCACCATCCTGCGTGTGAAACCCACGGACACCCTGGCGCGTGAAGAAATCTTCGGTCCGGTCTTGGTCATCCTGACCTACAAAGACGAAGAGGAGGCCATTCGCATCGCCAACGACACACCCTATGGCTTGGGTGGCGGCGTTTGGGGTCAGGACGAAGCCCATGCCACCGCAGTGGCGCGCCGCATCCGTACCGGCCAAGTGGACATCAACGGGGCGCCCTTCAACAGTAACGCGCCCTTTGGCGGCTACAAGCAGTCTGGCAATGGACGTGAGAATGGGAAGTATGGCTTCGAAGAGTTTCTTGAGTTCAAAGCGCTTCAGTTCAAGCCTGCGGCCGCTTGAGGGCAACCGCAGGCCTGAGCCTGCGGTTTGCTTGTGATTTACAGTTACATTTTCATCGATTATTGGTTAATTTAAGTATTCAAAAAAACATTCAAAATATTCTTTAATGGCTACAATCGTGCGCTGCATCCACCTTTGCTCCACGCGCCATGAAACGTTTTTCGCTGCTGCTTGCCTGTTTGATATCTACGGCAAATGTCTCCGCTCAAGCCCTTAGCCACCTTGATCAAATCCAAGAGCGCAAACAATTGCGCGTTTGCATTTGGCCTGACTATTACGGCATCACATTGCGGAATCCAAAAACGCAAAAGTTGGAGGGCGTCGATGCGGATATGGCCATTGAATTCGCCAAGGACTTGGGCGTGAGCCTTGAGTTCGTGGACTCTTCATTTGCCCGTTTGATTCCCGACCTGCTGTCAGACCGATGTGATGTGGCGATGTTTGCCGTCGGCATCACGCCAGCGCGGGCCGACAAACTTCGCTTTGCAAAACCCACCATGGCGAGTGACATTTACGGCATCACCAGTCGCCACAACCGGCGCATCAAAACTTGGGAAGACATTGACAAGCCAGGTTCGGTGGTCGCGGTCATCAAAGGCACATTGCATGAACCCATCATGCGTGAGCGCTTGAAGTCGGCCACGCTTTCGGTGCTAGACACCCCCATGGCTCGTGAGCAAGAAGTGTCTTCTGGGCGTGCCGACGTGTTCATGACCGACTACCCCTACAGCAGGCGCATGCTGGAAACCACCGACTGGGCGCGCTTGGTCGCCCCACCCAGCACCTTTCACACGACGCACTACGCTTATGCCGTGGCCCCTGGCGATGAGCGATGGCTGAGCCGCATTGATCAGTTTGTGCGCGACATCAAACGCGATGGTCGCTTGATGATGTCTGCGGCTAAGTATCGCTTGGAAAAAATCGTCGTACGAGACTAGGTGCAAAGCAATGGTCACGGTTGCGTGGCACGCCAAAGCCAACCGCTACAGCGCATTGGCCTATGGGTTCTTATGCCTGTTTATCTTGACCACTTTGGGCAGTGTGCTTTATGCCGCCTACAAAGACCGGGAAACCCAACTGGAACGCATCAGACAGCGGGTTCAGGGCAATGCCTTGGTTTATGAAGACCAAATCACGCAAACCCTTCAGTGGATTGAAAACATGATGCGAACCTTGCCTGAGGTGGCCAATATTGACCTGCTTCACGCAGATCCCAAAACCCTGGAGCCGTTGCTGCAAAAATTGCAATACAGCCAGCCTGCGTTGCGTTCATTTTCCATTTATACCGAGGGGGAGGGCATTCGCGCCAGCTCAAACCCATTGAATTTGGGCGTGCGACTGGACCTGTCATTGTTCGATCCTCTGGACCATTTGCCTTCGGAAAATTCTGTTTTGCGCATGGGTCCGAGCTGGCAAGGAAGGGATCTGGCGGATGGCCGTCCTATTCTTCAGGTGGACAATTTAAGGCTAGACCAATCCCATTTTTTCCCTGTGGTGATGCGCACAGGGCAGGGCAACAAAGCGCTGTTGCTGGTCGCGGCGATGAATCCTGACTTTTTACTCAATCGTTTGGAGCGCTACAACCCGACCAACACCGAGTTGATGGCCATGCAACGCCTGGATGGGCGCATGCTCATGACCACATGGGAAAGTGTGGCGGAAGCTCAGGCGCACACCCAAATGTTGCTCAATCGCATTCAAAACGAAGAGCTGGGTATGCTGGTAGGTGATTGGCTCAGCGCGTTCAGAGCTTCATCGCGCTATCCTTTTTTCATCACGGTGCAAGTGAGCCAAGACCAAGTGTTGGCAGCTTGGCGACAAAAAACTTGGACCCTTGGGCTGGCGGTCATGGTTGGACTTTTCGCAGTCTTGGGCGCCACTGTCCTGTTGGTCAGGCGCATCCATCGCGTTGAAGCAGCGGAACGCCAGTACCAGCAAACCATCTTTCATTACTCCCAAGCGTTGGAGCAAAGCCCAAGCGGCATATTGATTCTGGATGATCGGGGCAGGGTGGTTTACTGCAACGCCTTTTGGAGCCATCTCTCAGGTTTTGACGAGGTTCATACCTTGGGGCGGCCCCCCAGAATTTTGGATCCGCTGCATACGCCTGAGCAACAAGTGGCGCACATCTGGAACAAGTTGCGTTCAGAACAAATGTGGCGAGGTGAATTTGTGCAACCACACAAAGAGGGGTACTTGTTCACTGCGGTGGTCTTGCTGGCACCGATGCGCAATGAAGAGGGCGAGACGACCCACTACATTTGCATTCAACACGACATCAGTGGCATCAAAAAAATGCAGAGTGAGTTGCAGGCTTCACGCGACAAAGCAGAGGCAGCCACCCTCGCCAAAAGCCAATTTTTGGCCAACATGAGCCATGAAATTCGAACCCCGATGAATGGTTTGATCGGGATGACGCAATTGGCCTTGGACGAACCGTTGCCGCCCGAGGCACAACGCTACATTGCCAATGCGCACACCTCCGCTGTGTCGCTGCTGGGCATCCTGAACGACATCCTGGACTTTTCCAAAATTGAGGCCGGCAAGCTTCAGTTGGAGTGGTTGCCGGTGACTTTGAGCGATCTGATGTCCCAAGTCATCGGCCTCCAAACAGTGGCCGCGCATGCCAAGGGCCTGTCGTTGACGCTGGATATCGCGCCAGAGGTGCCTCAACAATTGATGAGCGACCCCGTACGACTCATGCAAATACTCAATAACTTGATCGGCAATGCCATCAAGTTCACTGCTTCTGGTTCGGTGGCTGTTCGCATCCATTTGCCCACGCCATCTTCACCATTGCTTTCATCCAAGCCGTTCATATCATTTGAAATTCGAGACACAGGCGTTGGTATGTCAGAGGGCCAATTGGCGCAGCTTTTCAAGCCCTTCACGCAAGCAGACAACTCCACCACGCGCGTGTTTGGCGGAACAGGTTTGGGTTTGGCGATCAGTCGCAGTCTGTGTCACATGCTGGAAGGGCATTTGCAAATCTCCAGCGAATTTGACCGTGGAACCAGTGTCACGTTGCTGTTGCCACTGAAACGGCTCGTGCCTGTGGCGAAGGCGGCATCACCAACGATGCCGCAAGACGCCTTGAGTCGGCTAGCTGGTGCACAGGTGTTGCTTGTTGAAGACCATCCCATGAACCGCCAATTGCTGCAAGTTCTTTTGTCTAAATTGGGGATACAAACCGTCATGGCTGAAAATGGCCAGCAAGCATTGGATTGCTTGGCCCAGTCACCCGAACAATTTGACGCTGTGTTGATGGATGTGCAAATGCCCGTGATGGATGGCATCCAGGCCACGCATCACATCCGCCAAAACCCGTGTTTTGCGTCGCTGCCCATCATTGCGGTCACAGCAAACGCCATGTCCGATGAGCGTGAGTTGTGTTTCAAGGCAGGCATGCAAGACTATTTGTCAAAGCCGGTGAATCGGCAGGCTTTGAATGAGGTGCTGCTTCGCTGGATTTGATGTGAAATTAATTTAATACGATGTATATTATGTTAAATTATTGTTGGGTTTGAAACTCAAGCTTGGGTATCAAGGCTTGTGTTTAACAAGCCAACGACGCAAACCCTCTTCCACCAGCTCAACGGAGTTTTTCTCTGGACCGTTCAAAGCGAAATCCAGCGCGCTCAAGCCCTTTTCGTTTTTGAGTGTGGGGTCTGCTCCTTCATCAAGCAGCAGTTTGGTGGCCAGCGCTGTGCCGTAATGAGCGGCCATCATCAACGGTGTGGTGCCGTTGGGCGACTCGGCGTCAATGTAGGCGTGCATTTCCAATAAAAGCTTCATCATCTCGACATGGCCTTTGGTCGCTGCATAGTGCAAGGGCGTCCAGCCTGTTTTGTTGACGTCAGCGCCCTTTTCGATCAACAACTTGGCCAAATCGATCCGATTGTCAAACGCGGCCATCATCAATGGCGTTTCATCATGGGGATTTTGAGCATTCAGCTTGGTTTTCGGCCATCGAATCAAAACTTCCGCCGATTTTGGCGAAGGTTTGCGAATGGCTGTCATCAGTGCTGGTTGGCCATCTTTGTCTGGCGTGTTGGGGTCGAAGCCCCGATTTAAGAGGTTCAAGATCACTTGGGGTTGGTCAAATTCAATGGCCCTGAAGAAATCTTCGTATGCTCCAGCATGCGAGGCATTTAATCCTGTAGTGACAATGAGATAAATCAATAACTTAAAGCGACGTAGAAAATACTTTAAATTTTTCAAGTCGATTGCTTTTTCTGAATTGAAAATATATAAAATATTGTTTAATATCATATAGATATTTCTCATTGTCAAAGTAAATTATTTGTGGATTAAGAGGCTTTGGGCATCCCAAAAAGCCTTTCTGTATTGGTTGTGGTTGCTAGGGCAACATCTTCAACCGAGAGCTGTTTTATCTCTGCAATTTGTTTGGCAACCCATGGCACATAAGAAGGGTTGTTGACCTTACCGCGGTAAGGCGTTGGCGCCAAATAGGGGCTGTCGGTCTCGATCAACATGCGATCCATGGGAACAAAGCGGGCCACGTCGCGCAAATCCTGGGCACTTTTGAAGGTCAAAATGCCCGAAAACGAGATGAAAAAGCCCAAATTCAAGGCGGCACGGGCCACTTCAGCGGTTTCTGTAAAGCAATGAAACACGCCACCAGCACTCTTTGGCGAGCCATCTTCGCCCTGCTCTTTCAAGATGGCCAGGGTGTCATCGGAGGCGCTGCGCGTGTGAATCACCAGGGGCAATTGGGTCTGTTGCGCTGCCTGAATATGCACTCGGAATCGATCACGTTGCCAGGCCATGTCGGCCACAGTCCGCTCGCCCAGACGGTAATAGTCCAGGCCAGTTTCACCAATCCCCAAGACTTTGGGCAGTGCGGCGCGTGTAAGCAAATCGTCCAGCGTGGGTTCTAGCGCGTCTTCCTCATCGGGGTGAACGCCCACCGTGCACCAAAAATTTGCATGTCCAGTGGCCAGCGCGTGAACCGCTGGAAAGCTCTCAAGCCTTGTGCTGATGACCAAGGCGCGATCCACCCGTGCAGCCGCCATGGCCTCTCGGATGGCTGGCAGGTTGTCAGAAAGTTCTGGAAAGTTCAGATGGCAGTGAGAATCGATAAACATGAGATCACCGAGGCAGGCGCAAGGCCTTTTGGGCTTGGCTGACCAAAGACTCCAGCATCAAACCCGCATTGAACGGGTGCTCTGCCGTGCGGGCCTCTTTGGCAAGGGATCGTGACCAGGCCGTCAAGCTTCGAACTGTGCCGCCTTCAGGAAGGTCTTGCCGCTCAAAAAAACGAGGGGTTGCGCCCACTCGCAGGGCCAGCACATCATGGCAGAGCTTTTGTAGCATGCTAAGCGCTATGGCGGGGGGGACCTGGCTCAGGATGCCCGCATCCCCGCGTTGCAAGGCTTTGGGCCATGCGGCCCATTGCGTGGCCTGAATGCCGTCGTCGTGGGCCATGCGCAAGACGTCGTTTGGCCGACCGCCGCTGGCACGCAAGAGCACGCTGGCTTGCGCCGGGTCCAATCCTGACGCGGCCAACCATGTTTGTGCCTCAGAGGCCTGGGGCCATTGCAAGGTGTGGGTCTGACAGCGGCTGCGAACGGTCGGCAGCAACAAATGCGCAGCTTCGCTGGTCAACACAAAACGGGTGTCTCCCGGGGGGTCTTCCAGGGTTTTCAAAAGCGTGTTGGCCGTGATGGTGTTCATCCGATCGGCAGGGTGAATCAGCACCACCTTGCCCTGCCCGCCCGAGCGTGTGGTTTGTGAGAAGCCCACCATGTCGCGCGCGGCATCGACCCGAATTTCAC
>JACCDU010328526.1_pt1 | contig 22174 bp, 21 predicted proteins | sample 7446081 | NCBI WGS metagenome assembly JACCDU01 (sample SAMN15323447, study PRJNA562643) | freshwater metagenome | isolation source: river surface water | place: USA:Blue River Watershed | collected 2017-08-17
CACCAAGCCCGACTACCGGCCCCTGACCAAATTTGAAAACCGTGGCCTCAAGTTGGGCCACGGCGTGTGGGACCTGGTGTTCCGCCGGGTCTGACGCGGCGCTGAAACCCTGCGGTCATGGCACGCCGTCCCCGCAACCCACGCATTGGCATGCGCGAAGGGGTCAGCCCCAGTTGTGTGGCGCTGCCACCGGGTCCCTGGGCCACCTTGCTCGATTTCTTGAGCGATAGACTGGCCAATGTCTCACGCGAAACCTGGGCCGAGCGCATGGCCCAAGGTCTTGTGCTGACGGAAGACGGCCAGGCCATCACCAACAACCCACCCTACCAGCACTGCCAACGCGTCTATTACTACCGTCAACTGCCTGCCGAGCCGGTCCTACCCTTCACCGCCCGTATCGTGTTCGAGGACGAGCAGCTGCTGGTGGCCGACAAGCCGCACTTCATGCCGGTCACGCCTTCAGGCCCCTACGTGCAGCAAAGCCTCTTGGTACAACTCAAGCGCCTGACCGGTTGCGAAGACCTCACGCCCCTGCACCGCATTGACCGTGAAACAGCCGGGCTGGTCTTGCTGAGCAAGCGCCCTCAGGACCGCAACGCCTACCAGGCCTTGTTTCGCGACAAGACCATCCACAAGGTGTACCAAGCGGTAGCCCCCTATCGCCCAGACTTACAGCTGCCGCTGGTGCACACCTGCCGCATGGCCGAAGACGCTGCTCAATTTTTCAAAATGTGCGAAGTGCCGGGTGAGTCCAACAGCGAAACCCGCATCAGCTTGCTGCACCGTCAAGGCCAGCGGGCCTTGTACGAGCTCGAACCTGTCACCGGCAAACGCCACCAACTGCGCGTGCACATGAACGCGCTGGGCATGCCGATCGAGGGCGACCAGTTTTACCCCTGTGTGCTGCGCGGGCCTGACGAGACCGAAGACTTTACCCAGCCCCTGCAATTGCTGGCCCAGGCCGTGAGCTTTGCTGACCCCGTAACAGGCACGCTGCGGGTGTTTAAAAGCAGACTACAACTGAACATCACCACGCCAAACTGAGTCTATCGACCATCAAACAACAAAAAAGCCTCTGCAAGCTAAGGCCTGCAGAGGCTTTTTCATGGATCTCAAGCGGTCATCAAACCTTCACTTCGGTAGCGGTGATGGTGTACTTGAAAGTATCCGGGGCATAGGAATCCAGACGGCCCGCTGCAGTTTCGGCCACGGGGTACATCAGGAAATTGACCACACCCGCTTGGGCGCCAGGCAGACGCACATCGTGCGCCGTGTTCCAGGCCATCCAGTTGCCTTCCCAACCACCCAGCAAATGCTTGTAAACCGGTGCCACCACAGCGTGTTTGGTTGTTTTGATCCACTCGGCCGTTTCCAGGCGCATGACTTTGGCCACATCGGCCGGGTCTGCGGCCACCCAACCGTGAGCTTGCAAATACACCTCGGCGCGGCAGTGTTGCGCACCCTTGAGGCTGCTCGGGTTGCCTGAAAGCTCTTTGTAACCAAAAGCCGAAGGCGCCAAGCGTATGCCATACACATCACGAGCGGGCAAGCCAACCGCACGACACAGGCCCACGAACAAGGCGTTCAGATCGGCGCACTTGCCGCCCAAATTGCCGGTCTCCAGCATGGTCTTGATGTCGCCTTCGCCGCAGCCGCGTGTCTTGGGATCACGGAAAGCGTTGGTCACCACCCAGTCGTAGATCGCACGGGCTTTTTGTTCATCGGTCTTGGCGCCTCGAGTGGCCTCCAGGGCGGTCGTCCGCACAATCCCATCCAAGGGGAGCATCTGCGTGGCACGGCTGAAATGGCGCAAGGTGTCGGGCGCCTCGGGGGCTGCCTGGCGTGCCTGCAGTTCACCTGCGCGGTTTTGCGTCTGCACCCGGCTGGTGATCTCGATCACGGGAAGCACACCGGCGGCAAATTCAGCCGACACGAAGCGAGCGCCCTCCACGAGGTCACTGCCAATGCGGGCTTTACCGTTGCTGCTGATGCGAGTGTCCAGTGAACGCTGCCAAGCGCTGTCCACACTGGGCACCGGCAGCCACACGCGGGTGGCGCCTTGGGGTTCGGCAATCTCGACGCGGGTGGTCACGTCAAACGTGCGCCAGGCGCCGGTCTCGGGCGCGAAGCGGCGTTCAGCCGCAGTGGTTTGGGCATGCAGCCAGGAAGGTGCAGCAATCAGCGCGCCCATGGCGGCGCCGCCTTTGAGCAAGGAACGACGAGCGGTAGTCATGAATGGAAACTCCGAAATAGAAATGAGACCTGTCGGCACATGCAAGGCCACGTCAATCCGCGCCAATGCCCCGAAGGCAGGTCGCCTTGCACACATCGCACAAGGTCAGCGTCGATTATCGCTGCAAGGCGCTCAACCAGTCTCTGGCGAGCGGACCGTTCCAGTCCAGGTCGCCAACCACCCGCCAGCGGGCCCGACCATCAGGGGCAATCAACACCGTTGTCGGGTAGATGCGAACACCCCATTGGCGAGCCAAATCGCCACGTTCGTCCAGGACCACGGGCAAACTCAGGTGAGCGTTGTTGACAAAAGCGCTCACGCGGGCCATGGGCTCTTTGACGTTGATGCCGATCACCACCGCTGCGTCGCCCGCATCGTGCAGGGCCTGCAACGAAGGCAACTCTTCCTTGCATGGTGCGCACCAAGTGGCCCAGAAGTTGAGCACCACCGGCTTGCCTTTGAGCTGAGCCGATGTCCAGCGTCGCCCTTGCATGTCCATCACTTCCAACGAAGGGGTGAGCACCTTTGCTGGCCAGACCTGCTTGTCAAACTGCGCCCGAGCCTGGCCAGGCATCATGCACAGCGCTGCCAGCCAAAAACAGAGGGGCAACAGCCCAAACGGCCAGGGGCGAACAGACAACATGCGGGGCCCTTATCGGTGAAGTCGGATGATCGCAAAAGCATGAAAAAGCCCCCATCCCGTCAGGCATGAGGGCTTGGAACGTGAAGCTGCGAAAGGCTTAAACGCGCTCAGTCACCCAAGCCTGCACGCTGGCCAGCGCAGCGGGCAAGGCCGCTGGATTGGTGCCACCAGCCATGGCCATGTCGGGCTTGCCGCCGCCTTTGCCGCCCACTTGGCCCGCCACATAGCTGGCCAGCTCGCCGGCTTTGACTTTGCCCATGGTGTCGGCGGTCACGCCCGCAGCGATCTGCACCTTCTCGCCGTCCACGGCGGTCAGCACGATCACGGCAGTCTTGATCTTGTCCTTGAGCTTGTCCACGGTGTCGCGCAGGGTTTTGGCGTCAGCCCCATCCAGCGTGGCCACCAAGAGCTTAATGCCCTTGATGTCCACGGCCTGCTTGGCCAGCTCGTCGCCCTGAGCCGAAGCCAGTTTGCCTTTGGCCGCGGCCAGTTCTTTCTCAAGCGCTTTGACCTGGTCCAGCACTTGCGCGATGCGGTTGTTCAGCTCGGCAGGCTGCGCTTTGAGCACACCGGCCGCTTGCGTCACGGTGTCTTCGAGCGACTGCAGATAAGCCAGTGCGTTGGCACCGGTCACGGCTTCGATGCGGCGCACACCTGCGGCCACGCCGCCTTCGCTGACGATCTTGAACAGGCCAATGTCGCCCGTGGCTTTGACGTGGGTGCCGCCGCACAGTTCGCGGCTCGTGCCAATGTCGAGCACGCGCACGGTCTCGCCGTACTTCTCGCCAAACAGCATCATGGCGCCGGTTTTCTGGGCGCTTTCGATGTCCATCACACGCGCTTGGGCCACAGCGTTGGCCAAGATTTCGGCATTGACTTGGGCTTCGATCTGGCGGATCTCGGCATCGGTCACGGGCGCGTTGTGCGCAAAGTCAAAGCGGGTGCGCTCGGCATTCACCAAGCTGCCCTTTTGCTGCACATGGCCGCCCAGCACTTCGCGCAGGGCTTTGTGCATCAGGTGGGTGGCGCTGTGGTTGCGCACGGTGGCGGCGCGCACGGCCAGGTCCACATGGGCTTGCACCGCATCGCCCACTTTCAGGCTGCCGGACTTCACCTCGCCGTGGTGGCCAAACACATCGGCCTTGATCTTGAGGGTGTCGACCACGTTGAACTGACCGCCTGCGTTGTGGACCATGCCCTGATCGCCCACCTGACCGCCGGACTCGGCGTAGAACGGGGTCGTATCCAGCACGACCACGCCCGCCTGACCCGCTTTGAGTTCGCTCACAGCGTTGCCATCGGCGTACAAAGCCAGCACTTTGGCATTGGCCGTCAGCTCGTCGTAGCCCACAAAGTCGTTGCCAGCGCCGGTGTAGTCCAGCGCCTTGTCCATCTTGAACTTGCCCGCGGCGCGGGCCTGGGCTTTTTGCTTTTCCATGGCAGCGGCAAAGCCCGCTTCGTCCACGCTGAGACCTCGTTCGCGGCACACGTCGGCCGACAAGTCGAGCGGGAAACCATAGGTGTCGTGCAGCTTGAAGGCGACTTCGCCAGGCAGCACTTTCACGCCGCCTTCGAGGGCAGCATCCAGAATCTGCATGCCGCTTTGCAAGGTTTCAAAGAAGCGTTCTTCTTCCACCCGCAAAACGTCGGCAATGCGATCGGCCTGATCGGCCATATTGGGGTAAGCCGCGCCCATGAGCTTGACCAGATCGGGCACCAGCTTGTGGAAGAACGGGGTCTTTTGGCCCAACAAATAACCGTGGCGAATGGCGCGGCGCACGATGCGGCGCTGCACATAGCCGCGGCCTTCGTTGCTGGGCACCACGCCGTCGCTCACCAAAAATGCTGTGGCGCGGATGTGGTCGGCGATCACGCGCAGCGACTTGTTGTTCAGGTCGGTGCAGCCGGTTTCGCGGGCAGCGGCCTTGATCAATGCGTCAAAGATGTCGATCTCGTAGTTGCTGTGAACGTGCTGCAAGATGGCGGCCAGGCGCTCCAGGCCCATGCCGGTGTCCACGCAAGGTGCGGGCAGCGGCGTGACGGCACCGGTCTCGTCCATGTTGAACTGCATGAACACGTTGTTCCAGATTTCGATGAAGCGGTCACCGTCTTCATCGGGGCTGCCAGGTGGGCCACCGGGAATGTGGGCACCGTGGTCATAAAAGATTTCGGAGCAAGGACCGCAGGGGCCGGTGTCGGCCATCATCCAGAAGTTGTCAGACTTGTAGCGACCGCCCTTGTTGTCGCCGATGCGGATGATTCGGTTTTCTTCAACGATGCGCTCAGGGGTCCAGCCCGACTTGACAAAAATGTCCTGCCAAATCGCGTAGGCCTCATCGTCTTCCTGATACACCGTGGCGTACAGTTTGTCGGCGGGCAATTTATAGACTTGGGTCAGCAATTCCCACGCCCATTCCAGAGACTCACGCTTGAAGTAGTCGCCAAACGACCAATTGCCCAGCATCTCGAAGAAGGTGTGGTGACGGGCGGTGTAGCCCACGTTTTCGAGGTCGTTGTGCTTGCCGCCCGCACGCAGGCAGGCCTGAACGGACGCGGCACGCACATAACTGCGCTTGTCAGAGCCCAAAAACACGTCCTTGAACTGGACCATGCCCGAGTTGGTGAACATCAGGGTGGGGTCATTGCCCGGCACCAGAGGGCTGGACGCCACCACGGTATGGCCCTTGGACTCGAAAAAGTCCAGAAAGGTCTTGCGGATGTCGGCAACGGAAATTATGGCTTGGCTCATGGTCTTTACAGCTTTCAAGTGCAACCGGCGATTATAAGTTTTGCCCAAGGCGCCCGGCCTTGGCTTTGACCCCGCTGTATTTGTGACAGGGGCCACAGATCCGCTACGCTATGGATTCGGCAAGCTGAAGTTTTTTGCATCGGCACTTTTGTAGGTCGGCGGCTTTAGCCCCGACATGCAGCCTGTGCCAAAACCTGCAATGTCGGACCTGAAGGTGCCGACCTACAAAACCCTTGCTCATTGGATACTTCACCAAGCTGGATCCATCTGCGGCATTCGTGGCACAATTTACTTAACAAGTTAAATAAACTGGAGACCTCATGGACATGAAAACATCCCCCCTCGCACAGCTGAACGACCCCAGCCTGCTCAAGACCGACGCCCTGATCAACGGCCAATGGGTGGCGGGCAGCAGCCGTTTTGCGGTGACCGACCCCGCCACCGGCCAGCATTTGGCCGACGTGGCCAATCTGGGCCCGGCCGAGACCGAAGCCGCCATTGCCGCTGCCAACGCGGCCTGGCCCGCCTGGCGCAGCAAAACCGCCAAAGAGCGCAGCATCATCCTGCGCAGGTGGTACGACCTGCTGATGGCCAACCAGGACGACCTGGGCCGGCTCATGACCGCCGAGCAAGGCAAACCCCTGCCCGAGGCCAAAGGCGAAGTGGCCTACGGGGCCAGCTTTGTCGAGTGGTTTGCAGAAGAAGCCAAGCGCATCAACGGCGAGACCCTGCCGCAGTTCGACAACAACCGCCGCCTGATGGTGCTGCGCCAGCCGATTGGCGTGTGCGCGGCCATCACGCCGTGGAACTTTCCGCTGGCCATGATCACCCGCAAGGTGGCACCGGCCCTGGCCGCTGGCTGCCCGGTCATCATCAAACCCGCCGAGCTGACGCCGCTCACGGCCCTGGCTGCGGCGGAGCTGGCGATTCGCGCCGGCATCCCGGCCGGGGTGCTGAACATGGTCACCGCCGACAGCGACAACTCGATTGCCGTGGGCAAGGTGCTGTGCGCGAGCGACGTGGTGCGCCACATCAGCTTCACTGGCTCCACTGAAGTCGGCCGCATCCTGATGGCGCAGTCGGCCCCTACCGTGAAGAAAATGTCGCTGGAGCTGGGCGGCAACGCGCCCTTCATCGTGTTTGAAGACGCCGACATTGACAGCGCCGTCGAAGGCGCTTTTGCCAGCAAGTACCGCAACGCGGGCCAGACCTGCGTGTGCTCCAACCGCTTTTATGTGCAAGAGTCGGTGTACGAAGAATTTGCCACCAAGTTCGCGGCCAAAGTCAAAACCGCCAAAGTCGGCAACGGCTTCGAAGACGGCGTGAACCAAGGCCCGCTGATCGAGCCCGCCGCACTGGACAAGGTCGAGCGCCATGTCAAAGACGCGATGGCCAAGGGTGGCCGTGTGCTCACCGGCGGTAAACGCCTGCAGGGCCAGTTCTTTGAACCCACGGTCATCGCCGATGCCACGGCCGACATGGTCTGCGCGAAAGAAGAAACCTTTGGCCCGTTTGCGCCGATCTTCAAGTTCAAGACCGAGCAAGAAGCCATCGACGCCGCCAACAACACCGAGTTCGGCCTGGCCAGCTACTTCTACAGCCGCGACGTGGGCCGCATCTTCCGCGTGAGCGAGGCGCTGGAGTACGGCATGGTCGGCATCAACGTCGGCATTTTGGCCACCGAGCATGTGCCCTTTGGCGGCGTCAAGCAGTCGGGCCTGGGCCGCGAAGGCTCGCACCACGGCATCGACGACTATGTCGAAATCAAGTACCTCTGCTTGGGCGACATTCTGAAATGACAAAAGCCGCCTGCTGGCGGCTTTGAGGTTCGGACAAACAAGGCACCTTCGGGTGCCTTGTTCATTTCTTGGTCAGGCCCAAGCGCTCGATGGTGGCACGTTCGGCTTCAAACGTGCGCTGCCCGTATCGGGTGTATTCCTCGGTGCCCATGTAAATCACCGGCTGGAAGAATCGGTCCAGGGTCTCCAGGACCTTGGGGTCTTCCAGCGTTTTCTTGAAGGCATCGTGCAGCACGCGCACCACGGCAGGGTCCATGCCCTTGGGGCCGCCAATGCCAAAGGGCGACTCGGTGATGGTGTCCCAGCCGCTTTCCTTGACGGTGGGAATGTCCGGGAAGGCCTTGGTGCGGTTACGCCCCAGCGTCGCCAGCAAGCGCAACTTGCCCTCTTTGACCAGCGGTGCGAATTCGGTGGTGCCGCTCATCACGCGGATGTGGCCACCCAAAATGGCTTGCATCAATTCGGCCGAGCCTTTGTAGGGGATGTGATTGAGCTCGATGCCCGCCTTTTGTGAAAACTCTTCAATGGCCAGATGCGGCGTGGTGCCGGTGCCGGTGCTGCCATACTCGACCTTGCCCGGATTGGCCTTGGCATAAGCCACCATCTCCTTGAGGGTTTTGAACGGAGCATCCATGGTGGCCACCAGGCCAAAGGTGTAGCCCGTCAGGCAGGCGATGTGCGTCAAGTCTTTGACCGGGTCAAAAGCCATCTTTTGCATGTGCGGCAGGCGATACACCCCCAAGGGCAGTTGCGTGAGCATGTAGCCATCGGGCTTGGCGTTGACCATGGCTGTGGCTCCCAACGTGCCACCAGCGCCCGGACGGTTGTCCACAATAACAGAGACTCCCAAGGCACGTGAAGCACTCTCGGCAAAAGCGCGCATGACCGCATCGCTGCTGCCACCGGGTGGCCAAGGCGCGATCAGAGTGATGGGCTTGTTGGGAAATGCGCTCTGCGCCCAAACGCTGCTGCTCATCAACGCTGGTGCTGCCATGCCCGCCAAAATGCCGACCATGCCTTGCAGGGTTTGACGGCGCTGGGTATCGGTGGCTTCGATCGAGGTCTTGTCAATGCTCATGATGAAGATGTTTCCGTTGCTGAGAAAAATCCCAAAGTAAGCCATCGCCCTCAGGGCGTCCACCGGGTAAGCACGAACAAGCCCCCGAAATCGTCACCCGTGAGACTGCGTAGCGCGGCAAACCAATCCTTCGGGCAACGTACAATCACCTTCATCGCGGGTGTCGTTCAATGGTAGGACTCTTGCTTCCCAAGCAAATAACGTGGGTTCGATTCCCATCACCCGCTCCAGCACAAACCGAAGGCCCCGCAAGGGGCCTTCAGCATTTTCAGAGTCCCATGAAGATCACCGTCCTCGAAGAACTCAAGGCCTACATCGATCCTTTGACACCCGATGAACACAGGGCCCTGGAGCGCAGCATCCTGGCCGAGGGCTGCCGCGATGCGCTGGTTCTGTGGGGCGACGTGTTGGTGGACGGGCACAACCGTTATGGCATTTGCCAAAAACACGGTCTGCCCTTCCAGACTGTGCAGAACACACGCTTTCAGTCGATGGAAGACGTGCACCTGTGGATGATCGACCAGCATCTGGGACGGCGCAGCCTGTCGGATTTTCAGCGGGGCGTGCTGGCCTTGCGCAAGCGCGAGATCCAGGCTGAGCGCCACGCCAGCGCGGCCGCCAACCCATCCGGTGCTGAGGCCCTAGAGGCGGCATACACGCCCGACGAGACCACATCGGACCGAGCCACTGCAGAGGGCACCCCGCTCAAAAGCCGTGCGGACATTGCCAAAGCAGCCCGACTAAGCAGCAGCCAAGTGCTCAACATCGAGAAAATCCAGAAGCAAGCTGCGCCCGAACTGGTGGCGGCCGTCAAGGCTGGCACGATCTCTTTGAACGCCGCAGCGGCCGTGGCCACCCTCTCACCAGAAGAACAAAAAACAGCGGCACTGGCTGGCAAAGACGAACTCAAACAAGCGGCCAAAAGGGTGCGCGAAATCAGCCGCAAAAGCATCCAAGCGGATGAAGTTACTGCGGACACATCGACCACTACCGAAGTGCAACGCTTGCAAGCGCAGGTGGCAGAACTGAGTGCCGAAAACCAGACCTTGCGCCAGCAAGTGGCCGAACTGCAGAGCCAGCTGCACACTCAGACATGAAAAAGGCCCCTCGCGGGGCCTTTGCAGTTTTCAGGCTTGGGCCAATCAGAAGATCAGCTTCACACCAGTCTTCGCCTGCAGCGCCTCAGGAGTCACACCCGGGGCCAGCTCCACCACCTTCAGGCCCGCGTCGGTCACGTCCATCACCGCCAAGTCGGTGATGATGCGGTCCACCACGCCCACGCCCGTCAGGGGCAGTGTGCAGCTGGGCAAAATCTTCAGGTCTTCGGTGCCGTCCTTCTTTTTGGCCACGTGTTCCATCAGGATGATCACGCGCTTGACGCCGGCGACCAGGTCCATCGCGCCGCCCATGCCCTTGACCATCTTGCCGGGGATCATCCAGTTGGCCAGATCGCCCTTTTCGCTCACTTGCATCGCGCCCAAAATCGACAGATTGATCTTGCCGCCCCGGATCATGGCAAACGACTGCTCGCTGCCAAAGATGGACGAGCCCTTGATGGTGGTCACCGTCTGCTTGCCAGCGTTGATCAGGTCGGCATCGACTTCGTCTTCGGTAGGAAAGGGGCCAATGCCCAGCATCCCGTTTTCGCTTTGCAGCCAGACTTCTTTGTCGGCGGGCACAAAATTGGCCACCAGCGTGGGGATGCCGATGCCCAGGTTCACGTAGAAACCGTCTTCCAGTTCGTGGGCCGCACGCGCGGCCATTTGGTCTTGACTCCAGCTCATATCAGGCTCCTGTTTTTTCGGTCACGGCGAGCTTCAAACGCCCGCCTTTTCTGTAATCGTGCGTTTTTCAATGCGCTTTTCCGGATTCGTGTTCAGCACGATGCGGTGCACATAAATGCCAGGCAGGTGCACGCTGTCGGGGTGCATCTCGCCGGTCTCGACGATCTCTTCGACCTCGACCACGCAGACCTTGCCCGCCATGGCCACAGCAGGGTTGAAGTTGCGCGAGGTGTAGCGGAACTGCAGGTTGCCGGACTTGTCGGCGCGGTGCGCCTTGACCAGAGACACGTCGGGCACCAAAGCGCGCTCCATCACATAAGTCTCGCCGTCAAATTCGCGCAGCTCTTTGCCCTCGGCCACCAGAGTGCCCACACCGGTCTTGGTGAAGAAGGCCGGAATGCCCGCGCCGCCAGCACGCAGCTTTTCGGCCAGTGTGCCCTGGGGCGTGAATTCCAGAGCCAGCTCGCCCGCCAAGTACTGGCGCTCAAACTCCTTGTTCTCGCCCACGTAGGACGAGATCATTTTCTTGATCTGGCGCGTCTGCAGCAGCTTCCCCAGACCGAAGTCGTCCACGCCCGCGTTGTTGGAAATCGCGGTCAGGTTCTGCACACCGCTGTCGCGCAAGGCGTCGATCAGGGCCTCGGGAATGCCGCACAGGCCAAAACCGCCCACGCCAATGAGTTGACCGTCAGCGACGATGCCCTTGAGGGCCTCGGCGGCGGTAGGAAATATCTTGTTCACATCAATCTCCAGTAAAGGATGAAAACGCTACGATACTACGTATTCAGATACGTAGTTTTTCGTAATGGTGTGCCCTGATGCTCCAAATAGCCAACGACATCGATTACCGCCTCGCCTTTGACCTGGCCCCCATCGGCATGGTGCTCTCGCGCAACCGCACCATGGTGGACTGCAACCAGCGCGTATGCGAAATGTTTGGCGTCAGCCGCGAACAGCTGATCGGCCAGACCTTTCAGCTGCTCTACCCCAGCGCCGACGAATACGAGCGCACCGGCCAGCGCATCACCCCCATCCTGAATGCCAAGGGCGTGTATGCCGACGACCGCGTCATGAAGCGGGTGGACGGCCGCTTCAAGGGCGAAACCTTCTGGTGCCATGTGACCGGCCGCGCCCTGAACCGGGATGCGCCACACGAGGCCGGCATCTGGACTTTTGAAGACCTGTCGACCCGCAAGCCTGTCAAAGCCGAACTGACCGCCCGCGAACGTGAGGTGGCCGCCCACCTGATGGACGGCCTGACCAGCAAGGAAATCGGCAAGGCGCTGGGCATCAGCCACCGCACGGTGGAGATTTACCGCGTCAAGCTTATGCGCAAATACCAAGCCTCAGGGGCTGCGGATTTGATTCAGAAGCTGATGCGGGGGTGAAAGCGAAACCAGCCCCGCATGGCGCTTCAGGCCTGTGACTCCACCACTTCCGTGACGGTGCGGAACGCGTCAATCGCGGTCGGGAAACCGCAGTACACGGTGGCGTGCAGCATCACTTCGCGCAGCTCCTCGGGGGTAGCCCCGTTGTTGAGCGCGCCGCGCACATGGCCCTTGAGTTCATGTTGTTTGCCCAGGGCCGTGAGCATGGCCACAGTGATGAGGCTGCGGGTTTTCAAATCCAGCCCCGGGCGTTGCCAGACATTGCCCCAGGCGTTGCGGGTGATGAATTCCTGCATGGGCATCGTGAAGTCGTTGGCGTTGCCAAAGGCGCGGTCTACAAACTCGGCCCCCATGACCTGGGCGCGTGTGGCGATGCCCGCCTGAAAAGCAGCGTCATCGGGACGCGCCTCACGTGCTTGCTGAGAGGGGCTTGGGGGTGGTGTGTTGGACATGACAGGCTCCTGAAATGTCCCTGAGCATAATCAAAAGGATTACCCACTGGAGACACCATGAGCACACGCTACCCCGCACCCGAGATCCATGATTTGCCCGAAGACATCAAAGCCAAAGTGCTGGAGGTGCAAGAGAAAGCCGGTTTCGTGCCCAATGTGTTTCTGGCCTTTGCGCGTCGCCCGGCCGAATGGCGTGCATTTTTTGCCTACCACGACGCGCTGATGGTGCCCGAGTCAGTCGGGCGCGAAAGCGGCCTGACCAAGGGCGAGCGCGAGATGATCGTGACCACCACCAGCGCGGCCAACCACTGCTTGTATTGCGTGGTGGCTCACGGCGCGATCTTGCGCATCTACGAAAAGAAACCGCTGGTGGCCGACCAGGTGTCCATCAATCACCGCAAGGCCGACATCAGCCCCCGCCAGCGCGCCATGCTGGACTTTGCGATGAAGGTTTGCCAGCACTCTGACGAAGTGGAAGATGCTGACTTCGCCGCCCTGCACGCGCACGGCTTCAACGACGAGGACATCTGGGACATCGCAGCGATCACCGCTTTCTTTGGCCTGTCCAACCGCATGGCGAGCTTCAGCGGCATGATGCCCAACCCCGAGTTTTATCTGATGGGTCGTGCCCCCAAAGCCAAACCTGCGGCTTGAAGAGTGGGTGTCACGCCCGGCTTGACCGGGTCTCCGCGTCGGGCCTGGCCAGCAAAGCCCAAGCCATTTGCGTGAGCGCTTCTTCGAATGCCGGACTGCCCAGCAGCGGCGATTTTTCGAGGCTGGCGCTGCGCAATGTGCCGATCACCGAGCGGGTCAGCACAAACAGCTGCGCCGTGCTGGGCGTTTGCAGCGCGGGATGGGCGATTCGTTCAAAAAATATTGCCAAGCGGTCCGCCACCTGACGCACCGCGTTGGCAGTTTCATCGGGTTGCTCCAGCGTCCAGCACAAACGGATCAGGGTCTGGCTCAAGCCTTTGCCTGTGGCAAAGCCGCGCAACAAAATGTGGATGGCTTTGCCCAGCAACTCGCGCCCATCCATGCGCTGCACATCGGCGCGATTTTCCAGTGCACTCAAATACGCCTCCAGCTCTTGCAGCACCAGGTCCTGGCCACGCGCAGCCATCGCGCGCACCAGCACTTCCTTGCTGGGAAAGTACTGGTAAAGCGTGCCAATCGAAAAACCAGCCGCCGCGGCCACTTTGTTGGTCGTCAAACCGGCTTCGCCTTGCTTGTCCAGAATCTGAGCAGCGGCTTTGAACAAGGTCTGAATGGTTTGCTGGGCCCGTGCCTGCGTGGGCTCACGACGCCCAGCCAACTTGGCTTCTGGCTTGATTTTGCTTTTCACCGTCACCATCTGAAAGCCCTTTGGAAATCTGAGCAGTTTGCGAGTTGTGATGCACTCAAAAACCTGAATAATGCTCATATTCTGACAGCTTCGGGAAACCGCCACCATGACCACTGCCCCGCATGCTCCCACCGAATTGACGGTTCGACGCCTGGCCATTGATTTGTCCAAAGGTTTTTCACGCCATTGGAACGGCGGCGATGCTTTCATGACCGCCTATGCCAACGCCTTGTCGATGAGCTTTCCGGTGGGTGAGCAATTTTTCATCGATGCGGTCAAGCACGGCGCCAAGGCACTGCCCGACACACCCGAGAACGCAGACTTGCACAAAGTGGTCAAAGGCTTCATCGGCCAGGAGGCCACGCACCGTCATCTGCATGGGCTGTACAACGCACACCTGCAAAAGCAGGGTTTGGTCAACCACTGGGGGCCACGTTCTGAAAAACGCCTCGAAAAAGGCCGCCAGATGCTGTTTGAGAAAAGCGACAAAGGCCACCTGCATGAGCTGGCGATGACTGCCGCCTTTGAGCACTACACCTCCATCTTTGGCGACTTGGTGCTCGCGCACATCGACCAGCCGGGCGACTGGTTTGCCAACGCCGAAGAGCCTTTGAAAACGCTGTGGCGCTGGCATGCGGCCGAAGAATCCGAGCACAAGTGCGTGGCGTTTGACCTGTACGAACGCCTGGGCGGCAACCATGAATGGCGCATGCGCTGGTTCTGGTATGTGACGGTCCAGTTCAGCACCGATGTGTTGCGCCAGACGGTCAACAACCTGTGGCACGACAAGACCTTGTTCAAACCCAGCACCTGGTGGTCAGCGGGCAAATTCTTGTTCGGTCGGCAGGGCATGGTCTGGCGCGTGGCCAAACCTGTGTGGACCTACACCCGCAAAGACTTTCACCCGATGCAGGTGGGCCATCCCACACAAGCCAGTGAGTGGCTGTCCAGCCATACCGACCAGTGGACGGCAGTGGGGGTCAAAGCCTGAGGCACTGGTGGATGCAGCCCAGTCAAGTATTGAATGCTCAAAGACTTTGTAGGTCGGTACCTTCAGGTCCGACCTTGCGGGCTTCGGCATAGGCTGTATGTCGGGGCTGAAGCCACCGACCTGAGAAGTGCCGGCGCCATCAAACCCGCACGGCGCTTCGGCTCAGTCGCTGACCAAGGCCCGCACCCAGTCAGGCAGTGTCACGGCTTTTTGCTGCGGAAAATCCACCCAGATCGTGGTGGCACCACCGGCGGAAAACACCACGCCTGGCTGATCCGTCCGCTCCAAAGTACACCAGCTTTCAAACGTGGTGCGCCCCGGGTCACTCACGTACATCTTGGCCAGAATGTCGCCGGGATACTCGAACTGTTTGTAGAAATTGCAAAACGCGTTCACGATCACCGGCCCCTGCCCTTGCGGGTTGACCTGACAGCCAATCGCCTCAAACCAGTCGATGCGGATCGTCTCCATGTACCGGAAATACACCGTGTTGTTGACATGGCCCATGGCGTCCATGTCGCCCCAGCGGATGGGGATCACCATCTCATGAACCAGTTTTTTATCTTCAGGCAATTCAAACTTCATGACGCCACTCCTCAGACGGCAAAGCCATCATCGGCCGCAATCACTGCGCCATTGATGAAATGGCTCTGGTCGCTGGCCAGCATCACCAGCAAGGCGTCCAGGTCTTGCGGTTGGCCCACGCGTTTGCGCGGCAGCATGCTGATGAGCTTTTGACCCTGTTCTGTTTCCCAATGGTGGTGGTTGATCTCGGTGTCGATGTAGCCGGGACAAATCGCGTTGACGTTGATGCCAAAACGCCCCCACTCGACCGCAAAAGCCTTGGTCATCTGGATCACGGCGGCCTTGCTCATGCAGTACACGCCAATTTGCGGCAAGACCTTCAGGCCAGCCATCGAGGCAATGTTGATGATGCGCCCGCCGGTGAAGCTGCCCGGGGCTGCGCCCTTGGCGCGGGCCAGCATGCGCTTGCCCACCTCTTGCGCCACAAAAAAGGCGCCCCGCACATTGGTGTCCATGACGAAGTCGTAATCGGCCTCGCTCACGTCCTGAATGCGCTGGGTCGTGCTCACGCCCGAGTTGTTGACCAGGATGTCGATGCTGCCCATTTCGGTTTCGGCATGCGCTACGGCGGCGGCAATGCTGTGTTTGTCAGTCACGTCCATCGCCACCACATGGGCATTGCCGCCAGAGGCCTCGATCTCGGCACGCAAGTCCTTGAGCTTGTCCACCCGACGGCTGGCCAGCACCACGCCCGCACCGGCTGCGGCCAGGGTTTTGGCAAACTGGGCGCCCAAACCGCCGGATGCGCCTGTCACCAAGGCCACGCGGCCGGACAAATCGATTTCATACGCCATGACAATTCCTCCAATGTGCAGAACTCAGTGGAAACCCACAGGTGACGCCATTGTGCGGGGGAACGGCGCTCTGGCCGCATAAAATGAGTCACTCGCCCGACAGACCGTCGGACATCTGCATTCACAACTTCATCAAGAGACGTTCATGAGCCCCGAAGAAATTTTGAGCACTTATGGTCCCCGCGAATCCATGGAATACGACGTGGTCGTGGTCGGCGGCGGCCCTGGCGGCCTGTCGACTGCGATTCGCCTGAAACAATTGGCCGCTGAAAAAGGCCAGGACGTCTCGGTGGTGGTGCTGGAAAAAGGCGGCGAGCCTGGCGCCCACATCTTGTCGGGCGCGATCATGGACCCCAAAGCCCTGACCGAACTCTTTCCCAACTGGAAAGAACTGGGCGCCCCACTCAACCAGCCCGTGACCGACGACGCCTGGAGTTTCTTGTCCGAGACTGGCGCCACCCGCACCCCCGGCATCTTCTTGCCCGAGTGCGCGCAAAACCACGGCAACTACATCCTCAGCCTCTCCAACTTCACCCGCTGGCTGGCCCAGCAAGCCGAAAACCTCGGCGTGGAAATCTTTCCTGGCTTCACTGCAGCCGAAGTGCTTTACAACGACGACGGCTCGGTCAAAGGCGTGGCCACCGGCAACATGGGTGTGGGCAAAGACGGTGAGCCCACCGAGAACTTCCAGCTGGGCATGGAACTGCACGGCAAGTACACCGTGTTCGCCGAAGGCGCACGCGGCCACCTGGGCAAGCAGCTGATCGCCAAATACAAGCTCGACGAAGGCCGCGACCCGCAAACCTACGGCATCGGCATCAAGGAAGTCTGGGAAATCGACCCCAGCCGCCACACGCCCGGTTTTGTGATGCACACCGCCGGCTGGCCCATGAACAACGACACCTACGGTGGCGCGTTCATGTACCACATGGAAGACAACAAGATCGCCATCGGTTACGTGGTCGGCTTGGACTACGCCAACCCCTGGCTGAGCCCGTTTGAAGAGTTCCAGCGCTGGAAGACCCACAACAACATCAAGTGGTACTTCACCAATGACAAGGGCGAAGTCAATGCCAAGCGCATTGGCTACGGTGCCCGAGCCATCACCGCAGGTGGCCTGATGAGCCTGCCCAAGACCGTGTTCCCGGGCGGCGCGCTGGTCGGGTGTGACGCCGGTTACCTGAACGTCAGCCGCATCAAGGGCAGCCACGCCGCCATCAAGACCGGCATGTTGGCCGCTGAAGCCGCCTACGACGCGCTGCTGGCAGGCCGTCAGCACGACGAGCTGACCGCCTACCCCGAAGCCTTTGAAGCCAGCTGGCTGCACGCCGAGCTGAACAAGTCGCGCAACTTCAAGAGCTGGTTCAAGAAGGGCCTGACGGTCGCCACGCTGATGAATGGCTTTGAGCAGTTTGTGCTGCGCGGCCACATTCCGTGGACGCTGCGCCGCGACAAGGCCGATCACACGTATCTGAAGCCTGCGGCCGAATGCCCCAAGATCGACTACCCCAAGCCGGACGGCAAGCTGACCTTTGACCGTCTGTCCAGCGTGTTCATCAGCAACACCAACCATGAAGAAAACCAGCCCGCCCACCTGACGCTCAAAGACGCCTCTGTGCCCGTCAGCGTCAATCTGGCCAAGTTTGGCGGGCCCGAAAGCCGCTACTGCCCGGCCGGGGTGTACGAGTTCATGAAGAACGAAGACAACTCTGACCGCCTGCAGATCAACGCGCAAAACTGCGTGCACTGCAAGACCTGCGACATCAAGGACCCTACGCAAAACATTGTGTGGGTGACACCTGAAGGTGGCGGCGGACCGAACTATTCGGGCATGTGACAAGTCCAACCGATCTGCCGGATCGAACCCAGGAGGCCCACGTGGCCTCTTTTTTTTCGCGGGACGCTTGATGCACCGCACGTCACCTTGGCATCAATCCTCGCGAAAACCCTTATTGGCCTTGCCCCGCTTGTTGCCATAATCAAAGTTGTATGACAAGTTGAGTTTGCTCGACTGCATCACCCCCTTCAACTGGAGACATTCAATGAAACTGAACAAATTGGCACTGGGCACGAGCTTGGCGCTGGGATTGATGAGCGCCGCTTCCGCGCAAACCGTGCTCAAACTCGGCTACGCCACCTCGGCCACTTCGCACTACGCCGTGGGCTCCACTGTGTTTTGTGATGACATTGAAAAGGGCACGCAAGGTCGCTACAAGTGCCAGCAGTTCCCCAACAGCGCCCTGGGCGGTGAACGCGAAATGATCGAAGCCGTGCAACTGGGCACCCTGGATCTGGTCAACACCTCCACCGGCCCCGTGGGCAACTTCGTGCCCGAAGTGAAGATCGTCGACATCCCCTTTCTGTTCCGTGACTATGCCCATGCACGCAAGGTCATGGACGGCCCCATTGGCCAGGACATCCTGACCAAGTTCCCCTCCAAAGGCTTGGTGGCCTTGGCCTGGACCGAAAACGGTTTCCGCCACATGACCAACAGCAAGCGTCCGATCATCAAGCCTGCTGATGCATCGGGCCTGAAGATGCGCACCATGGAAAACAAGGTGCACATGGACGGCTACAAGACCTTCGGCATCCAGCCAACCCCCATGGCTTTCCCTGAAGTGTTCGGCGCTTTGCAACAAGGCACCGTGGACGGTCAGGAAAACCCCATCCCCGTGATCCTGGCTTCCAAATTCTCGCAAGTGCAAAAGCACCTGTCCCTGACCGGTCACGTGTACTCGCCAGGCCTGTTGATCACCTCGCCTCGCCTGATGAGCAAACTCAGCGATGCGGACAAGAAGGTCTTCTACGATGCGGCTCAAAAAGCCAAAGTGGCCCAGCGCAACAAGGTCAACGAGGACGAGAACAACGGCATTGCCCAGCTTGAAAAAGACGGCATGAGCGTTGTGCGCAAAGTGGACGGCCAAGCCTTCCGCGATGCCCTGGTGCCTGCTTATGCGGCATACTCCAAAGAGTTTGGCGCTGACAACATCCGCAAGATCCAGGAAGTTCGCTGAACCTCGGTTTGAGCCAAGCATGGGCCTGTGCTGCCAAAGGTGGCACAGGCCTTTTTGATGGGTGATGGTCTTTGAAAGGCCGGTACGTGATAAAAAAATTCGAAGACTATTTTCTGGCATTCAACCGCTGGGCACTGATCCTGATCCTGGCGGCCATGTCGGTGATCATTTTCACCAACGTGGTGCTGCGCTACACCACCAGCCAATCGATTGAATGGGCCGAAGAGGTGGCCCGCCACATGATGATCTGGCTGACCTTCATCGGCTGCGGGCCGGTGCTGCGGTATGGCGGTCACATCGCCATCGACAACCTGCAAGACAGCATGCCCACCCGTGGCGCTCAGATGCTGCGCGTGCTGATCGCTTTGCTGGTCACCGCATTTTGTGTGTTTTCCATCTGGTTCGGCCTCCAATACATGGACCGCACCCAATACCAGATCACCCCTGCCACACAGATCTCCTTTGCCTGGGTCTACCTGGCGCTGCCTTTGGGCATGGGCATGACCCTGATCCATTGGTTGCTGATCGTTCGCAGCTACATCACCCGCCGTGAATTTGCGAGCGATGCCCACTTTGACGCCACCGCGAGTGCATCCCTATGAGTGCCAGCCTGATCCTTCTGATTTCTGCCTGCATCTATTTGGCCATCGGCGTACCCGTGGCCTTTGCCCTGGGCCTGTCCACCGTGACGGCACTGGTGCTGTCTGATGCCTACCCCATGCTGGTCTTGCTCAAAGAGACCTTCACCGGTGTGGACAGCTTCCCTTTGATGGCCGTGCCCTTCTTCATCCTGGCGGCCGAGCTCATGAGCGGCGGGTCCCTCACTGAGGTGCTGCTCAAGTTTGCGGGCCAGTTTGTAGGCCACAAGCGCGGCGGACTGGGCTACACCAATGTCGTGTCCCTCACCTTTTTCTCGGGCATCTCGGGCTCGGCCCTGGCAGACGCGGCAGGCCCTGGCTCCATGCTGATCCGCATGATGGACAAGGCCGGTTATGGCCGCCCCTATGCTGCGGCGCTGACGGCATCGACTGCCATCGTGGGCCCCATCATTCCACCCTCGATCATCATGATCATCTACGCCCTGGCCGACGACAACGTCTCGGTGGGCGCTTTGTTCATTGCAGGCCTGATCCCAGGTGTGCTGATCGCTGCAGCCATGTGTTTGGTGAACTACTACGTTTCCAAGCAACGCAATTACAAAGGCGATGGGGAGCTGCCGACAGGTGCAGAAATGCTGGCCACCACCTGGAAAGCGCTGCCCGCCATCTTGCTGCCTGTGCTCATTCTGGGCGGCATGCGCGCCGGCTGGTTCACCCCGACCGAAGCCTCGGTCGTGGCGGTGTTCTACGCTTTGATTTGCGGCAAATACGTCTACCGCACACTGGAATGGAAGGCTGTACCCGACATCCTGTCCCGCTCGGCATTGCTCACAGCATCGGTTCTGCTGATCATCGGTACGTCGGCGTCCTTTGCCTGGATCCTGACCATCGAAGGCATGCCCCAAACCGTAGCCGGCTGGATTTCCAGCATGCAACTGAGCACTTGGACCTTCCTGATCGTGATCAACATCTTTTTGCTGATCTTTGGCATTTTCATCGAGCCACTGCCGGGCGTGATGGTGCTGGTGCCGATTCTGGCGCCTGTGGCCGCCAAGCTGGGCATTGACCCGATCCACTTTGCGATGGTGGTCATCTACAACCTCACGCTGGGCATGATCACACCGCCCGTGGGTGGCTTGCTGTTTGTCACCTCCAATGTGTCCAAGGTACCGTTGAGCGATCTGACCCGCGAGCTCAAGCCTTTCCTGTGGGCGCATGGCGTGGTGCTGGTCTTGCTGACCTTTGTGCCAGCCCTGTCCAGCTGGTTGCCGCATGCGATGGGCTTCAAGTAAGACTGCCTATAATTGCCGGAACAAGACGCCCTTCGGGGCGTTTCTTGATTCAAGCCCCATTCGATGAGCCGTTTATGCCATTCCTTTTTTCCGACGAACACACCTGGTTGAAACGCGAGGGCGACATCGCCGTCATGGGCATCACGGTCCACGCACAAGACACCTTGGGTGACATCGTCTTTGTCGATCTGCCTGACATTGGCAAAACCTTTGCTGCCAAAGAAGTGGCTGGCGTGGTCGAGTCGGTCAAAGCCGCAGCCGATGTGCACATGCCCGCTGGCGGCGAAATCATCGAGGTCAACGAAGCCCTGCGCGCTGACCCTTCGCTGGCCAACTCGGACCCACTGGGCCAAGGCTGGTTCTTCAAAGCCCGCCTGACCAACCTGGCTGACCTCGACACCTTGTTGGACGAAGCGGCTTACCAGCAAATCACCTGAATGGACGCGCCAAGGGTTCTGCCTTGGCCAGCGCTCAATCCCACCAGCCCGCAGGTTCCTGGCGGGCTTTTTCTTTGGCCAGCTGCGCCTGCTCTTTCAGCCAGCGTTTGAGCTCGGCTTCGTGGCCGATGCGGCGCAAATCGGCCTGCAGACTGTCCACTTCATGGCGTTGATCGGCCTGCATGCGCTGCAGCGCCTGGGTCATGGCAGCCTCATCGGCATCGGCCCGCACCGGTATGCACAGCTCGCGTGACAGGCGAAACTGCATCTGCTCCAGGTCATCCTCCAAAACCGACACCTGCTCCTTGAGCAACAGGCACATGGCCTGGAGCTTGTCATCGGCCATGCGGGCACTGGCCTGCGGGTCCACCTGCGTGACCTGCATTTGAAAACGCATCAGGCTTGTGAGGTCGGCTTTTTCATAGGCGGCATTGACCTCGCTCATCAAACTGGTTTTGCGCGCCCGCTCTTGCTCGTCGGGCTCTCGGTCCGGGTGCAAAGCGCTGGCCAGCTGCCGGTAAATGGTGCGCAAAGCGGTCTTGGCGTCGGTTTGCTGCACTTCGGCTTTTTCTGCAACCGGTTTGTTTTTGGCTTTGCGCGCAGCACGCTTGGCGGCCTTGCGATCGTCATCAGCTTCTTGTTGGCGCTGCCACTGGCGCATGCCTGCAGCCACCATGGCTTCGGGCGTGCGGTATTGGCTGGGGTTGTCAATCAGTTGCCCCAAGGCCGCCTCAATCTTGGCACGCACACGCTCTGCGGCCTCGGCCAGTTCTTCGGCTTCTTCCTGATCGACTTCATCGTCGGCATACAAATCGGCCAGCGCCTGCACTTGCGGGTCAGCCAGCGGAGACAGCAGGTCCATCAAACTGCGCAACTTGTTGCGGGCCATGCGTTGCTGCTGAGCGGTCAGATCGGCGCTGTGCAGTTGCTCGTGCAAAAACAGCAGCAAGCTTTTACGCAACTCACGCGCCTGCTGTGCAGCGGTGTACAGGGC
>JACCDU010377603.1_pt1 | contig 22160 bp, 22 predicted proteins | sample 7446081 | NCBI WGS metagenome assembly JACCDU01 (sample SAMN15323447, study PRJNA562643) | freshwater metagenome | isolation source: river surface water | place: USA:Blue River Watershed | collected 2017-08-17
AGCACGGCCTTGACCGCGCTCTCGATACGGTCCGCTTCGGCCGGGAGGCTCAGCGAGAAGCGCAGCATCATCGCGGCCGACAGGATGGTGGCCAGCGGGTTCGCGATGCCCTTGCCGGCGATGTCCGGCGCCGAGCCGTGTGACGGCTCATACAGGCCCTTGTTGTTGGCATCGAGCGATGCCGACGGCAACATGCCGATCGAGCCGGTCAGCATCGCAGCCGCATCGGACAGGATGTCGCCGAACATGTTGCCGGTAACGATCACGTCGAATTTCTTCGGTGCGCGCACCAGCTGCATCGCTGCGTTGTCGACGTACATGTGGTCAAGCTCGACGTCCGGGTATTCCTTGTGCACATCGATCATGATGTCCTTCCAGAACTGGAAGGTTTCGAGCACATTCGCCTTGTCGACGCTGGTGAGGCGCTTGCCGCGCTTGCGCGCGGCCTGGAACGCGACGTGCGCAATGCGGCGGATTTCGGGTTCCGAATAGCGCATGGTGTCGAAGCCTTCACGCGCGCCCTTGAACGGGCCGTCCGGCGCTTCGCGCACGCCGCGCGGCTGGCCGAAATAGATGTCGCCGTTCAGCTCGCGCACGATCAGGATGTCGAGGCCCGACACCACTTCCGGCTTCAGCGTCGATGCGCCGACCAGTTCCGGGTACAGGATCGCAGGACGGAAGTTCGCGAACAGTGTCAGTTCCTTGCGCAGGCCAAGGATCGCTTGCTCCGGGCGCAGCGGACGGTCGAGGCTGTCGTATTTCCAGTCGCCGACCGCACCGAACAGGATCGCATCGGCTTCTTTCGCCAGCTTCAGCGTGCCCGGGGGCAGTGGATGGCCGTGCGCTTCATAACCGGCGCCACCGACCGGCGCGGTTTCCATTTCAAACTTCTGGCCCAGTGCGTTGAGAACCTTGACCGCTTCAGCAACGATCTCGGTACCGATGCCGTCGCCCGGCAGGATGGCAATTTTCATTGGCGTGGAAAGAGAGGTTTACGAAATCGTGTTGGCCAGCCACGGGAAGCGGCTGATATGGCGTTCTTCGAAATTGTGGATCGCGTCCTTGTGCTGCAGCGTCAGACCGATATCGTCGAGGCCATTGATCAGGCAGTGCTTGCGGAACGCATCGACCTCGAAGCGATACACGCTGCCGCCATTCGAGGTCGACACGGTCTGTGCCGGCAAATCGACCACCAGCTTGTAGCCGGGGAAGGCCTTCACCTCGTCGAACAGCTTGTCGATCTCCTGCTCGGTCAGCACGATGGGCAGCAGACCGTTCTTGAAGCAGTTGTTGTAGAAGATGTCGGCAAAGCTCGGCGCAATCACGGCGCGAAAGCCATATTGCTCCAGTGCCCACGGCGCATGCTCGCGCGACGAGCCGCAGCCGAAGTTCTTGCGCGCCAGCAGGATGGACGCGCCCTGATACCGCGGCTGGTTCAGCACGAAGTCCGGGTTCAACGGGCGCTGGCTGTTGTCCATGCCGGGCTGACCCTGGTCGAGATAACGCCACTCGTCAAACAGGTTGGGGCCGAAGCCGGTGCGCTTGATCGACTTCAGGAATTGCTTCGGAATGATCGCGTCGGTGTCGACGTTGGCGCGGTCCAGTGGTGCGACCAGGCCATCGAGTACGGTGAATTTGTTCATGTCTGTTTTCCCGGGCGCGCCTGATGCAACGTCAGCCACCCTGCTTGATTGCTTACTTCTTGCTCGCGTCCTGGACCTTCTCGCCCAGTTTCTCGACATCCTTGCCGATGCCGGCGACGGTATTGCAGCCCGTCAGCAGCAGCGCAGTGACCGTGGCGATGGACATCATGAGGATCTTTTTCATGCTGTTCTCCTTGTTCTTGAACGACATCAGCTCAGCGATGGACGATGCAGGCACGGTGCGCGACGCGCGCCTTACAGCTGGCGCACATCCACGAAATGGCCAGCCACACCGGCGGCCGCAGCCATCGCCGGGCTGACCAGATGCGTACGGCCACCGGCACCCTGGCGGCCTTCGAAGTTGCGGTTCGACGTTGATGCGCAGCGCTCGCCCGGCTCCAGACGATCGGCATTCATTGCGAGGCACATCGAGCAACCCGGCTCACGCCATTCGAAACCGGCATCCTTGAAGATCTTGTCCAGACCCTCGCGCTCGGCCTGCTCTTTCACGAGGCCCGAGCCCGGCACCACCATTGCCAGCTTCACGTTCGATGCGCGGAACTTGCCACGCACAACCGCTGCCGCCGCGCGCAAATCCTCGATGCGCGAGTTGGTGCAGGAACCGATGAAGACCTTGTCGATGCGAATGTCGGTGATTGCGGTGTTCGGCTTCAGCCCCATGTAGACCAGTGCCTTTTCCATCGCATCGCGCTTGACCGGATCTTTTTCCTTGTCAGGATCCGGCACGCGTGCATCGACCGGCACCACCATCTCGGGCGAGGTGCCCCAGCTGACTTGCGGAATGATCTCGGCCGCATCGATCATCACGACCGCGTCGAACTTCGCGTCCGGGTCCGAGTGCAGCGTGCGCCAGTACGCGACGGCCTGCTCCCAGTGCGGGCCGACCGGTGCAAACGGACGGCCTTTCACGTAATTGATCGTGGTGTCGTCCACCGCAATCATGCCGGCGCGTGCGCCGGCTTCGATCGCCATGTTGCAGACGGTCATGCGGCCTTCCATCGACAGCGCGCGGATCGCGGAGCCGCCGAACTCGATCGCGTAGCCAGTACCACCGGCGGTACCGATCTTGCCGATGATGGCCAGCACGATGTCCTTTGCGGTCACGCCGGGCCCGACCTTGCCCTCGACCTGCACCAGCATGGATTTGGATTTCTTCGCCAGCAGCGTCTGCGTCGCGAGCACATGCTCGACTTCGGAAGTGCCGATGCCGTGCGCCAGCGCACCGAAAGCGCCATGCGTTGACGTGTGCGAGTCACCGCACACCACGGTCATGCCCGGCAGCGTGGCGCCCTGCTCCGGGCCAATCACGTGCACGATGCCCTGACGCTTGTCGCGCATATTGAAATAGGTGAGGCCGTACGTCTTCGCGTTGTCGTCCAGCGTCTCGACCTGCAGGCGCGACACCGGGTCGGCGATGCCGTCGGCGCGATTGGTGGTCGGCACATTATGGTCGGCCACGACCAGGTTGGCCGACACGCGCCAGGGCTGGCGACCGGCCAGCTTCAGGCCCTCGAAGGCTTGCGGGCTCGTGACTTCATGCACCAGATGGCGGTCGATATAGAGAATGGTGGTGCCGTCCTCCTGGGTATGCACCACATGGGACTGCCAGAGTTTGTCGTACAGGGTTTGGGCCATGGCGGGATCGCACGCAGGGCGCGCCGGATCAGGAAAATCGGGGAAAACAGCCCGAGATTATGCCATAGCGAACACGCGAAACCCCCGAATTCCCGGTGCCATAACGACGTTTTGCGCGTCCGTGGAGACCGAAACTCAGCAAGGGCGAACCACGAAGTTTGCACCCCGGGTTGCCAATAAACCAATCACACAAAAGCTGACCGATGAGTTTCTTTGTAGTATTGTTCGTTTAAATATAACAATAAGTTCGTCAACCCGGTGCGCAAGGGCCCACCGGTGTGTCCTCAAGCGAGAAGACATTGAACGCCCCATCCCACAACCACCCGCGTTTCATTGCACGTCGCATCCTGCAGGCCGGCATGGCTGCAGTGGCTGCGCTGTTGATGATCTCGCCCGCGATCGCCGAGGACGCGCCGCCGTCCGCGCTGCGCGATCTGCAATCACGCAAATTCCCGAAACCCATCCATGAAATCGTGTCCGCGATTCACGCGAAAATGGAAGAGGCCGGCGGCAAATGCCACATCACGGTGTCCTTCTACCCGGAAGGCGAAGGTCATCATTCGGGCGTCGGCAGTTGCAAGTTCGCGATCCCGGAAAATGCGACAACGCTCGACAAGATGGCCAAGGGTGCCAATTTCATCCCGCTGGTCGGCACGCTGGTATCAATGGGATTGAGCGCCACCTCGGATGCACTCAAGGACAAGGAAAAAGAAAGCTTCATCGGCAATATTCGCTTCGAAGCCGTGGGCACCAGTCGCACCGAGACTGTGCTGCGCATGCGTGCGTTCACGACCCGCCAGAAAATGATCAGCGATGCCGCCTATTACAAAGAGCTGTTCAGCCGGATCGAAGAAGCCAGCCTATGCCAGGCCACCGAGCTGACGCTGAACGACCACGATAAATAAACGGGGGCGAAATATCGCCGATGCCGTGAAGGTCAGCGGCGGATGGCCTGCTGGTATAACGGCATTACCCGCTCCGAATAAGCGGTCAGGTCGCGCACGCGCTCGGCGCGCGGCGGGTGGGTGGACATGAACTTCGGCGGCTCGTTGCCGCCGGCTTCGCCCATTTTCTGCCACAGCGTAATCGCGGCACGCGGGTCGTAGCCGGCGCGGGCAGCGAGCTCCACCCCCATGCGGTCGGCTTCGGTCTCGTGCGCGCGCGAGTTCGGCAGGCCGAGCAAGCCCTGGTACGCGTATTCCATGCCCTTCTGCCCGATCTGGCCGACGCCGGCCACCGTCGCGAGGATGGAAATACCAATGCCGGCCACCGCCTGCTCGGACGCACGTTCGCGCGAGTGCTCACGCAGCGCATGCGCGATCTCGTGCCCCATCACGGCGGCCAGTTCATCGTCGGTGAGTTTCAGCTTTTCGATCAGGCCGGAATAGACCGCGATCTTCCCGCCCGGCATGCACCACGCATTGACCTCGGGCGAGGTCAGCACATTCACTTCCCATTTCCAGTTCAGCGCATCGGGGCGGAATGCCGTGGTCTGGCGGATCAGCTTGTCCGCCATACCCTTCACGCGCGCATACTGCGCGGCATCGGCATTGAGCTTGCCCTTTTTATCGGCCTCGGCCATCAGTTGCGCGTACTGCTTGTTCGCGCTCTGCTCCATCGATGCGGCCGACACCGCCATGCTCTGCTTGCGATCGATGCCGACCACGCCGGCCTGCGTGGTCTGCACGGTCTGGCACGACGCGAGCATCAGGCTGGCGGCCAGCGTGGCAGTGACGCCGACGATGGCCGCGCGTTTGCGCTTGAATGGGTAACTCATGTTCTGCTTCATTCCCTGCTCCCGGGCGCGCCCGCCATCACCGCGTTCTGCGCCTGCCAACGATAACTGAATTCTGCCGCGATCCAGCCCAGCAGGCACAAGGCCGCTGCGATCACATAGACCGGTCGGGCGCCCAATGTATCCCAGCAGGCAGACATCATCAATCCGCCCACCGTGCCACCCAATCCATACGAAATACTGATGTACAAGGCTTGTCCGCGCGCCTGCAGCGGCCCGGCGAACCAGCGCTGCAGGGTCGCGACCGATGCCGAATGATGCACGCCGAAGGTCGCCGCATGCAGCACTTGCGCAACCAGCAGCAGGAGCAGCGATTCGGCGCCGAGACCGATCAGCATGAAACGCACGACGCCGATCGCCAGACTGGCCACCATCAACTTGTGCACGCCATAGCGGCGGAACAGCGGCGCCTGCCAGTAGAAGAATGCAATCTCGGCGATCACGCCGAGCGACCACATCAGGCCGATCACGGTCTTGCTATAGCCGATGTCGGCCAGGTACAGCGAGTAGTACACATACAGCGACGCATGCGCGGCGATCATCAGGAAGGTCGATGCGAAGAAAGCGATCACCTCACGCTGCTGCAACAGCCGTCGCACGGAAGGCACCTCATGGTGCGCATGCGTAACCGGCTCCTCATGCAGGCTCAGCGCGACGCCGGTCACCATCACCAGCATCGCGAGCGAGATCCACGGCGTCAGACCGACGCCCAGCCAGTCGAGCAACTGGCCCGAGGCCATCACCAGCACGATGAAGCCCACAGAGCCCCACAACCGCAGCCGGCCGTAATGCGTGAGGTCACCCCGCATTGCCGACAGCATCAGCGCTTCCGACAACGGACCTTGTGCGCTGGTGAACAGGTTCAGCACCACCATCAGCACGAAGAAGAACGCAAAGCTCTCGCCCCAGAACATGCCGCAGAAGGTCAGCGCGGCAGCGGCCGAGGTCGCGCGCAGCACCAGCACGCGGCGGCTGGTATGGTCGGCCACCCAGCCCCACAGGTTGGGACCGAAGATGCGCATCACCTGCATCAGCGACATCAGCACGCCGATCTGCGCGGCCGACAGGCCGCGATCAGCGAAATACAGGCTGGCGTAAGGCGAGAAGACGCCGATGTAGCCGTAGTACGCGAAGAAGAACAGCGCGAAGTTCAGCGACTGCTCGGGCTTGCGTCCCATCAGGCGTGCTTGACGTCGCCGTTCTGCGCGCGATGGCGCAATGCGTGGTCCATCAGCACCAGCGCCAGCATCGCCTCGGCGATCGGCGTCGCACGAATGCCGACGCAGGGATCGTGACGGCCGAAGGTCTCGACCATCACTGGGTTGCCGTCACGGTCAACCGAACGGCGCGGGGTACGGATGCTGGAGGTCGGCTTGATCGCGATCGATACCGTGATGTCCTGCCCGGACGAGATACCGCCCAGGACGCCACCAGCGTTATTGGTCAGGAAGCCGTCGGGCGTCATTTCATCGCCGTGCTCGGTGCCCTTCTGCGACACCGAACGGAAACCTGCGCCAATTTCGACACCCTTCACTGCATTGATGCCCATCATCGCGTACGCGATATCGGCGTCGAGCTTGTCGAACAATGGCTCACCGAGGCCGACCGGCACGTTCTGCGCGACCACATCGATGCGCGCACCACAGGAATCGCCATCCTTGCGCAGCTGGTCCATGTAGGCCTCGAGCTGCGGAATGATGTCGGCATTGGCCGCAAAGAACGGGTTGTGCGGCACATGCTGCCAGTCCTGAAAAGGAATGGCGATGTCACCGAGCTGGCTCATGCAGCCCTTGAACACGGTGCCGTATTGCTGCTGCAGCCATTTCTTCGCGATCGCAGCAGCGCCCACCACCGGTGCCGTCAGGCGCGCCGACGAACGACCGCCGCCGCGCGGATCACGAATGCCGTACTTCTGGAAATAAGTGTAGTCCGCATGACCGGGACGAAAACGATCGACGATGTTGCCGTAGTCATGGCTGCGCTGGTCCTGGTTGCGGATCAGCAGCGCGATCGGCGTGCCGGTGGTCTTGCCCTCGTACAGGCCGGACAGGATCTCGACCGTATCCGGTTCCTGGCGCTGCGTCACATGGCGTGAGGTGCCGGGACGGCGACGGTCCAGCTCGGGCTGGATGTCGGCCTCGGACAGCGGCATGCCGGGCGGGCAGCCGTCGATCACGCAGCCAATCGCCGGGCCATGCGATTCGCCGAAGGTAGTGACAGTGAACAGCTTGCCTATCGTGTTGCCGGACATGTAGTGACGCGCCAGTAGAAATGCGAAGGCAACATTCTACCAGCCGGCGCTGCAGGCGCCGCTGGGCTGCGCCTGCTCCGCGCTGCTGCGCATACCCTCAGGTGGATTCAGGCGGCTTCGGGCCGCCGCAGCCATCCGAGCAGCGCGCGCGGATACTCGGGCTGCCGCACGCACAACAACAGCAGCAGCCCGCCATTGGCGAGTGCAGTGAACAGGAACAGCTGCGGCACGCTCAGCCCGGCCTGCAGCAGCACCATCGCGACCAGTGCCGCGACCACCATGAACAGCGAGTTCAGGATGTTCATGCCGCCAATGATGCGCGACAGATGCGAGCGTTCGGCCCGGGTCTGGATCAGCGCGAACAAGGGCACCACGAAAATGCCGCCGGCCATCCCAAGCAACGCGCAATCGGCCGCGATACGCAGCCCTTCCGCATGGAACAGCAAGTCACTGCCGACACCCACCCACGGCAGCTTCGCGGTGGCCGAGAAATACAAATCCACGCCGACAATGGTCAGCGCCAGCGCGCCGGCCGGAACCAGCCCGAGCTGCAGCTTGCGACCAGACAGCTTCTCGCACAGCAGCGAGCCAACGCCGATGCCAAGCGAGAATGCGGTGAGCAGGATCACGAACACGATGGGTTCGCCATGCAGCACATCGCGCGCAAACACCGGAAATTGCGCCAGCAGCATCGCGCCGTAGAACCAGAACCAGGAGTTCGCGAGCATCGCGACGAACACGTCCCGGTTGGCCGCTGCGAAGCGCAGGTTGCGGCCGATTTCCGTGAACGGATTGCGATTGATCTGCAACGTCGGGTCAGCGGCCGGCGTGACCGGCACCAGGCGCGCGCACAGCCAGCCGGAGGCGGCGACTGCGACGGTGGCCAGCATGATGAACGCAATACCGTGCTGACCGGAAGTGACCAGCATCGCGCCGCTCAGCTGCCCGGTCAGGATGCCGACGAAGGTTCCCATCTGCACCATGCCATTGCCGCCCACCAGCTCGCCTGGCGCCAGGTGCTGTGGCAGATACGCATGCTTGATCGGGCCGAACATGGTGGAGTGCAGCCCCATGCCGACCACCGCAGCGATCAGGATGAACAGGTTGTGCGTGACCCAGCCGAGGCCGGCAAAAGCCATCAGCGCAATCTCGACCAGCTTTACCCAGCGCATCAGGCGCGCCTTTTCGTACTTGTCGGCGATCTGGCCGGCCGTGGCCGACGCCAGCATGAAGGGCAGGATGAAGAGCCCGGCGATCAGATTGTTCAGCAGGCCGACGTTGAGGTCGGTCCACGACGCGGCATCAAAGGTGATGACGGTGACCAGCGCGGTCTTGAACAGATTGTCGTTGAATGCACCCAGAAACTGGGCGCCGAAGAAAGGCGCGAAGCGGCGCTGCACAAGCAGCGCAAACTGACTGGAAGCGGACAAAGGCTCACCTTCGACGATGCGCGGCAACCCGGGCTGGCTGCCATCGTTGCGCATTGTAAAGCTGTCGGACCATTCGCAAAACGAGCAGCGCGCAGCGATGCGGTCGCTGGCCAGCGCTGCACCGGCGGTGTTCTTCCGCGATGCTTATTCCTCGGTCTCGGCGGGCCAGTCGCGGATATAGGCTTTCAGCATCTTGTTCTCGAAGCTTTGCGCTTCGAACACCGCTTTTGCGACATCATAGAAAGACATCACGCCCATCAGCGTACCGTCATGCTCGACCACCGGTACATAACGGGCATGACGCTCCAGCATCAGGCGGCGGATTTCATTGATCTCGGTGTCGGGCGAGATGGTCATGATGTTCGATGCCATATGTTCGCCGACCGTGCCGGTGGCAATCGAGCCGCCGCGCTTGTCGATCGCATTGATGACTTCACGGAAGCTCAGCATGCCCTGCATCTTCCCTTCCTTCATCACGACCAGCGAACCGACATCACGGTCGGACATGATGTTGATCGCTTCCAGCAGCGGCATGTCCGGCGGCGCGGTATAGAGGATATTGCCCTTGAGCTTAAGGATCTCGGAAACTTTCATGTCACCCTCCATGTTCTTGTGCAGGCGGCGCGTCGTTGCGATGCCTGATCATTGCGTGCTGCCCGGTGTGCGGTCCGGGTTGATGTCCTGGTTTAGTGTCCGGATTTGCTGTGATCGGGTGCCTTCCTTGCCTGCGGTGCCCGTGCCCCCACGCACGCGCCAGATGCAGGCAAAGCACCTGGTTCGGGCCACGCCTGAGGCCACTGTAGCGGACTCATGCCAAAAAAGCCAGCTTCGCCATGCGGGCCCGACCGGTGTGCTTGCGCTGTGCCGACCGCCTGCGGTCAGCACCTATAATCATGCTTCCAACAAAACAACATTCCGGCCCATCGCGGCCGCTGGAGACGCCCTTCCATGAGCGAGCCTACCTACCCCGGCTTTGACACGCTGTCGCTGCATGCGGGCGGCGCCCCCGATCCTGCGACCGGCGCGCGCGCGACGCCGATCTATCTGTCGACCTCGTTCGTGTTCCGCGATTCCGACCATGCGGCCTCGCTGTTCAACATGGAGCGCTCGGGTCATGTGTATTCGCGCATCTCGAACCCGACCAATGCGGTGCTGGAAGAACGCATTGCGGCGCTTGAGGGTGGCGTGGCAGGCATCGCCGTCGCCAGTGGTCAGGCCGCACTGCACCTCGGACTGGCAACCATTGCCGGTGCCGGCTCCCATGTGCTCGCATCGCGCGCGCTGTATGGCGGTTCGCAGAACCTGCTCGGCTACACGATGAAGCGCTTCGGCATCGAGACCAGCTTCATCGACCCGCGTGATCTCGATGCGTGGCGCGCCAATATTCGTCCGAACACCAAAGTGCTGTTTGCGGAAACGCTGGGCAATCCGGGACTGGACGTGCTGGATATCGAGAACGTCGCCGCGATCGCGCATGAACACCATTTGCCGTTGATGGTGGATTCAACCTTCACCACACCGTATCTGCTGAAACCCTTCGAGCATGGCGCCGACCTCGTCTTCCACTCGGCGACCAAGTTCCTGTGCGGGCATGGCACAGCGGTCGGCGGCCTGCTGGTTGACGGCGGCAGCTTCGACTGGCAAGCCGCGTATGAAAAAACCGGCCATTTCGCGGAACTGTGCGAGCCGTATGACGGCTTTCACGGCATGGTGTTTGCCGAGGAATCGACCGTCGGCGCCTTTTCGCTGCGCGCGCGCCGTGAAGGCTTGCGCGACTTCGGCGCGGTGATGAGCCCGCACAATGCGTTCACCATCCTGCAAGGCATCGAGACGCTCAGCCTGCGCATGGACAAGCATGTGGCCAATGCCCGCAAGATCGTCGACTTCCTCGCGGCGCATCCGGCGATCGAATCCGTGTCCTACCCGGAGCTGGCCACGCATCCGGACCATGCGCTGGCGAAGCGCCTGCTGCCGAAAGGTTGCGGCGCCGTGTTTTCATTTGCATTGAAAGGCGACCGCGCCGCCGGCCGCCGCTTCGTCGAATCGCTGCAAGTGTTCTCTCATCTTGCGAATGTCGGCGATGCGAAGTCGTTGGTGATTCATCCGGCCTCGACCACACATTTCCGGGTGCCGAACGAGCAATTGGCTGCATCCGGCATCACCGAGGGCACGATGCGACTGTCGATCGGCCTTGAAGATGCAGATGACCTGATCGACGATCTCAAGCGCGGGCTGAAGGCCGCGCAGAAGGGAGCCTGACATGCAGCTCGGCATTCAGGGTCACGACGCGTACGCGTACACCGGCGGCAAGGCTTTCGATGCGTCGTTGCCAACCGCAGTCTTCATCCATGGCGCGCAGAACGATCATTCGGTGTGGGCGCTGCAGACGCGTTATTTCGCGCATCACGGCTTTTCGGTGCTGGCGGTCGACCTGCCCGGCCATGGCCGCAGCGACGGACCGGCACTGACCAGCGTTGAGGCAATGGCGGACTGGCTCAATGCGCTGCTCGATGCCGCCGGCGTTAACCAGGCAATCCTGATCGGGCACAGCATGGGATCGCTGATTGCGCTGGAAGCTGCAGCGCGCGATGCATCGCAACAGCGCGCACGTATCGCTGGCGTTGCGCTGGTCGGTACCGCCTACCCGATGAAGGTATCGACCGCGCTGCTGGATGCCGCGCGCGAGCGTGAGCCGGCTGCGATCGACATGGTCAACATCTGGTCGCATTCATCGATCGCACAAAAGCCGTCTGCACCCGGGCCCGGCTTCTATGTGCCGGGCGGCAGCCGGCGGCTAATGCAGCGCATCTCGCAACGCAATCCGGCGCAAGTGTTCTTCACCGATTTTTCGGCATGCAATGCGTATGCGAACGGAGAGCAAGCCGCTGCCACACTGGCGAAGGCTGGGTGTGCTGCATTGTTCCTGCTCGGGCAAAAAGATGTGATGACGCCGGCCAGAGCAGCCGCATCGCTGCAGGCACAGCTGCCGCACGCGCAGGTGGTGAAACTCGCCGATTGTGGCCACGCGCTGATGGCCGAGCAGCCGGACCAGGTGCTGGATGCGCTGTTCAGGTTTGCGAACGCTGCGCTGCTCAGATCGTAACGGTCAGCCCCGAGCGTGGCCGGTGGCGAAGTAATCGGCCAGCGTTGTGCTCAGGCCGGCATCCATGACCTGCGCGACGCGACCGGCGAGCTCGGATTGCGGTAGCGGTTCGAATGCAAAGCGTCGGAACACCTCGGCCAGCGTCAGCTTCGCCGGATTCGCGAGCCAGGCCCAACGCTCCTGCCTGAGCTGCGAACGGCGTCGCAGCCGCAGCCCCGGCTGACGCTCGGCACGGATGCGCCCGACCCAGCCGGCCTCCAGCATTCGCTGCAGCAGGGCTTCCGATTCCTCGACACCGAGGTGGGTGTGTTCCCGGATCTTCAGCGCATCCACCGCCGCATGGCTGGCGCGCGCAAGCATCAGCACCTGAATGATGGCCATCGCATCGAGAAAGGCGCTACCCGGCGCAGCGCGATGCCACCAGCGTTCATAACGCACCACCGGCAGCGCCGCCGCGACAGCCGCGCCCAGCAAGGTGATCAACCAGAACAGGTACACCCAGATCAGGAAGATCGGCACCGCGGCCAGTGCGCCATAGATCGCGCGGTAGCCGCCCCCCAGGTTGATGGTGAATGCGAAACCACGCCGCGTGATCTCGAAGGCAATGGCCGCGACCAGTCCACCGATCACGGCCTCGCGCCAGTCCACAAAACGATTCGGCACCGTCAGGTACAACAGCGAAAACGCCAGTGTTGACAAACTGATCGACACCCCCAGTGTCACGCTGGCGCGCAACAGGCTCCAGTCGCGAGACGAAGCGGGGCTGAGCGGCAGCAGCTCCGATGCCGCCGTCACCGATGCGCCGATCAGCAGCGGGCCCAGTGTCATGATGGCCCAGTAGATCACCATGCGTTGCACGAAAGGCCGCGGTGTCGTCACGCGCCAGATACGGTTCAATGTGCGATCCACGGTACCGAACAACATGATCGCAGTCACGATCAGGAATACTGCCCCCAGTGCCGACAAGCGGCTTGCCTTGGCCGCGAACTGGCTCAGGTAATCGAGGATGGTGTTGGCTATGCCCTTGGGCATCAGTGACTGCACGAAATACGCTTCCAGCGAATCGCGGAAGGTGGTGAACAGCGGGAAGGTCGTGAAGATCGCGAACGCAATCGTCAGCACCGGCACCAGTGCCAGCACGGTGGTGAAAGTGAGACTACCGGCCACTTCCGGCAAGCGCTCTTCGCGCAGCCGTCGCATCACGAAATGCAGCAGGTCGCGCGTCTGCGCACGGGTCCAGCGACTGCGCGTGCCGGGCGACGGGGGTTGGGGATGCGACGGGCTCATCGCCTCTATAATACCAAGCCATGTCCTCACCCATGACCAAACTGCTGGTGCTCTACTACTCGCGCAACGGCGCAACGCGCAAGCTTGCGGAGTACATCGCACAGGGTATCGAATCCGTATCGGGCTGCGAGGCAGTACTGCGCACGGTGCCGGCCGTATCCACCGTCACCGAAGCGACCGAGGCTGCAGTGCCCGCGTCCGGCGCCCCGTATGTCGAGCTGACAGACCTTGAGGAATGCGACGGCCTCGCACTGGGCTCGCCGACGCGCTTCGGCAACATGGCGGCCGCGCTGAAGTATTTCCTCGACGGTACCAGCAGCGCATGGCTGTCCGGCGCACTGGCCGGCAAACCAGCCTGCGTGTTCACCTCCACCGGCAGCCTGCATGGCGGACAGGAGACCACGCTGACATCGATGATGCTGCCACTGCTGCACCATGGCATGCTGATCGTCGGGCTGCCCTATACCGAAAGCGCATTGATGACCACCGCCAGCGGCGGCTCGCCGTACGGCGCCACCCACTGGTCCGGTGTGAACGGTGATCAGCCGCTGACGGATGACACACGAACGCTGGCCACCGCACTCGGCAAGCGGCTCGCACAGACCGCACGAAAGCTGCGCGCATGAACCTCACACCGATGCAGCTGCGCCTGCACCAGTTGTCGGTGGCCAGCCTGATCGGTCTGATGGTGCTGTGCGTGTTGTGGGAACTGGTGCTGGCGCCGCTGCGTCCGGGCGGCTCATGGATGGTGATCAAGGCGCTGCCACTGCTGGCGCCGATGGCGGGCACGATACGTCGCAACATCTACACGATGCAGTGGGCATCAATGATGATCCTGCTGTACTTCACCGAAGGCGTGGTGCGCGCATGGAGCGAACGCGGCCTGTCGCAAGCGCTGGCCGGTGCCGAGATCGTGCTGTCGACCCTCTATTTCTTTTGTGCGATCTTCTTCCTGCGGCCGTACAAGCAGGAAGCGAAGCGCCTGGCACGGCAGGCGATCGACAAGGCGGCCGAACTCGAACAGCGATGAGGCAGCGATGACGACCTCCGGTGCGAATCACGCCAGCATGGCCAGTCCGTCCGCCGCCAGCGCCGGCACGGGCAGCGCCGCACCGTCCATCGACGCTGATCGCAATGCGGCTTTCCTCGCTGCCTGCGCCGCCGTGGTCGGCTCGTCGCATGTGCTGCTCGGTGAGGACATGGCGCGCTTCCTGACCGACTGGCGCGGTCGCCATACCGGCAACGCGCGCGCAGTCGTGCGCCCGGCCGATACCAGCCAGGTCGCGGCCATCGTCCGGCTGTGCCATGACTACCGCATCCCCATCGTGCCGCAAGGCGGCAATACGGGGCTGGTGCTGGGCAGTGTGCCCGATCACAGCGGTCACGCGATCGTGCTGTCGCTGGCACGCATGAATCGCATACGTGATGTCGATGCCGTCAATGACACGCTGACCGCGGATGCCGGTTGCCTGCTGCAGCAAGTGCAGGAGGCCGCGGCCGCTGCCGGCCGGCTGTTTCCGCTGTCGCTGGCATCCGAAGGCAGTTGCACACTGGGCGGCAATCTGTCGACCAATGCGGGCGGTACCGCCGTGCTCCGCTACGGGAACACGCGCGAGCTCGCGCTGGGGCTTGAAGTCGTCACCGCCGACGGCCGCATCTGGGATGGTTTGCGCGGTCTGCGCAAGGACAACACCGGCTACGATTTGCGTGACCTGTTCATCGGCGCCGAGGGCACGCTGGGCATCATCACCGGCGCTGTCGTGAAACTGTTTGCCCAACCGGCGGCGCGCGTGACCGCGCTGTTCGCGCTCGATTCGCCACGCGCTGCGCTGTCGCTGTTGGCACTTGCAAAGCAGCGCTGCGATGCGGCGCTGACCGGTTTCGAGCTGATCTCCGAAGTCTGCCTGCAACTGGTGGAAAAGCATTTCCCGTCGCTGCATTCGCCGTTCGCGGCCCGGTATCCGCAGTATGTGCTGCTGGAACTGTCCGATGCCGAGTCCGATGCCCACGCGGCCGCGCTGTTGGAGTCGGTCGCGACGCATGCGATCGAACAGGGCTGGGTGCGCGATGCGGTGGTGACCAGCTCGCTTGCGCAATCTGCGGCGATGTGGTCGCTGCGTGAGCATATCTCGATGGCGCAGGCGGCCGAAGGCAAGAACATCAAGCATGATATTGCGGTACCGATCTCGCGTATCGCCGATTTCATCGCCGACACCGACGCGCTGCTGCAGCAGCATTTTCCCGGCTGTCGCATGGTGACCTTCGGACATCTGGGCGACGGCAATTTGCACTACAACGTGTCCGCCCCGCTCGGGATGGATGATGACGCTTTTCTGCAGCAGCAAGCGGCTGTCAATCTGTGCGTGCATGATCAGGTGCACCGCTTTGGCGGCTCGATCTCGGCCGAGCATGGGCTGGGTGCGCTGAAGCGGGAAGAAATACGACGCTACAAATCCGGGACAGAGATGGACATGATGATGGCCATCAAGCGGGCGCTCGACCCGCATAACCTGATGAACCCTGGCAAGGTCCTTGGCGTTGACACAGCGCGCTGACGCGTTGCGCCGCTCGCAAAGCAAGCGCATGCGCGCAAACAGCTGCGGCGCACCGGCGAGCGCTACCGCGATGAATGTCGTTGAGGTTGGCGGCGTGCCGGCACCGCTGCTACACGCGAAATGCCTGCACCGATGCCAGCAAGCCACCGGATTGTTGCGCGAGGCTGTCGGCAGCAGCAGCCGCCTGTTCGACCAGCGCAGCATTCTGCTGCGTGCCTTCGTCGATATGCGCGATCGCGCGATTGACCTGGTCGATCCCTGAGCTTTGCTCACGGCTGGCCGCACTGATTTCGCCAATGATATCGGACACGCGTGACACACCCTGCATCACCTGCTCCATCATCGTGCCCGCTTCGGCGGCAAGTGCGCTGCCTTCGCTGATGCGACTGGCCGAATCCGTAATCAGGGCATTGATCTCCTTTGCGGCTGCAGCGCTGCGGGCTGCCAGTGCGCGCACCTCGCTGGCGACCACCGCAAAGCCGCGACCCTGTTCGCCGGCACGCGCAGCCTCGACCGCTGCATTCAACGCAAGGATATTGGTCTGGAACGCGATGCCATCGATCACGGTGATGATGTCCGCCATGTGACGCGCCGATGCATCGATCGATGCCATGGTGCTGACCACGCGCGATACCATCGCGCCGCCCTGCGCTGCCATATCGGACGCGGATGCGGCCAGCTGATTGGCCTGTCCCGCATTGTCGGCGTTGTGGCGCACGGTCGATGTCAGCTCTTCCATGGATGACGCGGTCTGCTCCACACTGGCTGCCTGCGCCTCGGTACGTGCAGACAGATCCTTGTTGCCGGCCGCGATCTGCGAAGAGGCGGTCACGATCTGGTCGCAGCCATCGCGCACTTGCAGCACCACGCGTGACAACCCCTCGCTGATGCCATTCATTGCCTGCGCCAGCTGGCCGATCTCGTCTTGCTGGACGCTGCTCATGCGGCCGGTCAGGTCGCCGGTGGCCATGCGCTGTGCCAGCAGGTTGGCCTCGGACAGTGGCCGCGTGACCAGCTGCCGTATCGCGACATACAGCAAGACGGCAACGATGCCCAGCGCCAGTGCCATCGCGAGCAGGTACAGATTGCGCAGCCGGGTGAATTCCTGCGTGATCTCTTCTGTATAGGCGCCGCCGCCGATCACCCAATCCCAGTCACGGTATTCCTGATAGGCGACCACTTTTTCACGCGCTTTGGTTTCACCCTTTTCCTTGTTGATCCACGGGTAGCGCACCACGCCCTCGCGCTTATCGAGCATCTCGCGTATGAAGGCACGGCCATCGCTGTCCTTCATGTCGAGGATGATCTGCCCTTCCTTGGCCGGATGGACCAGCAGGGTGCCGAGCGTCTTGCCGGGCCGGCCGTCGAGCACATAGAAATAGCCAGTCTCGCCGACTTTCAATGCGCGGATTTTCTGCTTCAGGATCGCCATGTCGTCCGCGATATTGAGGCCGACATACAGCGCACCGATCACATTGCCCTGCGCATCCCGCACCGGCTCGTAATCCGTCATGAAATCCTTGCCGAACAATTGCGCGAGGCCGCGATACCCCTTGCCCGCCAACAGCAGCGCATGCGCGGGGTGACTGCGGTCGAGCACCGTGCCGACCGCACGCTCGCCATTTTCCTTTTTCAGCGAGGTCGAGATGCGCACGAAGTCCTGCCCGCTGCGCACGAACACAGTGGCGGTGACGCCGGTGCGCTCGGTGAAGCGGTCCGGGATCGTGAACTCGCCATTCAACACGGAGCCGCCGTGGCGCAGCGCCGGTGTTTCGCGGCCGCCCAGCTCGATCGACTTGCTTGCGTCGAGTGACAGGCCATCGGGAAAACTGCCGACAAACATGCGCGAGAAGCGTTGGACCGAGGTGCTGACGCCCTGGTCGAACATCTGGATCATGTCGGTGACTTCGCGCGCCTGATCGGCCACATGCGCGACCGCGCGATCTTCCAGCAACTTTGCGGTCGAGTAGCCAATGCCACCGACCAGCGCGGCGAGGATCACCCCCACCAGCAGGAAAGTCATCAGGGTCAGCTTGGCGCCAACGCCCCAGCCGAAATTGCCGCGCGATCTGGTCATGGTGGTCCTGCGTCCGTTTGAACAAACTTGCTGACCGGTTTACGGCGGCAGGCCGGCCACATTGAGCCCGGCGCGGCACGGACCGCCAGCTTTTGCACAGCTTATCGACGCAAGCCAGCCAGCCATCGCCCGAACTGAGGGACAAACCGACCGCATTTTTCTTGCCAATGCGGTTCTTGCTCATGGATCATCTCGACTTGCCAACCGGCTACGTTGCGGTGAGCGCCCGGATGCCCGCCCGGCGCTGCGCCGCTTGCCCTGATCCTGATCCTGATTCCGACTCTGGCTCCAGCCCTGTTGCCGACAACGATGACCCGCGACGCGAACACCCGCCAACCCTTTGCGCCCACGCAGACGGGCCGGGCGCATATGCGCGGCCGCTCGGTGCCGGCGGTCGCGCGGCCAGTGCTGGCACTGCACACTTTCGCGTTGCCGTTGCTGATGCTGATGCTGGCGACCGGTCATGCGGCAGCGGCCGACTTCTCACTGTTGCCGCCCACCCTCAGCCATGCCGGCGTGCCCGGCGAATTCCGCGAAAGCCGCATGAGCGCGCGCAGCACGCTGACGCTGCAGCCGGGTATCAGCTGGTCCACCACCACCGGCCTGACCGGCACCCGCTACGGGCAGGGCGTGCCGATGCTCAGCGACAGCCTGTCCGTCGCCACCGGGCCACGCCTGAAGCTGGGCCGCGCAGAGCTCGAACTGCCACTGACCGCGGGGCGCGAGACCAGCAATCTGCTGGGCATGACTCAATGGAGCAGCGGCGCTTCCGACCTCAGTCTCGCGCTCGGGCCGCGTGACCGACTCCGGCTCGAGACCCGGATCAGCAGCCGCAGCGACACCTTGTCCATACGCACACGCCGCACCACAGCACTCAGCTGGCGCCACGCATTTACCGAGCAATGGGCGGTACGCGCCGGCTTGCGTCAGTCGCGTGAACAGGACATGGGAGGTGATCAGGGCTTGCATACCGAAAGCTTCGCCGGCCTGAATGCGACATTGCACAGCGGCTGGCGCTGGGACTTGCAAGGTTCGCTGAGTGCGAATGCACGCCGTGATGCGGACGGACTGACTGCCGCGACGGGGCGCAGCACATCGCTGACTCTGACCGGCAGCAAATTCATCTCGGAGCGCTGGCGACTGAGCGGCACGCTCAGCACCAGCCAGTCACAGACGCCGGGCGTGGGCCCGACCATCCATTCCCATAGCGGCGGCATCCGACTGCAGCGGGATTTCTGAACACGTTGCGGCAACAACAGCAGGCCTTGCGCCCGCAATGACGGGTATGGCGCCCGACGTCAGCGCGCTGCGCCACTGCGTTGGCGCTCGTAGTCGTCATAGGGCGGCAGTTCCTGCCGGCTCTTGTCGGTGACGACCGCCCTTGCCTTCTCATTGCTGCGCACACCCTCGTACACCGACTGGCTGGTGATCGCGCCACATGCCTGCAGCGCGAGCAGCGGTGCCAGCAGCATGAGCGATGTCAGGTGCCGCACCACGTGCCGGCACCGAGGCATCCTCAGACAGGACAGGTTAGCTGTCATCGATAATGGTCTTGCGGACATGCTGCACTCCTTATGCAGGGTCGAGATGAGTCATCACCTCCAGCACCGGTAGTGCAGCCTTCACACGACTGGCGGCCTCGAACGCGATCGCGTGGCCGACGCGCACGGTCGCATTGCCATCGACCTCGATATGCACATCGACGATGATCATGTCGCCCATCTTGCGTGTCTTCAGGTCATGCACGCCGAGCACGCCCGGCGTCGCGCAGATGATCTCGCGAATCTGACAGTATGCATCCTCGGACACCGAGCGATCCATCAAATCATGCAGCGCATCCCAGCCAAAGCGCCAGCCCATCTTCAACACCAGCAGGCCGACCACCAGCGCACCAATCGCATCCAGCACCGGATAACCTGCGAGCGAACCGACGATGCCCAAGGCCACCACCAGAGACGATGCCGCATCCGAGCGCGCATGCCAGGCATTGGCAACCAGCATCGACGAGCGCACGCGCTCGGCCACCATCAGCATGTAACGGAACAGCGCTTCCTTCGCGACCAGCGCGCCGAGCGCCACATACAAGGCCAGCCACTGCACCGGAACTTCCGAGGGGTGGATCACCTTGTCTGCGGCATTCCACACCATGCCGATACCGACGGCCAGCAGCGACAAGCCGAGGAACAGGGATGCTGCGGTTTCATAACGCTGATGGCCGTACTGGTGGTCGTCGTCCGCTTCTTTGTGGCTGTGCCGGTTCGCAAGCAGCACGACACCATCGGAAAACAGATCGGACAGCGAATGAATGCCATCCGCAATCAGGCCTTGCGAGCCGGCGACGATGCCGGCAACCACCTGTGCGGTCGACAGGCAGACATTCACCACCGCGCTGACCACGGTGCTCTGGTGCGCTGCCTGCTGGCGCTCCGTCAGATTGGCGGGTTGGTCCGGATCCGGACCGGGGGTGGTCTCTGTCGGCACGGACTCAGTCCGTTTCTTCCTCGATGACCGGGGTCGCCGGCGGACGCGCCGGGCCGTAGTGGCGGTACATGTGATCAAAGAGCTGCTCGATCAATGCCGCATTCGCGAAGTACACCTTGTTGCTCTCGCGCGATTTCACCGTGACCAGCTCCAGCCCCATCAGCGATTCAAGCTGCTTGAACACGGCCGCTGCGCCAAGTTCGATGCGGGCGGCGATTTCAAGCATTTCCAGGCCATCGGGGCTGACCTCGAGCAGGCACTTGATGATCTGTACGCGCTCCTCGATCGACATCGCGCCGAGGTAACGGGCAATCTGCTTGACTTCCATGGTCGACGGCACCGGGACAAAGATAACAAGACGCTATTAGATCACAGCCTGCGCCGATGACCGGGACTTGTGAGCAAACCTCTACAACGACTTCAGCTGCTTCGCGATGCGGCGCGTTTCCTCTTCCTGCGCGTCCAGCTGGTGGGCGGTGGCCTTCGCCGTCGAATGCAGCTGCGCGATACGCTGGCGCAGCGCTTCGTTCGCATGCCATAGCTGGGATTCATCGACGTCGAGCTTCAGCTCCGGTTCGGGCGCAGCCGCCGGTGCCTCAGCTGGAGTGTCGGCGGCCTCGTGAACGACGGGATCAACCGGCGCTTCGGCCTGCGGCGCTACCTGGGCTGCAGGCGCTGTGGGCACTGTCTGTGCTGCGGCCGGCTTGCGGCGTGCGCTGTCGCCTTCGACCTGCGAAAGCTCGGGGGCACGGTCGCCCCGGAATACCTGACCTTCTTCTGACATGAGCTGCCTCGCTGATTGCGGCGCACGCGGCCTGTTTTCAAGATGAAAACAGCGCTCGCGTCCTGCCGCTGGCTGACATCGGGCGCCTATTATCACGCTATTCGTCGCTCGTCAGCCTTCATCAACACTACGCTGGCGCGCCGGGCTTTCTGCTACAGTTTGCGCATGAACATCGTCGTCGACCCGCCCTCAGTGAACCCTGCGGCCGCCTCGCTGGCGCGCGCGCCAGCCATGCCCGCGCCATCGAGCTCGATGTCGGCGCAGGCGCTGAAGGCCGCCAATGAGCAAGGCCGACTGACGCCACCCAAGGCGCCGGTCGAGGTGCCGTCACCGCGCGCGGTACTGCCGACCGACGCCGAAAAAATGGTGCAGCAGTACGAACAGGTGGTCGAGCAGCTGAACCGGCAGATGCAGGCCAACAACCGTAACCTCGGCTTCGGCATCGACCGCAAGATCAATACCTTCGTCATCACGGTCACCGACAAGCGCAGTGGCGATGTCGTACGCCAGATCCCGGCCGAGGCCGTGGTGCGCGTCGCACATGCGATCGAAGACTTGAAAGGCGTGCTGTACAGCGCCGAGGCGTGACGAGAAATCTGGCCTGCCCAGCAGGAGTCGAACCTGCGACCCACGGCTTAGAAGGCCGTTGCTCTATCCAGCTGAGCTATGGGCAGTGCGGGGGGCCAAACCGGCAAACCGGCGAGGCCACGGGAACTGACGAACACTGATGAAAAAAAACGGGTTGTCATCGACAACCCGTTTTTCATGGACTGGTCGGAGTACAAGGATTCGAACCTTGGACCCCCTGCTCCCAAAGCAGGTGCGCTACCGGGCTGCGCCACACTCCGAAGACCTGCATTATAACCGATGGCCGACAGCCTCAGGCATCCGTGTTGCAGGATTGAGTATTCGGCTGCGCCCGCCCGCATGCCCTCATGCCGGGATACAGGAAGCCAGATGCTCCGCAAGGCGACGCGCGAGCGCCGCATCACGCGCCTCGACCATCACGCGCAGCAAGGGCTCGGTGTCGGACGGACGGATCAGCACGCGGCCTTCCTTGCCCAGCTCGGCTTCGGCAGCGGCCTTGGCGGCCACCAG
>JACCDU011013565.1_pt1 | contig 22158 bp, 20 predicted proteins | sample 7446081 | NCBI WGS metagenome assembly JACCDU01 (sample SAMN15323447, study PRJNA562643) | freshwater metagenome | isolation source: river surface water | place: USA:Blue River Watershed | collected 2017-08-17
GACTCGTCTTCCTGCGGCCTTGTTCGTGATTGACGTGAAGCGTGAGCACATCGCAGTATCTGAAGCTAAGAAATTGGGTATCCCAGTTTTCGCTATGTGTGATACAAACTCAAATCCTGAATTAGTAGACTTCCCTATCCCAGCTAATGATGATGCGTACAAATCAATCGCTATCATCGTGAAAGCAATCAGCAAAGCAATCGAAGAAGGTTTATCTGAGCGTAAGCAAGATAAGGACGACGCGCGTATCGCTGAGGAAGAAGAAGCAAAACGTGCGGTAGACGCAACGGAGGCTCAAGAAGCTGCTAAGGTAGCCGCTAAGTACGAAAAAGAAGCAGAACAAGAATAAACAATATTCATATTATGTCAATTACAGCCGCAGACGTTAATAAATTACGCCAAATGACTGGCGCTGGGATGATGGATTGCAAAAAAGCTTTGACTGAAGCCGATGGTGACTTCGAAGCAGCAGTCGATATCCTTCGCAAAGCAGGTCAAAAAGTAGCAGCAAAACGTGCCGACAACGAAACCAACGAAGGTGTTGTGTTAATCGCAATGAACGCAGATCACTCCAATGGTAAATTAATTGCCCTTGCATGTGAAACAGAACCCGTTTCTAAAGTAGATGCATTCAACGATTTAGCGAAAAGCATTTTAGATGCTGCCGTGAAATCACACGCTCCTTCCGCTCATGATTTATTAGCTGAGCCTTTAGCTGATGGCCGTTCTGTTGAAGGACACATCATCGAGCTTACTGGTAAAATTGGCGAGAAAATTACCTTAGCTGCTTACGAGAATATCTCAGCAGAGAAAGTTGTTTCTTACATTCACTCCAACAATAAAATCGGTGTTTTAGTAGCATTCGAAAATGTTCAAGGAGTTGATGTAGCTGAAGTAGGTAAGGACATCGCCATGCAAATCACGGCCATGAAACCTGTTGCATTAGATAAAGACGGCGTTGATTCTGAAACGATTGAGCGTGAAATCGAGATCGGAAAAGATCAAGCACGTCAAGAAGGTAAGCCTGAGGCTATGTTAGAAAAAATCGCTGTAGGAAAATTAGAGAAGTTCTACAAGGAACAAACTTTATTGAACCAACAGTTCGTTAAGGATTCTTCGATTACGATTCGTCAATATGTTGAGTCGGCTCAAAAAGGATTAACAATCGCTTCTTTCAAGCGTATTGCTTTAGTCTAATCCAAATCATACAATTGAAAAGGCCATTCGTCAGCTGACGGATGGCCTTTTTTTTGTTGCCTAATTCATTGCGCCCCCCCTAACTCACTTGAATTAATCGGGACAATTTTCTAAATTGTGGTAAATTTAGTTTTAACATTTTCGAATAAAATAAGCTGCAATGGCCCAGATTGTGATATTAGGTGGTGGTGAAAGCGGTGTAGGTGCTGCCTTATTAGCGCAAGCCCAAGGACATCAAGTCTTTCTCTCCGACCAAGGGGAATTGAAAGCTGCGTATCAATCTGAATTAAGCCAACATCAAATACCATTCGAGTCAGGCCAACATACCCTCGAGCGTATTTTACAAGCGGATGAAATTATCATCAGCCCAGGTATTCCCGAAAAAGCAGGCATTGTACAAGCAATTAAAAAACAAGGTATTCCACTCGTTTCAGAAATTGAATATGCTGCCCGCTACACGAAGGCTAAAATCATTGCCATCACGGGAAGCAATGGAAAAACAACGACCACACTCCTCGCCTATCACCTCCTGAAAGAAGCGGGATACAACGTAGGACTCGCTGGGAACATCGGACAAAGCTTTGCCAAACAAGTGCTTGAAAAATCCTTCGACTGGTATGTTTTGGAAATTTCTAGTTTCCAGCTCGATCGTTGTTTTGATTTTAATCCAGACATAGCGGTGTTAGTCAACATTACCCCCGACCACCTCGATCGTTACGAATATAAATTCGAAAACTACATCCATTCCAAATTCCGCATCTTTCAAAATGCACACGCAGCTACAACCTGCATCTATTGGGGAGATGATGAAGTCATTCAACAACATAAATCCTTGATTCCAACGAACACCCAGATTCAAGAAATACGTTTCGCCCCGATCAAGGGAAGTGCGACAATTACAGAAGATGAAATTGTTTTCGATGCCGGCATTATTCAACGTGCATCCGCTCCGATCCAAGGCCCTCACAACGCCATGAACATGTCGGCAGCTATCTTGGCGGCGACAGCAGCAGGTGTATCATGGGAAGCCATAAGAACAAATCTGCCTACATTTCAAAATGCCCCCCATCGCCTCGAACCCTGTGGAGAATGGAAAGGCATTCAATTTATCAATGATTCCAAAGCAACCAATGTTGACGCCGTTTATTATGCCTTAAACAGCTTTAATCAGCCCATCATACTAATAATAGGTGGCGTAGATAAAGGCAATGAATATGCAGTCTTAGATACTTTAGTTAAAGAAAAAGTCAAAGGGATGATTTGTCTGGGAACAGATAACTCGAAACTTGAAAAGCATTTTAGTGAAATGTTAGCGAATTTTTCGCAGACAGACGAACTGGAAACGGCCGTCAAACAAGCGATGGAATGGGCAAAAAAAGGCGATATTATTCTCCTTTCTCCGGCATGTGCGAGTTTTGATTTATTCAAAAATTACGAAGACCGCGGTGACCAATTCAAGGCTACTGTCAAAAAAATGATCCATGGAAGCTAAAATTACAAAATACATCAAGGAACATTTGGTTGGCGATTACCAAATTTGGTTCATTGTATTACTCCTGAACATCTTCGGCTTGTTGATTCAATTTTCAACAAAAAGTCGAATGACCATGAGTGGTCCATTTGAACCCCTTACCTCCATCATTAAAACCATCGCCATTCTGATCGGCTCATTCTTTTTAATGTCCTGGATAGCGCGTCAGAATTACATCAAAATCACAAGAATTAGTAACATTTTTTTATTCTTGTCTTGGGGACTCATCCTCTTCGCCTACTTTTTCGGCGAAAGCAAAGGGGGCGCCAGCCGTTGGATTAACCTCGGATTTGTTTCCTTCATGCCCTCCGACATGGCTAAATTGTGCCTAACGGCTAGTTTGGCAAAAATATTCTCGACCCGACAAGCTGATCAAAGTCAATACAACATCACCACGGCCATCGTGATTCTGTTCTTAATCGGAGTGACATGCTTTTTAATCATGTTGTCTAATTTCTCAACCAGTATTTTGATCTTTTTGACCAGTATCGTCTTGATGTTTTTTGGTCGAGTTCCCATCAAATACATCAGTGGGATTGTAGGAATTGTAGCCTTTCTCGCCGTCATGGTTGTTTCCTTAGGCATTGGCCAGCGTGCTGCAACTGTACGTTCACGGATAGCAACGTTCGTTACTCGTGTCAGCGAAAATGATAAATCGAAGCTCAAGGAAATGAACAAGAGTGACGAGAACTACCAAATAAACTTAAGTAAATACGCGATTTCAACAGGCGCATTAATCCCGAAAGGCCCCGGAAACAGCCAATACCGCTATCTATTATCGCAGGCAGAATCCGACTTTATTTATGCCATTATCCTCGAAGAATATGGCCTATTTATGGGAATTCTTATCCCGCTTTTTTTCCTTTGGTTTATGTGGCGTGGTTCATCCGTCATTCGATACAGTGGTAAACCCTTAGGCGGTTTACTTTCAGCTGGCTTAACCTTTTCTATTGTCATTCAAGCATTCATTAACATGCTCGTTGCCGTAGGTGCAGGACCTGTGACTGGTCAGCCCTTGCCCATGATTTCCGCAGGAGGTACTTCACTCGTATTCACAGCCATCAGTATTGGACTCATCTTATCCATCAGCCGAGACAAGGAAATGGAAACTAAAATTTAATTACTTTGAGTATTAAACGCGTTATTATTTCAGGAGGAGGAACCGGTGGACATATTTATCCTGCCATTGCCATTGCAACTGCATTAAAAGAAATTGACCCAAAAATCGATTGCTTATTTGTAGGTGCTGAAGGCAAAATGGAAATGGAAAAGGTTCCAAAAGCTGGATTCAAGATCATCGGATTACCGATCGTCGGCATCAACCGGGCACACCTATTAAAAAACCTACTGTTTCCTATTAAGTTGGCCCAAAGCCTACGTAAAGCTTTTCAAATCTTAGCCGATTTCAAGCCAGATGTTGCCATCGGCGTGGGAGGTTATGCCTCTGGCCCCATGTTATTAGCCGCTTGGGCAAAGGGCATTCCCTTTTTCATACAAGAACAAAATTCCTATGCGGGAATCACGAATAAGGCCTTGAGCTCCAAAGCCCAACAAATATTTGTGGCCTACCCGGGGATGGAAAAGTTTTTTAACCCATCTAAATTAATTCTCTCGGGAAATCCCGTACGGAAAGATTTAATCGATATTTCCGGCAAGAAAGATGCTGCGGCCAATTTCTTTGGCTTATCAACTGAAAAACCTACGATCTTAATTATTGGTGGGAGTCAGGGGGCACGAAGCATCAACCATGCCATTTTGCATGGCTTGGAATCGCTAGCAAAGGCAGATATTCAAATTGTATGGCAGACGGGTGTCAGTTTTGAATCAGAGGCTAAAGCGGCCTGTGCGAAATTCCCAGAGTTGCCATCATTTGTGTCGGCATTTATCTATGAAATGGATTTAGCCTATGCAATGGCTGACTTGGTCGTTTCTCGGGCAGGAGCCTTATCCGTTTCAGAAATTTGTTTAACAGGAAGACCTAGCATTTTGGTACCCTTCCCGAATGCAGCTGAAGATCATCAAACAGAAAACGCCAAAAGCCTTGTACAAGAAAATGCTGCCATTTTGGTACAAGATGCACAAGCGAAAGAAAGCTTAGTTCCTACTGCATTGAAAACACTCGGTGATAAACGATTATTGGCCACACTTGCTGAAAATAGTTTCAGTATGGGTAAACCCAAAGCAGCTAAAGAAATTGCAGAAACCATCCTAAAGAATTCTACATGCGCATAAATATCAAATTAGCAGAACTGAAACAAGTATACTTTTTGGGTATCGGGGGAATCGGGATGTCGGCTATCGCACGTTGGTTCCTACAAAACGGCTTTCCAGTGGCAGGTTATGACAAAACAGAAAGTCCCTTAACTAAAACCTTGGTGGCTGAAGGCATGGAGATTCATTACAGCGATGATGTGGCCATGATTCCATCAATCTGCCTAGAAAACCCAGCAGCTTGCTTATTTATTTATACTCCAGCAATTCCAGCAGATCACATTGAGAAAAACTACTTGATCAATGCGGGAATAACTTTATGGAAACGTTCTCAAATTCTGGGTTGGATGACCGAGCAAATCCCCACGCTCGCCGTAGCAGGAACACATGGAAAAACGACAACATCATCCATGCTGACCCATTTATTGGTCCATGCCAATAAAAATGTAACCGCCTTTTTAGGTGGCATTACCCAAAATTACGGCACGAATTTCATTCCAAATAAAGGACAAGAAAATATCGTTTCTGTCGTTGAGGCCGATGAATACGATCGTTCATTTTTAACCCTACATCCGCAGGCAGCCGTTGTTACATCGACAGATGCAGATCATTTGGATATATATGGTGCAGCAGAGCAAGTATTGGAGTCTTTCCAGTTGTTTGTCAACCAAGTAAAACCCGGAGGCTTTTTCATACAAAAAGCAGGATTAACCTTAAATGGCCCCGCAGACTCGAAGACCTTTGGAATAGAAAAAGGGGATTATCAAGCGCAAAACATTCGCATTGAAAATCACCGCATGGTATTTGATATGGTGTATCCGGGTGGACGCATTAACGATATACCCATGCGAATTCCGGGTTTTCACAACATTGAAAATGCTTTGGCGGCAGCGGCTTTAGCTATGTACCATGGACTGACACCAGCCGAAGTAAAAGATGGCATCGCGAGTTTCAAAGGGGTCAAGCGCCGTTTTGAATACCATGTAGAGACAACAGAACATGTATTAATCGATGACTACGCACATCACCCAGCGGAAATAACGGCTTGTTTGAAGTCGGTAAAAGCATTGTATCCAAACGAAAAGTTAATCGCAGTCTTTCAGCCCCATTTATTTTCAAGAACCCGTGATTTTTTAACCGAATTTGGAGAAAGTCTAGCTCTCGCAGATGAGATTTATTTATTGGACATTTATCCAGCACGAGAACTCCCCATTCCTGGCATTGACTCAAATTTATTATTGGAAAAAATTCCAAGTAAAAACAAACATGTAATCACTAAATCGGCATTTATTGCACGCATGCAACAAGAGAAACCCAAACTTTTGGTTACAATGGGTGCGGGAGATATCGACTTGCTTTTGAATGATTTAAAAATGGCTGTAACTTCGTAGGATATATAACCATGAGTCAGAAAATTCGAATTGATTTCGCGCGCGTCAAAAAGCTAATCACCCTGGTGATTTTAGCCGCTTTGGCTGTTGCTGCAATCATTTTCGCCGAGATGAAAACCCGAGAAATCAAATGTACGGGAATCGTCATCAAATTAGACTCCGAAAATGAACGTCCCTTACTAAGCAAGCAAGACATCAATGTCATGGTCACCAATCAAGGGACAGACTATTTTGTCGACAAGCCTTTGGATGAAATTTCCTTACATAAGATCGAACAACGCGTAAAAAAAATCCCTTTAGTAAAATCTTGTGAGGCGCATCATGATTTTAGTGGGAAAATACTCATATCGGTGAAAGAATATCGCCCGATTGCCCGCATACTTCACTTTACTTCTGGAGAATCAAATTATAAGGACCAATATGTCACCCATGAGGGCCGGTTCATTGGAACAAGTTCCCTGTTTACTCCTCGAATTCTCGTCGCTTCAGGCCCCTTCTTTACAGGCAAACGCAAAGACCTATTAGATGAGCGTGGAAAGACCTTGATCCCTTTGTTTGAATTCATCAACAATGATGATTTCTGGCGTGCTCAAATTACACAAGTTATTGTGGCAGCTGACGGTGGCGTGGTTTTAATTCCAGCGATGGGACAAACGTATATAGACTTTGGTTTACCGATTCACATTGATACTAAATTCAAAAAACTAGCCTTGTTTTACAAGAAAATCATCCCCAATAAAGGTTGGAATACTTACCATTGGGTTCACCTGAAATATAAGAATCAGGTAATTTGTGATTAATTGCCTAATTTTATATTTTAGTAAAATTCAACATACTTTATAGTTCATTTTATTTATGCGAAACGATTTAATTATTGGTCTAGACATTGGGAGTTCATCTGTACGTGCCGTAGCCGGAAAGCAAACAGCAAATGGGCAGTTGGAAATCGTCGCCACTGGATCTTCAAGTACTACCGGGTATATTTTACACGGTGAAATCGTGAACATTAACAAAACCTCTACAGCCATTGCAGATGCAATAAATCAAATTGCACAAGCACTTCCAGGTAAATCAAAAGAATATTTTTTCTCTTCAAACTTATCAGGAAGCCACATCAAAGTAACGCCTTTCACCATTTCGAAAACGCGTAAAAATTCATCGGATCCTGTGACTGTTAAAGATATTTTTGATATCACAGAAGAGGCAAAAAAGAGCGTAGCAGAGAAAAATCCTTGCGTGTTACATACGCTTCCCATTGGTTTTAAAGTAGGGAATTTACCAGAAACCCTTGAACCAATCGGCCAAATAGGTGCGACGATTCAAGGAAATTTTATGGTCATCACCGCCCAGCTAGACAAATTTGAACTGTTTAGCCGTACACTGAAGTCGGCAGAATCAGATCACATCAAAGGGGGTAATCTATATTTTAGTCCATTAGCAAGTTCTAGTTCTGTGTTAAATGCCGACGAGAAGCAACAGGGTGTCGTTTTAGTCGATATTGGAAGTGGAACAACGGAAATTAGCATCTACCAAAACAAGCGGTTAAAACATGCGACCGTTTTGAATTGGGGTGGAGATCGCATCACAGAAGATTTGCGCATCGGATTAGATGTTACGACGGAACATGCGGAGGCATTGAAGACTCGATTTGGAACAGCATTACATCGCCTCATCGACTTAAATGAGGTTGTCTTAATTCCTGGAATTGCAGGAAGAAAACCAAGCCCTATTTCTGTCAAAAATGTGGCGATTATTATTGAGGAGCGCATGAAGGAATTGGCAGCGATCGTCATGGCTGAAATCCAACAAACAACTCAAGCGCAATTATTGCGTGGGGGCATTGTTCTTTGTGGCGGTGGAGCTCAATTACCTGATCTTGACGATTTGTTCCAAAAAGTAACAGGCCTAGAAACACGTATTGGCTTACCTGATGCATCAGCTGCTTTTGGATTAACAACGGATATTAAAGATCCTGCTTTTGCTACGTCCATAGGATTGGTGCAAGTTTACTTTGACCAAATCAATGCTGCAGAAGAACGAAATGAAGATGTGCCAAATATTCCTTCTTCAACAATGACACCTCCAGACAAATCAAAACCAAAACCTCCAAGCATTAAAGATATTTTTGGCCGCTTGGTAGATTCCTTAGTAGGTTCAGAGGGCGACGATGGCGGAAGCTATTAATCATCATAAAAAAGGCGCTATTCGAAGCGCCTTTTTTTATGCTTGAGGAGGTCTTTTTTTCCAGACCTTCTTCTTCCCTTTAAATCCGCCACCGCCTGATTTGAAAGACTTCATTGCTTCAGGATTATAGACAGGTGTTTCCCCGAATTCCTCCGGAACTGGGGATTTTGTTACTTCTTTTTCCAACAAGCGTTCAATCGTTGCGAATTTACGCTGTTCCGCTTCCGTGATTAGGGTGTACGCCGTTCCTTTGGTTTGAGCACGTGCTGTCCGACCAATCCGGTGAATGTAATCCTCTCCATCATTCGGCACATCGTAGTTGATGACCAACTCGATTTCATCGATATCAATTCCCCGACTCAAGATATCAGTTGCAACCAAGATTTTAGTTTTCTTATTTCTGAAATCCTGCAACACTTGCTCGCGGACATCTTGTTCTAAATCCGAATGAATTTCTTCCACGGAGAATCTTGCACGCTTCAAATCGGATGTTAACGATTTCACATTTTGTTTTCGAGAACAAAATACAATCACACGGGTATAATCCTGGCGCTTCAATAAATGTTTGACCAATGCGCTTTTCTGCTTCTCATACACCACGAAGGCCTCTTGAACAATCGCCTCAGGGGGTTTAGAAACGGCTATCGTCACTTCTACGGGATCCTGCATCAACTTACGAGCTAAGTCACGCATTTTAGGTGGCATTGTCGCTGAGAAGAGTAGGTTTTGACGCTCCTTGGGTAAATAGCCTGTGATCTTCATCAAATCATCATGAAATCCCATGTCAAGCATACGATCCGCCTCATCCAATACCAAATACTTCACATGCTTTAAATCCACATAGCCCATATTCAAATGGGCAATCATCCGGCCGGGTGTACAAACCACCAATTCAACTCCAGAAGTTAAAGCAGTCTTCTCTGTGGTAAAGGAATTCCCATCACCACCACCATAGACAGGCATGCAACTGACATTGGTAAAATAGCCCAAACCCTCCATATTACCAGCAATTTGAACAGCCAATTCACGCGTGGGAACAATAATCAACGCATTGATGTGATGTTCGGAATGGTCCTCTGTCAATAATTTATGGATAATCGGCAACAAAAATGCTGCCGTTTTTCCCGTACCCGTCTGAGCCGAAGCTAAGACATCACGTCCTGCTAAAATTGGCTTCATCACCTGCTCTTGCACAGGTGTGGCCGACTTATAGCCCATGGATTCGATACCTTCTAATAATTTTTCGGCTAAGCCTAGTTCTTTGAATGTCAAAATGTTTTTGTTTGTAGCTAGTCGCTAGTCACTAGTCGCTAGTCCATGAATTCTTAATCCTTACTCTCTAGTTGTCTGCCCAAAGTCAAAACTCCGAACTCTTAATTCTAAACTCTTAACTCTTAATTCTTACCTCTAATACCCCATCTCCTTCTCAATCAACTGAATCAAAATATGAATCACCTTGATATGAATTTCCTGAATTCGATCTGCGTAACCAAAATGGTCAACACGCACTTCGAAAACATTGTCAAATGCAGCTAGTTGGCCTCCATCTTTACCTGTCAACAACACAACTGCCATCCCTTTGGTTTGCGCTGCTTTAACCGCCTCAATAATATTTGCTGAATTTCCACTCGTAGATAGACCAAATAAAACATCCCCCGAATTACCCAATCCTTCGATGAAGCGAGAGAATACATAATTGTAGCCGAAATCATTACTTACGCAGGAGATGTGCGAAGGATCCGAAATAGCCATCGCAGCCAAGGCTGGACGGTTTTCCCTATATCGACCCGATAACTCTTCCGCAAAATGCATGGCATCACAATGGCTCCCCCCATTTCCACAGGCAATAACCTTTTTACCTTGTTGGAGTGCACTTACTAAACAATTTGCCGCTTTTTCAATGGATTCAATTTTAGCTGGATTGCGAAAAAACTGGTCTAAGACCTGCTGGGCTTCCTGAAGATTGGCTTGGATGATATCTTTCAACTGAATTTAATTTTGTGTAAAGATACGCATAATTTAAAAATCCCCACCGGCACCGCCTCCACCAAAATCACCACCACCAAAACCACCGAAATCAAAGCCGCCACCGCCAGATGATCTACCACGATCATACCCTCCTCCACCCATGAAAATAGGTGGGAAAAACATGCCTCCTCCGCGAGATCCTGGACCGGAACCACCGCCCCGATTGGCAAATGCTTTGATCAAAGCAATAACGACAAAAATTAAGATGACGAGCACAAAAACGGGAATTCCTTGCGGATCCCCCGACCCGTCCGATTGAAATTGGCCACTGGCCCGCTGCATCATTTCGGTTGTCGCGACATCCAAACCTCCAAAATAATCTCCCCGTTTGAAATAGGGTTTTATGATTCGATTAATGATTCGTTTGCAAGTTGCATCGGGCAATACATCCTCTATTCCTCGACCCGTTACAATTCGAATCTTTCGGTTGTCCATGGAAACCAAAATGACAACACCATTATTCTTCCCTTTTTGACCCACACCCCAGGTTTTACCTATCGCCATGGCATAATCATAAGGATCGGAATCCCCTGTAGTGGGGACTAAAACAATCGCAAATTGTGTCGAAGTAGAGTCGGCATAGCCACGCAACTTTTGCTCTAATTGCTGGGCTTCATTCGCCTGCAACAATCCAGCCTGATCCAATACATAGCCGTCCGGTTTGGCAGGAATTTCCTGTCCCATGAGGCTAATGGATACCAATAAAAACCCAATGATTAATCTTACCCTATTCCCCATACGACAACTCATCCGATAATTCATTCAAATCCTCCCGCTGATACGGGAAGTAAATCGCTAAGGCCTCTCCGATCCGTCGAACGCCCAAAGCTAAGCCGGAACCGTATGCTTCCTTTGCTAATAATGGACGCATCTCATCCCGAATGGTTTCCCAAAATTCAAGTGGAACGTTTGCATCAATTCCTTTATCCCCGATGATCGAAAACTTGCGATCCTTCACGGCCAAATAAACCAAGACTCCATTCTGCAAATCCGTTTGGTGCATGCCTAATTGAAAAAAGAGCACCTTCGATCGTTCGATCGGGTGCCCTTCACAATGACTTTCCACGTGTACACGAATTTCCCCAGAAGTCTTTTTTTCCGCCTCTAGGATCGCCTGAATAATTTCTGCCTCGTGAACCGCGCTTAATTGCATCTTATTTCTTCTCGTCAAAATTTACTTCCGGCGCTTTGTCAGAACCTGCTTCTGCTTGGAAGAATCCCTTCTCCACAAAACCAGAGAATGAAGCGATTAAGCTATTTGGGAATGTTACGATCAAGGAATTATATCCTTTCACCGACTCATTGAAACGATCACGCTCCTCTTTGATCCGATTTTCAGTTCCTTCCAATTGCGCTTGTAATTCAGAGAAATTCTCTGTCGCTTTCAATTGTGGATAGTTTTCTGCAACGACCATCAAACGGGATAAAGCACCACCTAAAGAAGATTGAGCCGCTTGGTATTTTTGCATATTCTCAGGACTTAAATCCTTTGAATCTAATTTCATTTGTGTTGCTGAAGCACGCGCCTCAATCACCGCAGTTAAAGTAGATTTCTCAAAATTAGCTACTCCCTGAACTGTCTTGACTAAATTGGGAATCAAATCGGCACGTCTTTGATAAGCACTCTGCACATTTGCCCAGGATGCTTTCACCTCCTGATCACTTGTTGCCATGCTGTTTCTTGAACCCACACCCCAAAAAATAATTAAAGCTATTACGCCTAATACAATCCAAATTTTCTTGTTCATCGTTTAAAAAATTAAAGGTTTGTTGTTCAGCAAAGGTATAAACATTTCTATATGCCTTGCTAATTTTTACATCAAAATGCATTTTCAAGGATAAACGTTCCTTTTCTCTCCATAAATTTATTTTTAACTTGTAGGCATGTTACAAAATCTTCCCAATCCGCCCCAAGCAACTGAAATTCCGAAAGAATTAACAATACATGGCGATGTCCGTCAAGACCCCTATTTTTGGTTAAATAATCCCGAAGATGCTGCGGTCATCGACTACCTAAATCAGGAAAATACATATACCGAAAGCGTACTAAAGCCTACCGAAAATCTCCAACACGAATTGTTTGAAGAGATGAAAGGTCGGATTGTTGCGGATGAAAAATCTGTTCCCTATTTCAATGGAAAAGATTGGTTCTACCACCGTTATGAGACCGGAGGAGAATATCCGCTCTACTGTCGAAAAAAAGGAAACTTGAATGCGCCCGAAGAAATCCTTCTGCACGGAAACCAATTAGGAAAAGACGAATCTTATTTTGCCGTGGGCGGATTAGCACTTGCCGATAATGAACAAATTTTGGCCTATGCAACCGACACAGTTAGTCGGCGGAATTATACCGTTTACTTTAAAAATCTATTAACCGGCGAACTACTCCCTGATAAAATCGAAAACACGGAGGGAGGATCCTATGCCTGGTCTGCTGATTCAAACTATTTCTTTTACCTACTCCGTGACCCACAAACGCTTTTAGCCTCCAAAATCTTCCGCCATCAAATCGGTACGAATTCCTCAACAGATGTTCTCGTGTATGAAGAGAAAAATGAGGAATGCTATATGAGCCTGAGTAGGAGCAAGTCGAAGGAATATATCTTTTCTGTTTCAAGCCAACAAGGCGTCTATTCGGAATATCGGATTTTGAAGACCAATAATCCGACAGGGGATTTTGAAACATTTCAGTTGGCGGAACGCGGGTTGGAATATTTCATCGAACATCAATCCGATCGTTTTTTGATAAGAACGAACAATCAAGGGGCGACGAATTTTCAATTGATGGAATGTTCTGTTGATGGGCCAAAAGACAAAAGCCAATGGAAGACAGTCGTTGCACATCGTCCGGATGTATTTATCGAGGATTTTGATGCGACAACGAACTGGATTGCATTGGAGGTAAAAACCAATGGATTATCTCAAATTCAATTCATTCAAGGGGAAACAAACGAATTCATCCGCATGGATGAAGCGGTTTTCCAGGTGAGTATCGGGACAAATGTCCATTATCAGAGTCAAACGCTACGCTACAATTATACATCTTTGACTTGTCCAAATTCGGTTTTGGAATACGACGGCAGTTCACAAAAATCAACCTTACTAAAGGAAGACCGTGTGCTTGGAAGCTTTGACAAAAACGAATACCAGTCGGAAAGATTATGGGCTACCGCACGTGATGGGGTGAAGATTCCCATTTCATTGGTCTATAAAAAAGGCTACCAAAAAGGACCCTTATTACTCTATGCCTATGGTTCTTATGGCTACAGCATGGATCCCTATTTTTCATCTAGTCGCTTATCCCTATTAAATCGGGGTTTTGCCTTTGCGATTGCACACATACGAGGGGGCCAAGAAATGGGACGCCACTGGTATGAGGATGGCAAAATGATGCGTAAAATGAATACATTCACCGACTTTATTGATTGTGGGAAACAGTTGGTTTCTATGAACAAAGTTGACGAAAAGCGCTTATTTGCTCAAGGAGGCTCAGCCGGAGGAATGCTGATGGGAGGCGTTATTAATATGGCGCCTACCTTATTTGCAGGTGTGATTGCGGCAGTTCCTTTCGTGGATGTGGTAACGACCATGTTGGATGAAACAATTCCTTTGACGACTGGTGAATGGGAAGAATGGGGAAATCCAAAAAACGAGGAACATTACCACTACATGAAATCCTATTCTCCCTATGACAATGTAATTGCGCAAGATTACCCCCATCTGTTCGTCACGACAGGATTACACGATTCGCAGGTTCAATATTGGGAACCTGCCAAATGGGTAGCAAAATTAAGAAAACTAAAAACTGATAATCGAATTCTATTGCTCGATTGTGACATGTCGGCAGGCCACGGTGGTGCCTCAGGACGTTACAAACGCTTCAAGGATATTGCGAAAGATTTCGCTTTTTTGATTGGCATTAATGAGACGATCGCTGCGCAATAAGTATCCGGTCGTTGTCATGGAAATCTTGGATGAGTTGAATATTTTCAAATCCTTGGGCCACCGCGAGGGCAACATTTTGCGCGCCAAACGCCCGATTGATTTCAAAGCAAAGGAATCCGCCTGGCTTTAAGCGTTCGATGGCCATCTCTCCGATCACCCGATAAAAAAGAAGCGGGTCTTCATCGGGTACAAATAATGCCAAATGGGGTTCATGATCAAGTACATGGGCTTCCATCTCCGCCTTTTCTGCGTTTAAAACGTAGGGGGGATTCGAAACAATGATATCCCAAATGTGCGGGTCGTCTCCCCAAGAAAACACATCTTGTAGCTTAAATGTAACATGAGCACCTAATTGGTCGGCATTTTCACGCGCTTGTTGGAGGGCATTTGCGGCAACATCCCAAGCTGTCACATGAGCATTTGGCGCCTCTAAAGCGAGTGAAATCGCGATACATCCCGAGCCAGTTCCGATGTCCAAAACCTGTTTTTGTTCATTTCCTAGTAAATTCAACACGTGGCTAACGAGCTCCTCCGTTTCCGGTCGGGGAATAAGTGTCGCCGAATTCAAAGAAAAGAGTCGGTCGAAAAAATAAGCCTTCCCTGTCACGTATTGTAGGGGTTCCCCAGCAGCAAGTCGAGCGACGTCGGCCGTAAACCCTTCCGGTTCCTCCACCGCTTTATCCATCAAAATATCCAAGGTATTGATTCCACAACGCATGTTCAGGTAGGCATGTGAAATAGCCCTAGCTTCATTGTAAGGGTATTTACCGGCAACTGCTTGCTGAATCTGTTGAGATAATGCGTTCACTGATACAAGAGACATACGCTTTTTTTCGTTATGCTTGAGGGGCTTAGCTTTGCCAATCCTTTAAGGTTTGGCAAAGCTACGTAAACGGGGCCTTTTTGGCAACGTAAAAAAATATCCTATATTTGAATGTAAAACCTATTATCTATGAACTTAAACAGACGAGAAGCCATTCAAAGGCTCAGCATTCTGATGGGTGGAATGATTTCTGCACCTGCGATGGCTGGACTCAATGGCCAAAAATCACATGCTACTTTTGTGCAATTCTCAGCCGCACAAGCATCCTTGGTTGCTGAAATTGCCGACACAATTATACCAACCACAGACACTCCAGGTGCAAAAGCTGCCAGCGTAGAAAAATTCATCTTACGCGTTGTTCAAGATTGCTATCCGGAAGCTAGCCAAAAAACCTTCGCGGAAGGTTTAGCAAAATTGGATGGGGATTGCCAAGCTCGTTTTGGCAAAGGATTTATCGATGCTTCCACTACGCAACGCAAGGAGGCTTTAACGACTTGCATGCTAGAATCAGATGCGACACGAAAAAGCAAAAAAGGCCAACCGACATTCTTCTTCATGATGAAGGAATTAACCACTACCGGCTATTTCACATCTGAAATCGGGGCAACAAAAGCATTAGATTACCTGCCTATACCGGGCAAATTTGACGGCTGTATGCCACTTACTTCCACACAAAAAACCTGGGCACTATGAACCTGAATATTGACGCAATCAAATCGATGACTTATGACGCAATCGTCGTAGGATCCGGCGTTTCGGGTGGATACGCTGCAAAAGAATTAACTGAAAAAGGCTTACGTGTATTAGTCCTTGAAAAAGGGAAGAAATTCGACCACGTAACGGCCTATGAACCGAGCTACAAAGATCCTTGGGATTTTAAATACAATGGCTTATTGACCAACGAGCAAAAAGCTTCTCATCCAAAACTTTCCCGTGATTATCCCTATAACGAGATGACCGAGAAATATTGGATGAACGATTCTGACGCGCTCTATAAAGAAGTAAAACGCTTTGATTGGTTCCGTCCTGATATCGTGGGTGGAAAATCCATCATGTGGGGCCGACAAACCTATCGACTTTCCGACATTGATTTTGAGGCCAATTTAAAAGATGGAATCGCTGTGGATTGGCCCATTCGCTACAAAGATATTGCACCTTGGTATTCCTATGTGGAAAAACATGTAGGTATCTCTGGAGAAGCTTTGGGATTACCCCAATTACCAGATTCGGATTTCTTAAAGCCAATGGATATGTATTGCGTGGAAAAAGAGGTACGTCAGCGCATCGAAAAGAATTTTCCAGGACGTAATATGACGATTGGTCGGGTGGCCAACTTATCCGAAGCGAAAGAAGCTCAATTGAAGATTGGACGTTCTGCGTGTCAATACAGGAATAAATGCCGACTAGGTTGTCCATATGGCGCATATTTCAGTTCGCAATCATGTACTTTGCCTCCTGCTGCAAAAACAGGATTATTAACACTACGTCCAGATTCAGTTGTTTCTGAAATTTTGTTTGATAATGCGAAGCAAAAAGCAACGGGTGTACGCGTAATCGATACGGTTACCAAGGATGTTCGCGAATACTTTGCTAAAATTATTTTCGTCTGCGGTTCAACCGTAGCAACGACTGCCTTATTATTAAACTCGAAATCTTCTCGTTTCCAAAACGGTTTAGGAAATGATTCAGGTGAATTAGGACATAACTTGATGGATCATCACTTCCGTGTAGGTGCCTCCGGAACTTGGGAAGGTGATGAAGATAAGTATTACCTAGGCAGGCGAGCGAATGGTATTTACATTCCACGTTACCGCAACATAGGTAATGACAAACGGGATTATTTACGTGGCTTTGGTTATCAAGGAGGCGGTTCGCGCGGAAGCTGGAATCGTGGGGTAAATGACATGACGTTCGGAGCAGATTATAAAGATTCGATGACGAAACCGGGTCCATGGTCAATGAATTTAGGTGGATTTGGCGAAACATTGCCTTACCATGAGAACAAGATGTACTTAGATCCCACAAGCAAAGATAAATGGGGTATCCCACTCGTTGTATTTGATGCAGAATTCAAAGAAAACGAAATGAAGATGCGAAAAGACATGATGGAAGATGCCAAAGAGATGTTAGAAAGCGCAGGCTTGAAAAACGTTCGGGCATTTGACGCAGGTTCTTATCCTGGTATGGCCATTCATGAAATGGGAACTGCGCGCATGGGCCGTGATCCAAAAACATCCGTATTGAATGGCAACAATCAATTGCATGGGGTGAAGAATGTCTTTGTAACGGATGGAGCGTGTATGACGTCCACGTCATGTGTGAATCCATCGTTGACCTACATGGCCTTAACGGCTCGTGCGGCCGACTTTGCTGTAAAAGAAAGTAAAAAGAAACACCTTTAATGAAAATGGGCTACGGCCCATTTTTTTTGCATCATGAAAAAGATATTAGGAACCATTGGTCTTATGACATTAGGAATCGCTGCACTGGCACAATACCCCACAACTGGCAAAATACATCGCTACGATGCTGCTTTGGATGCATTACTCGATTCGACAGCCAAAATTGAAATTGTCGCAAACGGATTTACGTGGTCAGAAGGGCCTGTTTGGGTGAAAAAAGGAGGCTACTTATTATTCACGGATGTTCCCGAGAACACCATACATAAGTGGTCGGAGGCTAAAGGACTTGAAGTATTTCTCAAACCATCCGGTTATACGGGAACGGGGGTCTATTCGGAAGAGCCTGGAGCAAATGGGTTGATCATCAATAATAAAGGAAACTTAGTTTCTTGTGAACATGGAGATCGTCGGATTGCAGAAATGCCTTTACATCATCCGGATAAGAAAAAAACGCTAGCCCATCTTTTTGAGGGCAAACAATTGAACAGTCCGAATGATTTGGTCCAAAAAAAATCCGGAGACTATTACTTCACAGATCCTCCATATGGATTACCGGGTCGGGGAAAACCCGAACCTGCCAAAGAACTCGATTTTCAAGGCGTCTATCGCATCGATACCCATGGAAACCTGAGCCTACAAGTCAAAGGGATGAGTCGGCCAAATGGCCTCGCATTTACCCCCGATGAACGCATCTTGTATGTTGGCTCTTCAGATCCCCGCGAATCGCATATTCTCGCATTTCCTGTTGACAAACAGGGCAATCTAGGCGAAGGCAACTTGTTTTTCAACGCCTCAGAGCTAGCGAAACAAGGCATTCGGGGTGGCTATGATGGGATGAAAGTAGATGCGAAAGGAAATGTTTGGACGACAGGTCCAGGCGGCATACTCATTATCTCTGCGGAAGGAAAATTACTCGGTCGGATCGCAACAGGCAATCCAAATTCCAATGTGGCATTTGGGGGGGCTGATGGCAAGTACTTATTCATCACCTCCGACATGAACTTACTACGCCTTAAAATAAAATAGGGGGCTTCGGCCCCCTATTTCCTATAATTCTTTGATCTTAATGTTTCGATACCAAACGGGATTTCCGTGATCTTGTAAGGCAATTCGCCCTTGCATATTTATTCCAAATCCTGGCATGGTCTTGAATTTAGACCCAGCGACCATCGCCTTCCAATTTGCATCATCGGTACGTGTCTCCACAACTTTGGACCCGTTTAAAAATAATTGAAGCAAGCCTCGATTATTGACAATACGGGCTGTATTCCATTCTCCTACTGGCTTTGTGACATTTACGGAAGATTTAATCAAATCATATAAATCTCCGGAATTATGCTTGATGATTTTACCATCTGGGTGGCCTGCATCGTCAAGCACCTGCATTTCAGGACCTGTATTATAGGTACTATGATATTTCACGGGATCTTCTGTCACATTGAAGATGATTCCACTATTCCCGTTCGGAGAGATTTTCCAATCTACCGAGAAATCATAATTAACATATTCAGCATCGGTGATTAAATCACCCCCGTCTTTTTTGGCTAAATCAAATCCAATAATGCCGTCTTCAATCGTCCAAGAAGCTCCTACTTTCCCGGGCTTGCCATAGGTATGCCAACCAGCAAAGGTTTTTCCATCAAATAATAATTTATATCCTGCCTTCTTTTCTTGTTTTGAGAGGGAGTTCATTCCTTGCCCGAATGCCATCAAACCCGATGCCATGCAAGCGCAAATCAATATCATTTTTTTCATGTGAATAAATAAGTTTAAGATTTACAATACTAAAAAAAGAATTCAATACTTGTATCCCGCCTGAATTAAAATCCGCCTGAAGCTGCAAATTAATTCGTAAATTGCAAGCTTATTGAACGCAAACATGAAAACCAAAATTAGCCCCAAAGCATCTATTAACATTGTCACACTCGGTTGTTCCAAAAACCTAGTTGACTCCGAAGTCCTTTTTACTCAATTAAAAGGCAATGGCTTGGAGGTGACACATGAGGCGAAAAAAGACACGGCAAACATCGTCGTGGTAAACACTTGCGGGTTTATTGACAATGCTAAACAAGAATCAATCGATACCATTTTGCGTTATGCAGATGCTAAACAAGCTGGTAAAATCGATAAGTTATATGTTACAGGTTGCTTATCGCACCGCTACAAAGACGATTTAGAGAAAGAAATTCCGATGGTCGATTCGTTCTTTGGAACGAATGAATTGCCTCGTTTGCTGAAAGCGCTGAAGGCCGACTACAAACATGAACTCGTAGGAGAGCGCTTATTAACGACTCCGGCACATTATGCTTATTTAAAAATTGCGGAGGGTTGCGACCGTCCCTGCAGCTTCTGTGCGATTCCCTTGATGCGTGGAGGACACATTTCCCGCCCAATGGATGAATTAGTGAAAGAAGCTACTTCATTGGCCAAAAAAGGAACAAAAGAATTAATCCTGATCGCCCAAGATTTAACGTTTTATGGCTTAGACTTGAAGGGCGAAGGAAAATCAGGCCGACAATTAAAAGAATTATTAGAACGCCTATCCGATGTCCAAGGCATCGAATGGATTCGTTTACAATATGCCTATCCCGCAGGTTTCCCCATGGAAATTTTGCAGACGATGGCGGAACGCGATAACATCTGTAAGTATTTGGATATGCCACTCCAAAGTGGATCCGATGCCATGTTGAAACACATGCGCCGTGGAATTACCCGAGAGAAAACGGAAAAACTCATCACAGATATTCGTGAAACCGTTCCAGGCATCGCACTACGCACAACATTAATTTCGGGTTATCCGGGCGAAACAGATGCGGATTTCGAAGAGACTTATTCCTTCGTGGAACGCATGCGTTTTGACCGCTTAGGTATCTTTAATTACTCGCATGAAGAGAATACAAATGCCTATTTAGTAGAAGATGATGTACCCGAAGAAGTGAAACAAGAGCGTTCGGATGAGATTATGGCACTCCAACAAGGCATTTCGGAAGAATTAAATCAAGCCAAAGTTGGGCAAACCTTCAAGGTCATGGTGGATCGCAAGGAAAGTGGATTCTTTGTGGGTCGTACGGAACATGATTCCCCCGAGGTAGATAATGAAGTCTTGATTCCAGCTGAACAATTTGCCCGTCAGGGAGATTTTGTTCAAGTAAAAATCAATAAGGCTGAGGAATTCGACTTATACGGAGATATCGTTTCTTAATAACGGGGAATAGTATCATCTACTTCTCGAGACCAAGCATCGATGCCGCCGGCCAAATTAATAAGGTTTTGAAAACCTAGCTTTTGCAGCTGTTTAATCACAAATAGGGAGCGCATTCCGTGGTGACATAAAACCAAACCGGGCACATCGCGGGGAATTAGGTCTATTTGCAATTGATTCATCGACATAAATATCGAACCAGCGATTCGCGCCTCCTCCCATTCGAAAGATTCACGAATATCCAAGACAAAATGAATTTTCCCAGCATTTAACTCGGAAAATGCATCAGAGGGTTCCATCTCCAAAGGAGGTATTTCTCGGTCAGGGAAAATGCATTCCGCCGCATTTGAAGCACGTTCCATACGAAATTGGTGCATGCGCATCGAACGAACATCCCAACGCAATAAATGATTTTGTGCAGGAGATTGTATCCCCGCCAAATAAAATAGGGCCTCTTTGGCCTGCATTAAACCCATCATACCAGGCAAGAAACCTAAAACACCGGCCTCATTGCACGTTGGAATCTCCCCAGCAGTAGGTTCATCAGGAAACAAACAACGGTAAGTTGGCCCAGTTCCAAATGCATTACAAATAGCTAATTGCCCTTCCCAGGTATGAATGGCGGCATAAACAAAGGCTTTTCCAAATTTGACACAAGCATCATTAATCAAATAACGCGTGTCAAAATTATCCGTACAATCCACAACTAAATCGACCGAATCAACCAAATGGTGATTTACCAAAGAAAATTTTTCTGGAATGGCATTTACATTCATATGTGGATTCAATCCCTCTATATATGCCTTGGCTAAAAGAACTTTCGATTGCCCGATTTGATCGCTTCGGTAGATGGTTTGTCGGCCTAAATTACTCAAATCCACCACATCATGATCAATAAGTGTTAATTGTCCCACCCCCGCAGCAGCAAGGTAAGGAATCACCGTTACACCCAAACCTCCGGCCCCTACAATAAGCACATGCGCATGCTTGAGCCGCAATTGCTTTTCCACATCCCATTCCGGTATGGCTAATTGCTTTTGATAACGGGTATATTCAGCTGAGCTTAACATGGGCAAATAAAAAAAGCCTCCTTGGTTTCAAGGAGGCTAATTTCGGAAAAAATCTTGATATAATTAGATCGACAAAGTACCCTTGCGAGCAGATGCGATTAAAGTTTTCTCGAAACCGTTTTTGTTGATCGTACGGATTGCTTTCGCAGATACTTTCATACGAACCCAAACACC
>JACCDU010882778.1_pt1 | contig 22131 bp, 13 predicted proteins | sample 7446081 | NCBI WGS metagenome assembly JACCDU01 (sample SAMN15323447, study PRJNA562643) | freshwater metagenome | isolation source: river surface water | place: USA:Blue River Watershed | collected 2017-08-17
GTTGAATCTGAATAAGGATTATTGACATGATTAAATTGTTGATTATCAGGTTTATAATTCACTTCATGTGGGCTATTCCCCCAAAATAAAATATAATCCTCCAAATCAAAAATTCCATCATCCATACCTACCAACATGATTGAATTTTCTGTCAAATCATCTATTCTTTTATCTGCATTTGCTTGAGGTAAAACACCTCCACCATTTCCAAAAAGCTGAATACTTTCGGGTTTTATCTGTTTTAAATCAAGTCCAGATTTTTTTAGGAAACTTCCATCAATTTTATAAACCCCAGACTTTAAAATTGACAATTTATACCAAGACCCATTTGATAAAACAGATTTTTGAGCATAAATAACAGCCGGAATGCCTGTTGAGAGAAAAAGCAAAATCAATTTTAAAACCAACATTCGGGCATGTGAGCAAAAGCTAAACCATAGGGACAACCCTTGCTGATGCCAAAATTGTATATCTTTTTTTTGAAAATTTATGAACACACAGAACCCTCGTTCGGCGTAATTCAATTTTTTGAAATACCTGTCCACGAAACTCAAAATAATGATTATTTTCTAAATTTTTAAGAATAATTGTATCGTCTTTGGTATCGTCAAAACTTTTTAACGCTTCTGCTAAAGGAGCAAAACCCAAGGAAGATGCCGCAGGATTTTGGAGATAAACGACGAGAGGTATTAAAATATTTTCGGGAAAAACACTCACGGCAAGCAAAGGAGTCATTAATTGTTGAAACATCTCTTTCCACTCTTTTCCGTGGGGTTGTATTTTTTTTCGCCCCTTAGCCATCCAAACACGCTGATGGGCAATTTCATGAATATAGGTGATTACGAATGAATAAATGTTCAAATCATTATTAATCGTGATGGTATGCTCCCCGTTCCGAAATGTATAATTTCCCAAGCAAGTATTTCGAGCTTTAGATACTTTAAAATGAAAAGGGAACTGTCGCCACAAAGTGAAACAATAATCCAAAGCATTGGGAGGGATATGTTTCGACAAAACAGCATACATCTGAGTATCTACCTCTTTCTGTATGCGTGTTTGAAGTTCGTGACCAATATCCATATTTTCTTTTGCAAAAATATTTTTCAAAAATTGATTCAGCATCGTTTCTAAGCAATAAAATCAGCCATTATACGCAACCGCCAATTGTTTTTGAATTCCTAGATTTTCAATGCCCAATTCCACGACATCGCCAGGTTTTAGGTAAACAGGAGGCTTGAAGCCCAAACCAACCCCAGCCGGAGTACCCGTAGAAACCACATCTCCAGGGAGCAATGTCATAAATTCGCTCAAGTAGCTCAATATTGTTGGAATATCAAAAATCATATCATTGGTGTTTGAATCTTGCAACATATTTCCGTTCAATTTCAGCCAAAGATTTAATTGATGCGGATTTGGAATTTCATCTTTAGTTGCCATAAATGGACCCAAAGGAGCAAAAGTGTCGCAACTTTTCCCTTTGACCCATTGCCCACCTCGTTCTAGTTGAAATTCTCTTTCGCTATAATCATTGTGTAAGCAATATCCCGCAATATAGTCCATGGCATTATCTTTCGAAACATAACTTGCTTTTTTCCCAATAACAAAAGCCAATTCTACCTCCCAATCAGTTTTGACCGAGTTTTTAGGAATCACAACATTATCGTTTGGTCCACAAAGAGCTGTAGTTGCCTTGAAAAAAACGACGGGTTCTGCCGGTGCAGCCATACCCGATTCTGCGGCATGTTTGGCATAATTCAATCCGATGCAAATAATTTTTGAAGGACGAGCAATACAAGATGCCAATCTTTCATTATCTCCCACTAGCGGACACGCAGACTGATTTGACTCAAGCCAAAGCTGGAGGCGATTCAATCCCTCATTTGTGAAAAAACTTTCGGTATAATCTTCACCAAAAGCAGAAACATCAATTTTTGTACCATCGGCTAAAATGACACCCGGTTTTTCGTGATATTCTTGCCCAAATCTAAATAGTTTCATTTGTATAATATAGTTGAAAATGTTTATTTTCTATGAATAAGTGCCAAGATTTCGTCTAAATACTCACGAGAATTACTCAATCTAGGGACTTTGTTTTGACCACCCAATTTGCCTCTTTTTGCCATCCAATGATAGAATGTGCCATGTTCAACAAAATGAACTTTTGGCAACAACAATGCCATGTCTTTGAATCTTTTAGCATCATAATCAGAATTTACTTTTCGGAGTGATTCATCCAAGATTTCAGAAAATCTCTTTTCGTCATTTGGTTTTTTTGAAAATTCAATAATCCATTCGTGGCAACCTTTACTTTGGTCGCCCATATAGACAGGCCCTGCTGTATAATCCGACATGGTGGCATTGGTTGCCAAACAAGCCTCAGTAATGGCATAATCGGAATTTTCCACCACAATTTCTTCCCCAAAAGCATTAATAAAATGCTTTGTTCGCCCACTAACTTTTATTCTGTAAGGATTTAGGGTTGTGAACTTTATTGTATCTCCAATTTTATAACGCCACAAACCTGCATTGGTAGAAATAACTAAAGCGTAATTTTTGTCGAGCTCTACTTCTGCTAAAGTTAATGTACGAGGAAATTCCTTGTCCCATTCCTCCATAGGTATAAACTCATAAAAAATTCCATAATCGAGCATCAGAAGCATTTCGCCAACCCTTGAAAGTTCATCCTGAATGGCAAAAAAACCCTCCGACGCATTATAAGTTTCGAGATAGGTTACTTGATTAGAAGGGAATATTTTTGTTTGAAACAGCTCTCGATAAGGCTGAAACGAAACCGCTCCATGAACAAAAACCTCAAAATTTGGCCATATTTCCAGCATATTACTTTTTCCGGTACGTTGCAGCATATTTTCAATCAATACCACAGTCCAAGTCGGTACGCCTAAAATACTGGTTACATTTTCATTGGAACAAATTTCTATCATTAATTCCATTTTTTCTTCCCAATTTTCCAACAATGCTATTTCGCTTGGGGGAGTACGAATAAAATCTGCCCAAGCGGGCAAATTTTTGGTAATGACAGCCGAAATATCTCCTGCTTGTGTATCAGGATTGAAAGGATTGGCATGAAGTGTCCCGCCAATGGAAAGCCCTTTTCCCTCATATATTCTTGAATCTGGACGATTATTGAGAAAAAGCGTCATCATGTCTTTTCCTCCCCGATAATGGCAATCTTCGAGAGATTCTTCAGAAACAGGAATATATTTACTGCGAGCATTGGTAGTACCTGAAGATTTTGAAAACCATTTTATATCAGATGCCCACAAAATATTTTGTTCGCCTTTTAGGACTCGCTCAATATACGGGTAAAGCTCTTCATAAGTAGAAATAGGCACACGCTCTTGGAATTTCTCGATGGAATCAATGCTTGAATAATCATATTTTAGCCCCCATTCGGTATATCGTGCATTTTCTATTAAATCATGAAAAATCCGAAATTGAGTAGCAATCGGTTCTCGCAAAAAAGTTTCGATGCGTTCGATACGGCGTTTTAGAAAAAAACCAAGTATGTCGTTAAGAATAGCCATATTCAGTAAAAAAACCGAAAAAAATCAGTTAAAAATTCATTTAGGGTGAAATTACCGAAAAATAATTCTTTTTACTGAATCTTACAAGCCTTTTGCTCTATCAGGATAATCTGTAATGATTCCATCACACCCGATAGCTTTCATTTTTTCCATGTCATCTCGCTTATTGATGGTCCAAGGAATTACTTTGATAGCTTTTTGGTGCAATAAATTTACTTTAGAAATATCCAATTTCGTAAAATACGGACTCCATATCTCTGGCTTAAAGCCCAACGCCTGCAATACATGTTCCACCTCATTATTATCATTCGGCTCTATTAAAACGGATAAAGCAATTTTTTTATATTTTTTTGCTTGTATCTGGCGATTCCAAAATTTCAGAACATTGAAATCAAAGCTCTGTATATTCACGCTCTCTAATGGGATATTATTAAGAATACAACGATAAACCAAATCTGAAAACTCTTCGATGCTTGGTTGATAAATGCCGTATTCTTTTTCATCGCTTTTGATTTCAATATTATATTTAGGAGAATGAAGTCCTTTTTCTTCAACAAACGTATTAATTTCTCGAAAAACATCCTCCAGAAGTGGTTTAAAAACAGATATTTTTTGTTGCTCAGGATATCCAGGATTTCCACGCATTCCTACATCATATTTCTTGATTTCATCATAAGTCATTTCATATAGATTAGTCTTTTCGGCAGAAGCAAGGGGAATACCCGCTGGAGAGGTAGTGATGATTGGATTAAAAAAAGGCTCATGCGAGACTACAATTTTTTTGTCTTTGGAGATAACCACATCCAATTCCAACGTCTCGACTCCTAACTCCAAGGCTTTTTTAAAAGCAGGAATTGTATTTTCGGGCATTAATCCTCGGCAACCTCGATGTCCTTGGATTTCTATGGAATGATTATTTTGAGCAAAAACCATCATCGGGATTAGTATTAATAGTAATAATTTCATCGTATTTTGGAATTCAAATGGAATAGACGGTAATAAGATTGTCTAAAATTTATTCTAAACTACAAAATTGACCCAAGAAATCTAGCAAAAGTCTGTTAATTTTTCATTACCAAAAGACTTTTGCCAGTTGTTGATTGTATTAATAATTTTGAGGTAAAATACATTGATTTTTATACATTCCACCAATAAGTAAATTTCAAGACTAAGGCACGATTTCTAACCTTGAAAGTATCGGAATAATAATTATCTGTATATACCAAGAATAAATCCGATGCAGGACTGTACCTCCACTGAAGACGAGAATTTATGTTTACGTTATTATTTTGGTTGTTGAATTGTACAAAATTGGTAAAAAATAATTTATTCGTAAAAGTTACGTCTATTTTTGGTCCAACCAACCACAAATGATATGTTTTATCTATTAAATTTTGAGGCAAGATAGGGTCTTTCTTAAAACTCAATTGATTATAGTTGGCAGCGAGTGTCAATGCCACAAATGGCTGAAAACGATACCCAATTTCACCATTCAATCGGAGGCGAGTTCCATTGGCATAATAGCCACCGTATCTGCTCGAAACCAAATAAGTAAGTAACGATTGCGGTTTGGAGGTATAATCTAACCCAAAAGAATTCCAACGATGTTCGCTGTTTTTGGGTAAAAATACCCCTGCATAATTGGTCGGGTCAAATTGGTTTAACAAATAAACATAATTATGAGCAACCCAACCCATTAATGAACTGGTCGTTCTGAAATTAATTTTATATGCAAGAAACTTTTCATTTTCAGTTTCTTTCGAGAAGTCTTTGGTAAAATAATGGGTAAAAGAAATACTTGGCCCATGGCTTAGGATTCGCTTTGATTTCGGAAAAAATAAATACCCTATTGTCGGATTTATTTTACCGTAATTAATCCTCGGAACATAACCAACTTCTGCATTCATGTTTTTGCCTACTTGCTCGAATTGCATCGTTGTAAGCCATTTTTTATCTGTGTATGAAATATTTCCCGCCAATGCCCCATCATTTGTCGTTGAATTGGGCGAAAACGATTTCAGGTACATCAATTTACCTAACCAAGCATTATTTTTTGAAAATAGATTATATTCTAATCCAATATTGCGATTATATTCTGAAAGTCCGTCTTTTTGATTCAAATTTTGGTAATCGACGGTTTGTTTATTGACAAAAATCATAGAAATATTTGAACGAGAAAAAACCCTTCTTTGCAATGCCAAAACGCCGAAATTTTGAGCCGCCGATACAAATTCATTTTTTCCAGTTTGCATATCCATCAACCCAATACGCCAGTCTTTATTAATCTTGCCGCTTACTCTTGCCCCAAATCGAATAGGCGTATTTAAGCCAATTCTGCGTGAGAAAAAAGGTCGAATGGTTTGATATCCAAAATTTGAGAATAAATCTCCATTTTCAAGAAAAAATTGTCTTTTTTCCGGAAATAAAAGTTCAAAACGGTCAAGATTCGTTTGTTGTTGGTCCACTTCCACTTGAGAAAAATCTGGATTTACCGTCAAATCCATGTTGATAGATGAGGTTAGGGCAACTTTTGCATCAAACCCTACATCGGCTTTCATGGCATTGGGTGTATTTTTATCAAAGTCTTTACCCGTACGAACCAATGAAAAAGGGATGATGGATATATTCGAAGATGCTGTTGGCGGTTCTTCATCCCAAACCAAAGAGGCGGCATACGCCAAAGATGCCGTTGGAAACTGACGAGGGACTGGAGTCCATGATGATTTTTCGGTAGTTTTTAGGTCTAATCTACTAAAATTCACGCCCCAACGTTTGATTCCTTTTTTATATCGAAGAGTTTTGAAAGGAATGGCACACTCCCAGACCCATTTATCGTCGTCATGTTTTACTTCTGAATACCATTTGTTTTCCCAAGTCAAGCTGATATTGCTTCCATTAAACATCAATCCGTCCCACTGAGCACCATGGGCATTCGCCCCGAAAGAAAACCCATTGGTTTGGTCATTGAAGGTATCAATAAATAATAAATCATTGTCATTTTTTCCAAACACAAAATCTCTCTTTAATGATTCAACCATATAAGGGCCTGGTAATTTATCATAATTTATAAAGACGACGTACAAATTTTTATCATCATAAGTCATTTTTACTTCCGTTATTACTTTGGCAAGTGACGTATCCATCGGCAACACCTGATGAAAATCAGAAGCTAATTGGGCTTTTTCCCATGCAGGTTCGTCGGCGATTCCATCGATTTTTATAGGAGAAATGGCTCTTTTTATATGATATTCGATGTGATTATTTTTACTTTGTGCAAAAGTTAAAATGGAAAAACAGCAGCAACAAATTAGAAGATAAACTTTGTTCATTGTCAAAATTTTTATGATGATTGAGTAAAAATAAAGTTATTAATTGAAATAAAGGACTAATTAAGCTCAAATATCCAAAAAATGCGACAAAAACAAGGTATTTCTAAAAAGAAAGCGAATGATTGTTTGAAAAGATAGCGACACTTACAGGAATCCTCATCAGTACCCAAAAACCTATACATCGAAGATTACTAAGAATCCTATCACTCTATTCACGGAGTAAAATAAGAAGCTCCTCACGTATTTAGAGCTTGGATTGGATATAATGCCTTAATAAATTCCTGATGATCCAGGCAAAAAGAAATGATGCTAGGAGTAAAAATCAGCTGATAATGAATATCAACAGATTGGGCTTATTTAACAATATTTTTCCGAAGCGATAAATAATAAAATCTTGCTGTTAATAAAACTGCCGAAACACTTAATCCGAGCAAAAGTCCAATCCAAATACCAATGGCATCTTGATTTTGGATAAATCCTAAATAATATCCTAAGGGTAATGAAATACCCCAATAAGCAAAAAGAGTAATCCAAGTTGGGACAGAAACATCCGAAATTCCCCTCAAAATCCCAAGAGCAACCACCTGAACCCCATCCGATAATTGAAAAAAAGCAGCAATTAACATCAATTCCGATGCCAAGGCTATTACTTCTGCGTCGGAAATATAAACTCTAACAATAAAATCTCTCAAAAAAAGAATGAGCAACATCATCATAGACATAAAAAGCACAACCAATGCCAAAGCAACATTAGCAGAAAATCGAATTTTTGTCACACTATGGAGTCCTCTGCCTTCTCCCACACGAATACCCCCTGCTATACCCAAGCCAGACGCCATCATATAAGTAGTTGAGGCAACATTAATAGCGATTTGATGAGCTGCCAATTGATTTTCGCCCAGCCAACCCATCATGATTACTGCCAATGAAAAGGCAGCGATTTCGAAGAAAAACTGTAAACCACTCGGAACACCAATTTTTATAATCATTCTTTCCAAATCGGATGTTTTGGGTAGAATAAATTTTATCCTTGTGTATGTTTGAAAAAACTTATTTCTAAATAAATACGTCAATAAAGCAACCAACATAATTGCTCGAGTAATGAGGGTAGATAGGGCAGACCCAATCAACCCCATTTTAGGAAAGAAATAATAGCCATTAATCAGCAAAATATTAAAGACCAAATTAAACAAAAGCCCTATTAAGGTGATATACATTGCCACGGTAGTTTTTGATAAACCGTCAGACAATTGCTTGGCTCCTACAAATAAGAAAAGAAATACATTGGATAAAATCAGATAAAAAAGAAATTGACTACCCAAGTGATTAATTTCCTTTGATTGCTGAAAAATATCAAAAAATACCACACAAATCAGACCAATTATTGTCAAAACTATCGAAAAATAAAACGCCACTTTTAGCGAAGCCTTGAATAGTTTTTGTATTTCTTGGTCATTATTTTCTGCTTTTGCTTTAGAAATAAGCGGAGCAACAACCGACATTCCCCCAACAGCAATGGAAGCAATTAAAAATGATACAGAATTTGCAATTCCAGCAGCCCCTAAGCCCAATTTACCAACATACCGACCAACCATGATGTTGTCTGTTACCCCCATTAAGATTACTCCCAATTGGGCAATGACGATAGGTAATGCCAACTTTATTGTTTTCGACACCTCTTCGAGGTACATTTTATAAGTAAAAATCATATATTTATTTAACAAACTTGTCTAATAATTAATTTTTGAAGTTTTATCTGTTTTAAAGAAGAACAAAACCAAATTGGAAATACATCTCTATTACTAATTTTTCATGACAATTGGTTCTTTGAGATGGAAAAAACTTTTATAGAGCTAATCTATAAAAAAAATTACCTAATAAATTAACAACAGAAGGGTTAGAGTGAAAGTAGAGAGTTGAAATATTTAGAATATTGAGAAATAAACCAAAATATAACCCTGCTAATTGAAATTTTACTTTATGAAAATCAATTAAAATTAGTAGAAAAAAAGGCGAAAAAATAGCAATATATCTTTCATCATAGTAAGGTATTTTTAGAAAAATCATTAATCCGAGAGAGATTATAATTAGAATATCAATATTAGAAGGTTTTTTCAATTGTGCAATTACAATCTTTAAAAAAAAGAAAATCCCTAATACTTTAAAGAATGAAACAATGAAATTCCATAAATTCCCATAAACTATGTATATACTAGAACTTTTGAAAAATTTAAAATTTGTATTAAAAAATGGGATAGGAACTTTCTGCCAAAAAAATAAAACCAATGTTAAAGGAATTATCAGTTTAAAATATTTTTTAATAAAATTAAATGAATATGAAGGAAATAAAATAATATTAATTGTAGAAATATATAAAAACTCAAGAAAAAAATTATTCAAATTGACTGCCAAAAGAGGGCTTTTCGCCATAGAATTAAAGCTTGAGCTTTTCGGAATATAACTTCCCCATATTATGTAAATAATGGATGGTAAAATAAGCATTGCTATAAACATTACAACAATTTTTATTTTATGTTTTGACTCCCTAACAAACGAATACAAAGGAATTACAAATAATAATAATAATGTTTGTTTGCCTACAATTGCAATAGAACCCACCAAACCTGTAAAAATAAAGTATAAAAGATTTTTATTCTCTTTTTTACTTTTATCGTACAAATAATAAAAAAAAATGGCAAAAAAATAAGAAGGGAAATCGCCCATATTCCTTGCACAAAGAATATAAGTAGAAGGTAAAAATATAATCAAAAATCCACTATATCTGTAATTTGTATTTTTTTTATCATTGATTATTTTATTCAATATTACAGCCGAAAAGAAAAGCCATATAATATTGGTAAACCTCATAATATTTACATTGCCCTTAGTAATGGGATAAATTAGTAATTGAAACCAAGTAGAAAGAATACCTGCTGTTCCTTTAAAATTAACTATAAAATCATACGAAAATGGAGGATATGGAGATGTTAAATTTTTATTATATATGGCTTCGTCACTGATTAAAGTATTAGATGAGATAAGTACAAGTAATGCCAAAATCAGCCATGCAATAACCATTAAAACAGTTATCTTATCATAATTATTTTTCATAATAGAATTTCACTAAAGAATAAATACATTCTAAAATAGTTTTTAACTTTCCTCCACTTGGAACACCAAATTTTCTACTATAATGAACGATATCAAATTCTTTGATTGTAAAACCTGCACGATGAGCCTTAATAACTATCTCTGCGTCAAAAAAACTATTCAAATTTTTCAATGGTAGCAAATGCTTAAGCACTTTTGCATTATACATTTTTAAGCCCGAATTTGTATCTTTCAGTTGATTATCAAAAAGTATTTTAAGCAGTCTATTATATATTAATGATTGGAATAATCTCATAGCTCCATCAGTTCGATGTTTTCTATACCCTGAAACTATATCAAATTTTGAAATTAAAGGGAACATTTTTAAAAGATCGCTTACTTCATATTGACCGTCTCCATCAGTATATGCAATAATATCGTAATTAGACAATGAAACACCTTTTTGAAATGTATATCCTACCCCTTGATTTATTTCATTTCTATAGTAAACCAAATGGTCGAACGTATCTAATAAATTTGTCATTAATTCCTCTGTCCCATCATTGCTTTTATCATCGACAACTATAATTTCAAACCTATCAAAAAAATCTTTTAAGGTTTTATAGGATTTTGGAATCAACTCTTTCAACGATTCAATATCATTATACGCTAAAATAATTAGTGAAATTTCTTTCATTTAGTATTTCTTTTTAATTTTAAAACTCGATGGATTCCGCTTACTGATATTCTTGGATGCCTACCTCCAGTAACCAAATGCAATTCAGAATCTATCCACCCACTGACAATTCCATGCCTCGATTCTGGAAGTGAATCAGATTTTTCCCATTTATTCAGTGCTGGATCATAAACTTCAACACTTGAGGAAGTTGACCATACATTTTCTCCCCCATAAGTATAAATCTTTCCATTATGAACTGAAGAACCGAAGCCTCCTCTTGGGCTTGGAAAATCAGCCATTCTTTTCCAAGTCTTTGTTATTCTATTGAATTCTTCCACATAGGGTACATTAAATCTTAAATCGTCTTTTCTTCCTGAAATGGCATAAATTTTTCCATTCACAGCTTCTGCTCTAAAATGATCTCTTGCAAAGTGCATTGGAACACTTTTAAACCAATTATTTTCTTTTATTGAATATCCAAATAATGTATTAGATATGTTTTTATGTTGATTAATACCTCCAACATACCATATCGTATCATTTATGATACATGCTCCACCAGCCCCCCTAGGTTCTGGCATGTTAGATAGTTGGTCCCATTTATCTAAACTAACATTATACCTATAAAGAGTATTCAGTGGATTCCAGTTAGCAAACATAAATCCTCTGACCCTAAGAGACAATGGCTTGAAACCTCCAATTAAATAAATATATTTTTGATCATGGACTACGCCCACATGATTTATAGGCTCTGGAATATCTTTAATTCTAACCCATTTTCTAGTTTTAGTATTGAATAAATAGGCAGATTGGAGCGTTCCGCCATAAAAATTAATCCCGCCAAATACATATAACTTATCTTGAAAAGCCAATCCGCCTGATTCAGTTCTTGGCGAAGGCATTTCTTCATTCATTGAATACACATAATTCTTTGATTCAATTATTTCGGGTCTAATTAAATCATAAGATAAAAACCACCACAGAAAGAAAAAAAGACAAAAAATCAATAAAAAACCAATAACAATAACTTTACTTCTCATTAAAAGTCGATTTATAATTTAGAAACTAAAACTAGTTTTTTTATATCATAAATAATAAGATGAAAAATTAGACATAAAAAAAAACCTAGATTTATTAATATTTTTCTAGGCTTTATTTTAAATTTATGATTAATACTCGAAATATTATGTATATTATTTTTTACAATTACTCCACACGACTCAACTTAATCGTATTGGTACGTGTATTGTCTTCCAAAGGCAAAGAAAGCGTATTGATAAATAAATCACCCTTTTCTAATTCTCCTTTTTCGACTAAAATATTCTTGATTTCATCCACAACCTCCTCGACATTTTTACCTTTCATTTTATCAATCAAAAATACTTGTACACCCGAGTACAAGCTCAATTGTGTCGAAAGTTTTTCGTTGTTTGTAAAAATAAAAACTCCTGCTTTTGGACGGTGATGCGACAACCTTACGGCAGTATAGCCCGAAGTTGTGATACCAATAATTGCCTTGACTTTCAGGTCACGAGCCAAACGACAAGAGGTCATTACCACATTATCATTTTCTTTTTGGTCGGATACATAAGAATCTTCGGCGACTCGGGTATGGTGACGATAGTACAATTTCTTTTCATCTGCCAAGCCTTCGACTTTCAAAATAGTATTAACCATCGTTTCGACGGCTAAAATTGGGTACTTACCTGAAGCACTTTCAGCAGAAAGCATGACAGCATCTGCTCCATCCAATACCGCATTGGCAACATCACCCACCTCTGCACGAGTCGGACGAGGGCTGTCAATCATACTTTCAAGCATTTGTGTGGCAACAATGACTGGTTTGGCTTCGAGGTTACACATTTCCACCAAACGTTTCTGTATCATAGGAACATCTTCCGAAGGTAATTCAACCCCCAAATCTCCACGAGCCACCATAATTGCATCCGATGCTTTTACGATAGCCTCCATATTATCAATTGCTTCTGGTTTCTCTACTTTAGCAATTACTTTTGCAAATTTTCCTTGCTCTTGAATATAATTGCGAATTTCTTGGATTTCCTCAGCAGTTCTTACGAACGACAATGCCACCCAATCAACATCATTTTGCAGACCAAATTTTAAATCTTCCCAATCTTTTTCAGTGACCGAAGGCTGAGAGATATTGGTATTTGGCAAATTTACACCTTTCTTCTGCTTTAATAATCCCCCATAAACAACTTCTGTGATTACATCTACCTCGTCTTTTCCGATAACCTTCACCTCTAACTTTCCGTCATCCATCAAGATTCTTTCTCCTACTTTCACGTCGTTGTACATACCCTTATATGGTGTACTGACACGCTGAGCATTTCCTACGATATCATCGCTGGCAAATCTGAGCTGCTGCCCCGGAATTAATTCTACGCCAGCATTGCCTCCCTCCATCAAACCAACCCTGATTTTAGGGCCTTGAAGGTCTTGCAAAATGGCACATTTGAACCCATGTTCTTTATTAATTTTACGAATACGGTCGATACGGATTTGATGATCTTCGTGAGTTCCGTGAGAAAAATTCAAACGGAAAACATTTACACCGGCTTTTGCCAATGCCAATAACATTTCTTCGCTTTCTGAAGCAGGACCTACTGTTGCGACAATCTTGGTTTTTCTTTGCATAGGTAAAATAAAATTTATCTTCGGCTTAGGAATTGTGCAAAAATACTAAAATTGATTTATAAATAAAGCTATTTTGAAAATCAAAGCAACAATGTTTTTTTTTAAAAATCGTAAATGTCTAATTATCAGATATTTGTAATTTTTTATTTAAAAAAAATAAAATTTTTTGAAGAGCGAAAATTTCAAATTATCAGCCTATATTTTCCCAATTAATAGTAGAAAGCAACACAGCAATCTAGGGTTAGGATTAAAAAAAAATGTTTTTTTTTGCGTGAAAAAAAAAATTGAGTAGATTTGTGGAACAAAATAATTAAACAAAACCATTGAAACATTCGTTAATCGCAATTATTCCTCTCCTTCTACTCAGCTTTACGGTGTGAGAAGCGGAGATTTTGTATATACAAAAGCCCTTTCTTGCAGATTAAGAAAGGGCTTTTTTTTAGACGAATGCCTATTTAATAACCATTATAAATCTCATTAGAAATGAGCGATAAAATTTATGTTTTCGACACTACTTTGCGAGATGGCGAGCAAGTACCGGGTTGTCAGTTAACTACTGACGAGAAAGTGATGATAGCAAAAGAACTTGAAAAACTTGGTGTAGATATTATCGAAGCAGGGTTTCCGGTTTCTAGTCCAGGTGATTTTAAATCTGTCGTTGAAGTTGCCAAAGCGGTTACTAATCCTACAGTATGTGCCTTGTCTCGTGCGGTAAAGGGAGATATCGATGCTGCCGGCGAAGCACTTAAATTTGCGAAAAGACCCCGAATCCATACGGGAATCGGAGCCTCTGATATTCATATTAAGCATAAATTTAATAGCAATCGAGAGCAAATAATCGAACAAGCCATTGATGCTGTCAAGCATGCTAGAAAATATACTGATGATGTAGAATTCTATGCAGAAGATGCCGGTAGAGCAGATTTGGAATTTTTAGCTCGTCTGATAGAGAATGTAATCAAGGCTGGAGCAACGGTTGTAAACCTCCCTGATACCACGGGCTATGTTTTGCCTCATGATATGTTTGATAGAATTAATTATTTGATGAATAATGTTCCAAACATCGACAAAGCAATCATTTCGATGCACAATCACAATGATTTAGGCTTAGCTACGGCAAATACGATTGCGGGTATTCGTGCTGGTGCTAGACAAGTAGAGGTTACTATCAATGGTATTGGAGAAAGAGCGGGCAATACTTCGTTAGAAGAAATTGCAATGATTTTGAAAGTACATAAAAATTTAGGTCTTCATACCAATATCAACAGCGAATTGTTATTCCCTACCAGTACGTTGGTTTCTCAGACAATGAGAATGCCAGTACAAGCCAATAAGGCAATTGTAGGAAGAAACGCATTTGCCCATTCTTCTGGAATTCATCAAGATGGATTCTTGAAAAATGCCGATACGTACGAAATCATCAATCCGCAAGAGGTGGGTGTGCCAAAATCTTCTATTGTATTGACTGCCAGAAGTGGTCGTCATGCACTCAAGCATCGTTTAGAAATGCTTGGCTATAAATTAGAAAAGCCTGTTTTGGACGAAACTTACAAACGTTTCTTAGAATTGGCAGACCAAATAAAAGAAGTAAATGACAAAGATTTGGTTAAGTTGATGCGTGCCTAATCAATCAAAAATTTCGATATAAAAAAAGGGGTAGATTTTAGTCTGCCCCTTTTTTATATTATACCAAAGCCTCAAAAAGAATTTCAGCTGGATGTTTCGATTCTCGGGCAGTACCATCTTTAATTTGGTGGCGACAACTTGTACCTGCGGCTGCTATCAAAACCTCTTTCGATTGTTTACGAATGGTTGGGAATAAAACCAGCTCTCCAATTTTCATTGATGTTTCGTAATGTTCTTCCTCATACCCAAACGACCCCGCCATTCCACAGCATCCCGATGGAATCAGGTGAACTTCGTAATTTTGAGGGAAGGATAGACACTTTTTACTCGGTGTTAAAGAAGACAGTGCTTTTTGATGACAATGTCCGTGTAGTTTTATTAGTTTTTTTTCTAAAGAAAAAGCTTCTTTTTTGATGTTTTTCTTATCAATTTCTCCCGCAAACCACTCTTCAAAAGTATAGGTATTTTTTGCTATTTCTTTTGCTTTTTCTTTCCATTCACCAGATAATAAATCTTGATATTCATCTCGAAAAGTCAAAATAGCCGAAGGTTCAATTCCGATTAGAGGTACTTTTTCACTGATAATTTCAGCAAATATGGCTACATTTTTTTCAGCCAACTCTTTTGCTTGATGAAGCATTCCTTTCGATAAATAACTTCTTCCTGATTCAAAATGACGAATAATTTGTGCATCATACCCTAATTTCCAGAGCAATTGCATTGTTTTTTTTCCGACCTCTACATCATTATAATTCGTAAATTCGTCACAGAAAAGTACAACTTTACCATTTGGAAATTTTGAATAAACGGATTGTCTATGATACCATTTTTCTAGCGTTTCTGAATATAAATGAGGCATTGAACGTTTTGGGTGAAAACCAACTACCTTATTGAGAATCTTTCTTGTCCATTCCGTACCGAAAAACACTTGATATGCCCACGGAACTTTGCTAGCCAGCTTCATTTGTTTAGAAAAATTTCCAATTAATTTAGTCCGAAAAGGAATTCCATTTTTATGATAAGATTCTTGTAAAAACTCTGCTTTCATTTTTGCCACATCCACACTCGAAGGACATTCTGATTTACAGGCTTTACATGACAAACATAAGTCCAGTACTTCCTTGACTGCAACATCCGAAATAGTATTCTTATCGGTATAAAATTGTCTTAATACATTCGCCCTCGCCCTTGTCGTATCTTTTTCAAACCTTGTAGCCATATAACTTGGACACATCGTTCCGCCCGTTATTTCTGTTTTTCTACAATCTCCTGAGCCACTGCATTTCTCTGCTAATCGCAACAAACTTTCTTGTTCCGAAAAATCAAAAACGGTTGATTGAGCTGGAGGAATGACATCCGCTTCAAAACGCAGAAATTCATTCATGGGTGGAGAATTTACGATTTTTCCGTAATTAAATATTCCAACTGGGTCGAATATTTCTTTGGTTTGTTTGAACAAATCATAGTTTTTTTCACCCATCATAAAAGGGATAAATTCGCCTCTCAATCGTCCGTCGCCATGTTCTCCCGAGAGAGAACCCCCGTATTTTTTTACCAACACAGCTGTTTCCGCCAAAATCTCTCGAAACAACAGCCTTCCAGCACTTGTTTTAAGATTAATCATCGGCTCTACGTGCAATTCGCCCGCTCCTGCATGAGCATAGATAGAATATTGTACTTTTTTATTTTGTAGCAAATCCTCTAACTCTTGGATATATTTTGGTAAATCTTCAGGCGAAACGGCACAATCTTCAATTAAATTGACAGGTTGGATATCCCCTTTTAGATTTCGCAATAAGCCAAGCCCTCCTTTGCGGACATCCCAAGCTTTCTTCGCATCATCGCCCAATAAAATAGGGAAGGCATATCCTAAGTCTTTTGTTTTCAGAGCCGAAATTAAAGCGTCTGTTTTTTGATAAAATCCGCTTTCTGTATCGTCAAAAAATTCGACCATCAGAATTGCCTTAGGCTCGCCTTCGATGAAAAATCTATTTTTAGCTTGTTCAATATTTGTTTTCGTAAAATCTAAGATAAAATCATCGACGAGTTCAGAAGCAGTACAATGATGCTCCAGAGCGACAAGGTTTGCTATCAGTGCCTCGTTCATCGAGCGGGTATGCACCGCTACCATACCACTAAAAGCTGGAGGTAAATCAATCAGTTGTAGTTTGGCTTCTGTGATGACACATAAAGTCCCTTCCGAGCCAGCAACCAATGAAGCAATATTGCGACTGTTTTTTTCCAATAATGTATCCAAGGCATAACCTGTATTTCGGCGACGAATAGTGTTTTTTGGGAATCCCTCGACAATTGCTTGTTGATTTTCGCTTTTACTTAGTAATTTCTCTAGTTTTTGATAGATTTCGCCCTCAAAAGAAGTTAAAGCAAGTTTCTGAATCCATTCATTATTACCCAAACGACTAAAAATAACAACAGAAGAGTCCGCCAATATAGCCTTCACCTCCAATAAATTATCACGGGTAGTACCCCAAATAATTGAGTGCAAGCCGCAAGAGTTATTACCAATCATCCCTCCAATCATGGCACGGCTAGCGGTCGAAGTTTCGGGTCCGAACATCAGCCCAAAAGGTTTTAGATAAGCATTCAAATCATCTCGAATTACTCCTGGTTGGACACGTACCCATTTTTCGTCCAAATTAAGTTCCAAAATACCATTCATGAATTTGGAAATATCAACCACAAGACCTGCCCCAACCACCTGCCCTGCAAGTGAAGTTCCTGCTGCACGAGGAATCAAGGTTATTGAAAATTTATTGGCAAAAGCAACAATTTTTTTGATGTCATTTTCATCTTTAGGCAATGCCACCGCTATTGGTTTCTCTTGATAAACAGAAGCATCCGTTGCATAAATTGCCTTTATTGCTTCATCTAGGGCTTCAGTACCAAAATACAACTCCCCTTTCAATTCATTTTTTAAATCCTCAAACATCATATTAATCCTTATAAAATTATCCAAAGTTGAACAAGAAATAGATAAAATCCACAGAAATCATGGCAAATATTCTTCAATTTTTGATTAAGAAATATTAAAATTCTGAAAAAAAGCCAATTATGAATGAAATCTACAATATTCCTAAGTAAATATTGTTATAAAACTACCATAAAAGTTTAAATTTGCATTTGCCAATAAAATAAATACGACATATTGGCAGATTTTCAGAATTTGGATAAATAATTGATACAATTATAAGGATAAACGAACCAATAAATACAAATGCTTAATTTTATTACAAAAGGAATATCCCAGATTTTTGGTACTAAATCTGAAAAAGATATTAAAGAATTACAGCCTTATGTCAAGCTGACAAATGATGAATACGCTTTATTGGCAAATCTTTCGCATGATGAGTTCAGAGCTAAAACCATTGAACTAAAAAATTATATCGCCCAAAGACTTTCTAGTATTGACGAGCAAATCAAGGATATTCAAAAAAACATCGATTCAAATCCAGATTTACATGTAGATTTGAAAGAAAGGTCTTTTAAGAAAATCGATGAATTGAAACTTGAAAGAAATAAAGAGTTAGAAGTTGTTTTATTGGAAATTCTTCCAAAAGCTTTTGCTATTGTGAAAGAAACCGCCCGCAGATTTTCTGAAAATGAATCAATAACCGTTACTGCTTCTCATTTAGACAGAGAGTTGGCTCTGAAAAGAACCCATATCACCATCGAAGGAGAGAAGGCAACTTGGAAAAATCAGTGGATAGCTGCCGGAAACATAATGACTTGGAACATGGTGCATTATGATGTACAAATCATTGGAGGGGCTGCCTTGCACAAAGGGAAAATCGCAGAAATGGCAACTGGAGAAGGAAAAACTTTGGTGGCTACACTTCCAGCGTTTCTAAATGCCCTTGCTGGGGAAGGGGTACACATTGTCACGGTAAATGATTATTTAGCGAGACGTGACTCTGAATGGATGGGGCCTATCTATGAGTTTAATGGCATTACTTGTGAGTGTATAGACAAATATCCTGCCAATACTCCTGCCAGAAGAGCTGCGTACCAAGCAGGCATTTGTTATGGAACAAACAATGAGTTTGGCTTCGATTACTTGAGGGACAATATGGTCAATGATACCGAAGAGTTGGTTCAAAGAGCCCATCATTATGCCATGGTAGATGAGGTCGATTCTGTTTTAATCGATGATGCCCGTACTCCGTTGATTATCAGTGGGCCTATGGCAAGAAAAGGTGATGAGGAATTGTTTTTGAGCCTAAAGCCTCGCATTCAAAGAATTGTTGAGGTTCAAAAAACATTGACCAACAATTACCTCAACGAAGCTAAAAAATTAATTACCGCTGGAAATAAAAAAGAGGGTGGTTTGGCGTTATTCCGTGCTTTTAGAGGCTTACCGAAAAACAAACCTTTGATTAAATATCTCTCAGAAACAGGTATCAAAGCGGTATTACAAGAGACAGAGGCAATATATTTAGCGGAAAATCAAAAGCTAATGCCAGAGGCTGATGCTCCTTTGTATTTTACCATTGATGAAAAAAGTAATTCGATTGAATTGACAGATAAAGGCATTGATTTCCTTACTGGAGAAAGTGAAGACCACGGATTCTTTGTCATGCCTGATTTGGGAGTAGAACTTGCGGCTATTGAGAAAAATACAGAATTTAACGAACACGATAAAATTATTAAAAAAGATGAAATAATTCGTGATTATTCGACCAAAGCCGAAAGAATTCATGCGGTAAATCAATTGCTCAAAGCTTATACTTTATTCGAGAAAGACGTGGAGTACGTGGTTATTGACAATAAAGTAATGATTGTTGATGAGCAAACCGGACGTATCATGGATGGTCGTCGTTGGTCAGATGGATTGCATCAAGCAGTTGAAGCAAAGGAAAGTGTAAAAGTGGAAGATTCTACCCAAACCTACGCCACCATTACACTTCAGAATTACTTTAGAATGTATCACAAATTGGCTGGGATGACTGGTACTGCTGAAACAGAAGCTGCTGAATTTTGGAAAATTTATAAATTAGATGTTGTTTCTATTCCTACAAACAGAAGTATTGTTCGGAAAGACCAAGAAGATAAAGTATATAAAACGGTTCGGGAGAAATACAATGCCGTAGTGGATGAAATTAATGAATTAGTTTCGATTGGTCGTCCGGTATTGGTAGGAACAACCTCTGTTGAAAATTCGGAAATTTTGAGTAGAATGCTTACTTTGCGTAAAATTCCTCACCAAGTATTAAATGCCAAACAACATGCCAAAGAAGCTGATATTGTAGCAGAAGCAGGAAAGCCTGGCACTGTGACGATTGCAACGAACATGGCAGGTAGAGGAACCGATATTAAGCTGACTCCTGAAAGTAAATCTTCTGGAGGTTTGGCAATTATTGGTACAGAGCGTCACGATTCAAGACGTGTGGATAGACAGCTTCGTGGACGTGCTGGTCGTCAGGGAGACCCTGGTACTTCTCAATTCTTTGTTTCTTTGGAAGACCAATTGATGCGTTTGTTCGGCTCGGATAGAATTGCGTCTGTCATGGATAAGTTAGGAATGGAAGAAGGGGAAGTTATTCAACACTCCATGATTACAAGTTCGATTGAAAGAGCTCAGAAAAAGGTAGAAGAAAATAACTTTGGTGTGCGTAAACGTTTGATTGAGTATGATGACGTAATGAATATCCAAAGAGATACAATCTATAAACGTAGAAAGAATGCTCTTTTTGGTGATAGATTATCATTAGATATTGCCAATATTTTGTATGATACTTGCAACGATATTGTCATGAATGCCGATGGCAATTACGACGAATTTGAGCTTCGTTGCTTCCAAAAATTGGCTTTAGAACCAGAAATCCAGCGGTCTGAATTCTCGAAAGGAAATCACAAGTTGGTAGAACGTTTGTATCTTCAAGCAGAAAAAGTTTACAAAGCTAAAAATGATGAAATTCGAAAAAATATCCTTCCAGTACTGCAAAATGTGCTTCAAGATAGACAAGCACTTGTAAATGAACCATTTATTGCCATTATCGGCGATGGAAACCATAATGTTGGATTGTATTGCAATCTTAAAGAGGCTGTTGAAAGCGAAGGAAGGGTGTTGATTAAAGAAATTGAAAAACATATTTCTTTGAGCTTAATCGACCAAGAATGGAAAGAGCATTTGAGAGACATGGACGACTTGAAGCAGTCTGTACAAAATGCGTCATACGAGCAAAAAGACCCATTGTTGATTTATAAATTTGAGGCAGTAGAGTTATTCAAGAATTTCTTGAATAAAGTTAATGCAGATACGGTTGCCTTTTTGATGAAAGCAAATATCGTCGAGATGCGTTTCCAACAAATGGCTCCACCGCCTCGTACCGATACCCCGAAGCTACAAACTAATAAAGAAAGCGACGAGTCAGGGGATAGCTCCGGCATCAAATCCTCTCCATTAAAAGGTACTAAAATTGCCGATAGAAATCAGAGAGTGAACGTACAATATAAAGACGGAACGGTAAAAAGAGATGTCAAATTTAAGAATGTCGAAGACGATGTGGTGAGTGGCAAAGCTGTTTTGATTGATTAACAAAAAAGGTTCGGAAATTTTCCGAACCTTTTTTATGTTATTTTGCTCTAAAAAACACCGTAATAGGTACTCCTTCAAATCCGAAGTTTTCACGTAATTTGTTTTGCAAAAACCTTGCATACGAATCTTGGATATATTGAGGCAAATTACAAAAGAAAATAAATGTGGGCGAAGGCGTAGGCACTTGTACACAATATTTGATTTTAATCTGTTTTCCTTTCAACATCGGGGGAGGCGTATTCTCTATAATTGGCAGCATGATTTCATTCAGCTTGGATGTAGTGACTTTTTTAGTCTTATTTTCATACACTTCCATCACTTTTTCGATTACCTGAAATATTCTTTGTTTTTCCATCACCGAAGTAAATACCACAGGCATATAATTCATGGGAGCTAATCTATCGAGTATTTCTTTTTTCATTCGATCAGCCGTTTTTGAATCTTTTTCTATCAAATCCCATTTATTAATCATCAATACGATTCCTTTTTTTGCATTGTGTGCATGTCCAATGATGCTGATATCCTGCATCTCTAAGCCCAAAGAAGCATCGAGTAAACAAACACACACGTCCGAACTCTCAAGAGCTTTGATTGATCTCAGGGTAGAGTAAAATTCGATATTGTCGTGTACTTTCGCTTTTTTACGAA
>JACCDU010610064.1_pt1 | contig 22125 bp, 18 predicted proteins | sample 7446081 | NCBI WGS metagenome assembly JACCDU01 (sample SAMN15323447, study PRJNA562643) | freshwater metagenome | isolation source: river surface water | place: USA:Blue River Watershed | collected 2017-08-17
CCACCAGGGCCTCGAGGCCGATGTGACCACCGGTGTCACAGTGGGTGTTGCCGGCCGTGTCGTGCACCTGCGTAACACCGGCAAGCTGTGTTTTGCGGCAATTCAGAGCGGCGAGGGCGAGCGCCTGCAGGCCATGGTGTCGCTGGGCGAGGTGGGCGAGGAATCGCTGGAACAGTGGAAGGACCTCGTCGACCTGGGCGACCACCTGTTCGTGACCGGCGAGGTCATCACCTCGAAGCGCGGCGAACTGTCCATCATGGTGTCCTCGTGGCAAATTGCATCCAAGGCGTTGCTGCCGTTGCCCAACATGCACTCGGAACTCAACGAGGAAACCCGTGTGCGCCAGCGCTACCTCGACCTGATTGTGCGCGAACAGGCCCGACTGACCCCGCGCCTGCGTGCCGCAACGATGAAGTCGCTGCGCGCAACATTTGATTCGCACGGGTACCTCGAGGTCGAAACCCCGATGCTGCAGACCATGCACGGCGGCGCCGCGGCACGTCCCTTCGTGACCCACTCGAACGCCTTTGACATGGAACTGTTCCTGCGCATCGCGCCCGAACTGTTCCTCAAGCGCGCCGTCGTTGGCGGCATCGACCGCGTCTTTGAAATCAACCGTAACTTCCGCAACGAGGGCGCCGACTCGACCCACAGCCCCGAATTCGCGATGCTCGAGTCGTACTGCGCCTATGGGGACTACAACCAGATCGCTGACCTGACTCAGGAACTGATCCAGAACGCGGCGCTTGCCGTGTCCGGTTCGCACGTGGTGACGTGGCACGATGGCACCGAATTCGATCTGGGTGGTGAATGGGACCGCATCAGCATGTACCCCTCGCTGAGCGCTGCGTGCGGCATCGAGATCACCCCGCAGACCCCCGTCACCGAACTGAAGCAACTGGCCGACGCCAACGGCATCGAGGTCAAGCACCCCACCCACGGCAAGTACGTCGAGGAACTGTGGGAGCACTTCGTCAAGGGCGACCTGGTCCGACCGACCTTCGTCATGGACTTCCCCGTCGATACCTCGCCGCTGGTGCGTGAACACCGCAGCATCCCCGGTGTCGTCGAAAAGTGGGACCTCTATGTCCGCGGTTTCGAACTGGCGACCGGATATTCCGAACTCGTCGACCCCGTGATCCAGCGCGAACGTTTTGTTGAACAGGCCAGCCTCTCCGCCCGAGGTGACGACGAGGCCATGCCCTTGGACGAGGAATTCCTGCGTGCTCTGGAGCACGGCATGCCCCCCAGTGGGGGAATGGGCATGGGAATGGACCGCCTGCTGATGGCCATCACCGGTCTCGGCATCCGCGAAACCATCCTTTTCCCACTCGTCAAGTAACCCCGACCCTCGTAGACTGACACCATGATTGAGGACTACTGGGCGAACGCACTGTTTTCGGTGACCCCCACGATTCTGATTGGCCTGATTTTCTGGTTCGCCATGCGCGCGATTCTGCGTGCCGACCGTACCGAACGCAACACTCTGGCCAAGTACGAGCAGGAAGAACGCGAGCGTCGCGGCATTACTCCGCACGAGTAAACCGTCCGTTCGTCCCCCGCGCGGCCTCGACCTCGCACCTATCGCCAATAGCGAATACCCTCCCTTTTGCGCGCCGCAAAAGTTACCCTCAAAAGGTGGCGCACGTCAGCGCCCAGAGGAGATGTCGTGGCAATGTTTGAAAGATTCACCGATCGTGCACGTCGGGTTGTCGTGTTGGCTCAGGAAGAAGCCAAGCTGCTCAACCACAACTACATCGGCACCGAACACATCCTCCTCGGTCTGATCCGCGAGGGCGACGGCATTGCCGCCAAGGCCCTGGAATCGCTCGACATTTCGCTCGAAGGCGTGCGCGAACAGGTTCAGGAAATTATCGGTCAGGGACAGCAACAGCCCACCGGACACATTCCGTTCACTCCCCGCGCAAAGAAGGTGCTGGAACTCTCGCTGCGCGAAGCACTGCAGCTGGGCCACAACTACATCGGCACCGAACACATCCTGCTGGGCCTGATTCGCGAAGGCGAGGGTGTTGCCGCGCAGGTCCTCGTCAAGCTCGGAGCCGAGCTGGGCAAGGTTCGTCAGGCTGTCATCCAGATGCTCTCGGGTTACCAAGGCAAGGAAACCGTCAACGTCGGCGGCGGCGAGCCCAGCAACGACAAGGGCTCGCAGGTGCTCGACCAGTTCGGCCGCAACCTCACCCAGTCGGCCCGTGATGGCAAGCTCGACCCTGTGATCGGTCGCGAAAAAGAGATGGAACGCGTCATGCAGATCCTCTCGCGCCGTACCAAAAACAACCCCGTGCTCGTCGGTGAACCGGGCGTCGGTAAGACCGCCGTCGTCGAGGGTCTGGCACAGGCCATCGTTCGCGGCGAAGTTCCCGAGACACTCAAGGACAAGCAGCTCTATACGCTCGACCTGGGTTCGCTGATTGCCGGAAGCCGTTACCGCGGTGACTTCGAGGAACGACTCAAGAAGGTCATCAAGGAAATTCGCAACCGCGGCGACATTATCGTCTTCATCGACGAAATCCACGCCCTGGTGGGTGCTGGCTCGGCCGAGGGCGCGGTGGACGCGGCCTCGATCCTCAAGCCCATGCTCGCCCGCGGCGAACTGCAGACCATCGGCGCGACCACGCTCGACGAGTACCGCAAGTACTTCGAGAAGGACGCCGCGCTCGAGCGCCGCTTCCAGCCGGTGACCGTGAACCAGCCCTCGGTGGCTCACACCATCAACATCCTCAAGGGCTTGCGCGACCGCTACGAGGCGTTCCACAAGGTGTCCATCACCGATGACGCCATCGTGGCCGCTGCGACCCTCGCCGACCGTTACGTGCAGGACCGTTTCCTGCCCGACAAGGCAATCGACCTGATTGACGAGGCCGGCGCTCGCCTGCGCCTCTCGATCCTGTCGTCGCCCCCCGAGCTGCGTGAATTCGACGACAAGATTGCCGCCGTCCGCGCACAGAAGGAAAAGTCCATCGAGGACCAAGACTTCGAGGGCGCTGCGTCATTCCGCGACCAGGAAAAGCAGCTGCTGGGCGAACGACTGCGCCTCGAAAAGGAATGGCGTTCCGGTGGCAAGGGCGAAACTGGCACCGTTGACGAGGGAATCATCGCCGAGGTTCTCGCTCAGGCCACGGGAATCCCCGTGTTCAAGCTGACCGAACAGGAAAGCGCTCGACTGCTGATGATGGAAAAGACGCTGCACCAGCGCATCATCGGTCAGGAAGAAGCCATCTCGGTTCTGTCGCGCACCATTCGTCGTACCCGCGCCGGGCTCAAGGACCCCAAGCGACCTTCGGGTTCGTTCATCTTCGCCGGTCCGACCGGTGTCGGCAAGACCGAGTTGGCCAAGGCGCTCGCCGAGTTCCTGTTTGACGACGAAGACGCGCTGATCGCTCTCGACATGAGCGAGTACGGCGAAAAGCACACCGCCTCGCGTCTGTTTGGTGCCCCTCCCGGATTCGTCGGTTTCGACGAGGGTGGCCAGCTGACGGAACGCGTTCGCCGCAAGCCCTTCAGCGTCGTGCTGTTCGACGAAATCGAAAAGGCCCACCCCGACATCTTCAACTCGCTGTTGCAGGTGCTGGAGGAAGGTCGACTGACCGACGGTCAGGGCCGCGTGGTCGACTTCAAGAACACCGTGATCATCATGACCACCAACCTGGGCACCAAGGACATCACGGGCGGCCCGGTCGGATTCACGATTCAGGGCAACCAGGAACAGACGTACAAGGCCATGCGCGCCAAGGTCGTCGAGGAACTGAAGAAGCACTTCCGTCCCGAGTTCCTCAACCGTGTCGACGAGACCATTGTGTTCCCGCAGCTGTCGCAGGACGAACTGTTCCAGATCGTCGACCTGTACGTGCGCCGCCTGCGCGAGCGCATGATGGATCGCGACATGACCCTCGATGTCACCGATGCGGCCAAGCGCCACATTCTCACCATCGGTTGGGACCCCATGATGGGTGCTCGTCCGCTGCGTCGCGCCATGCAGTCCGAGATCGAGGACATGCTGTCCGAAAAGATCATGCACGGCGAACTGCACAGCGGTCAGCACGTTCTCGTCGACTTTGACGGCGAGGAATTCACGGCGACCCCGAAGGACACGATTCGCGCGGTCGCGGCCGAGGAGGACGAACCCACCGAATCCGGCACCGCCGACTAACGCAGAGCGTCACAGGAATGCCCCAGCCTTCGGGTTGGGGCATTCTTCATAGAATGGTTCCATGACGATTACGGTGCGACGCGCACGAACCAGCGACGTTCGCTCGATTCAGAGCCTGATCTCGCCGCTCGTGAACAGTCGCGTACTGCTGGGCAAAGACCCCGTCGTGCTGTACGAATCGATCCAGCAGTTCCTCGTCGCCGAAACCGAGGGCGGCGACGTCGTGGGCTGTGGCGCCATCCACGTCATGTGGGAGGACCTCGGCGAGGTCCGCACCTTGGCCGTCTCGGATTCCGCCCGGGGTACCGGTGTGGGGCGGGTGCTGCTCGATGCTCTCGAGGCCGAGGCGCGCGCCTTGGGTCTGCACCGCCTTTTCTGCCTGACGTTCGAAACGAAATTCTTTGGTGCCGCCGGTTACGTGCCGATTGGCGAGGCGGGTGACGGCTTATTGGACCCCGTGGGCCAGCCGCTCGTCGACCCCGAAGGCCGCCAACTGGTGTCGCCCGACGTGTACAACGAACTCATGCGATCGCCTGACGAAGGTGTCGCCGAATTCCTCGACCTGGCGCGCGTCAAGCCGAACACGCTCGGCAATACCCGCATGCTGAAGATTCTCTCCACACAGGCGAGTCACCGCGCCTCGGACAATTCCCGCGGGTAATCTGCCGATATGTCGACGTTTTTGCACCCCGTAGGTCCCCTCCCCGCCCGCGTGTACTGGCTGCGCCGGTTGGCGGTCTTGGGGGTCATTGCCGCGGTGATCTTTACGGTGAATGCGTTCGTCAACCCACCGAAGTCTGCAACACCCACGGCGTCCCCCACCGAAACCGCAACCGACACACCGGTGGCCGAGGTCACCACGTGTGATCCCGCCGTAATTACGGTCGACGCGGTGACCGACCTCGAATCCTATGCCACCACGGAAAAGCCGCAGTTCTCGATGACGATTACGAACACGGGCGATGTGGCCTGCATCCTGTCGGTCGGCACCGATGTCCAGCGTTACGTCGTTGTCAGCGGCTCGGAAACGATTTGGGATTCCACCGTGTGCCAAAAGAGCGAGGAAGCGCTGGAATTGGAATTCGCGGCCGGCGAGGCCAAGACAACGGCGATCTTGGAATGGTCACGAAACCGTTCCGACGCCTGTGACACCGACGCAACCCCGGCTGTCGGTGGGGGAGCGAGCTATCACCTCTCGGTTTTCCTCGGCGACATCGAGTCGACGAAGTCCCAGCAATTCATGCTGTTCTAATGTGTCAGCCATCTGACTTTTCTCGTGCAGCCCGAGGCGCACGCTTGATTCGAGGCGTGGAGGACTAATTCCCCTGTGCGCCACGAGGAGGCCACACTAGGGTGAAGTTATGACTCCCCTTCGTTTTCGCGCCATCGTGGCTGCTGCACTGTCGTTTGTGTTGATCGGCGCAGGGGTGAGTGCTCCGGCGACAGCCGAGACGACGACTCAGGTGGCATCGCCGGCAGCGGCCTCAGCACCCACGTTCTCGTCGATTATTGGCGGCACCACGGCAAATATCTCGGATGCACCGTGGCAGGTCGGACTGTTGCGCGGCCGGGGGTCGGCATTCGATTATCAATTCTGTGGCGGGTCGATCATCAACGAAGAATGGGTTGTCACCGCAGCCCACTGCCTCGCGGACCATTCCGGGTACCTCGGTATTTTTGCGGGCGGCAGCAACCTGGCCTCGGATGGCGCCGAGTATGCCGCCGATGCCTGGTACGTGCACCCCGCGTGGACCGCGACCAACAACGACATTGCGTTGGTGCACATGGCCAACCCGTTGCCACTGAACGGCACGACCATTGCGCCCATCGCCTTGCCGTTCGATGTGGACCCCGCCACCTGGCCCTCCGCCGGCGCCGATGTGCTGGTGACGGGTTGGGGTGAAAATCAGGCGTTTGGTGCAGGCTCGTATCCCGAGCAGTTGCACAAGGCCACTCTGGAAGTCCAGAGCGGTCCCGGCCTGAACGACTGTGGGCTGTACACCGACGCCGAATGGGACTACCTCACCGAATTGTGTGTCGGCGCCCCCAACGCTGTTGCCGACACCTGCCAGGGCGACTCGGGTGGCCCCTATGCGATCAACACGGTGGGCGGCTGGCGGTTGGCCGGCGTTACCTCGTGGGGCAATGGATGTGCCACGATCGGGTACCCCGGCATGGCCGCACGCGTCACCGCATTCCTCGACTGGATCACGCCGGGCAGGCCCACCAGCCTCACGGCCACGCTGCGCGAGGACGGCACCTCGGTGACTCTCTCGTGGGCAGCCGCTGGTGCTGCGTCGCGCGCCCTGCCCGTGCTGGGGGTCACGGATTATGTCGTGGAAATTTCGGATGACAACGGTGCGACGTGGTCGACCGCGTCAGGTGCGGTGCGTCGAGCATCGACGGGCCAAATTGTGGGTGGGCTGGTTCCCGGCAACTCGTATATGTTCCGTGTCGGGGCGGTCAACAACGTAACCGATGGTGATGCCCCCGGCAAGTGGGCAGAGTCCGGAACGGTGACCGCGACCTCATCACTGGAGGCGACGGCAACCGTGTCGAGCGCATCGGCTCAGATTCTGGGCGGAACCGTTGACGGGCTCGACGGGGTGAACGATTCGATCACGCTGAATGCGGATTTCATCGACCCCAGCGCACAGGCCCCCCTTGCGGGTTCGGGTGTGATCGAATTGCGTAACTCGGCGGGAGCTGTGGCCTGGACGTCCCCCGCGAACTCGGGCCCTGAAACCTCGGCTACGGTCAACATCTCGACGGTGCTGGCCAACTGCCCCTCGTCGAACTGCGCGTTGACCGCAACGTACACATTTACCCCCGATGGCGGCGCACCGGTTGTGTCGCTGCCCTGGACCGTGTACCGTTCCGGCACCGCCGTCGTTGCCTCGCACATCCGCCAGAGCGACACCACCTTTTATCCCAGCACGGATGGGTACAAGGATTCACTGATCATCAACGTCGAGAGCATGACTAATTCGGGTGCCGAACTGGCAGCGACTGGTTCCTCGATCGTCGTCAAGAGCGCTACGGGCAAGATTGTGGCCACCAAGACCATTACGAACACGGGCCCGATTCGGTACGCGTGGAACGGCAAGGTCGCCGGCAAGGTCAAGCCCGGTCGATATTCGATTGTGTACACCGTCAAGACGGCGGCGACACCGACGGTCAAGGTCGTCAAGACTTCGGTCGTCACGGTGAAATCAGCGAAATTGATTCGACGCACGGTGTCCATCACGAAGCGCGCCAGCGATGTGTTCACGGATTATGCCGACGGTGGTGCGGCCTGCATGTTTGAGGCTGGTGCGGTCGAGATGCTGCACGTGGGGTACCCGGGGATTTGCTATGGCAACGTCGCGTCGCCGAGCGTTGTTGCGCGAGCAGCCAAATACGCTCCCGTGTTTGTTACGGCTAAGTTGACGATCGCACGCAGCCCGTTTGTCCGAAGGGTGATGCTGTCGACTAATGGCTCGGCAATGAACTCGGCATCGCCCATCAGCTATCCCGGTCTACAGATATTTCCGCTTGGCGAAATGGTGGACCCGGTAGGCGGGTTGCAATTAGCGCTGGAAGGGACTTCCGTGGCCGCAATCCGCGTGAGTTCGGTGAAGTTGACTTATACGTACTGGGCCCTCGGGTAGCTGCAAACCGCAGAATTACGCCGAGGCAGTTCCGCGGGCAAACGCTCGGCGGATCGCTTCGGCGGTTTGCACGGCCTCGTTGTCGATGACGGTGACGAATCCGAATCGGCGTGCCTCGGCGACGCGATGCGCCGCGGCGGTGACGGCACGAATCTCGCCCGACAGGCTGATCTCGCCCACGGCAACCAGCGTCGGGGGCAGGGCTGTGTCGCGGGCGGCGCTGGCGATGGCCAGGGCAATGGCCAGGTCCGCGCCAGGTTCCGTGATGGTGATTCCGCCGACGGTTGACACATAGACGTCGGCTGACTGCAGGGGGATTTTGGCCCGACGCTCCAAGACGGCGAGCAGCATGGCGACGCGGGATGAATCCACCCCGTTCGTCACTCGGCGGGGCTGCGGGGCCGAGGACGGCACGACGAGGGCTTGGATCTCGACGGGAATCGCCCGGCGGCCTTCGACAGCGATGGTGGTGCAGGTGCCGCTGACGGGCATCTGTGATGCCGAACGGAACAGTGCTGACGGGTCGGGGACTTCCGCGATTCCGCTGCCGACCATTTCGAAACAACCGACCTCGTCGGTGGGGCCGAAGCGGTTTTTGAAGGCGCGCACAAATCGCAGCGCGGTTTGCCGGTCGCCCTCGCAGTGCACGACCACGTCGACGAGGTGTTCCAGGGTGCGGGGGCCCGCGATGGTGCCGTCCTTGGTGACGTGCCCCACGAGCAGCAGGGGCAGCCCACGTTCCTTGGCGACGCGCACCAGCGTGGCGGCCACTTCACGAACCTGCGAGACGCCACCGGCCATGCCGTCGATGGTGTCCGAGGACACGGTTTGCACCGAGTCCACCACGAGCAGGGCAGGGTTCAGGCTGTCGATATGCCCGAGGATGGTGCCCAGGTTGGTGTCGGCGGCAAGGTAGAGGCTGTCGACGAGGGCGCCGGTGCGTTCGGCGCGCAACCGCACCTGGCCGACGGATTCTTCGGCGCTGACATAGAGCACCGTGTTGCCGGCGCGTGCAACGCGACTGGCGACGTCGAGCAGCAGGGTGGATTTTCCGACGCCAGGTTCACCCGATACGAGGATTGCGGCGCCGGGCACGATTCCACCGCCGAGAACGCGGTCGAATTCGCCGATTCCGGTGGGTCGGTGTTCCGCCTGCAGGCCACCGGCTGCGGTGATCGACACGGCGGTGCGCGATTCGGGGACGCGGGCTGCGACGGTGCGTCCGCCAATGTTCTCGGCGGCGACCTCGACGACGGTTGACCATTGTTGGCATTCGCCGCAGCGGCCCACCCACTTGGTGGTGGTCCAGCCGCATTCGGTGCAACGGTACGGGGTAGTCAGTCGAGCCATGTGACCAGCGTAGGCGAGAGCGCCGACATCGTCGATTTTTGCTGCACAGCACTTTGGGGTACAGTGGACGACGGTACCGTGTCCGAGCGGCCGAAGGAGCATGTCTCGAAAACATGTGAGGGTGCAAGTCCTCCGTGGGTTCAAATCCCACCGGTACCGCCAGCAGTCCCCGAGCTTTCCAGCTCGGGGACTTCTTTTTGCCGGTGGTGCTGATTCTGGCGCATCTGGCACGTAATGCTGGGCCGTGTGTGGCAGCTCACCTTAATCCGGATCTGCAGGGTTGGGGCGCCCGATGAATGCAGGCAAGGTCCAAGATTTATCGCTCTGCAGCTGTAGCTTGTGTTGCGCAAATATGTGAGCGTCTTTTACTATTAACAGATGAATAATTTTCCTGAAAGAGCTCGCATTAGTCGCAACGGATCCACCCTGACGGGCCTTTTTGCGGTTGGTGTGCTTACTATTGGATTCGCCGGGCCGGCTTTTGCAGAGGGGCAACTCAGCAGCGACACGGGCTTAGCGCTTTCGAGGCTTACTCCAGTCTCGAACACTCAGGCGAGCAAAGTTCTGAGCGATGTTGCTCCTGTGATGGTTGGAACATCCGGCGACACTGCCATCGACGCGACTGTTGCCGGAATCAATGTTTTGGTCCCGACGAATCCATCTGACCCGATCTCGCTCGAGTCATCTTCAGGCCAATCGATATCGATCGATTTGCCATTCTCTGGAGTGGCGGACGATGGAGTTTTCGTCACTGAGGGGGTTGTTGCATACTCCAACAACAATTCGACCACCACTGCCCCGGTAGTGAAAAATGATGGTTCAATCCAGATTGCGACTGTTATTGAATCCGCGTCTGCCCCTTTGGCTTATGTCTATGAGCTCAACCTCCCCGCAGGCGCCGAAATTATCTCTTCGGGATCAGCGCTCCTATTCGTAAATGGAGACGAATTTGTGGGCGGAATCGCACCGGCATGGGCGAAAGATGCTGATGGCAAAGATGTGCCAACCCGATTCGAGGTCTCGGGTACATCGGTCACCCAAATTGTGGAACATCGAAGCGAAGAATATTCTTACCCAATCGTCGCGGACCCCTGGATTGGAATCGCATTGTTCAGCCGGATCACGGTCGACAGTTACAATTCGCAGCCTAGGGTGAATCTTGACCTCTCAAGTTGGGGATGGGCTGTATGGTCAGGAGCAGCACAAGGTGGTGGTCTCATGGGGTTCGGAGCTGGACAGGCAATTCTCAACACCGCAGGTTGGGACGAGGCTTGGGGCAGGGGCGGAACAATTCGAAGCGCGCTCGATAAGCCCAGCCAGCGACAGCAATTCTCCTGCCACGCACTCGGTGCTTTATTTGCGGGAACCTGGAACCTGGAGAAGTTCCGGCCAAACCGCACGAATGGGGATTGGGGTTTTGGGGTGGCCGTTCATCACTGCAACTGGGCAACTGCAAACCGCTATTAGACGGAAGGGTGTGACATTGGTAACGAAGCAAACTTCCCCCGACGAGAGCCACTCCCGGCAGTGGCGTAGTGGGGTGGGGGCGATGGCCCTCGTGATGCTTGGGATTATTAGCACCGTGTGGTGGACCGCAGGAGGCGTCGAGGTATTTGCCCAACGCACAGTAGGCGATCTTCTAGCTGCAAGTCCAGAGCTGGATCCGATTGAGGCCACAAGTCAGCTTTGTGGTGATCCGGTTTGTGTCGAGGGGTGGCGCACCAATTTCGGGTCATATCTGCGGTTTGAATCAAGAGGAGAGGCGGAATATTGGGCAACGTTGCTCGGACCTGAAGGCGTGCAATTAGACACCGTGGTGCTCGATATGCGTGGGCACGATTTAACCTTCGAGCAGCGACGTAAAGCAATCGACGTGCTCTTTTCGACAGAGGACTGGTCTTAGATACAGAGGCATTTCGTAAGGCGAAATTGCGCGTTAAGTTGGAACTTGCTATCCCCGTGTTCGACGTCGTTCAGGTGGGCTCAGTTCGATATCGGCCATCCCGAATATCAAATTTTCGGCCAATTTTCGTCAAAATTGTCGATTATGTTCGTTTCAGCGAACATATCGTGGCATACTGAAAGCGACCTTTTCGAAGGGGGTCTGAAGAGCCGGGGATTAGTCCCCGGCTCTTTATTTATGCCTGGAACACATCTCATCGCACTCGTGAAGATGCAACAAGGCCCGCCCACGGAACACCATGGACGGGCCTTGTCACACTAAACCGATTACGGCAGCAGGCGGTTGGGTCCGCGGAACAGGTACGTCGTCTCGCGGATCGACGGCAGCCCCAACATCAGCATGAGGAAACGGGCCAGTCCCATACCGAACCCACCGTGCGGGGGCACGCCGTGACGGAAGAAGTCAAGGTAGAAGTCGAGTTCTTCGGGGTCGAGTCCCTTTTCGCGGGCCTGCTCGATGAGCACGTCGACACGGTGTTCGCGCTGCGCGCCGGTCGAGATCTCGGTGCCGTTATAGATGAGGTCGTACGAGTTCGTCAGTTCGCCGTTGCCCTCGTGACGCATGTGATAGAACGGGCGAATGTTCGTGAAATAGTCGGTGACGAACACAAAGTCGTGGCCGAGTTCTTCTTTCACATAGGCCGACAGTTGGCGTTCGCCCTCGGGGTCGAGGTCGCCGTCCGCGCGGGGAACGGTGTAGCCGCGGGCAGCCAGAATCTCGTGCGCTGTGGCCAGGGGAATGCGGGGGAACGGCAGGGTCGGAACCTCAAGCTCGACACCATAGGCCGCGGCGATGGCGTCGCCATGCTTTTCCTTCACCGCAGTCAAACCGGCGACGATCACGGCTTCGTGCATGGCCATGACGTCCTCGTGCGATTCCACCCACGACATTTCGGCGTCAACCGAGGTGAATTCGGTGGCGTGACGCGACGTGAATGAGGGGTCGGCGCGGAATGCTGGGCCGATTTCAAAGATTGCGCCGAAACCGGCGGGCTGGGCCATCTGCTTGAAGAACTGGGGGCTCTGTGCCAGGTACGCCTTGGTGTCGAAGTAGTCCATTTCGAACAGTTCGGCACGCGATTCCGAGGCGGATGCCATCAGTTTGGGGGTGTGCAGTTCGATGAAATCGTTGTCGACCCACCAGCAGCGCAGTGCGTGTTCGAAGGTGGTCTGGATACGGAAGATTAGGTTGGCGTCGGGGCGGCGCAGGTCGAGGAAGCGCCAGTCCATGCGCTTGTCCACGCTGGAGTCCTCGGCAATAGGGGGCTCGGGCTGCGCCTCGGTGACCACGGTGAGTCCCGAAATTTTGATTTCGAGTCCGCCCAATTTGACGCGCTCGTCGGCCTTCAGCTCGCCGGTGACGCGAATGAAGGTGCCCGCGTTGAGTGCCGAGATGGTCTCGGTCAACGCCAGACGGTCGGCCGAATCGGGGGCTTCTGCGTCCAATTCACGGACAGCAGGGTTTACCAGCTGTACTGCACCGGACTCGTCGCGCAGGATCACGAACTGGACCTTTTTCTGGTCGCGGACCGTATCGACCCAACCGGCTACCTCTACGGGGCCATCGGGCAAAGCGGACAGAGCGGAAACGCGGGTACGAGTGGTCATAGTGCCCAAGTTTACCCAGCCCCCGAACGGAATTCGTGCCGTTATTGGCTGGGTAGACTGGGGGTTGTGACTGCCGACTACGTGCACCTCGTGCGACACGGTGAGGTCAACAACCCGAAGGGCATCCTCTATGGGCAGCTTCCCGGGTACGGCCTCACTGATTTTGGGCGCACCCTCGCCGAAAATTCGACGGAACTGTTGGCCGATGTTCAGGTCGTCAAGCTGATCGTCAGCCCGTTGCAGCGTGCGCGGGAGTCGGCAGAACCGTGGGAGGACCGCACGGGTTTGACTGCAATCATCGACGAGCGCGTGATCGAACCGTGGAACGACTTTGAGGGCCTCAATTTGCGTCGAGGCGCCACCATCGCGCGCAACCCCAGACTGTGGCTGTCCGTCTGGAACCCGTTCCGTCCGTCGTGGGGCGAACCGTATTCCTCCATCGCGAATCGCATGATTGAGGCAATTCGCGAGGCCGCCGATTCGGTTCCCTCGGGCCACGTGGTGATCGTCAGTCACCAGTTGCCCATCTGGATGGCGCACCGCCGGATCAACCGCCAGCCTCTGTGGCACAACCCATCCCGCCGTCGCTGTTCGCTGTCGTCAATCACGTCGTTTCGCGTGGACGACACCGTGAATGGCGAGTACGAACTGGTCGAGGTGGATTATCAGGAACCGCGTGGGTCGAACCGCGCACGGGATTTAGGAGCCGTCTGATGCGTCGCATGGGTCGTATGGTGTCCGTCGCTGTCATGGCGAGCGCACTGGTGTTGACCGGTTGTTCGACAAGCGACAACCTCGCCGAACAGTTCCGTCAGGGTGACAACAAAAACTTCATTTCGGGCGATGGCGCGTACACGGTTATTTCCGAGGAAAACCGGGCGGCGCCCATCGAATTCGAGTCCACGTTGACCGACGGAACACCCGTGTCCGCGGCCGATTACCGAGGCTCGGTGCTGGTCGTCAACTTCTGGTATTCCTCGTGCCCACCGTGTCGGCTCGAGGCCCCGGACCTCGCGGCGCTCGCCACCGAATTCGAGGGTCAGCCGGTGCAATTCTTGGGCGTCAATGTGTACGACGGAGCAGAAGCCGCAACCGCGTTCGAAGAAACCTTCGGCATTCCGTACCCCTCGGTTCTCGATGTGGGAACGGGTGCCGTCCGGCTCGCGTTTGCGGGTGAGGTTCCGCCCAATGCAGTTCCCGTGACTCTGGTGTTGGACACCGAGGGCCGTGTCGCCGCTCGAATTTCGGGACGCATCACCGAGCCCTCGATTCTGCGCGGCATGATCGACGACCGACTCGCGGAGGCTTCGTGACCCCCGACGCCGTCGGCTCAATCATCTTCTCGGGTGACTTCAGTGCCGCACTGCCGTTGGCGTTCCTCGCCGGCCTGTTGGCATTTGTGTCCCCCTGCGTACTTCCGCTGATCCCCGGCTATCTGGCGTATATCGGGGGAGTCAGCCTGACCGGCGAAAATTCGCGTGCCGACCGACGCCGTGTGCTCGTGGGAATGCTCGGGTTCGTGGCGGGATTTGGTGCGGTGTTCATTTCGCTGTCGATCGTTTTTGGCACGCTCGGGCTGGTTCTCACACCGTGGCTGGACCTGATTTTGCGGGTATCCGGTGTGGTGGTCATCATCATGGGCGTCGTGTTCATGGGCGGAATGCCGTTCCTGCAGCGCGATGTCCTTCCGGGCTGGAAAACCCGAGCCGGAATTTGGGGGGCGCCGTTCCTCGGTGTCGTCTTTGCGCTGGGGTGGGTTCCCTGTGTGGGGCCGACGCTGGTCGCCGTTCAAACCCTGGCGTTGGATTCCGCCAGCCTGCCGCGCGCTGCGGCGCTGGGTGTGGCGTACTGGTTGGGTCTGGCCGTTCCGTTCGTGCTCGTCGCGGTGTTGTTGCACCGTGCCAGCGCGACACTGAACTGGCTGAAGCGCAATGTTCGCACAATCAACATCGTCGGCGGCGCCGTGTTGGTTCTCATCGGTGTGCTGATGGTCAGCGGACTGTGGCGTGCCGCCGTGACATGGATGGGGGTGACGTTCAGTGGTTTCTCGCTCTTCCTCTGACGAGTCCGGAATTGACATTTCGGCGGGTGATCGCGTCGCCGGCCAACCCGCCGACCTCGCAGCCGACAACACGTTCGACGAACCCGGCGCGCCGCACAAGGACCGCAACCGTGGCGCCGTCCTGAACCCCAAGCTGGGTCTCGTGGGGACCGGCCGTTTCGTGTGGCGACTTCTGACCTCGATGCGAACCGCCCTGGTTCTGCTGGTCATGTTGGCGGTTGCCGCAATCCCCGGTTCGCTGGTGCCGCAGCGTTCGAGTGACCCCAACGGCGTCGTCCAGTTCAAGGCCAATAACCCCGAACTGTTCGACATTTATGAATCGTTCAAGCTCTTTGACACGTACAGCTCGCCCTGGTTCTCGGCCATTTACCTGTTGCTGTTCGTGTCGTTGATCGGCTGCATCCTGCCGCGCATCGCCCACCACTGGCGCGTTCTGCGGCAGGACCCGCCCGCCGCCCCGAAATCTTTTGCGCGCCTCGAGGTGAACACGGATGTTCCCGCACCGGACGGACTGGAGGTCGCGCTGACCGCCGCAGAATTGGCGTTGCGTCGGTCCAGGTACCGCGTCGTGCGCGAGGGCAACACTCTGCGCGCCGAGCGCGGGTATCTGCGCGAGACGGGCAACCTCGTGTTCCACGTTGCTCTGGTGGGGATCCTGTTTTCTGTCGGATTTGCCAGCGGCTTCGGGTGGTCCGGCCAGCGCATCATCGTCGAGGGCCAGGCCTTTACGAACCAGCTGTCGTCCTACGAGACCTTTAACCCCGGACGTTTCTTTGACGAACAGGGTCTCGAGCCCTACGCCGTTCAACTCAATTCGTTTGTGCCCGAGTACAAGCTGGATCTCGTCAAAAATTCGTGGATGCCCATCGACTTCACCGCCGATGTCACCGTGACCGACGAGACCGGTTCGCGCGACGCGGTGCTCAAGGTTAACGACCCACTGACCGTCGGCGGTTCGACGATGTACCTGTTGGGAAACGGTTTTGCCCCGGTCATCACCGTTCGTGACGGTGACGGAAACGTGGTGTTCAGCCAGCCCGTGTCGTTCCTCAGCCAGGACGCCAACCTCACCAGTGTCGGCGTGGTCAAGGTGCCCGACGGGTTGACCGAGCAGCTGGGAATGAAGGGGTTCTTCTACCCCACGGCGACCAAACTCGACAGCGGCGCCTTGACGTCGTCGAACCCCAACCCCGACAAGCCGACCGTCACGTTCAACGTGTACACGGGTGACCTCGGGCTGGGAGGCGGCGCTGCGGCGAATGTTTTCGAACTCAACACCGACGACATGAAACAGATCGCGGGCAACCACACCGACGTCAAGGTTGTGCTGGGGCTCGGCGACTCGGTGACGCTTCCCGGCGGACTGGGGTCGGTGGAATTCACCGAACTGCGCCGATTCATCGGCGTGGATATTCGTCACGACCCCACACAGTTGGGCGTGGGATTGGCGACGGCATTCGCCATCGGGGGATTGCTGATTAGTTTTGGCACCCGCCGACGTCGTGTCTGGGTTGTCGGAAAGTCACTGGCCAAGGGGGAAATCCTGCGCTGGGGCGCCCAGTCTCGCAGTGAGGACCCCGGGCTGGTCGGCTCCGTGGACCGGATAATTGAGGCCGCGGCAACGCGGGTAAGGTAAAAACGTCATGACAGAACTCGCTGCGATCTCGCTTCTGGCCACCTATTCCACGATGGCGGTCTATACGCTCTCGTTCATCCTGTTCGCCGTGGACCTCGCGCTGCGTTCGGATTCCGATGCGGGCGTGCTGCCCACGCGGTGGTTGCGCAGCGCCATGGCGTTGCTGGTGTTGGGATGGGCTTTGCACGGTTTTGCGACCATCACCCGCGGTCTGGCCGCAAGTCGTGTGCCGTGGGCCAATATGTTCGAATTCGGTCTGACCGCGACTTTTGTTCTGGTGGGTGTGTTCCTCGGTTTGCAACTGTGGCGTGATGTGCGATTCGTCGGGGCCTTTGTGTCGGGCTTCGCCCTGCTGGCCCTCGGAATCGTCACCGTCAATTTCTATGTTGACGTGGTCCCGCTGCCGCCCGCGCTGCAGTCCTACTGGCTGGTCATCCATGTGTGTGTTGCTGTCCTCGGCACCGGCTTTTTTGCCTCGGCCGCCGCGCTGTCGATGGCCCAGATCTTCCAGGAACTCCGCGAGGAGGGCAAGGTTCAGGGGCGCAACTGGGCGTTCCTGCGGGCTTTCCCCGCCGCAACTATGTTGGAATCGCTGGCCTACCGCATCAACGTGGTCGGATTCGTTCTGTGGACGTTCACCCTCGTCGCCGGGGCCATCTGGGCGGAACGCGCATGGGGTCGTTACTGGGGATGGGACACCAAAGAGGTCTGGACCTTCATCATCTGGATTCTGTTCGCCGCCTATATTCACTCGCGTGCTACCCGTGGTTGGCGCGGTCGTTCAGCGGCAATCCTGTCGCTCGTCGCGTTCAGCGCCGTGATCTTTAACTACTCGATCGTGAACATGTTCTTCAAGGGGTTGCACGTTTACTCGGGCCTGTAGGCCGAAGTCAACAGCGCGTGTACTCGGCCGATTCGATCGACCCACCAGTCGCGGCGATCGGGTGCAGCGGCAAACCGCGCACACAGTTCGTCGTCGACGGTGACGTCGCGCAATTCGATGGTGCCGTTCACGGCGACCAGAGGCTCGCGTGTCACATCCCCCGCCAACAGCGATGCTGTCGCAAGCCCGCAATCGAATTCCAGTTGGGGAATCCGAGCCGCCAAATCCAGTCCCGCGGCCAAACCGACCGAGGATTCCAACGCGCTCGACACGACGACGGGCAACCCCGTCTGTTCGATGATGTCGAGTGCCGCGGTGACGCCACCCAGAGGCGCGCATTTGATGACGAGGATGTCCGCCGCACCGCTGCGTGCTACGGCCAGTGGGTCGGCGGCCTTGCGCACGCTCTCGTCGGCCGCAATGAGAATCCCCATGCGATGAATTCGTCCGCGTAATTCGGCCAATTCGGGCACGCTGGCGCAGGGCTGTTCCACATATTCCAGGTCGAACCGTTCCATCGCGCGTAACGCGTGCTCGGCCTCGTCCACATTCCACGCGCCGTTCGCGTCTATACGGATGCGGCCCTCGGCCCCCAAGTATTTGCGGGTCGCTGCCACGCGTGCGACGTCATCGGCGAGGGTTTGTCCTCGTTCCGCGACCTTGATTTTGACCGTCCGGCAGGGACCGAACAGATCCAAGATCCCCGGGACATGGTCGACGGGGACGGCGGGAAGTGTGGCGTTGACCGGGATGACCGTGCGAACCCGGTCGGCTCTCGCCGTCGATGGGCCCCAGCCTTGGTCAAGTGTGGCGCGCAGCCATTCGACGGCTTCGGCATCGTCGTATTCGGTGAAGGGCGCGAACTCGGCCCACCCGCGCGGGCCGCGAACCAGCGCCGTTTCTCGCACGCTCACACCGCGGAAAGTGGCCTTCATGGGCAACGCCACGACTCGCAGTTCGGCCAACACTTCACTCACGCTGGGAAAGCTCATGTCACAAACCTAGTCCGCCCTCGGTAACCTTGAGCCATGACCACAGTCAGCGATATTTTCGACCCCAACGAATGGCGCATCGCGCCCGGTGCAGAGAACTTCACCGACGTGACGTACCACCACGCGGTCAGCGGCGGGATAGCCCGCATCGCATTTAACCGACCCGAGGTTCGCAACGCGTTTCGCCCGCACACCGTCGATGAACTGTACCGAGCGTTGGACGATGCCCGGCTGAATTCCACGATCGGGGTCATCCTCATCACCGGTAACGGCCCCTCGGCCAAGGACGGCGGTTGGGCGTTTTGTTCCGGTGGGGACCAGCGCATCCGTGGCCGCGACGGGTACAAGTACGCCGAGGGCGAGACGTCGGACACCATCGAGGCGGGTCGTGCCGGCCGTTTGCACATCCTCGAGGTTCAACGCCTGATCCGTTTCATGCCCAAGGTCGTTATCGCGGTGATTCCGGGGTGGGCCGCCGGTGGCGGACACTCGCTGCACGTCGTCTGTGATCTGTCGATCGCCAGCCGCGAACACGCGATGTTTAAGCAGACGGATGCAACCGTCGGGTCGTTTGATGCGGGATATGGCAGCGCCTACTTTGCGCGTCAGGTGGGCCAGAAATTCGCCCGCGAGGTATTCTTCCTCGCCGACGAGTACGACGCACAGCGGGCCTATGACATGGGCGCCGTGAATGCCGTGGTGCCGCATGCCGAACTTGAGTCCACGGCTCTGGCGTGGGCGCGGAGGATTCTGAACCAAAGCCCCACCGCGATTCGCATGCTGAAGTTTGCGTTCAACGCTGTGGATGACGGAATGGTCGGTCAGCAGGTCTTTGCCGGCGAAACGACCCGGTTGGCGTACGGCACGGACGAGGCCGTTGAAGGCCGCGACGCCTTCCTCGGGAAGCGCGAGCCCGACTGGTCGCCGTACCCCTGGCAGGTCTAGCCGCGGTCATGGTCACTGCCGTTCACGCCGTGCGCGCCTCGGATATTTCGGGGCTTGTTGAGGCGGTGACTGCGGCGCTCGCGGGGGGACCCGCGGTGTTCGTCACCGATTCCGGAGTGCTTCCCGACGGCGTCCCGTACGAGGTCGAGGACGGTGTGGCTGCTATCGTGCAGACCAGCGGTTCGACCGGTTCACCTAAAAGGGTTGTTGTGTCCCGGGCCGCGCTGATTGCCTCGGCACAGGCCACGCGTGACGCCGTGGGCGACGGCGACTGGATTCTGGCACTGCCCGCTACCTATGTCGCGGGGCTCATGGTTATTGTCCGGTCGGTGTTGGGCGCGGGCTCCTTGACCGCACTGCCCGCCGGAAATTTCGTCGCCGCAGAATTCCGCGAGGCGGCGGCTCGGGCGGTCGAATCCGGTCGAGGGGCCGTGCTCGGCTCGGTTGTGCCAACCCAATTGACGCGGATTCTTGACGACATCGAGGCGCATCCCGCCGAATGGCGCACGCTGCTGCCCGCACTGCATTTGCTGGTGGGCGGCCAGTCGTTGCCCGGGGCGGAACGCGATCGCGCTGCGCGGGCTGGTCTGACCATCATCCGAACCTATGGTTCCGCGGAGACCGCGGGCGGTGTCGTGTACGACGGCAGGGCGATTGGGGACACCCGAGTGGCCAGCATCGATGGTGTCATCCACGTGGCGGGTCCCACTCTGTCCGACGGGTATCTGGGCGACCCCGCGCGCACGGCCGACGCATTTCCGGTTCTCGACGGGGTGCGGTGGTACCGCACCCAGGACCTGGGGGACGTGTCCGACGGAGTGGTCACCGTCACGGGTCGAGTCGACGACGTGATTGTGACCGGCGGCGTCAAGGTGTCGTTGGGCGAATTGGAATCGTGTCTGCGGGCCATCGATCCGACCGCGGTCGCCACCTGGTTTACCGATCCCACGTGGGGTCAAGTGCCCGCCGTGATGACCGAAAATCCGGTGGACCAGGGCGCCATTCGACAGAGCGTCGAGGATGCATTATCCAAGGCGCACCGCCCGTATCGCTTCCTCACCGGGCCCATTCCGACGCTGGGGTCGGGCAAGCCCGACCGGGCCGCTATCCACGAACTGGCCGAACGACTCACGGAATAGACTCGCAGAGTGTCAACACGGAAAACTCATCCCACGAAAAAGTCGGGCGGTCGCCCGGGCTCGCATCCTCGTTCGGGGTCACCCCGCACGTCACGACCCCAGCCCGTTGCGCCGCACCGCGCCACGGTGGGGGACTGGATCCGCGCCGCGCGCCCCGCGACTCTGGGGTTGGCGTTCGCACCCGTCGCGCTGGGGATTGGTGTCGCGGAATTCGCGATGGATTTCACCGATGAACCGTTCCTGCAGCCGCGCCCCATCGCGCTGTCGGTGTTGGCCATCCTCATTGCATTTTTCCTGCAAATCGGTGTGAACTTCGCCAACGATTATTCGGATGGAATTCGCGGAACCGACGCGCATCGTGTGGGTCCCGCACGGCTCGTGGGGTCGCGTGCCGCCACACCCGGCCGTGTGCTGCGCGTTGCGTTGGGATTCTTTGCCGCCGCAGGTGCCGCGGGAATTGCGGTCGCCGTCATCACGGGGTACTGGTGGATCATCGCGGTGGGTGCCGTGTCAATCGTCGCCGCCTGGTTTTACACGGGGGGCAAGCGCCCCTACGGCTATCACGCACTGGGCGAGGTCGTCGTGTTTGTGTTCTTTGGGCTGGTCGCGACCGCGGGCACGGCCTATATTCTGACCGGCGAGATCTGGTGGGACAGCGTGCTGTTGGGGGTGGCCCAGGGCTTCTTTGCCATGGCCGTGCTGTTGATCAACAACAATCGTGACCGCGAGACCGATATCGCGTCGGGCAAACGCACCCTGTCGGTGAGGGTCGGTCCCGGTTTTTCTCGGGCTCTGTTCGCCATCTTTATGGCCGTACCGTACGTGATCCTCGGGTACTTCTCGCTGCTATTTTTCCTTGCGCCGTTTGTGTTCATGACGCTGTTCGTTGCGATTCCCACGGTGCTGATCGGCACCATGGCGGCGAGCCCCAAGGACTACGTGTTGGCGTTGAAGCTGTCGGTTGTCACCAGCTTGTTGTTCGCGGTCGGTCTGGCCGCGGCGGTGTCGTTCTAGTTAGTCGTTCTCGTTAGTCGTCGGCGGACTGCGCGGCGATCTGCGCGTCCTCGTGTGCGGTGTCCGCGTCGACGACGGGCTTGGTCACGCGATTCTGAATCGACGCGGCGGCTCGCTGGCGCATTCCGCCGAGGAAAATGACGGACAATGCCAGAGCAATTCCCGTGGCGAAAACCGCACCCAGAACCCAGTCGAATCCGATGATCAGCAGGATGGCCAACGCGGCGAGGAAGATTCCGAGGCGCACAGCGCTATAGACGACGAGATGTTTCACTCTCTCATCGTAAAGCGTGGACGGCTCTGGGTAGACTCGAAATGTGACCAGATTTATCGTTATTGGAGTGGTGGCGGTCATTGCCGTCATGATCTTCGCACTCGTCGACATCGCCATGTCGAAAGAGTCGCAACTTCGCGTGCTGAACCGCCCCGTCTGGATCATGCTGGTCGTTGTCATGCCGGGCCTCGGCGCAATCCTGTGGTTCGTTATCGGCAAATCTCGCGGTCGCGCGACTCCGACGGCGCCGATGGGCCCCGACGATGATGACGAATTCGTGCGCAATCTGGGCAAGGAAACCGTCGACGAACGGATTCGCCGTTTAGAAGAAGAACTGCGCGAACTTGACTCCGAATTCGAGGCGCCCGCGTCCGATTCCTCCGACGAACCTCGCTCCGACGACCACTCGGGTTCCGTCGATGCCGATGCCGATGCCGATGCC
>JACCDU010344883.1_pt1 | contig 22119 bp, 21 predicted proteins | sample 7446081 | NCBI WGS metagenome assembly JACCDU01 (sample SAMN15323447, study PRJNA562643) | freshwater metagenome | isolation source: river surface water | place: USA:Blue River Watershed | collected 2017-08-17
CCTCGCCTCCCGCTAATTCTGGATAAACTAACGTCCAATCTAATTCCTCTTCTGGCTTATCAAAAGCTGATAAAGCAAAAATAAACGCCTCTGTTAAAAGTCCGATAACTAATAATTGACTTGCTCCCGTCCAGTGTTGGATTTTAAACAATGCTCCTACAATTACTACTGCCGCTCCCATACCGTAAGCGAAATTCATTACTTTTTTACTTATTAATGCCATAACTATTTATTCTTTAAAGTGTTTTTATTATTTTATTTTTTTGCTTTTTTAGTTGAAATTTTTTGAGTTCCCATATAATCTTGAACCGTTCTGAAACCGATATAACTTCTTGCTGAATCAGCATATTCGTAATCTCTGGTAGATACTTGTAACATATAAGCTACGTCTTTCCAAGACCCCCCACGCACTACTTTTCGTTTGTTTTTAAAATCTTGAATATTAGGACTCATAGTAGATACGTACTCGTAAGAACCTGGATCGTAAGCTGTAGCAGTCCATTCTGCCACGTTACCCGCCATATTATACAAGTTATATCCATTAGGATCAAATGATTTTGCTTCTACAGTGTACAAGGCATTGTCAGCCGCATAATCTCCTCTATTCGGTTTGAAATTAGCCAAGAAACATCCTCTATCATTTTTAGTATAAGGACCTCCCCAAGGATAGGTCGCTGATTGCAATCCACCTCTAGCAGCGTATTCCCATTCTGCCTCAGAAGGCAATCTGAATTTATTTACTAAATCTCTACCTTTCTTTTTAGATTTCACATACGAATTTTTATACAACGTTCTCCACTCACAAAAAGCTACCGCTTGTGTATGTTTCACTCCAACTACAGGATAGTCGCCATAGGCTTTGTGCCAAAAATAATCGTTATGCATCGGCTCATTATATGAATACGAGAAATCTTTAATCCAAACGGTAGTATCAGGATAAACTTTTACTTGTTCCGTTCTAATAAAATCTTGTCTCTTACCTCCTTTTGATTTAGCAGCCGCTTGGATATCCATCCAAGAATAACGAAATTTCAATTTGTTCACATCAATAGTTCTTAAACCATTATAAGAGGCTTCTAAAGGCAAATACATCGAATCCATTACCTCTGAATAATATTCATCAGGGTATTTTTTAGTATCTTTAATTAGTTTTACTTTTTTATTGACTTTTCTACCTGCATAAGGATTTTCTGCTGTACCTACACTATAATAATTATCATACATATATTTATCGTAAGCCGTCATTTTTTCAGGATCGGTGTCATTAAATGCAAAGTCACCAATACTACCAGAATTTTTACCCTTTCCTTTCCCATCGCCTGCTTTTTGACCACTTTCGTCGGCTAAAATCGCCAAACGCATGCGCATTGTCGAATCTTTTACCCATTCTACAAACTGACGGTATTCACTATTGGTAATCTCTGTTTCGTCCATATAAAAAGAAGGAACGGTTACCGTTTTTGTAGGCGCATCTTCAACCCCAGCTAAGTCTTGATCTGACTTACCCATAATGAACGAACCCCCAGGAACTAAAGACATTCCGAATGGTTTTTCAGGATGCCATTTAGCTCCTTTTACCCCAACCAATTCTCCTTTATCTCCAGATTTTCCGCAACTAATTAATAGTGTCAAAATTGCTGTAAATGCAATGAACTTCTTCATATAATTTTGAGTTATATTTTCTTTATTTTTCAATGTGTAAACCTATTTATTATTTTTTTAAAAACCAATTTTTTTATTTCATAAGCTTTTATTTACAAAAAATAATGATTTTATATACTATTTTTTCGCTGTGCCTTCCACCATCTTTCTGGCAATTCTTGATCGCAGGCTGCTAGATATTCTTCATAAGAACATGGTAATAACGTGTTTCTTTTTAATTTATTATTGCCATTCGTTATAAAAGGAATTTCTATCCACCAACGGCCTGTTTTATCGCTTTTATAAAAGATCAATTCTTCGTCTTCAGAAGGAACAATATATTTCAAATAATTCTCTCTACTTCCAAAAGGATATTCATTCGAACGGTAATGAAAACCTTCTATGAAATACCAAATGATTTGGGCAATCAAAACTGATTCTTGCTCGGTATCATTGTGATTAAAAACCCCAAACGACGTAACTTTATCACTGATACCTGCATATCTTGACAAAGCACATATTTCTTTACCATTAAAACCATTTGGGACAAAATGGGCGAAATTTCCAGAATCTGATGATGTAACTGAATTCATATCAATACTTACTAAATCCGCATCGCGAAAAACAGGCTCAGCAATTGCAATAGTATTGGAAACTTCTCCTAATCGGTAGGCGTCAAAAAACAATTTTTCTACCAAATCAATTTCCTCTTGTGAGTTGTAATAGGTTTGGTATCCAATGTTGCAATAATTAAATAAATTGTTGGGTTCTTCAATTACTATTTTTGTCAAATACGAAGAAGCTGAAATAGCATCACTTTCTTTTCCAAAATCGAATTTACTATCAATAGCGACTAAATTCACCATTTGCTCTAAATCGTCATACCCTCTATAAAGCGCGTATGTCAAATCTTGAGAACCACCAATTACAACAGGAATAATTTTGTTTTTAATTAAATACGAAGCAACTTTTTTCAAAGCAAAATACGTATCCTCTTTAGAATTCCCAGCTAATATATCTCCGAAATCAGCAATAGAAGCATCCCAATTTCCAGGAAACAATCCGTACAATTCTTTTCGGATTGCCAATAAATCAATCTCAGGATTACCATTTTTGTTTCCTCGATTTTCTAACACCCCAATAATTCCAATAGTTACCTTACTTACTTCTGGAAATGCTTCCGAAGTATGCAAAACTACCTTGCTTCCCAATTGCTGAGAAGACAAACCATCTATATAGTCGATAATCTCTGTATCTAAAGGAGAAAGAAAATCAAATTCCATTTTTTATTTCTTTTTAGCAGTCGTTTTTTTAGCTGTACTTGCTTTCTTAGCTGGCGCCTTTTTTGCTGGTGTTTTCTTAGCAATCAGTTCTTGAACTTCTTCCAATGTCAATTTGCTTGCATCAACATCTTTACTCAATTCAATTTTGATTTTACCTTTGGTAATCACAGAACGTCCCCAACGGGCTTTTTCTACTAAAATTCCTTCTGCTGACCAATTATGAATTACTTTATCGATATTTTTTTGCAATTTATCTTCAATCAATTCTTCGATATCAGCTTGAGATAAGTTGTCAAAATTATATTTCTTACTTACGTTGATGAAAAGGCCATCCCATTTGATAAAAGCGCCAAAACGCCCCACCCCTTTTTGCACACCTAAACCCTTATAAGTAGCAATTGGTGCATCAGCCTGTGCTTTTTCATCAATTAATTCCTGCGCTCTTTCCATAGAAACATCCAACGGATCTTCGCCTTTTGGCAAAGAAATGAAAGCGGCTCCGTGACGAACGTAAGGTCCGTAACGCCCATTACTTACCTCTACTTCTTCTCCTTTATACAAACCTAAATTTTTAGGCAATAAAAACAGATTCAAAGCATCCTCTAAAGTAATGTTCCCGATATTTTGATCGATTTTTAAACTAGCAAATTTCTTGTCTTCATCTTCAGCATCTCCAATTTGAGCCATGGGTCCAAATTTTCCTAAACGAACCGAAACTGGTTTACCAGTAGCTGGGTCTGTTCCAAGAATTCGTTCTCCACTTTCTCTATCTGCATTGGCTTCTACATCTTTCACATTAGGGTGAAACTTATTGTAGAATTCCTGCATCATGGTAGCCCATTCAATATTTCCTTCAGCAATTTCGTCAAAATCTTGTTCTACTTTTGCCGTGAAATTATAATCTAAAATAGCTCCGAAATTTTTCACTAAGAAATCAGTAACAATCGTTCCGATATCAGTAGGCACTAACTTCCCTTTATCAGAACCTGTATTTTCTTTTAATACTTTCTCCCCTACTTGACCCGATTGCAAAGTCAATTGTGTATATTTTCTTTCTTGACCTTCTAAATTTCCTTTTTCAACATAGTTTCTGTTGATGATCGTAGAAATTGTTGGCGCATAAGTAGAAGGACGGCCAATGCCTAATTCTTCTAACTTTTTAACCAAAGAAGCCTCAGTATATCTCGCGGCAGGTCTTGAATATCTTTCGGTAGCTGTGATGTAATTATTCTCTAATCGTTCATTTACTTTTAGTGCTGGCAACATTCCTTCTTGTTCCTCTTCGTCATCATCATTCCCTTCTAAATACACTTTTAAGAAACCCTCAAAAAGCAATACTTCTCCCGAAGCCGTGAACACTTCACTATGATTATTGGCTTCAATTTTCACATTGGTACGCTCTAACTCGGCATCACTCATTTGCGAAGCCAAGGTTCTTTTCCAAATCAAATCATACAAACGCGCTTGATCTCTGTCAATATTTACGGTGTGACGCGACATGTCTGTTGGACGAATTGCTTCGTGAGCTTCTTGAGCGCCTTTGCTTTTATTAGCAAACGTACGTGGTTTAGAAAACTCTTTCCCGTACGATTTAATAATCTCTGCCTGAGCCGCATCCATTGCCTCTTTAGACAAATTCACGCTATCGGTTCTCATATAAGTAATTAACCCCGCCTCATACAAACGTTGCGCTAATTGCATAGTAATTCCAACAGGCAAATACAATTTACGAGCTGCTTCTTGTTGTAAAGTTGAAGTAGTAAATGGAGCTGTTGGTGATTTTTTAGTAGGTTTCGTTTCTAACTCTCCTACTTTATAGGTTGAAGCTATATTTTTTTGTAAAAAATCTTCGGCTTCTTTTTTAGTATTGAAATTTTTAGGCAACTTCGCCTTTACCGTTTTTCCTGCTTCATTGGTAAACTCAGCGGTAACGGAGTAGCTTGCAACAGCTTTGAAGTTTTGTATCTCGCGTTCGCGTTCTACAATCAAACGAACAGAAACGGATTGCACACGACCTGCTGAAAGTCCGCCCTTCACTTTTCTCCATAAAACAGGCGATAATTCATACCCTACTAAACGGTCTAAAACACGACGCGCTTGTTGTGCATTTACTAAATTATAGTCAATTTCACGAGGATTATCAATAGCTTTAAGAATAGCCGTTTTGGTGATTTCGTGAAAGACTATACGTTTTGTTTTCTTTTTATCTAATTTTAATTCTTCGGATAAGTGCCAAGAAATAGCTTCTCCCTCACGGTCCTCATCGGAAGCTAACCAAACCATTTCGGCATTTTTTGACAATGTTTTTAGTTTGCTAACCAATGCTTTTTTATCGGCAGAAACTTCGTATTTAGGTTTGAAACCATTTTCAACATCTACACCAATTTCTTTGGAAGGTAAGTCGGCAATATGTCCATAACTTGATTCAACTTGAAAGTCACTTCCTAAAAATTTTTCGATTGTCTTAGCCTTTGCAGGTGATTCCACTATAACTAAATTCTTTGCCATATCCCGTTTGTTTGTGTCCGCAAAAGTATGGGATTTTTTTAAATTTTAAGATTTTTAAATTTTAAAAGTAAATTTTATCGGTGAAAAACGTTTTTCACCGATTCTAAATTCTAAAAAAATAGTTAATCTTAAATTAATTACTTTTTTCAGTCACTATATTTATACGTGCTACTCTTCATATTTTTATTAGAAGCATATAAAATACTGTTAAAAGTTCAACTGCCATCTTGTCATATTTCTCTAATTTGACGTATCTTTGCACTATTGAAAACAGGAAATGGAAAAAGTAATTGAAGAAAGCAAACAAGGTGAAAGTCTTGTTTTAGAACATAAACAAGAAAACACAAAAAAACTTTTTATCGAGAGTTATGGTTGCGCTATGAATTTCTCAGACAGTGAAATCGTAGCTTCTATTTTATCCGAAAACGGTTTTAACACCACCCAAACGCTTGAAGAAGCTGACTTGGTTTTGGTGAACACCTGTTCTATTCGTGATAAAGCAGAACAAACTATTCGCAAACGTTTGGAAAAATACAACGCCGTAAAACGAATCAACCCTAAAATGAAAGTAGGGGTTTTAGGTTGTATGGCTGAACGTTTGAAAAGTCAATTTTTAGAGGAAGAAAAGATAGTAGACTTAGTAGTAGGTCCAGATGCTTATAAAGATTTGCCGAATTTACTTGCCGAAGTCGAAGAGGGACGTGACGCTATCAATGTGATACTTTCTAAAGAAGAAACTTATGGAGATATTGCTCCTGTTCGATTAATGAGCAACGGAATAACTGCTTTGGTTTCTATCACTCGTGGTTGCGATAATATGTGTACGTTTTGTGTAGTGCCTTTCACTCGAGGTCGTGAACGCAGTCGTGAGCCACAAAGTATTATGAAAGAAATTCAGGATTTGTGGGACAACGGATTTAAAGAAATTACTTTACTAGGACAAAATGTAGACAGTTATTTATGGTACGGTGGCGGATTGAAAAAAGATTTTGAGAACGCTAGCGAAATGCAAAAAGCAACGGCTATTGGGTTTGACCAATTGTTGGAAAACGTTGCTGTTACTTTTCCTAAAATGCGCATCCGATTTTCAACTTCTAATCCGCAAGACATGCACGAAGAAGCGCTTCATGTTATTGCAAAATATCCGAATATCTGCAAGCACATTCACTTGCCTGTGCAATCTGGAAGCAATCGTATTTTAAAAGAAATGAACCGTTTGCATACGCGTGAGGAATACATGACTTTAATTGACAAAATCAGAACTATCATTCCAAATTGTTCTATTTCACAAGATATGATTGCGGGTTTCCCAACTGAAACAGAAGAAGATCATCAAGATACCTTGAGTTTAATGGAATACGTAAAATACAATTTTGGATACATGTATTCCTATTCAGAACGCCCTGGTACTTTGGCTGGACGCAAAATGGAAGATGATGTTACTGAAGAAACAAAAGCAAGACGCTTACAAGAAATTGTGGATTTACAACAAACTCACGCTTGGTTCCGATCAGAAGAATTCATCGGGCAAACGGTAGAAGTTTTGGTTGAAAAAGTATCTAAAAAATCAAAAGAAGAATTTTCAGGACGCAATTCACAAAGTATTACAGTAGTATTCCCAAAAGAAAATTACAAAATAGGTGATTTTGTCAATGTAAAAATCACTTCTTGCACCAGCGGCACCTTAAAAGGTGAAGCTATTGGTTTAAGTGAAATGAATTGAATAAATAAAGAATAGTTTAAAATAAATCTGCGTCCCGAAACTTCGGGATAAGGCTAACAAAAAGAGATTGCTTCGTGCCTCGCAATGACATTATGGAAACAGTTCAATCAATAAAACAACGATTTGAAATTATTGGGAATGACCCCAAATTAAATCGTGCCATAGAAAAAGCAATTCAGGTTGCTCCTACCGATATTTCGGTATTAGTAATTGGTGAAAGTGGAGTTGGAAAAGAAAGTATTCCAAAGATAATCCATTCCCTTTCTCATAGAAAACACGGAAAATACATTGCCGTAAACTGCGGGGCTATTCCCGAAGGTACTATTGACAGTGAACTTTTTGGACACGAAAAAGGGGCGTTCACAGGAGCTACAAGCACTCGTGAAGGGTATTTTGAAGTGGCCAATGGTGGAACTATTTTCTTAGATGAAGTAGGCGAATTACCTTTAACCACCCAAGTTCGTTTACTTCGTGTTTTGGAAAACGGTGAATTTATAAAAGTGGGTTCTTCACAAGTCCAAAAAACTAACGTTAGAATTGTGGCTGCCACCAATGTAAATTTGTTCAACGCTATCGAAAAAGGAAAGTTCAGAGAAGATTTATATTACCGTTTAAGTACCGTCGATATTAGTTTACCACCACTCCGCGAACGCAAAGACGATATTCATTTATTGTTTAGAAAGTTTGCCGCTGATTTTGCTCATAAATACAAAATGCCGCCGCTAAAACTGGATGAAAATGCCATTCAATTGTTGCAAAAATTTCGTTGGAGTGGTAACATTCGTCAGTTGCGAAATGTAGCCGAACAACTTTCTGTATTGGAAACCAATAGAGATATTACTGCAACCACATTGCAGTCCTATTTACCTACAGAAGGAACTAATTTACCTTCTGTGATTAGCGACAAAAAAAGCGATAGCGATTTCAATACCGAAAGAGAAATTTTGTACAAAGTGCTTTTTGATATGAAAAGTGATTTGCATGATTTGAAAAAACTAACTTTAGAATTGATGAAAAACGGCAGTTCTAAAGTACAAGAAACGAATCAGAATCTAATCAATAAAATATACGGATCTCAAGAAAGCGATAATGAAATAGATTTTGAAGAAAGACCAAGAACGGCTTTAATTACTACCCCAACTAATGAAGTGGAGGAATATGATGAACCCGAAGACAATTATCTTTTTGCAGAAACTATTGAAGCCGAAGAAGAAATTCTAAAATTAGAGCAAAAAGAAATCGAAATGATTAAACGCTCTTTAGAGAAAAACAAAGGCAAACGAAAAGCTGCAGCGGATGAATTGGGAATTTCAGAACGTACTTTGTACCGAAAAATAAAACAATTTGACCTTTAATAATTATCAATTGATTTTGAATATCTTTGACTTTTTTAAAATGAAAATGAAAAAATTACATTACCTCTATATTGTTGTAATCGCACTAACTTTTACAAGTTGTTCTATCTATAATTTTACAGGAACCGGGAAAATTGATGCTAAAACATTCCAGGTAAACTTTTTTCAGAATAATGCCGAATTAATTGAGCCAGGTATAGACCGTACTTTTACACTAACTTTACAAGATTTAATTCAAAACCAAACTAATTTAAATCTAGTTAAGAATGGTGCTGATTTAACGTATGAAGGCGAGATTATAGATTACAGAATAAGCCCAATGACGGCTACTGCAGACCAGCAAGCAGCACAAAACCGATTAAAAATTAGAGTCAATGTTCGGTTTACCAATAAAAAAACGGAAAAAGATGATTTTGAAAAAACATTTGAGTTTTATTATGATTATCCAGCGACTACACAACTTAATGGCAGCACGTTAAACAAAGCGATCGATGAGATTTTTGAGAGAATTACACAAGATATTTTTAACGAATCATTAGCCAAGTGGTAATCTAAAATGATGATTTGGGAATTTGTAGATTCGAATTACCATAACCAAATCCCCAAATAAACTAATAACCTTTATGAACGTAACTGATTATACTTTTTTAATTAACAAACCCGATGCTATCAACGAAAAGCAAACGGAGGTTTTGACCCATGTTTTGGAAGATTTCCCTTATTTCCAAAGCGCAAGAGCTTTACGTTTAAAAGGTTTGTACAATCAAAATAGTTTCAAATACAATTATGCTCTAAAAGTTACAGCGGCTCACACCACAGACCGAACCGTTTTATTTGATTTTATTACTTCAGATACTTTTACCGCAATTCAAAAAGGATATTACGACAAAAAAGTATTGGAACTTCTTGATATTAATGTAATTGATAGTGAAATCATCGCTTTTGAAGAAAAGACCGAAAGTAAAGACACTCTTGAAGCCTCAATTCTTACATCAATAAAAGAAGCCGAAACAACCGAAACTAAAGCTGCTGAAGAAAAATTAGAGATTGGTAAACCTTTGGATTTTTCTACCAATGAAAAACACTCTTTCCAAGAATGGCTTCAACTTTCCAGAATTCAACCGATTGTTAGAGAAAAAGAAGAGAAAGTAACGGCTGTATCGCTAAACGAAACGCAAAAGAAAAAACTGGAGTTAATCGATAAATTTATCGAAACCAATCCGAAAATTCCAGCAGTAAAACAAGGAACTGTTACTAATGCAGCATTCGATTTGAACAAAGAAGACCATTCGATGTTGATGACCGAGACCTTAGCCAAGGTATATTTGGAACAAAAAAAATATCAAAAAGCAATTCAAGCTTATGAAATATTAATTTTGAAATATCCAGAAAAAATTACTTTCTTTGCAGACCGCATTTCGGATATTAAGATTTTACAACAAAATAACAATAATTAACAATGAGCACATTTTCAATTTTTTTAGTTTTAATTACAATAGTTTGCTTTCTATTGGTAGTAGTAATCATGGTTCAAAATCCTAAAGGAGGCGGTTTATCTTCTTCTATTGGAGGATCTCAAATGTTAGGTGGTGTACAAAAAACTACTGACTTTTTAGATAAAAGTACTTGGACATTGGCTACTATTTTAATTGCACTTATTTTACTTTCAAGCTTAAGCTTTACTGGTTCATTAAGTGATACCGATTCTAAAATTATCGAAAAATCAGAAGCTCCTGCTGCAACGCCAGCAACACCAACTGCTCCTGCTGCTCCTGCTACAAAATAAGTAGTATTCATTATACAAAAATGCCAGCCTGTCAAAGCTGGCATTTTTTTTAGGAAAAAATGTCAGTCAAAATGGGATGGCACAATTTCTGAAATAGAAGAATCATTCATTTAAAATAATTTAAAAATATACAATCATGGGATTAAACATTAAACCACTTTCAGACCGCGTTCTTATTGAACCAGTTGCTGCAGAGACTAAAACTGCATCAGGAATTTTTATTCCAGATACTGCGAAAGAAAAACCACAAAAAGGAACTGTTGTTGCCGTAGGTAATGGAACAAAAGACCACACAATGACTGTAAAAATTGGCGACACCGTACTTTACGGAAAATATGCTGGTACCGAATTGAAATTAGAAGGTAAAGATTATTTAATCATGCGCGAAGATGATATTCTAGCAATTATCTAAATCAAATAAACTAATCAACAAATAAACATTAAAATGGCAAAAGATATAAAATTTGATATTGAAGCACGTGACGGATTAAAACGTGGTGTTGATGCATTAGCGAATGCAGTAAAAGTAACTTTAGGACCTAAAGGACGTAATGTTATTATTGGAAAAGCTTTTGGTGGACCAAACGTAACTAAAGATGGGGTTACCGTAGCTAAAGAAATCGAATTACAAGACCCATTAGAAAATATGGGAGCTCAAATGGTGAAAGAAGTAGCTTCTAAAACAAATGATTTAGCTGGAGATGGGACTACAACTGCAACTGTTTTGGCACAAGCTATCGTAAAAGAAGGTTTGAAAAACGTAGCAGCTGGTGCTAACCCAATGGATTTAAAAAGAGGAATTGACAAAGCAGTAGAAGCTATTGTTGAAGACTTAACTAAACAAGCTAAAGTTGTTGGAAGCGATTCTGAAAAAATCAAACAAATTGCTTCTATTTCAGCAAACAACGACGAAGTTATTGGTGAATTAATCGCTAATGCTTTTGGGAAAGTAGGTAAAGAAGGTGTAATCACTGTTGAAGAAGCTAAAGGAACGGATACATTTGTTGACGTTGTTGAAGGGATGCAATTTGACAGAGGGTATCTTTCTCCTTACTTTGTGACTAATCCAGAAAAAATGGAAGCTGAATTAGACAGTCCTTACATTTTATTATACGACAAAAAAGTATCTTCATTAAAAGAATTATTGCCAGTATTAGAGCCTGTAGCACAATCTGGAAAACCATTATTAATTATTGCTGAGGATGTTGATGGCGAAGCGTTATCTACTTTAGTGGTAAACAAATTACGTGGCGCCTTGAAAATTGCAGCTGTAAAAGCACCTGGTTTTGGAGATAGAAGAAAAGCCATGCTTGAAGATATTGCTATCTTAACGGGTGGAACTGTAATCTCTGAAGAAAGAGGATACACTTTAGAAAACACAACCATCGATATGTTGGGAACTGCGAAGAGAGTAAACATTGACAAAGACAACACTACCATTGTGAGTGGTGCTGGTGATGCAGATACAATCAAAAATCGTGTCAACCAAATCAAAGGTCAAATGGAAACTACTACTTCTGACTATGATAAAGAAAAATTGCAAGAGCGTTTGGCTAAATTAGCTGGAGGTGTGGCAGTATTGTACGTTGGAGCGGCTTCTGAAGTAGAAATGAAAGAGAAAAAAGACCGTGTTGACGATGCACTTCACGCTACTCGTGCAGCAGTTGAAGAAGGAATTGTTGCTGGTGGAGGTGTTGCCTTATTAAGAGCAAAAGCAGTTTTAAGCAAAATCAAAGCAGACAACGCTGACGAAGCAACTGGAATACAAATCGTATCTCGTGCTGTAGAAGCGCCTTTAAGAACTATCGTTGAAAATGCTGGTTTAGAAGGTTCAGTAGTAGTTGCAAAAGTTGCTGAAGGAAAAGGTGATTTTGGTTACAACGCTAAAACAGATGAATATGTTGATATGTTAAAAGCAGGAATCATTGATCCTAAGAAAGTAACTCGTGTAGCTTTAGAAAATGCGGCTTCTGTTGCTGGAATGATCTTGACTACAGAATGTGCTTTAATCGACATCAAAGAAGAATCGGCACCAAGTCCAATGGGCGGAGGTATGCCAGGAATGATGTAATTCAATTTACGAAGTACGATATACGAAGTACGAAGTAAATATTAAATAAAAAATCCGAAGTTTTCACTTCGGATTTTTTATTTTTTATATTAATTATCTTGAGGGCGTTTTTTCAACAATTTCAACAGAACTGGAAAAGTCGATATCAAAATAATTCCGATTACAATTTTTTCAATGTGCTGCTTTAAATCAATCCGAACTTTCTAGGTTGATTACTACTTTTTAAACCACTTACCACGCGATAGGATTAACTTCGTCGAATTTCATTTCGGGAAGCAGTGGGGTGTTAATCTCTTCATCAGGAGCTGGGATTCCAATGATACAATTTGATCATTTCTTCTATTTCTCCCCATAAATAATCTAATGCTTCACTTTCAGTACTAAATAAATGTAAATTATGAGTCTCTCCTTTTTCATCAAAATAAAAAGATTCCCAATATGATTTATTATCTGTTAGCACACAAGCGTTAAATTTAACTCCATTATTTATAGAATACCAACTATCCGGAACTTTAAATTCCTCTACTTTAATTTTAAATTCTCTAATATTCATATAATTAACAATGAAATTTAATAACCCCGATAGCGCGGATTTGCAATCCGTGCTTTTTATTATTTTAAACAAACTTAATAAAAAAACTACAGATTTTTTAGGGTTGTAGTTTATAGTCTTTTATTCTCTTTTTACGAAGTACGATATACGAAGTATGAAGTAAATATTAAACAAAAAATCCGAAGTTTTCACTTCGGATTTTTTTGTTTTTATATTACTTATCTTGAGGGCGTTTTTTCAATAATTTCAAAAAAACAGGAAAAGTGGAAATCAAAATTATTCCAATCACTATCATTTCAATATGTTCTTTCAAATCAATTCCAAATCCTAAAAACACTCCGTACAAATAATGGCCTGAAAAAACCAAAACGAAAGACCATAAAAACGAACTTAAGGTATTAAAAAACATAAATTTCTTTTTGTCCATAGAAACTATCCCTGCAACTATTGGTGCAAAAGTTCTGAATATAGGCAAGAAGCGCGCATAAATTATCGCCTTACCACCATATTTTTCAAAGAAATCTTTCGACTGTAATAAGTACTTTTTCTTGAACCAAAAAGAATCTTCTTTTTTAAACAAATAATATCCACTTTTGGCTCCAAACCAATAACCAACTGTATTTCCAACAATTCCTGAAAAAGCAATTAATAAAGCTAATAAGGTTACGTTGACGAAATCACTTTCGATTACGATTATATTACCCACAAGATCTCCACTGTAGATTCCTGATAAAAAAAGCAAGCTATCTCCAGGAAGGAAGAATCCTGCAAAAAGTCCGGTTTCGGCAAAAATGATAAATAAAACAATGTACAACCCAACTTGAACCCCGCCAATTGATAAGGTAATATAAAACTCTGGATTAAGTAATTGAGTCCAATCAAAATTGTTCATACACTTGAATTTAGTTAATATCTCGGGTGTGAAAGTAAGAATAATTTAGCGCAACCACAATTTATAGCTAGCTTTTAGAATTTTATTAACGCTTTGATAATTCTAAAATTATTTTCGTTCATACAGACAGCAATGGTGTAAACTTTCGTACACTTCATCCTTAGCCCGCACCCCATCGGTGTCGTGTCCTACTTTAGCAATGGCTTTTTTTACATCCAAAAGCGAACATTTTTCTTCATTCAAAATTACGCTCAATTGATGCGTTTGGATATTCCAAACTGCTGATTTTACACCTTCAACTGAAAAAGCGGCTTTCTGAATTCGTTTCTGACATTGTTCACAATTTCCATTTACTTCTGTAACGTATTTTGCATTTTTATTTTTCTTCACTTGTGCTTGAGTCGTAAATCCAACGAATACTAAAAGCACTATTGCAATTATTTTTTTCATGATTTCTATTTTTATTTTTTTTATTGTTATTGACATTGATTTTTGCTATTGCCATTGCCGTTTATTTTATCTTAAATCGCAACCCAGCATAATACATCTGCCCAAAAACGGGCGCATACACAATGGAAGAATCAAAAATTGCTCCAAACGGATTTTCTGCTCCTAAAACAGCTTTGGACTGCATATAATTCCCGATGTTTTCTCCACCTACATACATTTCAAATACGGGCGAAAACACACGGGTAATTTGGGTATTCATTAACGAATAAGCAGGAGAAAAATCAGGTAATCGACTGCTAATTGGATTCGATTGCGTATTAGGCAATTGTTGTTCGCCAATCCAATTGTAGGTAAAATCGAATCTCCAGTGTTGTGAATTATTTCTCGGTGCAGTTTCGTATTCTAGATTTCCAAAAAATCGGTTTTTGGCTTGTAACGGTTTTTGAAAAGTGCCCGAAAGATAATCCGTTTGCACATCATACATTTTATAAGCCGAACGCAATCGAAGATTTTTCACCATCTCATAATTGAATTCAATTTGAAAGCTATTCGCAAATGATTTACCTTTCAAATTGTAAAACAAAGCTTGTTGTGAACTTTGCATTACATCCACCACGACTTGATTCTGAAAATCGGTACGGTACCAATCGAGAGTCACATCGGCACTTTTGCCAAAAAGCAAAAAAGACTGGGTAAAACTTGTTCCGTAATTCCAAGCAATTTCGGGATTCAATCCATACATTTTGCCATTGGTATCCAAAATAGACAAAGCTCTCGAACTAGCAAAAAGCGATTGACTTTCGGCAAAAATATTCGCGCTTCGTTTTCCTCTTCCTGCTGAAAATCGAACAACGGCTTTCGCCCAAGGATTGTATCTCAAATGCAAACGGGGAGTTACAAAAGTCCCCAAACGGTTATGATTATCAATTCTTCCTCCAAGAATTAAACTAAAATTATCGCTATTATCATAGGTGTATTCGAAAAAAGCACCAATAGAATTATCCGTTCTACTCCAATTTTGGGTAGTAACTAATTCCTGATAATTATCTAACGTAAAATTCAACCCTGCGGCAAACTTATTCATGGTGTTATTGATAATCGAATTAAAAATTAAGTTCGAATAATAACTATTTTGCTTGATATTGTATTGGCTCAAGCCAAAATACGATTGCTGATTATGAGTCGTGAATGCGTTTTGAAAACCAATACTTTGATACGGCAGGTCTTTAAAGACATAACCCAATTTGGTAGCAACATCTAGACGTTCCGTATTGATTTCTGAACCCCAAAAATGGGTTGTCCCTCTATCTTTATCTGGATTGAAATTAATTTGTCCCGTTTGTTTTTTATCATTCATGTATCTAAAATTGATAAAACTCACCCAGCCTTTTTCAGCATCATAATACTGATACCTGTTCAAAATATTGATTTGTTTTGCCAATGGATTGTCTAAAAACCCATCCTCATTTTTATCCATTTTGGCCGTACGAGTGTTGCCGTGTAAAAACAAACTACTGCTCCATTTATCTGAAAGATGCGTATTGAAATGCGTATTCAATTCAAACCTTGAGTCGGTTGAACCATAAGCGTTCAGAAAAAATGGAATGTCGTTAATCGGTTTTATGAGTTCAGTATTAATTTGCCCCGAAATACTTTCATAGCCATTTACCACACTCCCCGCTCCTTTTGTAATTTGAATACTTTCTACCCAAGTACCTGGGGTAAAAGACAAACCATAGGCTTGCGAAGCGCCTCGAACAGACGGAATGTTTTCTTCAGCAATTAATAAATAAGGACTGGTCAAACCTAACATTTTGATTTGTTTTGTCCCTGTTAAAGCATCTGAAAAATTCACATCAATAGACGGATTAGTCTCAAAGCTTTCTGCTAAATTACAACAGGCGGCTTTGAGTAATTCCTTACTCGTTACCAAGGTGGTGTTACCGGTAACTGTAAACGACTTTTGAAGTCCTTTACGCTTTGTGACCACTTTTACTTCTTCCAATTTTTGTTGTGCAAAAATGGGAGTTGCCAGTAAAAAGAGTACAAAAAACAAGATTGATTTTTGCATATAAAATGATTTTAATGTTTGTGAAAAATAAACTTCAAGTCATAAAAAGACTTGACTTTTAACAACATTAAAAATCAGGCGTAGAAAATATAGCGATGGTACAACTTAAATAAAGGAGGTGCATTGGCATCACAATAATATGTTGCAATGGGTTTATTTATAAAAGCAGCTTGTAAAGTAGCTATTTCTACTTTATTTTCGGGAACTAGATAAGCAACATACGATTCAAAAGAAAATGCTTTTAAAGTTGCATTGTCCGATTTTTTTTGAAAATGAACTATTTTATTTTTACAACAAGAGTCTTTTGCGACTGGTTTTTTAGCACAACACCCTTTTTCGGAATCCGTTGTGTTGGCTAAAGTTTGAACAGATACAGAAGCTACTTTGCCTCCACAATAATGCATTGTAAAAGCCAAACCAACATTGGAAACCAATATCAGCAACGCTAAAAATAACCCGATGTATTTTTTACAATTCATACTGCAAATTTACATAATATTACATCCCTTAAATTTAAAATCCTGTTAAAGTTCAAATTCTTGTCCCATCATGGCAACGGAACAATCGTAACCGTATTTTTCTTGAATCTTGATACGAAGTTCATCGGCAGGTTCATTTTCTCCGTGAACGATGAATATTTTTTTAGGTTTCACCTCCAAATCCGAAAGCCAATGTAACAAATCGTTTTGATCTCCGTGTGCCGAAAGTCCTTTAATTTCTAAAACGGTAGCTAAGACAGGATGGTATTTTCCGTGAATTTTAATTTCCTTAACTCCTTCTAATAATTTTCTACCACGTGTCCCTTCAGCTTGATAGCCCACAATAATAATTGTAGTTTCAGGCAAACTAATATAGTGCTCTAAGTAACTCAATACACGCCCGCCTGTTACCATTCCGCTAGCGGCAATAACTACTTTAGGTTGTTGATCAAAAATAACTGACACACTTTCTTGGTAATCAGAAACCAAAAGAAACATTTTGCTCATTGCCTCACAATCTTCCAACGATAATTTGTGCCATTTTTTATTATTCGAAAAGATATCCAAAGCATTAATTCCCATCGGTGTATCTATAATATATGGGATATTAGGAATGCGACCTTCTTCTCTCAATTGCCAAAGCAAATACATTAAGGTTTGTGCTCTTTCTACCGCAAAACTTGGAATAATCAGAGTTCCTCCTCTATCAACCGCATTATTGACATAGGTTTCCAATTCAAATTTAGCATCTGAGGTAGGATGAATTCGATTCCCATACGTACTTTCAAGAAAAATATAGTCTGCCTGTTTTGGTTTGGTAGGTGGAAACATCAAAATATCATTATCACGACCAATATCTCCAGAAAAAACTACTATTTTGTTTTCAATGTGCAAAGCGATACTACAGGCTCCCAAAATATGACCCGCATTGGTAAAAACGGCACTAATTTCGGCATCCAAAGGAATTTGTTCTTCAATCGCAGCAATTCTGAAAAGCGGAAAAACTGCCTTAGCTTGATCCACCGTATACAATGGTTCTGCTATTTCGTGTTTAGAGAATTTCTTTTCATTAGCTAAGCGCGCTTCCTCTTCTTGAATTTTAGCTGAGTCCAAGAGAATCAATTTGGTAATTTCTTTCGTAGGACCGCTACAATAAATTTTACCCTGAAAACCTTGGGCTACTAATCGTGGCAACCAGCCGCAATGGTCCAAATGCCCGTGAGTCAACAACACATAATCAATACTCGAAGGCAATATAGGTAATGGTTCCCAATTGAGCTCACGCAACGCTTTTACACCTTGAAACAAGCCACAATCTACTAAAATACGGATTCCATTACTCTCTATTAGTGTTTTTGAACCTGTAACTGTTCCGGCTCCTCCTATAAATTTTACTTTCATCTTTTTATTTTTTAAAGTTTCCTCCTCGTTTTACATATACCGGCATAATTCTGTAGCCTCTTTCAACACATTTTTTATTCGGCTAGGACTTATACCTATTTTTTCCAAACAATCCGAATTGTTAATGATTTCTTTTACCAAAATCACATCTAAAATCAGTAATTTATCTTTTTCTGCAAGAGATAATGTGGTCAAACAAGTAACTGGATACAAGGCGTTACTATCGTTTTTTGTTTTCAAATTATTATTTTTGGGAAAATCCCAACTCAATAAATTCAAGCCCGAACAGTTGGCAAATGTCATAGCATCTAGCGTAAACCGATTATTGGTAACAATCCAACATTTCGTAATATGCGCTTTATCATCAAAAACAGGATGCGACCTTTCTTTTAAATCATTAAATCGCGATAGAATATACATAGGCACTTTCACATCTGAAGCCGCATCTCTACCTTGGTGAAATTTACATTCTACCATAGCAATAGAATTGTTTTTTTTCAATAGAACATCTATTTCATGAGTGACACATTTCCCTTGAAGTGTAAGGTTTGTCATCGTTTCAAAATGTTCTGAAGCAAAAAGTCGTGCTATATATTTTTCAAAGAAAAAACCTGCAGGTCCTAACAATCGGATAGATTCTCTCAAATTGTACCGTGCAGCATGTGCATTAGCTGTTTTTTTTAATAGACCAAAAGCCATTTTATAAATTTGTTTGGTCGTCATTCCTTGGAAAAGTTCTTTTTTTATCTCCTTTAAAATGGACGCTACCACTTGGTGTTCTGCACCAGATTTTAAAAGAGAGGTTCGGAGTTTTTCTGGATCAAAATCGACTATATCCCCTGAATGTTTCACAATTTTCATAACAAAACTCTTTATATCTTTTTTAAAGGTACGAAATAAATATTATGTTTTTTAATTTAATACTTTTGTTTAAAAATCATAGTACATGACATTTCAAGAATTACAACCAAGAGTTTCAACAATCATTGTAGACAACCTACTTTCGAGAGACGAAAAACTACAAGCCATCTGCCAATTACTTAACGAGAATGTGGCTCATTATAACTGGGTAGGCTTTTATTTTGCCAATCACGAAAACAGAACGCTGCATTTAGGACCTTATGTTGGCGCGCCAACAGATCACACCGTAATTCCATTTGGAAAAGGAATTTGTGGTCAGGTAGCCGAATCCAACTCAAATTTTGTAGTGCCAGATGTTGCTGCTCAAGACAATTATATTGCGTGTAGTTTTACAGTAAAATCAGAAATTGTGGTGCCTTTATTTGTTAACGGAATCAACATTGGACAAATTGATATTGACAGTCATGTTCTAGATCCTTTTACTGTAGAAGACGAACGTTTTTTAGAATTTGTAAATACTGAAGTAGCTACTTTATTTTAATTTAATTCTCTACAATATGAAATCCCAAATCAGCCTTTTATTAGTTTTCTTTTCTTCATTTATTAGCTTTAGCCAAATTGGTCCAAATGACGAGGCTGTTTTTATAGACTCTTTGAACAATATGGGAACAGCTGAAAATTACAAATTCATTCGAGTTATTAAAGATTTTACAGAAGAGAAAGAACTTTATGATGTTGCTTTTTACAGCCGATCAGGAAAAATAGAGAGACGATCACAAACCACTAATAAGTATTTTATGGCTTTTGAGGGGCCTTGCGTTTATTACTACGAAAACGGTAACCGAAAAAAAATGGAAACCTATTCAGATAAAAAAATAAATGGGAAACAATATGAATGGTATGAAAATGGCGCTATAAAATTAGAAAGCGAAGTTGTACACGATAAAAAAACAAATAATTCAACTACCAAAATTATTCATTATTGGAATACCAACAATGAACAAAAAGTAATTAATGGTGAAGGTGAATACGAGGAAATTGAAATTGTTCCGAATTCCAATTTTACTAAATTTAATATCAAATCGAGTGGCAAAATTAAGAATTATTTTAAAGATGGTCTATGGACAGGGGAATCAGAAAATCCTAAATATAATTTTTATGAGCAATTTGAAAATGGAAAACTGATATCCGGTAAACGAATCGATTCTTCAGGTGTGACAATTTCATATAATGAAGTTTTTCAGCGCCCCAAGCCCAAAAATGGGATAGATGATTTTTATCGTTTTGTGGGCCAAAATTTCAATCCTCCTTTAGTTCAGGGTTTAAAAGGAGTAATATTAGCCACTTTTATTGTAGATAAAGATGGCAAACCAGCTGATATCAAAATAATACGAGACATTGGTTATGGAACTGGTGCAGAAGCTATAAGAGTGATTAGAAAATTTGACCAATGGCTTCCAGGGCTTTTCAAAGGAGAACCAGTACGAGTAATGTATTCGCTACCTATTACCATCCAATCCAATTATTGATTTAAAAAAAAAATCATTTATTTTGAATTTTTCAATATTTAAAAATTTAAAAATCCCAGCCCCATGAAAAAACAAATCATTACTTTATTTTTATTATTTATCTCATTTTTTGGGCATTGTCAGTTTGGGCCTAATGATGATGCCGTTTATTTAGACTCTCTCAACAATATTGGCAATGAAGAAAATTTTAAATACATCAGAGTAATAAAAGATTTTACTCAAAAAAAAGATCTTTATGATGTATCCTTTTACAACAGATCGGGGAAATTAGAAAGAAGAGGCAATGTTACAAATAAATTTTTAATGACTAACGAAGGGTTATGGATTTATTTTTATGAAAACGGAAATCGAAAAAGAATTGTGAATTATTCCAATAAAAAAATAAATGGGAAGCAATTTGAATGGTATGAAAATGGCCATTTAAGATTAGAAAGTGACGTTATCTATGACAAAAAAACCAAGAAATCAACTACTAAAATTATTCATTATTGGAATTCAAACAATGAACAAAAAGTAATTAACGGGGAAGGAGAATATGAAGATATGGAGATTCACAATATGACAAGTAAAAGTCCAAACACCATATATTCTAAAGGCCTTATACGAAATTTTACAAAAGAAGGTATTTGGATAGGTAATTCACCTCAAGATAAATTTAATTTCACAGAAGAATTTTCAAATGGAAAATTAGTTTCGGGAACAAGAATCGATTCATTAGGCGTTAAAACTACATACACTGAAATAGAAACAAAACCAAAACCCAAAAAAGGAATTGAAGATTTTTACAAGTTTATTGGAAATAATTTCAATACGCCGAATATGATTGGATTAAATGGCGAAATATATTTAAGTTTTATAATTGAAAAAGATGGCAGCATAAATGATATCAGAATTTTAAGAGATATTGGATTTGGAACAGGAGATGAAGCTATTAGAGTTTTGTCAAAATATGAAAAATGGCTACCTGGAAAACAAAGAGGCGTACCAGTTCGAGTTATGTATTCTTTACCCATTACTATTCAGTATAGGTTTTAACCATTATTGAACTAAAATTAATTTATTTTGAAAGTTTCAATATTTTGTATTACTTTTGCAACCGTTATATAATAGCTATATAACATACATAATAATCATTTAAATAATATTGGAATGTATTTAACTAAAGAAATTAAAGAAGAAATCTTCGCTAAACACGGAGGAAAAGCAGAAAACACTGGATCTGCAGAAGGTCAAATCGCTTTATTCACACACAGAATTAGCCATTTAACTGAGCACTTGAAAAAAAATCGTCACGATTATAACACAGAGCGTTCACTAGTATTATTAGTAGGTAAAAGAAGAGCTTTGTTGGATTACTTGAAGAAAAAAGAAATCAACAGATATCGTGAGATTATCAAAGTATTGGGTATTAGAAAATAATCAATATAAAAAAGAGGTGCGAAAGTGCCTCTTTTTATTTTTACAAACAACAAAAAAAGTTTGGTTTTTCATTGGGATTATAAACAACTACACACAA
>JACCDU010247197.1_pt1 | contig 22103 bp, 20 predicted proteins | sample 7446081 | NCBI WGS metagenome assembly JACCDU01 (sample SAMN15323447, study PRJNA562643) | freshwater metagenome | isolation source: river surface water | place: USA:Blue River Watershed | collected 2017-08-17
CTTGGAATTGTTTTGATGACCGCTTGTCCTGATCTTCGTCTTCTTGGAATCTTAGAGAAGTCGATTCCTCATGGTGTTCAAATAGTTCTCAAGCGATCTGTTGCCGATCTTGCAGTTCTTAGCTTTGCCATTACTCAATCCTTGGAATCTCAAGCTATCAAAACTTCTGCATCTTGGGTTAAGTCGCATGCTTCGCTCCATGAAAACGCCTTCGTTTCAGTTCTTAACGAGTTCACCGATATTCAAGTTGCAACACTGAGATTGGTTGCCCAAGGTTTGAGTAACTCTGAGATTGCAAAAGTCCGCTTCGTTAGCGAAAAATCTGTCGAGCAGATAGTTGCAAGGATCGCCCAGCATCTTCAGGTTGCCCCTGATAGATCGAAGAATCTGCGCGTGGTGATCACCGGAGAGTATTTCAAGTGGATCGGTGCTCCGAGACATTTGTAGAAGAGATCTCTTCCTCGACTTGGTAGAGTGTTGCTATGACGCAAGCGAAGACGATTGATGACATTCGCGAAGACTGGAATAAAGTTCTGGATCTGGTCGAAAGCGAAGATCGCATCACCTGGATGGCCTTTTTTGATGCCCGCTTAGCAACATTTGATGGTCAGGTTTTGGTGCTTGATTATTCAGATAGCCAAAAATTTGGCGGCTCGCACCAATTTCCAGAGGTTCGGGCAAAGCAGATCGCACTATTGAAAAAAGCGATTAAAAGCATTCTCGGAATCGATGTTGAGATCGAGCAGAGGCCATGAAAAAACTAGTAATTGCACTCTCACTCGCACTAACTGCTGGTCTTCTCTATGCCACGCCAACATATGCCGCTGGGGCTAGCCTTTCGATGTCACTTAACCAGACACCTGGTCGAGCAGAGCCAATCGTCACTCTTTATGGGCAGATTAAGCCAGCGAAGGGATCGGTCCCCGTTACTGTTCAGATCTATCTCAAAGGAAAGTGGCAGGACACTCGCTTTATCAGTAAGACAGCAAAGGTCGGAACCTGGCGTGTAGTTGCCGTCGCTACAGCACTAAATGCAACGATGAAGTATCGAGCTAAAGCAAATATTGCAGGCAAGGCTGTCTATTCTGCAGCAAAAGAGATTGTGGTTAAACCAATCCCCCAGATGGCAGATGGAGTTTCACACCTCATCGATCCATTGGGACCTGGTGGACGCATCCACGGAACAGATGTCAGCAGATGGCAACATCCCAATGATGCGCCTATTAACTTTGTAAAGAAATATAAGGCAGGGATGCGCTTTGTCATGATTAAGGCATCAGATACGCGCGATGAAGCAGATGCCCTTGCTCTTAAATATGTCATTATGGATCGAAGCGCCGCTCAAGCCGCGGGAATCTTTACCGGCTTCTATCACTATGCGGTAACGCCTGACAGTAAAGACCCTGAGGTGATCAAGGCAGATGCCGCAGCACAGGCACAGAAGGTTCTGTGGAGACTTGCTGCCCTCGGTGGGTATAACGAAATGGATCTTCCATATGCTCTAGATTTAGAGAATAACTGTGTTCGCTATGAGGGCTCAGCGTGCGTTAAATATGCCAGCAAGCAAGCCGTCACCTTGTGGGCGAAAACCTTCTTACGAATTGTTAAAGAAAAGACAGGTCGCACACCGATTCTCTACTCATACCCAGCCTTTCTTGAAAATGCGATGGTCAGAGATGCTGAGTTAGCAACATATCCGCTCTGGCTTGCTCAATATGCAATTGATCCGGCAGATCCTCTTGCCCAACCGGGACTTAAACCAGGTGGCTGTTATGTACATTCATGGACATCTGCAAATTGTTCATCGCAATGGGTAATCTGGCAGTACTCATCCTGTGGGATTGCACCAAAGTATGGAGTACCTGGAAACCGACTCGATCTCAATGTCTTTAGAGGCACCCAAGATGATTTCTTGGCACTTGCAACTGGCACTTGGAAGCCGGCTGAAAGCGACTTCATGCCTAAGAATGAGCCGAGCGCACTGACAATTAAATCGATAAATGCCAGCTCTACCGATAAGAACGCAACGGTAAAGGTGGAAGTCTTTAGACCAACAGGTCTGCCTGTGGTAACTGGAACCGTTCGTTTCTATCCCAACCCTGATATTCGTCCAGAGAATATGTTGGTACAGAGTGTTGTGCGTTCAACTAGTGGCGCATGGACGCTGACGATCAAGGGACTTCCAGCAGGAACGTGGCCAGGTGAGATTGGCTTTGTAGATGCAACGGGAACTCATGGCAAAGTGCGAACACCGATTGAATTCACCATCACCCAGGGAGCATCACCGACTCCTACGCCATCACCGACTCTGAAGCCAAGTAAGCCAAAGCCTGCAACTGATAGCTGTGCAAAACAGATTAAGAATTAAAGAGCTGTAATCTCAATCATCATTGCCTGCTCAGGTCCAAGTATCGGAGTGGTAAGCCCGATGATCTCGAGTTCACGACCGGTAAGAGTCAGGCCATCCATCCATGTTGGCTTTTTGTGCAACATAAAGTGTGGCGCTCCTGCAGGAAAGACTGGCGCAACTGTGTAGCTCTTCTGCGCATCAAGTCCGCGGAACTTCATAGTTGCCGGATGCACTGCAACAGTTGGAGTCAATTGTGCGTAGGTAAAGAGTGCGCGCTTTTGATCATCGGAGATTACTCCGTAGAGATATCCATGTGGATCTGGATAATCAATCCGGATGCTCTTTCCTGAATGCAGCAATTCACGATGAGATTTATAGAATGTTGCCCAACGCTTGAGATCTTCGCGTTCATGTTGCGAACTTTGGGTGAGATCCCATTCAATGCCAGCGTGGCCAAAGAGTGCGGTGATTGCTCTAAATGAGAGATCTAACGAGCGACCTGTTTGGTGGCCACGTGTGGGTCCAATATGTGTTCCAAGAAGTTCTGGTGGAATAACAAAGGATGTCCAGCGCTGAATTGTCTGGCGTTCAAGTGCATCATTATTGTCACTGGTCCAGAAGCGATCGACGTAATCAAGGACTCCCAGATCTATGCGAGCACCACCTGATGCACATGATTCGATCTCAAGATGCGGATGGCGCCTCTTTAACTCTGCAAAGAGGCGATAGAGAGCAAGCGTCTGTGTACGTGTACCGGCGTGGCCATTATGTCCGCCATCATTGAGAACGCGATTGTGATCCCACTTAATGTAGGCAATTCTGTGCGCCGCAAGAATTGCAGATGTTTGCTCAAGAACGTGAGAGAAAGCACCCTCATGAGCTAAATCAAGAACTAATTGGTTGCGCCATAGCGCTGGCGTGCGATCTGCCTCGCGCAGTACCCATTCAGGATGTTGGCGGTAGAGATCTGAATCAGGATTGATCATCTCTCCTTCAAACCAGAGACCGAATTCAATTCCTTTACCGTTGATGTATTCGATCATGGCGGTAAATCCCTCAGGCCAGACGTCCGGTGAGATAACCCAATCCCCTAATCCACTCTTGTCATCGCGGCGCGAACCAAACCAGCCATCATCAAGGACGACGCGTTCAATACCGATCTCTGCTGCAACATCGATGAGGGATTTAATCTTTTCAAAGCTATGGTCGAAGTAGATCGCCTCCCACATATTCAGCGTCAGCGGTCGTGGTCGATGTGGGTGTTGCGCACGCGCTCGTATATGTCGGTGGAAGGCCTGACTGACACCATCGAGCCCTTCTGCGCTAAAGATTGCAAGCGCTCGTGGCGCTTGATAGCTCTGACCGGGTTCGAGAATAACTTCACCTGGAAGTAAGAGTTCTCCAGTTCCAATCGCTTGGAAACCTTCAGATGTTCTATCGATGAGGTTCTGATTATTTCCACTCCAGGCGTTGCTCAGTGCCCATGCTTTACCGGAAGCAAAAGTTGTAGAGCTTTCAACTGCTAGTTGAGCGATGGTGAAGCTATGTCCGCTGCGCCCTTCACGGCTATCGCGCACCCATGTACCAGTATCGATATCGCGGCGTTGCGGATGGCGTTCGTTAGACCAGCGACCTGCAAAATCTAAACTCTGACGAGCTTCTTGAGGAAGCGGCAACCAGTAGATGAATTCGTTCACTGTGTAATTGTCAGAGCCTGTATTTTCAAGTGCCGCTTCCACAGTAAGAACGCCGAATGCATCCAAGGCAAAGGTGTATGTGAGTAACAATCCAGCATATGTATCGGTGAGTATGGCCTTGATGGACTTCTCGTCACTTACGAAATCTGAGACGACAAAGTGTGAAGACCATGCAGATCCATTGCGGTGGCCACTGAGTGCGCTTCGTCCCAAAAAGCCGCGTGAGCCTTCACGCATGACACCTGGATTCTGCACAGAATCAAATCCGCTATTGGTCACTGAGGGCGTTACTGCGCGCAGTAGGTCAGCGCTTGCAGCACCTAGAGGAGCGCCCCAGTGGGTGATGACAAGAGCTCCATCTATCACATCAACAATTAACTCTGCAGTCGATGCTGTCAGGATGGCTCTTTGCGTGCTCACATCGGTACAGTAGTGCCATTATGAGCCAGACCAAAAGTCTCGATGCAGGGATAATCCGCACCGATCTGCCAATGTCAGATGGCCGAACAATTCGTTACTACGATAGCCGTGATCGCACCAGAAGCGCTGCAGATATGCGCCCAGTCGAAGAGCAACCAGGCATTGGTGAGTTGCGACTAGATCCTCTTCTTAACGAGTGGGTTGTCATGGCAGCCCATCGCCAGGGACGAGTCTTTCTTCCACCTAAAGAGCTATGTCCGCTCTGCCCAACGCGTGCAGATTTGCTGAGTGAGATTCCAGATAGTGATTACGAAGTCGTTGTCTTTGATAATCGATCTCCATCGCTGCGAGCCCCAATTGGTGATTGGGCACTTCCAGATATCGTCGGAACAGATACCGATCCCGGAACTGCTGCAGGAAAGTGTGAGGTTGTCTGCTTTACCGATAACCACGGTGGATCATTTGGAGAACTTTCAGAGCGTCAGGTTCGCACCTTGATGGAGGCATGGCGAGATCGCGTCCGCGAGCTTTCCACCCACAACTACATTCGACATATCGCACCATTTGAAAATCGCGGTGAAGAAGTTGGCGTCACTCTCTTTCATCCCCATGGACAGATTTACGCCTACTCATACCTGCCGCCTCGCGTCATCAAGATGCTAGAAGTAGCCAAAGCTCACCATGAAGAGACAGGTCGGGTGCTCTTTGATGATGTTGTAGCTCGCGAGCTTCGCGATGGTGATCGCATCATCGCGCGTAACGAACACTGGGTTGCCTTTGTTCCATATGCTGCCCGTTACCCTTTTGAAATTCATGTCGCACCACTCTCCCCTGTTCCTGATTTAGCATTGCTGAGTGCAGAACAGGCAGATGCATTTCCGGCTATCTCGATTGAAGTGATGCGACGCCTTGATGGAGTCTTTGGAATATCTATGGCCTATATCGCTACCTGGCATCAAGCCCCTGTGCGCGAAGGTCGAGATTTCTTGCGCCTTCACTGGCAGATTACGAGTGTGCGCAGAGCCCCTGGAAAGTTAAAGTATTTGGCAGGAAGTGAATCTGCGATGGGTGCATTCATCATGGATCTCAAACCTGAGCAATCTGCTGGCCAATTGCGCGATGTAGTTCTCTAAATGTCAGATTGGTTAGAGCCACACGTCATTGCATCGGCCCCAGGCCGCGTTAATCTCATCGGAGAACATATCGATTTTAGTCACGGTTTCGTTCTCCCCTTTGCAATTGCAGATCGCACGACGGCAAAGTTACGCAGACGCGATGACTCAATAATTCGAATTCGATCTGTGCAGCGACCAGACGATGTAATCAGTACATCCCTTTCAGAATTGAATCCACTTGGTGGCGGTGATTGGGAGCGTTATGTTTTAGGCGTCATCTGGTCTCTGAAAATCGATCAAGGCGTTGATATCGAAATCGATGGTCAAGTGCCACTGGGTGCTGGGCTCTCATCTTCTGCTGCCCTTGAATGCGCCGTAGCTGTCGCGCTCAACCAACTCTTTGCACTCAACCACAGCAGAAAAGAGTTAGCCCTTCTCACACAGAAGGCTGAAAATGATTATGTCGGTGTTCCCTGCGGCATTATGGATCAATCAGTCTCGCTGATGGCTCAAGAAGGATCTGCTCTTTTGCTTGATTGTCGAGATCTCACAACCACCTTAATTCCCTTTGATTTAGCGGCGTCAAGTCTTGAACTCTTGGTGATTGATACTCAAGTACACCATACGCTCGTAGATGGCGGCTATGCAGAGCGTAGAAACAATTGTGAGAGCGCTGCGGCAAAGATCGGCGTGGTCTCTATGAGAGATCTCAGCAGTCAACTCCTTCAAGAGAGTAAGAGCCTGCTTACCGAGCATGAGTTTCTTCGTGCGCGCCATGCGGTGACAGAGATTGCTCGAGTTGCACAGGCAGTTGAGCTTCTCAAAGCTAAAGATTTCAATGAGCTGGGTAAGGTGATTACAGCTTCACATCTTTCGCTCCGCGATGATTATGAAGTCTCCTGTCCCGAACTCAATTGCGCAGTAGATACTGCGCTTGCCAACGGAGCACTCGGTGCTCGCATGGTTGGAGGAGGCTTCGGCGGAAGCGCCATCGCACTGGTTGCTCAAAATCAGTTAGATGTCACAGAAAAAGCTATTGCTGCAGCCTTTAGCAGCGCCGGCTTTATCGCACCCCGCTTTTTTACATCCCTACCAAGTGATGGTGCGAGAGTGGAGCTAGATCTCTCCTCGATCTAAACCTTCTAGAACCTCTCGCGCTCGTTCTTTAAGTTCTGCAAGATCTGATAACCGATTGAGTCCAAAGACCTGCTGACTCATTCGATGATTCTTCACAAACTCTTCGCGGTGGCGATCAAGGAAATCCCAGTACAAAGTCGTAAATGGACATGCGTTCTCTCCGACTCGCAATTTAGGGTTGTAGGCACAGCCCTTGCAATATGTACTCATGCGCGAGATGTAGGCACCACCTGCAGCATACGGTTTGGTCATCATCTGGCCGCCATCTGCATGAAGACCCATGCCGATTACATTTGGAACCATCACCCACTCGGATGCATCAACAAATTGTTCGCGCATCCAATCTAAGAATGCTTGCGGGTTGCTTCCAGTAATCAGGGCTAAATTGCTTAAGACCATCAAACGCGGAATATGGTGGACCCACGCTCGCTCTTTAACATCAGAGACGATTGATTTCACACAGTTCATCGAAGTCTTTTCGGGATCAACAAAGAGTGGCAGAAGAGGGCGAGAAGCGCCTAACTGGTTATTCTCGCGATATCCATCGCCCAAGAACCAATACATTCCGTTGACATATTCTCGCCAGCCGATGATTTGGCGAATGAAACCTTCACATGATGCGATAGGAATAGAGCCGGTTGCAAACTTTTTCAGCGCAGCATTAATTACCTCGGATGGATGCAAGAGGCCATTGTTAATGTAGGGACTTAAGAGAGAGTGATGCAGGGCCCAGTTATCTGATGGCATCGCATCTTCATATGGGCCGAACTCGGCAAAGTGGTTTTCGATGAAGTTCTCTAGCGCAACGAGTGCACCCTCGCGAGAAGTTGCCCACTGTGTAGGCGGCTGTATTCCAAGTTCAGCCGCGACTTCCAGATCAATCTCATCAGGGGTAAATTCGAGGTAGGCAGGCCAGGTGTAATTCTTCGGTGGTGGCAAGCGATTTTCTTTATCGAAGTTCCACTCTCCACCAACAGGATCTTTACCTTCGACCAATATACCTAGGCGAATACGTTGTGCTCTATAGAAATTCTCCATCACAAATGTCTTCTGCTTTTGCGCCCACTGCACGAAGAGATCTCTTGGGGTCAAGAAGAAATCATTGGGGGAAAACTCAACACCGAAATCAGAGAGCGCTCGGCTCTGGGTAAATGAGGAAGGTTGCGCAGATGTGATTGGGAGCGCTCCATGGCGAGATTGGATCTCTTTTAATCCATCAAGCGTTGTCGCAGCTTTGATGTACTCAACTGTGAAGCCTTGACTACGAAGCTCTGAGGCAAAGTGGCGCGCACTGGAGATTAAAAAATGAAGGCGCAAAGGGTGCCAGCGTCGCCCGGTCGTCATTCGAGCGCTTTCAACGAGAGCTACAAGGTCGGTATCTACAGATGCACCCTTGAGGACGCCGTAGTTTCGATGAAGATGGTCGAAGGGAATATAGAGAATTCGCTTCAAGACAATGAACTCTTAAGAGTTAACGGGTTCGATCGAGATAACGCTGACGCCACCGATTGAGGAGAGAACCTGTACAAGATCTGTGGGATCTGTCCCTGGAACTGCAACGAGAATATCGTCATAGCCAACTCCATCGTGAGATTCACGAACGCTCAGTGAACGGATATCACAGCCTGCTGCACCGATTGCAGATGCAATCGCACCGAGTGAGCCGGGACGATCAGGTAAAGAGATCTTGAGTTGGAAGAGCGCCATGGCAGCACTCTACATGGATGGAGCAGATCCGAGAGTTACTTTAAATGTCTTACTGCCACCACTATTGGGAAGATCTACAACTACCGTGACGGTAGAACCAGGTGCGTAAGAACGAATTCTGACAATAGCGGCGTCGCGATTTGCCACCTTTACGCCGTCAATGCTGCGAATGACTGATCCTGCTGGAATTCCAGCTTTTTCTGCCCCGCCACCGGCAACCAAGCTATCGATGCGAGCACCGACGCCTCGGAAGGTGTCATCAAGTACAACGCCAAGAAGTGGGCGGGTTGATTTACCGGTTGCGATGATTTCATCGATCACGCGCTTTGCTTCATTGATTGGAATTGAGAAACCTAATCCAATAGATCCACTTGTTCCACCACTTGAAAGTGTTGCAATCGCGGAGTTAACACCGATGATGCGACCTTGTGCATCAACGAGTGCGCCACCTGAATTTCCAGGGTTGATCGCAGCATCTGTCTGAATTGCATTTACATACGATTCGCTACCAACAGAGCCGGCAGTTACTGGGCGATTGAGCGCGGAGATGATTCCGCTTGTAACAGTACTTGCTAAACCAAGAGGCGAGCCGAATGCGAGAACAGGATCTCCAACGCTTACCTTTGAGGAGTCTCCGACTGCGATAGTAGGAAGGTTGCCAGTCTTAATTGAAAGCACAGCCAGGTCATACATCGGATCGCGGCCAACGATTGTCGCGGCAACCTGATCTCCATTTGTAAATTCGACTCTGATTGTTCCAGTTGTTACCGCTGTTTCAATCACGTGATTATTTGTCACAATGAAACTGGTGTTGGAGTTACTTCTATAGATCCATCCAGACCCAGTACCGCTGCCCTGTGTTGAGGTTACCGAGATTGAGACAACGGTTGGAGTAACAAGTGATGAAATTGCTTTGGCATTAAGTGCTGCGCCACCGATTTCAACCAGGGTGCGCGATGAGGCGCAGGTGCCGGTGGTTGAGAGAAAGAGGGCGCCGGTTCGCTTATCGGCGCAGGCGGTGATGACAGATGACGATGATGTGGAGGCTGCCGTTGCAACGCCTCCGGCAACCAGGGCTCCTGCAAGAAATGCGCTGATGATCGCCGCCGGGCTCTTAACCTTGATGCTTTTCATACTCACCATCCTTGTCGACGATGCTGAATTTACTCTGTGAACAATCTAGGCGCCATCTTAAAAAAGAATTGCTCCCTCACTTGGATTCGAACCAAGAACCTGCCGATTAACAGTCGGCTGCTCTGCCGTTGAGCTATGAGGGAATAGTGCAGAGCGCAGACTCTACCGCACCCAGACGGGTGGGCGAAAATCGAAGGCTCTAGAGGGAGCCTATAGCCAATTCGTGAAGTCCACGGCGGGTGGTCTCCAGGGCAACAAGAGAGGCAAATGCGCTGTTGTACTCGTCAGGGTTCTCAACGGGATTAAGGCGCTGCAGATTAGATTTGAGATCTGCAATCGCGCGACTGATGCCGACTTCGCGCAAGCGGGCCACGATGCTTTCGATATATCGAGCCGAGACTTCTCCATCTGAACGAATTGGTTCAACGGTAAGTTCGGTAAAGAGAGTCTTCATCCGATCATCTGCGATCTCATCGATCTGCATAGTTGTTGAACTATGTGCATCAATGACACGTTTCATCTCAACGTATGCCGGATGGGTAAATGCACTTACTTCGATATCAGACCACGTGGTCACAAGATCTGGCATCTGCAATCGCGCTTTAAGTACTTCACGTTCTAGCAATAAGCGCGGCTCTTGTGGGTGCGGACGCCATGATTGATCGCCTGCATTTGTCTCAACCTCTGTCGCAACATTTGAGTTCTTGCGCGCACCTTGTGCAACGGCAGATGTGACGATCTCAACCTCGACGCCAAGCCATCCTGCAAGAAGTCGTGAGTATTCTGGGCGAAGAGATTTGTCGCGAATCTGTGCAACAAGCGGCGCTGTTGCATTGAGCGCGTTGATGCGACCTTCAGCAGTTGCCAAGTTATGCAGCTTTAATTCAGTACGAATAGCAAACTCAAAGAGTGGAACGCGCTTTGCGATCAGATCGCGTAGCGCTAAATCACCCTTGGTCTGCCTGAGATCGCATGGATCTAAACCATCTGGCTCAACGGCAACGAAGGTCTGAGTAACAAACTTTTGATCTTCGCTAAAGGCGCGCATTGCGGCTTTCTGACCTGCGGCATCTCCGTCGAAGGTAAAGATTACTTCGCCTCTAAATGCATCATCATCCATGAGCAATCTGCGGATGATGCGGATGTGGTCTGCGCCAAAGGCAGTTCCACACGTTGCAACCGCCGTTGTAATTCCCGCAAGGTGTGCGGCCATCACATCGGTATATCCCTCAACAATGACGACCTGACGCTTCTTAGCAATCTCTTTCTTAGCCATATCGAGCCCATAGAGAACCTGGCTCTTCTTATAGATTGGTGTCTCAGATGTGTTGAGGTATTTCGGCCCCTGATCTTCTTCATCACTTGCTAATTTGCGAGCTCCGAATCCGACGACATCGCCGGAGATATCGCGGATCGGCCAGGTCAGGCGATTTCTAAATTTATCGATGGGGCCACGTTCACCCATCTTGGAAAGTCCTGCAAGTTCTAGCTCTTCAATGGTGTAACCGGCTGCACGTAAATGTTTGGTGAGTGCATCCCAAGAATCAGGTGCATAGCCAACGCCAAATGTCTGGCAGGCAGCTTTATCAAAGCCACGCTTGGTAAGTAAGTCGCGACCATGTGCGGCATCAGGAGAAGTATTGAGTTGCTCTTGAAAGAATGTTGCTGCCATAGCATTTGCGGCAACAAGACGTGAGCGGTTTACAGATGGACCAGATGGCGCACTGCCGCTTTCCTCATAGCGAAGTGTGTAACCGATGCGATCTGCAAGGCGTTCGATAGTTTCAGTAAATGACAGGTGATCAATCTTCATCAAGAAGGCGATGACATCTCCGCCTGTCTGACAACCAAAGCAGTGGAAATATCCCTTACTTGGAGTTACGTGAAACGACGGCGACTTCTCGTCATGGAATGGACAGAGGCCCTTCTTCTGCCCGCCGCCAGCTGATTTAAGTTGAACATATTCACCGACAACATCATCGATCGGTGCATGGTCGCGGATATGTTGAACATCTTCATCCTTTATGCGACCGGCCATATGCCCACTCTATCCAATCAAGTGAGCGTGCAGGGCATAGGCCCCAGGGTCGGTCAGGCTTGCAATCTGATCTATGACAACGCGCATGCGCGCTGTGTCGTTATCTGCCAACGCCCAATCGTCGAGAAAGATTGGGTCCAGTGCAGCCGGAGCCTTGGCATAGAGCATCTCAACGAGCTCGGCGATCAATTTCTGCTGTCCTGCATAGCGCTCTTGTGAAGCATCGGCGCTGATTAAGTAGTGGCCAGCAATAGCTTTAAGGAAATCAACCTCAATGCGCTGATCTCGTGGAATCTCAAGATTTGCCTCATAACGCTTAAGTGAACCTGCGCCATGAATTTCACGGGTGTGCATCTCAGCAGCTAAAACAAAGCGTCCTATGAGTTGTGAGGTGGAATCCTTTAAGCGAGCAAGTGATCGATGTGAACGATCGTAGGTGCGGGGCCAGCATGAAAGTGATTCAAGACGTGTCAACGCTGCGGCGACTTCATCCTTTGTGGCATCGCTCTTATAACTTGTGATCATCTGCGTGTACAAAGTATCGAAATCTCTTTCGAAGTCAGAGACCTTCACGGTGCCAACAAAGATTGCATCTTCTAAATCGTGAACAGAGTAGGCGCAATCATCAGACCAATCCATGATCTGAGCTTCGATACATTGGCGACCTTCGGGTGCACCTTCACGGACCCAATTGAAGATCTCTACATCATCGTCATAGACGCCGAATTTGCGCGAGTTAACGCTGCGCGGCCATGGATACTTTGTCGCTGCATCAAGGCTTGCTCTCGTCAGATTCAGCCCGACAGATTTTCCATCTGCATCAACTGTCTTTGCTTCGATCCGTGTAAGTAATCTAAAGCTCTGCGCATTTCCTTCAAAGCCACCGAAGTCACGGGCGATCTCAGCAAGTGCCTCTTCACCGTTATGTCCAAAAGGTGGATGGCCCAAATCATGAGAAAGACATGCTGTCTCTAGAAGATCTGGGTCGGCACCAAGTGATTCACCAAGTTCGCGACCGATCTGTGCACACTCCATCGAATGTGAAAGACGTGTGCGTTGAAAATCATTCTCCCAAGGAACTGCTACTTGAGTCTTTGCAGCAAGTCGGCGTAACGCAGCGGAGTGAATGACTCTGGCGCGATCGCGCATAAATTCAGTACGCCCGGTGCGCTTGGCAGGTTCATCAAGGAACCGCTCCTGATCGCTCTGGCTATATGACATGTACTTAGCCTAGGTGATCGCTGAGATGAATACCTCTGCGTCCTAAGGTGATGTATGAAAGATAAGCGCCAGCTTCACGAATCAGGTAACGACTGGTTGAGCCTGCCAGTGAATTTGGCCCATCTGGCACCGGTGCACAGAATGGATCGGCATCGAGGTCGCGCGCCATCGTCATCGAACGTTGGCAGTGATAGGGATCGGTTGCAATGACAACAATCTTTATCTTTCGCTCGCCCATCTCTTTTACATAGGCCTTCGTTTGAGTCAAGGTATCGCGTCCTTCAGGAAGTGCAACGACAGCGCTACGCGGAACGCCATTATTGATCAACCAACGACGACCAGAATCTGCCTCTGTGGTGCGATCTCCTGGTGCACCTGCTCCGACTGTAATAATCAATGGTGCAACTCCGGCGCGAAATAATCTCACCGATTGTTCAAGCCGTGCCTGCAGAACAGGACCTGGAGTTCCATCTAACTGGGCAGCCCCAGGAATCACGATTACATCTGCACTGATGCGATCAGATGGATTGTTTGCAGAGTTCCATGTCATAAAGAGTGCGTAGGCAGGAATCGCCACGACGACTGCGACTAGAAGAGCAATGGCTCGAAAGAAGAATTTAAACATTAGCCACCCGAGAACATATCTTCGGCATCGAGATGAATCATCTCATCTGGATCATCGAGCCAACCATCTGGAAGTGTTGGCGGGCGACCGTGACTGGTGCGACCACGAGGCTTCTCTGCAACATCGACTGGATATGGCTGATCTTCGAGTTGATCTAAAAGGGTGCGAAACTCTGCAAGGGAGCCGATCATTCCAAATTGTCTACGTAATTCGCTAGGCACTCTAAATCCTTTGAGGTACCAGGCCATATGTTTGCGAAGATCGCGACAACCGCGATCTTCTGATTCGAAGTACTCAACAATGAGCTCGCCGTGGCGGAACATCACTTCACGCACTTGGTGCAAGGTAGGAAGTACGCGTTCGTCATTGCCAGCCATCGCTTGAGTTAAATCTGTAAAGAGCCATGGGCGACCTAAACAACCACGTCCAACAACAACGCCGGCACATCCTGTCTGCTCCATCATGGCAACGCCATCGGCTCCTGACCAGATATCTCCATTGCCAAGGGCTGGAACACCAGTTGGCTTGAGGTGCTCAACGAGGGCAGAGATAGCGCTCCAATCTGCCTTTCCTTCATACATTTGCGCTGCAGTGCGCGCATGCAGCGCTACCCAAGCAACGCCAAGATCTGCTGCAGACTTTGCTGCATCTAAATATGTCGTGTGATCACTATCGATACCAATACGCATCTTTACGGTGACGGGAATTCCATAAGGCTTTGCCGCATTTACTGCAGCTTCAACAATTGCTGAAAAGAGTTTGCGCTTATAAGGAAGGGCTGCTCCCCCGCCTTTTCTCGTAACTTTTGGTACTGGACATCCGAAGTTCATATCGATGTGATCTGCCAAGTTTTCGCGGCCGATCATCTTCACCGCTTCACTCATGTGGTGTGGATCAACGCTATATAACTGAATCGACCGTGGCCATTCGCCAGGACCTGGCTCAATCATGCGCAAGGTTTCAGGGATGCGTTCTAAAAGCGCGCGCGCAGTCACCATCTCTGAGACAAAGAGGCCAGCACCTTGTTCGCGACATAACATGCGAAATGGTGCATTGGTAATTCCAGCCATGGGGGCTAGAACAACTGGTGAATCAAGCTGATACGTACCGCTTGATAAAGGAAGTGTTAGCAACCCAGTAGACGTGGAGCGAGCCATGCCTGCACCTGATCAAGTGAGATGCGCTCTTGCGCCATGGTGTCGCGATCGCGAATGGTTACTGCATTATCTTCGAGAGTTTCAAAGTCAACGGTAATGCAGTACGGAGTACCGATCTCATCCTGTCGACGGTAGCGACGACCGATAGCACCGGCATCATCGAAATCGATATTCCAATTCTTGCGTAGCTGATCTGCAAGCTCGCGAGCCTTTGGAGAAAGATCAGCATTACGTGACAATGGCAAGACTGCGACCTTTACTGGTGCAAGGCGGTAATCGAGCTTGAGAACAACACGCTTTTCCATCTCACCCTTGGCATTTGGAGCCTCATCTTCTGTGTAGGCATCCATCAAGAATGTCAGTGCGCAGCGATCGACACCTGCTGCAGGTTCGATCACATATGGTGTCCAACGTTCGTTCTTCTCTTGATCAAAGTATGAGAGATCTTTACCGGAGGCAGCAGAGTGCGCCTTGAGGTCGAAGTCTGTGCGGTTTGCAATACCTTCGAGCTCGCCCCATTCGGTGCCAGCAAATTCAAACTTGTATTCGATATCTGCCGTGCGCTTTGAGTAATGCGAGAGCTTCTCTTTTGGATGATCGTAGATACGAAGACGCTCTGGGTTGATTCCAAGATCCTTGTACCAAGCAAGACGTGTATCGATCCAGTATTGGTGCCAATCTTCATCAGTTCCAGGAACTACGAAGAACTCCATCTCCATCTGCTCAAATTCACGTGTACGGAAGATGAAGTTACCTGGTGTGATTTCGTTACGGAATGACTTTCCGATCTGGCCAATACCAAATGGTGGCTTCTTGCGTGATGTTGTCATCACCTGATCGAAGTTGATAAAGATTCCCTGAGCTGTCTCTGGGCGAAGGTATGCAAGCCCTGACTCATCTTCTACTGGTCCAAGGAATGTCTTAAGCAGACCTGAAAATTGCTTAGGAGTTGTGAACTGTCCCTTATTTCCACAAGCAGGACAGTTCATATCGGCAAGGGATTCGAGCTTCTTCTTATGCTTTGCCTCGTAGGCTTCTTCCAAATGATCTGCGCGGTAACGCTTATTACATGCGGTGCACTCAGTAAGTGGATCGCTAAATGTTGCAACGTGTCCTGATGCTTCCCAGACTTCACGCGCCAAGATCACACATGAATCAATACCGACAACATCTTCGCGTCCCATGACCATGGCTTTCCACCATTGGCGCTTGACGTTATTTTTTAATTCAACTCCGAGTGGGCCGTAATCCCATGAGGCGCGCAATCCGCCGTAAATTTCAGATGATGGATAGACAAAGCCACGACGCTTTGCAAGTGAGACGATATTTTCTAAACGATCTACGGCCATTTTTGATCCCCATCCGGCTGGCTGTCGGCGAAGAGCAACGGGCGTTGCTCACATGGTTAAGTTTACCTTCTACTTATTATTCGTAAGCCCCTGCTTCATCGATTGCACGAGCAAGAACAGGAATCGCTTCAAGCTTTGCGCGGGTTGAACTTAAGGCTCTGCGATAAGAGCCGACGTTCTCCCAACGGGTGGTCAGCACCCACAAGGTTGGTTCATCGAGGTTCTGCCCCACCTCGCCACCAAGAAAGCCAGTGGCCTCAGCCAAGACATCGCGCACTCCCTCAAGTTCTGTGCGGAAATTGCTGGCAGAGCCCAGCGGGATCTCAAATCTGGCGACTGCAATCATGGGGCAAGGCTAGCCCCTCGTTGACGGAAATGAAAATCATTTTCATTTGTGATACGGTCCACCCATGAATATCGCAATCGCCCTCGCAGCAGCCACGGCGCTAGCAACCTTTGCTGGCGGAACTCTGGCTATCAAATCAAAAGACCGTCTCCATCTTGTTCTCGGATTATCTGCCGGCCTTCTCCTAGGTCTTGTTGCATTTGATCTCTTACCTGAAGTCTTTGAGATGGGTACCAAGGAGATTCTTCATGCACCGGCAACATCTGTTGCGCTGATTGCAGGTTTCTTACTTCTTCACTTCTATGAACAACTCTTTGGTTCACATGAACCAGCAGAATCTGATTACGGCCACGAACATAAGCACTCAGCAAATGTTGCAGGTGGTCTCGGAGCCCTTGCTATGGGCGGCCACGTATTTCTCGATGGTCTTGCACTCGGTGTGGCATTTAAGGTCAGCTCAGATCTTGGTTTTGCAGTCTTCATCGCACTCTTAGTCCACGCATTTAGCGATGGCTTAAACACAGTTTCATTTCTGATCAAGAGTGGAAAGTGGAATAAGAAGGGAATCTGGCTTCTTGGCGTAGATGCACTTGCTCGTATCAGCGGAGCAGCCCTTGGTACAACGCTAGTACTCAGCGATGAATGGGTAGCAATCTACCTTGCCGGCTTTGCAGGAATTGTTATCTATCTTGCGACCTCACATATCTTGCCTGAAGCGCATTCTCGTCACTCATCTCGGTGGACCATTGCATTTACCTTAGTCGGCGTCGGAATCATGTGGGCTCTGGTGAGCTACCTCCATTCAGGTGAAGAGCATGACCACGCAGAAGTTTCAAATGGTTCTGTTGTGATGGAAGAGCCAATACATTCCGACGAACACGATCACGAGTAAGAGATAGATGTCACGGTCTAATCCACGTGTGCTGAGCACTCTTGAACGCGCCGGCGGTTTTGCTAGTGCGCAAGAGATCTATCGCCTCATGCAACGCGAGGGCGAGAGCATTGGGCTCACGACTGTCTATCGCTCATTGCAGTCTCTAGTCAGCGACAAGATCGTTGATGTACTACGTCGTGATGATGGCGAGGCTATCTATCGCCTTTGTGGAGATGCCCACCATCATCACCTTGTTTGTAAATCTTGCGGTGATACCGTCGAAATTGAGGGCGGGGCAATTGAAAAGTGGGCCAAGGTTATGGCTGAAGAACATGGCTTTCGCGATGTGGGACATACTGCAGAGATCTTTGGCATCTGCAGCAAGTGCTGATTTAAGCTTTCCCAAACCTACGATCGCGGTTTGAATATTCTTCAATTGCTTTCCATAAAGTCTTCCGTGTGACATCTGGCCACAAGACATCCATAAAGACAAACTCTGCATAGACAGATTGCCACGGCAAGAAGTTGCTGGTGCGCTGCTCCCCTGATGAACGCAGGAAGAGATCGACATCGCTCATCTTTGGATCATAAAGGTAGGAAGCAAGGGTCTTTTCAGTAATCGAATCAGCCTTTACCTTTCCGCGCTTTACATCGCGTGCAAGTTCTGTTGCAGCATCAACAATCTCTGAACGGCCACCGTAGTTAACGCACATGTTGAGCGTCAGAACCTTGTTCTTCTTAGTCAGCTCTTGCGCTTCCTCTAACTCTTTAATGACAGAAGACCAGAGGCGCTTAGGGCGACCAATCCACTGAATCTTTACGCCCATCTCATTCATCTGATCGCGTCGGCGACGCAGAACATCGCGATTAAAGTTCATCAAGAAGCGAACCTCTTCAGGTGAGCGCTTCCAATTCTCTGTCGAAAATGCGTAGGCGCTTAACTCTTTGACGCCGAATTCGATTGCACCTTGGACAACATCGAAGAGTGCGGCCTCGCCAGCTTCATGTCCTGCAGTACGAGGTAGTCCGCGATCTTGTGCCCAACGACCATTGCCATCCATCACCACTGCAACGTGGCGAGGAATATCGATCGGAGATTTCTTACTCATGCACGCTCCACCATCGGCAGACTTCGTAGTCCGCGTTCAAGGTGCCATTGTAGATAGGCAGCGACTAAGCCACTAGCCTCTCGGCGAAATCGGAGCTCACTATTTTGCGCACGATCCCAATTTCCGCTGATGAGATCACCCATAAGTTCTAACGTTTCTGGCGCTGGGGTGGCAGATGCCGAAGGGCGGCACTCCATACAGACAGAGCCGCCACCAACGAGTGAGAAGTAACGATGAGGCCCTGGCTTTTCACAGCGCGAACATTGGCTCATCGATGGGGCGTATCCCCCGATGGCAAGTGATCGCAAGAGAAATGCATCAAGGATCAGCGAAGAGTCATAGCGATTTTCTGACAGTGCCTTCATAGCACCAACAACTAATTGAAACTCTTGTAACGCTGGTTCATATTCTTGTGCGGTAAAACGTTCGGCAGTTTCCAGAATTGCAGATGCAATAGTCCACTGCTGATAATCGTGGGTGAGCATCTCACCATAATTCATCACTGCTTCAACTTGAGTGATTGTGTCAAATGTTTTGCCGGTATACATCTGAATATCGATATGGCTTCCAGGTTCAAGGCGGGCACCAAATTTCGACATGGTCCGGCGCACACCTTTTGCAACACCGCGAATGCGGCCATGCTCTCGAGTCAACATTGTGATGATGCGATCTGCCTCGCCCAATTTCTGGGTACGCAGAACTATCGCTTCATCACGGTAAAGGCTCACGGGGTTACGGTAGTCAGCGAATGGCGCGATTTATTGCAGACACTACGGCCTTGAGTGAAGCCGTTGTGGTGTTGGGATCTACTCCAACGCCCCAGAAGACCTCATCGCCAATTGCACACTCAAGATAGGCAGCAGCTGATGCATCGCCTCCTGCTGAGAGCGCATGCTCGTGGAAATCTAGAACGCGGACATCAACGCCATAGTTCTGCAAGATATTGCAGAAAGCTGCAATCGGTCCATTGCCATGGCCTGAAAGTTCAACCTCTTGGCCGCGATCTGTTATCGCGACGGTGAGCTGCACAGCTTGATTCATCACAGATGTCTGTGAGAGACCCTTCAAGCGGAATCGTCCCCATGGTGCTGACTCTGTTGGTAGATATTCATCTTCAAAGATTGACCAGAGTTCATCGGCAGAGACTTCTCCGCCTTGTGAATCAGTCTTTTCTTGAACGATCTTTGAGAATTCGATCTGCAGACGACGTGGTAGATCTAAGTGATGCTCTGTCTTCATTAAGTAGGCAACCCCGCCCTTACCTGATTGTGAGTTCACACGGATAACGGCTTCATATGAGCGGCCAATATCTTTTGGATCGATCGGCAGATATGGAACTGCCCAGGTGTGCTGATCTACGCTGACGCCAGCTGCCTTGGCATCTTTCTCAAGATGATCAAAGCCCTTCTTAATTGCATCTTGGTGTGAACCAGAAAATGCCGTGAAGACAAGGTCTCCGCCGTAAGGATGGCGCTCTGCCACTTTGAGTTGGTTGGCATATTCGACCGTGCGGCGAATCTCATCGATATTTGAGAAATCAATATGTGGATCAACTCCGTGGCTGACCAAGTTCATTCCTAACGTGACAAGGCAGACATTGCCGGTGCGCTCACCATTACCAAAGAGAGTTCCTTCGATGCGATCAGCCCCTGCCAAATATCCGAGTTCGGCAGCAGCAACGCCGGTACCGCGATCATTATGTGGATGGAGTGAAACGATGACGCTCTCACGGTTTTCGAGGTTGCGACACATCCATTCGATTGAATCGGCGTAGATATTTGGAGTTGCCATCTCAACAGTTGCAGGAAGATTCATGATCGTCTTCCATGTCGGAGTTGGCTTCCAGATTGCATTAACTGCGTTACAGACCTCAACAGCGAATTCGAGTTCGGTGCCGGTGTATGACTCTGGTGAGTATTCAAATGAAACCTTTGTCTCAGGGACGGTCTTCATGAGATCGAGACAGAGTTGTGCGCCATCTGTTGCAATCTTCTTGATGCCCTCTTTATCTAGCCCAAAGACGACGCGACGTTGCAAGGTTGAAGTCGAGTTATAGAGGTGAACGATCGCCTGCTTTGATCCCTTAATCGCCTCGTATGTGCGACGGATCAACGGTTCGCGAGCCTGGGTAAGCACCTGGATCACTACATCGTCAGGGATGAGATCTTCATCGATGATCTTGCGGACAAAGTCGAAATCTGTCTGGCTCGCACTTGGAAAACCAACTTCAATCTCTTTGTAGCCCATGGCAACGAGTAACTTAAACATCGCTAACTTGCGCGGGGTATCCATCGGATCGATCAACGCTTGGTTGCCATCGCGAAGATCCACAGAGCACCACTTGGGGGCGACGGTGATCTTCTTATCTGGCCAGGTGCGATCTGCAAGCTCTACAGGGATAAATGAGCTGTAGCGATGCACAGGCATCTGCGACGGTTGCTGTTGTGGAAAATTCATTTCTTACTCCTTGAGGTTAGCGGGCCGTTGTGGTTTTACCGGCAACACCAAACCCCGCGGCGAGGAGACCGGTTAATTGGCCTCGCAGCGGCTGCGAAGAAGGAGTCCACGTTGTTGCATGGGATAAGACTATCCCGTTGCAATTATTTGATCAAGATCGAGTTCAGATCTGGTTTAAATCAGACTGGGATCAGGGTATTGGCGAAGATCTGCCATGCAAGGGCAGATTTAGCGACCAATGAGAGCGTGATGTAGGTGCGCTCACCGCGAAGATAATCTGACCACTTTCCAACCTTCTTGTATTGCAACCACTGCACGAGGGCAAATGAGTTGAAGAAGAGGAAGATAGTTAAGACGACGAAGTAGACAAATGTTGGTGCCTTGTTTTCGCCAACTCCGCCGATTGCAAAGACATAGAAAGCCAGAGCGATCCACGGAACGATTCCTGTAATGCAACCAAAGATAAATGGGATCCAGCCACCATTGCCTGGCTCTTCATATTTCTCTTGCAGCCAACCAAAGAGAATCATCGATGCGTTGACGCCAAAGATTGCAATGAGTGCGGTGATATCTGAGATACCGGTGACCTGTGCGATCAAGACGATCATTACTGATGAGCTAATTGAGTATTCAACCCAGCGGAAGAAGTTGCGATGGGCGGCAAGGCCTGCGATATAGCGTGGGAAGAACTTTGGGCTGACCACGATGAAGTGGGCAAGAGATGAAAGGCCTAGGAAGATTGCAACACCAAGTGCTAGAGGGGCATCCCATAGAACGACCAGGTCGCCATATGTGGTCCCTGGAGGGCCAGACATGTAGCGAGCGGTAATAGGAAGCGTGAAATCAGATGAGAGGGCAAGGACAGCTGCCATCTGCGCTAGGTGAAGAACACCTGCGATGATATTGATGCGACGCAATTTACTTGATGTGATCTCTTTAGCCATAGATAAAAAGTAGCACGACAGTCTTTAGAGAACGGGTAAATACCTATCGAGTTCGTAGGCACTTACCTGGCGGCGATAGTCCTGCCACTCAGCGCGCTTGTTGCGAAGAACGAATTCAAAGACATGCTCGCCTAACGTCTGGCGAACTAGCTCGCTGCCCTCCATCGCCACAATCGCCTCATTGAGGTTTGCAGGTAGCGGCTTCGCATCGCGAGTCTCTTCCAAAACATATCCCTCTTCGATTCCCTTAAGTCCTGCAGCAAGCATCACTGCATAGGCAAGGTATGGATTACAGGCAGAATCAGGTGAACGAAATTCAATACGAGTTGAATTCTCTTTATTTGGTTTGTACATCGGAATGCGAACTAGTGCCCCACGATCACTACGACCCCAGTTGATCAGCGATGGCGCTTCTCCCCCACC
>JACCDU010430769.1_pt1 | contig 22090 bp, 19 predicted proteins | sample 7446081 | NCBI WGS metagenome assembly JACCDU01 (sample SAMN15323447, study PRJNA562643) | freshwater metagenome | isolation source: river surface water | place: USA:Blue River Watershed | collected 2017-08-17
AATTGTTCCGTCATTCTTGCGACATAGGTCGGGTGTGAATGGCCGATTGAAATCACCGCATGTCCGCCATATAAATCCAAATATTCCTGTCCATTTTTATCCCACACCGTACTTCCCTGTGCTTTCACAAGTTCGATGGGATAAAGTGGATATACGTCAAATAAATTCATGTTTGTAAGTCGAAAGTCACTAGTCGCTAGTCACTAGTTTATATTTTTAGTTCTTAACTCTTAATCCTTACCTCAAACGTCTAATGTCTGATGTCCAATTAGACGCGAAGTATCGCGTCTCTACAAATGTCCAATGTCTATCGTCTACTGTCCACCGTCTAACGTCCAATGTCCACCGTCTAGAAACCTATCGCCTTCAACCCTAAGCCCGCCGTTTCCGACCAGCCAAGCATTAAATTCATGTTTTGAACTGCTTGTCCTGATGCGCCTTTGATGAGGTTGTCAATGACTGAACTGATGAGCAATTGGCTATCATATACTTCCAGGTGCAAGAAACATTTATTGGTATTCACCACTTGTTTCACGTCAACAGGCTTTGGGCTCACGAATACGAATGGAGAATCTTGGTAATATTTTTCAAATAATTCAACGGCTTCTTCCTGTGTTCCCGAATAGGCAGTATATACATTTGCCATAATCCCGCGTGAAAAGTTTCCGCGGTAAGGGATGAAATTCACTTTAGGGGCTGCGCTTTTAGCGCCCAAAACCATGCCGATCTCCGTTAGATGCTGGTGTGTAAACGCCTTGTATATGCTTACGTTATTGTTTCTCCACGAAAAATGACTCGTGGGTGACAATGCTTGTCCAGCGCCTGTTGAGCCTGTAATAGCCGAAACATGCACATCGGCATGTAAAAGTTCTGCTTGTGCCAGAGGCAACAAGGCTAATTCAATTGAGGTAGCAAAACAACCCGGATTGGCAATTTTTGTTGCCGATTGGATTTTGGCTTTTTGAAATTCGGCAAGACCATAGACAAATCCCTCCGACTCGTCACGGAAATCCGTACTCAAATCGATGATTTTGGTATGCCAAGGGATGTCAGTAGTTGCTAGGAACTTCTTCGATTCGCCATGGCCTGAACATAAGAATAGGACATCCACCGGACTCAAATCAGCACAAAACCGCACATTCGTTGATCCCAAAAGATCCGTATGCACATCGGAGACCAATTTCCCCGCTTGTGAATTGGACATGATGCACGTCAATTGTACATCCGGGTGATTCACCAAGATGCGCAATAATTCGCCACCTGTATAACCCGCAGCGCCTACGATTCCAATTTTTGCCATTAGTTTGATTCGTTTACTTTCCGATGTATCATCGTTTGGTTAGAAACAATTTTCGAGAATCCCCGAACATCGTCTCCCGTCCATGCTTTATTCATTTCACCATAAGCCCCAAAAGCCGATGACATTAAATCAAATTTCGATTCAATACCCGTCACCTGGAATTGATAAGGCGACAATACTACATGTACTGTTCCCGTTACATTGTCTTGTGTATCTGCCAAAAAGGTCTCAAAATTGCGCATAATCGGATCCAGGAATTGGCCTTCGTGCAATAAGGTTCCATACATATCACCGATGTTTTGTTTCCAATACAATTGGTGTTTGGTCAATACATGTTTCTCTAATAAATGGTGTGCCTTAATGATGATCAATGGGGCAGGGGCCTCAAAACCTACACGTCCCTTGATTCCAATGATGGTATCTCCCACGTGAATATCCCGACCAATCGCATAAGCACCAGCACGAGCAGTCAATGAACGAATGGCTTCCACATTGCTTGGGAATTTTTCACCATCGATACCTACTAATTGGCCATATTCAAATTGCAAGGAAATTTTGCTAGGTTTCGTTTCCGTTAATTGAGTTGGCCAAGCCTCCTCTGGTAAATATCCATCAGAAGTCAAGGTTTCTTTTCCTCCTACAGATGTTCCCCACAGTCCTTTATTGATTGAATACGTTGATTTATGCCATTCTTGTACGACGCCTTTCGACTTCAAGAAATCGATTTCATCTTCACGAGACAATTGCAAATCACGAATCGGGGTGATAACCTCACATTCTGGAGCCAAAATGCGGAATACTACATCAAAACGTACTTGGTCGTTTCCGGCACCTGTACTTCCGTGAGCAATCGCTTTGGCACCTAATTTTGCCGCATATTTTGCAACAGCAGTGGCTTGAAAAACACGCTCAGCTGATACCGATAAAGGATAAGTGTTGTTTTTTAATACGTTTCCAAAAACCAAATACTTGATGCAATCTTGGTAATATTCTTCCACGACATCCAGCGTAACGTGCGAAGTAACGCCCAAGGAATAGGCTTTTTCTTCAATCAACTTTAATTCTGCTGGTGAAAAACCTCCCGTGTCAACCAAGGCAGAATGCACTTCCATGCCACGCTCTTCGGTTAAGTATTTCACACAAAATGATGTATCTAATCCCCCACTAAATGCTAGTATTACTTTCGGCTTGCTCATAATTTATTTGGATTTTCCTTTCTTGTGAAAAGGCATTAATAATTTCTCTTTAATTTTTTTTAATCGGGTAAAGTCGGCAAGGTTCTTCAAAAAGATCCATTTGTCGTCTTTTTCTGGTTTTTCAATTGATTGTGCCGGATCATAAATCATGCCCGTGCACAAGCAAATTTTGCGTTCCGTACGTGTTAGAATATCGTAATTGACACAGGATTGACACCCCTTCCAAAAGTTATCATCGACGGGTAATTCCGAAAATGTTGTAGGCTCATAGCCCAAATCGGAGTTGATCTTCATTACGGCCAATGAAGTCGTGATACCAATGATTTTGGCATCCGGAAACCGTGTCCGAGATAATTCAAAAGCCTTCGACTTAACGGCCTTCGCAACGCCATATTGGCGATAGGTCGGTTTAACAATTAATCCAGAGTTGGCAACAAACTTACCATGTTGCCAGGTTTCAATGTAGCAAAAGCCTACGAATTCTCCTGTGACATCATCCGTTGCGATGATGGCTTTGCCTTCCGACATTTTTTCTTGTAAGTATTCGGGCGTACGTTTTGCGATGCCTGTGCCACGTGCTTTGGCAGATTCTGCCATCTCGTGGCAAATAGATTCCGCTAGGTCAAAATGGGCTTGACTAGCGATTTGGACAGTATATGAATTCATGAATGGAATCAAGTATAAATGAAACAAATAGGTATATCAATCTCGCAGGGGAATCATACCCTGAAGATGAATCTTCGTCGTCGGAGCGACGTGACCACATACTTATTTGAATTATTTATCTTCATGTTCTTGATAAACAGCGCGATTAAACGCTAATTTTGTCTCGATATAGGGGGCAAATTTCAGTAATTCAACGGGGAAATCCCAATAATCGGCGGATTATTTCATGGAAAATGATAATTCTTTACATGCGGAACAATTGATTTATGCCTATACCTCCGGCGTTTTTCCAATGGCGGATGTAGATGGGAGCATCAATTGGTATCGACCTGATCCCCGTGCCATCATTCCCATTGATACCTACAAACCAGCTAAATCCCTAAAACCTATTTTGAATCGTGGTCAATTTGAGATTCGAATTGATACGCAATTTGAGGCCGTCATGCGCGCTTGTGCAGCACCAAGGGCCTATGAAGACGAAACTTGGATATCAGAAGAAATCATTCAGGCCTATGTTGAATTGTACCAAATGGGTTTTGCGCATTCGGTGGAGGTTTATGAACACGATGAATTAGTGGGGGGACTATATGGCGTCCATATCGGATCTGCCTTTTTCGGTGAATCTATGTTTATGAAGGTTTCCAATGCGTCCAAAGTGGCGTTTCATTTCCTTATCGAGATTCTTCGGGCAAATGATTTTAGCTTGTTGGACACGCAATTTATCAACGATAATGTGCAGCGATATGGGGCGATTGAAATCAAGCGTGCGGTATATGAAAAGCTGTTGGCCAAAAGTTTAACCTGCCCTAGTGAATTTAAATTGCCAAGCAAATAGCCTAAATTTCATCATAAAGGGCTAAATTGTAAGAAATTTCACAGATTATGTCAAAGCCGATTCTCGTTATTAAGTTTGGTTCATCGTCCATTACCCTAGCCAATGGGGACGTGAATGAGCTGACGCTCGAGAAAATTGCGGCACAGGTGTCGAGCCTTCAACGGGAGTATTCCATCGTTTTGGTTTCGAGTGGTGCCGTAGCAGCTGGAAAAGCTTCTTTAAAACATTATAAAGGAACCTTGTCGGAGCGCAAAGCCGCCGCCGCCGTTGGAAACCCCTTATTGATCGCCAAATACAATCATTATTTTCAAAAATACGGTATTTCGATTGCACAGAGTCTTTGCGAACGTCACCATTTTTCGAAACGAGAATCCTTCTTACAACTGAAAGAAACTTATCAAGAACTTTGGCGTAATGGCATTATTCCCATTGCGAATGAGAATGATGTGGTGAGTAATGTGGAGTTGAAGTTTTCCGATAATGATGAGTTGGCCACCTTAATTGCCACAGGTTTTGGCGCAGAAAAATTATTGATATCTACCTCTGTTGGGGGATTACTTGATGGACAAGGACAAATCATTCGCCATGTTTCCGAAATAAACGCTTCCATATTAGATGTAGTGAATACGGACACATCGAGCACGGGTTTGGGCGGGATGATTTCCAAATTAACTTTCACTCGGCTTGCCACACGGATGGGAATAAAAGTTGTGATTTTTGGATTAGATCAAGCGAATGGTATCATAGATGCTTTACATGAAAACATCGGTACGGTTTTTGAGCCTCAAACAGCAACGCTTTCTGCCCGGCAAAAATGGTTGGCCTCCGGCAGTGTAATTACCGGAAGAATCGTATTGGATAAAGGTGCCGTTAAAGCCATCCAAAATCGCAAAAGTTTGTTGTCGGTGGGTGTTGTTGAATACATCGGAGATTTCGAAAAAGGCGAGGTCGTTGAAATGCTTGACCCACTGCACACCCCCGTTGCCGTTGCACGTGCCCGTTACTCAAAAGCGGAACTAGTTGATTCGAAAGAAAGTATGGAGGTGGCGCATGCGGATGATATAGTGGTCTATTAGACGTTGGACGTTAGACGGATGAAGGAGTATGAGGTAAGAGTTAAGAATTTAAGAAGGTGGCGTTTTACTTCACTGTTCGAATTGTTATTAGTGATGAGCCGATTAACCTTTGTAGTTCTTCAATATCTTTAATTAATTCATCCACCAGATTTGGATCAAGAAGGTTGCTTGCCATAAGTAGTTTTAACCAATACCCCGTCTCTCTAGCTTCTTTATAAGCAAGCGATAATTTAAATTCGAAATCATTTCTTGTAAATGCGCCCCCACTTTCGGCAACATTCGCTCCGATTGAGGTTCCAGATCTAAGCAATTGTTTGCTTATTACATATTCCTTATGAGAACTTATTAGAATTTGGTTTGCACGAATTATTTTAAGTGCAAAATTGAATGACTTCGTTGATATGGCACTTGCAGATTTCATCGATTCAGATTTATGTCACAATCGTAGTAACATAAATCCGAACAATGCTAAATGGAACTGATAAAATTAAAAATTATCAATAAATAGAATTACCCATTTACCTCTTAATTCTTAAGTAGTCAGTCGCTAGTCACTAGTCGTCAGTCACTAGACGTCAAGAAATGACTTTATCTCTTAATTCTTAACTCTTAAGTAGTCAGTCGCTAGTCACTAGTCGTCAAGAAATGACTTTACCTCTTAACTCTTACCTCTTACCTCATTCAATAACCACCGCTTTCCCGCTCTCCACATCCGCTTCCACCGCCTTGTATTTGACATTTTCCTTGATGCTTCCATCTTGGTATTGTACCGTTACGCGTTGGTTACGATCCGCAATTTTGATGGCTTGTCGGGGTGCTACGCGCTCCGCTTGGCCTGCCGATGGATCATGATAACCTGGGTCTTCTTGTGCGCCAGCTAATCCGCCCAATAATGATGATAAGGCATCATCTTTACTCATTTGCAATTTGGGGGCTTTCTCTTTGGGTGCCTTCGGTGCCGTTTGGTTGGTCGATTGTGCCGCTGGAATTTCAGCCTTGATCACAAAGCTGATGGTATCCGAGTTCACGCGCGCCACGAAACGTTGGAATAAATTCACCGCCTCAAACTTATAAATCAATAAAGGATCCTTCTGCTCAAATACCGCATTTTGAACCGATTGCTTCAAATCATCCATCTCACGCAAATGCTCTTTCCACTCCTGGTCGATCAAGGTCAATGTGATGAATTTCTCCATCTCGGTGATAACCTCTTTTCCTTGACTCGCTAGTGTTTTGTCCGCATCAACCACAACTCCCGTGACCATGTGGCCATTGGAAATTGGCACCTGAATGCCTGAGAATCCCTGTCGTTTCGCTTCCTCAGCTACCTGTATTACCTGCTGTGCGATAATATCATTTTTCGTTTTGTAGTGAATCTCTGCCGCTAAGAACAATTGTTCCGTACGTTTATCCACCGGCAAACGATTGAATTCTTCCGTAGTGAATGGGGGTTCCATGCCCAACAATTCAATTACTTTCAATTCTAGCTCCTCGTAATTTGAATAACTCGTCGTGATATCTTGGCATACATCAAACAAGATGTTGATGATGTCTAACGATAAACGTTCGCCAAATAAGGCATTTTGCCGACGCTTATAGATCGCATTCCGTTGGTAATTCATCACGTCATCGTATTCCAATAATCGCTTACGAATGCCAAAGTTGTTTTCTTCTACTTTCTTCTGAGCACGTTCAATCGAGTTTGTAATCATCGAATGCTGGATCACTTCGCCTTCTTCCATACCCAAACGATCCATCACTTTTGCAATACGATCCGACCCAAATAAACGCATCAAATTGTCTTCTAATGACACGAAGAATTGGGATGATCCCACGTCTCCTTGCCGACCAGCCCGACCGCGTAATTGGCGGTCAACCCGGCGCGATTCGTGACGCTCCGTACCGATAATCGCTAATCCGCCAGCTGCCTTTGATTCCGGACTCAATTTGATATCCGTACCCCGACCAGCCATGTTGGTGGCGATCGTTACTTTTCCTGATTGTCCAGCTTCCGCAACAATTTCCGCCTCACGGGCATGTTGTTTCGCATTCAAGACATTGTGCTGAATCTTGCGAATATTCAATAAACGACTTAGTAATTCGGAGTTTTCAACGGATGTTGTACCCACCAATACCGGTCTGCCAGCCGCAACTAAATCTTGAATTTCTTCCGCAACTGCATTGTATTTCTCGCGTACCGTACGGTACACTTTATCCTCATGGTCTTTTCGTTGGATTGTGCGATTCGTTGGAATAGAAACAACATCCAATTTATAAATCGTCCAAAATTCTCCCGCCTCAGTCTCCGCCGTTCCTGTCATACCACCTAATTTGTGGTACATACGGAAGTAATTCTGCAAGGTAATCGTCGCATAGGTTTGTGACGCGTCCTCCACGTTCACACCCTCTTTGGCCTCAATCGCCTGATGTAATCCGTCCGAATAACGACGGCCCTCCATCACACGCCCCGTTTGCTCGTCGACGATCTTCACTTTACCCTCCACTAAGATGTACTCAGTGTCTTTTTCGAATAAAGTATAGGCCTTTAATAATTGGTTTACCGTATGAATGCGTGACGCCTTCTCATTGTATTCCAAAATCAGCTGCTCCTTCTGTGCCAAACGCTCCGAATCTGACAATTCTTTGTTCTTCTCAATTTTATTTAAATCGATCGACAAATGAGGTAACACGAAAAAGTTTGGATTTTCCGTATTCCCGCTCATGAACGCTAATCCCTGCTCAGTTAATTCGACTTGATTGTTCTTCTCCTCAATCGTGAACAACAACGGTTCGTCTGCCTGAGGCATCAATTTTTGGTTTTCTGCCAAATAAATCGATTCCGTCTCATGCATCAATTGCTTCATGCCGCTTTCCGACAAGAATTTAATCAAAGGTTTCGATTTAGGTAATCCGCGGTAAGCACGGAATAAAGCTAATCCTCCATCTTTTTTATCGCCAGTAGCAATCGCTTTTTTTGCTTCAACTAATAAGTTTTGAACGATCTGTTTTTGTGCTTCCACCAATTTATGAACGCGGGGTTGGAAAGCTTCGAATTCCTGCTCATCACCCTTTGGAATAGGTCCTGAGATAATTAATGGCGTACGAGCATCATCAATTAACACGGAGTCAACCTCATCCACCATGGCAAAATGGTGCGGACGCTGAACCTGATCTTCCAAACTGCGCGCCATGTTGTCACGCAAATAATCAAAACCAAATTCATTGTTCGTTCCGTAAGTAATATCTGCCAAATAGGCTTGTCGGCGCTCTTCCGTATTCGGTTCATGCTTGTCGATGCAATCCACCTTCAAACCATGGAATTCAAATAAAGGAGCATTCCATTCCGAGTCACGTTTCGCCAAGTAATCATTTACCGTTACTAAATGAACGCCTCTTCCAGCTAATGCATTTAAATAAGTAGGAAGTGTAGAAACCAACGTTTTTCCTTCTCCTGTACCCATTTCAGAAATCTTTCCTTGGTGTAACACGATACCACCGATCAACTGCACGTCGTAGTGAATCATGTCCCAGGTGATTTGGTTTCCAGCGGCCAGCCATTGATTATGCCAAATCGCTTTTTCACCTTCAATCACAACATTTGCCTTTTTGGCAGCAATGAATTTATCTTCTACCGTAGCCGTTACGACCAATTTCTTGTTTTCGGTCAAACGACGAGCGGTTTCTTTCACGACAGCAAAGGCCTCAGGAAGAATTTCCAATAGTACAATTTCCAACTGCTTATTTCGATCTTCATTTAATTTGTCGATCTGAAGAAAGAAAGTCTCCTTCTCATCTACATCCTCCGTTACGTTTCCTTGTTCGCGCAACGAAACAATTTGTGCATCGATATCTGCTAAAAACTCTTGAATACGTTGTTTGAATTCGTAGGTCTTGCCACGTAGAGCATCATCAGAAAGCTCATGCAAACGAGCATATTCTTCCTTGATTTTTTCCACAATCGGCATGATTGCTTTAATGTCACGTTCCGACTTCGTGCCAAATATTTTTGTAACGCTTTTGCTTAGTATTGAAAACATGGTAAAATAGGGCCTACCTAGGCTTGGTGATAATTTAATTTGCAATTTACCAATTTGAATTTTTATCCTTGCTATGTTCCGAGAATTAATCCGAAATTTTTACGGATTTCAATTCGAAATTCATTTGTTTTGTAGCTCAATTTCGAATTCCTATGGCTGATTATCCAATACCTCCGCGTCGCGCCCCTCGAAAAAAACTCAAGATGCCGCTTTTTGGCGATATGTTTAGTGGTTCATCAGGGCAAGGTGGTTCGAAGAATTTTACGACTTATCTTTTTGTATTAGTGGGCATGGGCTTGTTAGGTCAGCTTATTTTGCCACAATTGTGGGCAGAGAAAGTCTATGATTCAGAATCCGAAGTGCGCGACATGGAAATTGATGGAACCTTGCGCAAAAAGTTCGCAGATGCGAGTGACAAAAGTGAGATTCACTACCTGCTCGTGGTGGTAGAAAAGGAAGGCAAACGGAAGAAATTGGATTTATATCAAGCAGATTCTGTATTTTTTGAGCAAGTCGCAGTTCCTCAGCGAATTAAGAAAGCATCTGGTAGCTTAAAGGTACTCATTACCCGATATTCTAAACCTGATACCACAATCGAAATTAGATTTAAGAAATAAAATTTATCAGTTTTTTGATTATCTATTTTTAAAAATTACCTTGGGCAAAATTCTACTAAATAATGCCCAGTCTTTCCTTACCGAATGCTAAACATTTGTTGGCCCGATCACTCTTTGGTTTCTCCAAAGATCATCTCCAACAAGCCATGGGGTATGGTACGCTGGAAGATTTAGTTGACCTAGCTATTTTGAAAGACAAGTCCTTGCCGGCGGCCCCCAATACTTGGGTAAATACGATTCCGGCGCAGGCCCAACAAGATTCGGGAGAAGCGGGTACTTGGTATCGCGAACTGACCTATTGGTGGAATAATCGAATGTTTACGGAAGAATTGAATATGCAGGAAAAGATGGTACTCTTTTGGCATAATCACTTTTCATGTGAACGGGATAAAGTCAATTATCCACAATATATGTACCAGCAAAATCAATTGTTTCGCAAATTCGCATTTGGCAATTTCAAGCAGTTAGTCAAAGAGATCAGCATTGATCCCACCATGCTCATTTATCTGGACGGAAATAACAGTCGGGGCACGGGCCCAAATGAAAATTACGGTCGGGAATTGTTGGAGTTATTCACCCTGGGGATCGGTAATTACACCGAAAATGATATCAAACAGGCTGCCAAAGTCCTTTCAGGCTGGCAAGTGAAAGGATTGACTTCCGTTTTTGATCCTACCCGCTGGCATAAAGAATCTTCCCTGAGCATCTTTGGGAAAACGGCTCAATACAATGTGAATTCCCTAGTGGATTTGATTTTTGAACAAAAAGCCTGTGCTCAATTTATCTGCAGGAAGCTATACAAAGCTTTCATTTACTACAAACCCGATGAGGCTTTTGTTACCCAAATGGCAACGGTCTTGCGGACGAATAATTATGAAATGAAACCATTATTGCGTTTCATGTTTTTATCAGATCATTTTTATCAAAGCGCATTTCGTGCAAGTCACATCAAGGACCCGCAGGAATTGATGGTGGGTTCACTCAAAGCGCTTCAAGTTAAATCCCCCGATTTAGTAAATCTCTATGAAATGGCGAAACTGTTGCAAATGCAATTGTTTCAACCGCCAAATGTGGCAGGATGGCCCGGCCAAAGAGACTGGATCAGTTCCACGACCTATTCCTACCGGGGTGGATTTACGGATTCGCTATTGACAGGCAAACGATTCAACGGGACAACCGTGACGGGGAAGTTAGTTCCGTTAACCTATGCGCGAAGTTTTTCAAATAGCGAGAAAGCAGTCTTGTTTGTCAACGATGTCATAGACTCGTTGCTATTATTTCCGATTACAGATACGAAACGACAGTTTTTGTTAGACACTTTGTTGGACGGAACCTTGGCGGCAAATTGGTCAACGTATACACCTCAGGCAGATGCGCGCATCGTTCGTTTGCTCAAGGCGATCATGCGTTTGCCAGAATACCAACTCAATTAGGCCATGAAAAAGCAGATGAATCGGAAAGCATTTTTACAACAAATGGCCATCTTGTCGGGTGGGGTAGGTATAGGTTTAGGAACCGTGACTGGCAGAGCATTTGGGCAGATACCAGCGGCTTATGCTGCAAATGCTGAGGCTGGGAAGGTATTGATTATCATTCAGTTAGGTGGAGGAAATGATGGGCTGAATACTATCATTCCTGCAGAGGATGATTTGTACCATTCAGCTAGACCAACCTTGGCCATTAAAAAAGACGCGGCATTAAAGCTTGACCAAGGGATGTATTTGCATCCATCCGCTGTGGGGTTAAAGAAATTATACGACCAAGGGCAGGTGAGCATTGCCCAAAATATCGGTTATCCTAATCCCAATCGTTCGCACTTTCGGGCGACGGACATTTGGAATTCGGGATCAGATGCAGCAACAGTTTTGGATGAAGGTTGGGCAGGTCGCTTCTTAAAAACGCGGTACCCTGAATTTCCGATGACCCTAGCCAAACACCCTATGGCTGTTCAATTGGGTTCCGTTGAATCATTATTATTTCAATCCGAACAAGGAGGTTTTAGTACAGTATTTGAGGATCCCAATTTATTTTATCAATTAGTCAGTGGGACACCTTCGGATTCGGATATTCCTCCTGCCACATTAGCTGGCGACGAATTGGGCTTTTTGAAGCAAATTGCAGCAGCGTCCTTGCAATATGCGGGGGTCATTCGTGACGGAGCAACGAAAGGAAAAAATACGATTACATATCCAACGACGAATCTTGGTCGGCAATTTGGCATTGTTTCTAAATTGATTTCGGGAGGCTTGGAGACTCCGGTTTATTTGTTGAACATAGGTGGATTTGATACGCATGCAAATCAGTTGACACAACATGCCAACTTATGGAAAACGATATCGGATGCCGTGACGACTTTTCAGTTGGACATGGATAATCAAAATTTATCGGATCGAATTAATGTGATGACGTTCTCAGAATTTGGTCGGCGAGTAAACCAAAATGGTACTGCGGGAACAGACCATGGAACGGCAGCACCCATGTTATTTATAGGAAAGACAGTTCGGGGAGGCTTGATTGGTGCGAATCCAAATTTGAAAGCCTTAGATAGTAATGGAGATTTGAAATTTAATTACGATTACCGTCAAGTCTACAGTACGGTATTGAGGGATCATTTGGGCTTGGATAATGTGCGTTCGCAGCAGATATTTAATGCCACCTTTGAGCGCTTGCCCATCTTTAAGAATTCACCAGATTTGCTTCCTGAAGCTGTTTCGATGGAATTAATCGCGCCATGGCCGAATCCAGCAAGTGATAATACCTTATTGCAGTATGGCATATTTGAGGAGGCGAGTATTACGCTGGCATTATTTGATATGCAAGGCAGACAACTTCATTTGATCGATTCTGGCTTGCGAAAAGTGGGATCCTATTCGGTCAATTTTAATTTGCAGGGGTATGCTGCAGGGCATTATTTGATCAGTTTAAGCACAAGTCGGGGAGGTCGAATGACGCGTCAATTGGTGATTGAATAGATAAATTGTTATCTTCGAAACTTGAATTTCGCACAACAATCATTTCAAATATTCGTTGATGCTAAAACGCTAAGTATATCTCTATGTTTCGATTAGTCGTTCTTGTCCTGTTATTGGTGGGTTTGGGTCATATTGATTCGAATGCGCAAATGTGGTTTTTAGGTCAAAAAGGAAGTAAGAAATCACCTTTCCCTGTATTCAAAAAACATACTTCTATTTCATTTGGGGCTGGTTCTTCGCATTATATTGGTGATTTAGTTCCTGTGGCCGGATTATTTACTGTAGGTGCTCAAACGACAAGGTGGAATGTGGGCGTTAACTTTACAAGACATTTGTCACCGAATTTTAGCGCAAATCTTGGGCTAAATTACATCCGGATTGCTGGAGATGACAGCTATTTTTCTCCAGTGGGGGATTGGGATGCAAATTTTCGACGTAATCTGCATTTCCGGAACGATATCAAGGAATTGTCACTTGTAGGGATGTATGAGATCGGGGGAAATCCAGAGAATATCATGAAGCGAAATGCTGTTTCTCCTTATGTTTATTTAGGGGTAACCGGATTTTTACATTCGCCAGATGCACGTAGGCAAGCAGGATTGGATCCAACTTCAGGGAATCTTGTCAAAGGTCCTTGGTTGTCGGAAAGCAATGGAAGTTTATTGGACTACAAAAATGAAGGAGTTGATTATTCATTATTGGGTGTATCGATTCCCTTTGGCGTTGGATTTCGATATAAGATAAGCAATTACATGGATCTTGGATTTGATTTTGGCTATCGCATCGCAATAACGGATTATTTGGATGATGTTACGGATGTTCGAAATGCCATTACTCCTGCATCAGTAGGAGGAAGTATGTTGTTTACGGATCGATCTGGTGAAGCTTTTGCGGCCAATACCTTGGTAAACCGTATTCCGATTCCTGCGACAGTTGCTGCCCCTAAAATTTCTACAGGTCCTGATCAGTATTTCACCACGCAAGTTCGATTAATCTATCATTTGCGGAATAAAGTTGATTGTCCTCCATTGCCCAATTAATGAGAAAAATAGTACTGATTTTATTGGTTGCAATGTTTAGCAATTTGACGCATGCCCAACGGTGGAGCATGTCGGCGGGTGCTGGTGCCACAATGTATAAAGGAGATTTGTCGGATTGGCATTTGATTCCCCATTTATCACAATTGAAAACGGCGAATACGGCTGTCAACTTTCAATTGCGCTATCAGCCAGACCAAGCCATTGCTTATCGCGCTAAATTAACATTTACGGGATTGAATGGCGACGGGGCTAATTTTGGTTTGCCAAGTATTTCCTATTCGACGAATTCATTTTCGAGTCCATTAATTGAAATGGCAGGTTTGGTTGATTATAATTTTAAAGATTACCAAGCGAACCGTCATGTTCGAAACTGGACGCCATTTATATATGGAGGCTTAGGTTTTTTATTTGTTAGCCCAGCAGGGAATGTTCCTACACCCAAGACATTTTTTACATGGGCCATACCCTTTGGTGTGGGAATTAAGGCACAGATAAACAATCGGGTGGGCTTACAATGGGAGTTTGGGACAAGTAAATCGATGTCAAATATGTTGGATGGCCAAGTGGCTTGGGGAGAACAGCCAGCGGTTTTCACTTTGAGTAAAACAGATCAATATTTGCAGAGTTCGATATCAATTACCTATTCGTTGATTTCTGTTTATTGCCCTCGTGATTAATGTTTTGAATAAGGGTAGGGATTAGTTATCTTTGCCTCTTGTATGTTGTATTTATATAGTTGTGAGTCAAACCGTAAAAGATTCTATTGATGTAAACAATCTGCCGGCGCACATTGCCGTTATCATGGATGGTAATGGTCGATGGGCAAAACAGCAGGGCTTTAAAGACCGTATATTTGGTCATCGGCATGCCATTGCGGCTGTGCGAGAGACCATTGAGGGTTGCGGAGAATTGGGAGTCAAATATTTGACATTATATGCATTTTCAACAGAGAACTGGAATCGCCCAGCGGCTGAAGTAAAGGCTTTAATGAGTTTGTTGGTTAGTGCCATTCATGATGAATTGCCTGGCATGATGAAGAATCAGATACGCCTACAGGCGATTGGTGATTTGGAATCCATGCCAAAAAGTTCACAGAAAGAGTTGAGATCCGCTATGGATCAAACAGCTAATAATAAGGGCTTAACGCTCGTTTTGGCACTGTCATATTCCGGAAAGTGGGATTTGACGCAAGCGACCCAGCAAATAGCGCTTAAAATAGCTGCTGGTGAAATAGAACAAGCTGATGTGAATGCCCAATTGATTAATGATCATCTTTCTACCGCAGGAATGCCGGATCCGGATTTGATGATTCGTACGGGCGGAGATCATCGAATTAGTAATTTTATGCTATGGCAGTTGGCCTATGCTGAGTTGTATATTTTTGAAGATTTGTATTGGCCAGATTTCAGAAAAGTCAATTTGCATCAAGCAATCGTTGATTTTCAGATGCGTGAGCGTCGGTTTGGGAAAACGAGTGAACAAGTTAAACGTGAGGGCTAGGCCCTAATAATGAAAAAAGACATTTGCATGAATTTTCGTAAAGAATCAAAGGGGTATTGTTTTTGGAAGCTAGGAGTAGTAGGCTTGGTTCTTTTCATCACACAAACGGCACAAGCGCAAGTTTTAGGCGGGCGCCGATTTGCTTCACCGATTGCATCAACAACTGCTTTTTCATGGGCTGATCCCAAAGAATTTGAGATTGCAGAAATCGAAGTAACGGGTTCGCAGTTTTATGATGGAGCCTCCATGATTAACATTTCTGGTTTGCAAAAAGGGGATAAGATTAAAGTTCCTGGCGATGCCGTGGCTACTGCGATTCGTAAAATTATGGATCAAGGGATACTTGAAGAGGTTGAGATTTATGCCTCAAAAGTGGAGGGAGATAAAATTTGGTTACAAATTGCATTGAAAGAGCGCCCGCGCTTATATGCGATTAAATATGTAGGAATTCGTAAAGGTGAGCAAGAGAGCATCAGCGAAAAGGTCAAAACATATAAGGGCAAAATCATTACAGAAACGCTAAAGAAAAACTTAGAATTAGCGATTCGTAAATATTATCAAGAAAAAGGCCGCTTAAACGTGAAGACTAAATCAACTATAAAGGTGGATACGATGCGCGGTAATAATGCAACCTTAGTGGTGAATATTGAGAAGGGGGAAAAAGTAAAAGTCCATAAAATTGTCCTGAATGGGATTGATGAAAAATCGCGTGGGTTAATTTTACGTAAAATAAAAAACACCAAACAAGTGCGTTTTGGTCGGATATTCAAGCCATCAAAATTCGTGCCAAAAAAATGGGATGAGGATAAGACGAAGTTGCTAGAGGCCATGAATAAATTAGGCTTCCGCGACTTTCAAATCAAATCAGATTCGATCGGTAAAGTGGACCAAAAAGCGGTGGATTTGTTTATTAATCTCGTTCAAGGAAAAAAATATTACTACCGGAATATCAATTTTGAAGGGAATTATATTTACCCTGATTCAGTTTTGCACATGGTTTTAGGTGTCAAAAAAGGAGACGTTTATAATACCGAGGAGTTAGATAAGAAAATGCAAGGAAATCCTGGGGATGATTTAAGTTCCGTGTACATGGATAATGGCTATTTGTATTATAATGCTGAGCCAGTCGAGTCGGCCATCGAAGGAGATTCTATTGATTTAACGATTCGTATTAGCGAAGGAAAGCAAGCGACCATCAACAAGGTTATCTTAAATGGGAATACGAAGACTTCTGACCACGTCGTTATGCGGGAGATTCGTACTTTGCCAGGACAGAAATTCAATAAGTCGGCGATTATCCGTACCGTTCGTGAATTATCGACCATCGGTTATTTTAACCCAGAAAAAATTACGCCAAATCCGCAGCCACGACCTGACGGAACTGTGGACATCGAATACAATGTAGAAGAAAAGCCATCCGATCAGATTGAGTTATCAGGTGGTTGGGGTGGTTACATTGGTTTTGTAGGAACCTTAGGGGTTGTGTTCAACAATTTCTCTGCCAAAAACTTGACTAATTGGAATGCATGGCGTCCCTTGCCGGCTGGAGATGGTCAAAAATTGTCGATTCGGTTTCAAGCCAACGGTGCTGCATATCAAAATTATAGCTTAACATTTACAGAACCGTGGTTAGGGGGTAAAAAGCCCAATTCATTCTCAATTTCCTTGAACCGAAGCGTATCGTATCCATATCAATTTAGGACAACGGGTTACGGTGGTGGTTATGGTAGTGGTTATGGTAGTAGTTACGGAAGTGGCTATGGGGGGTACGGTGGTTACGGTGGCTACGGAGGATATGGAGGATATGGATCGAGTGCATATTCTGTTCCGGATTCTTTGTTGGATGCTCACTTCAATGTGAATTCAATATCATTCAGTTTGGGTAAACGACTTAAATGGCCTGATGATTATTTCTCATTGAGTAATTCCTTGTCATTTTCACAATATGATGTAGATCGCTATTATACATGGGCATATCCACAAGGAAAATCGACATCGATTACCTTGATGACGAATTTCTCAAGAAATAGTATTGATAACCCTACCTTCCCACGTATGGGCTCAAGTTTCTCTTTGAATGCATCATTGACACCTCCCTATTCATTAATGGGCGGGAATAAAGATGGTAACTTAATCGAATATCATAAATGGATGTTTGATGCGAGTTGGTTTACACCATTATTAGGTAAATTAGTCTTACATACCCGCGCACACCTTGGATTCTTAGGGTCCTATGGGGGAGCGCCTACCACCCGATTTGAGCGTTTCGACTTAGGAGGCTCTGGAATGGTTCAAGGCTTCTCATTTAATCGGGATATTGTAGGTTTGCGTGGTTATAAGGATCGTGTCATTGGGCCATCGGGCTCTTATGGTAATGGAGGAGTAGCCTATAATAAATTTGTGATGGAGGCGCGCTATCCCGTTTCCTTGAATCCATCAGCGACGATCTTTGTATTAGGATTTGCTGAGGGGGGAAATAACTTTGCTTCGATGAGCGATTATAATCCTTTTAACTTATATAAATCAGCTGGATTTGGCGCACGTATTTTCATGCCTGCTTTTGGTATGATTGGTATCGATTATGGATTTGCGATGGATAAGCCCCGTCCGGGTGATTCGGATTTTGGCCGACAAGCCTTTACCTTCTCGATCGGGCAACAAATTCGCTAGATGTTAATTATCAATGAAAAAGTCATTTTTTTTCTTAATTTTGGGAATCATGTTCATAGGTCAAGTTACCTATGCTCAAAAATTTGGCTACATTGATACGGAATATATTACAGCCAAAATGCCCGAATTTCAAAAGGTTCAAACGGCCTTAAATGAAAAAACGAATGCTTGGTTGAAAGAGGTTGCTGATAAGCAAGCAGCTCTTGCCCAAATGGAAAAAGAGTATCATTTGGAAGAATTATTGTTGACCGATGAATTGCGCCAACAGCGTTTGGCAGCAATCCAAGTAAAGGATCAAGAAGCAAAGGCATTTCAAGAGAAGGTCTTTGGGGGCGAAGGGGAAATGTTTAAGGCAAAGCAAAATGCCATGAAGCCAATTTTGGATGAGATATCCAAGGCCTTGGAGCGTGTCGTACGACAAAAGCGACTAGACTTTGTATTTGATAAGGCGAATGATGGCTTGGCTTTGATTTATACGAATCCCATCCATGATTATTCGGATTATGTATTAGAAGAGTTAGGGTTGGAGTTAGATCCCAACATGAAAAAATAATAAAGATTACCAAACAAAAACAACTAGATTAATTTTTTATGAAAAACAAACTATTCTTAGCTATGAGCCTTGTGTTCGGAATGGCTATTTTACCAGCGAAAGCACAAGTTAAAATTGGATTTATTAATGCTGATTATATCTTAAGCCAAATGCCAGAAGCTAAGCAAGTGGAAGAAGATTTGAAGAATACGCAAAAGCAATATGAAACCCTTTATCAAGGAAAAGTGAAGGATTTTCAAGATAAATTAGCTGTATTTGAGAAATTGAACGCTGACCCAAAAACAGCAGATATCATCAAGCAAGACAAAGAAAAAGAATTGCAAAACTTGCAAACTTCTATTCAAGAATTTCAACAAAATTCTCAATCATCTTTGCAAAAGAAGCAAGCACAATTGTTGCAACCTTTGTTGAAGAAAGTGGAAGAAAACATGCATGCAGTTGCTGCTGAAAATGCATATACTTATGTATTCAACTACGATGCAGGTATGGGAACAGCACCAATTTTGTTACACTACCCAGCAGATGCAAACATGTCTGATTTGGTATTGAAGAAAATGGGCATTACACCTAAGCCAGCTGCGGCTGCTGCAGCACCTGCTGCTCCAGCGAAGAAATAAGCAAAGCGAAATAGATTGAATGAGCCCTGAAGAAATTCAGGGCTTTTTTTTGTCAGTCGCTAGTCGTCAGTCGTCGGTCACTAGTCGTCAGTCACTAGTCGTCAGGAAATGACTTTACCTCTAACCTCTTAACTAGTCGATAGTCGTCAGTCACTAGTTGTCAGTCGTCAGTCACGAGTCGTCAGGAAATGACTTTACCTCTAACCTCTTACCTCTAACCTCTTAATTCTTACCTCTTTCTTACCTCTTATCTCCTTCTTACCAAAAATACTTGACGCCCTGAAGCAAAGAAGTCAACAAGATCAGCCCCAAAACAATATATTGAAATGCCTTCTCTGGTATGAAATGTAGAATCCTTTTCCCCACATAAGAACCAATCAAGGATATGACAATTAAAAAAGGGATTAATTTGATGTATTGTAGTTGGAAATAGCCACTGGCGATGTAAACGCCTGCCCGACTTAAATCCACCCCCATGTCAATCAATGCAGATGTGGCAATAAAGGCATCTTTTTCGAGATTAAACGCAGCCAAGGTAATTCCACGTATAGCGCCACCGGTCCCAATTAATCCAGCCAGAAATCCCGAAAGGGTTCCTCCCAAATATAAATTGTTAGTTGTTTTTTTTAATCGTTTGTGATGACCCGTCAACAAGTAAATGGCTAAAATAAAGAGGATAATATTCATGCCCATTTCAATCTCACGTTGTGGGATATAATTTGTCAGCCAAGCTCCTATGGTGACGAAAAGTATGGCTGGTATGCCCAGTTTGATGGCAATCTTTTTGTCTATTCCAGTTCGGAAGAGGTAGATCTTAGAAAGATTACTAAACACATGAAATACGGATGTAATACCTAGTACAACTTTAAAGTCAAGGACCAATGATGCGAGTGGCACAAATAGGATAGAAGATCCAAAACCACTGATGGTTCCAACGATTTCAGCTATAAGGGCTAGTATAAAAAAGATGTAATATGGCCCCATGCGTATCGATTATTCGTTTTCCTGCTTGAATAGATAATTCTGAAAGAACAATATCGTCACAACACCGCAAAAAATAGCGGCATCCGCGAAATTAAAAATGGGTGTAGAATAATAGGTGCCCCCCCAAAACGGAATCCAAGTGGGTAAAATTCCCTCCCAAAAGTCAAAGAAAAACATGTCGATGACTTGGCCATGAAACCATTGCATCGGGGCTCCTTGTGGGGCATTATTTAAAAAGACCCCATAGAAAACAGAATCAATTAAATTCCCGATGGCTCCACCTAGAATGAGAGACGTACAAACTAATAATAAGCGTTTCGATTTATTAACCGTTAATTTATATAAGAAGTATCCAATGCCAAACATAGCCAAAATACGGAAACTCGTCAGAATTAATTTGCCATAATCCGACCCTAATTGAATGCCAAAGGCCATTCCAGGATTAAGGGTATAATGTAATTTGACATAGGGATTAATGAGTTCGATTTGCCCATAATAGCCTGGGTCCATAAAATTATGTACGGCCAACTTAATTCCTTGGTCCAATAGAATGATCAATAAACTAAGTAGGAAATAGCGATAATTGGATTTCATTAGGCGTTTTTTCTGCGTTTAACTTCGTTAAGTAATAAAGTGTATTCCCGAGATGTTTGCCCAGCTATTGAGCTGTTTTCCTCTGCCCGACGGAATAAATAGGGCATCACAGATTCCACAGGACCATAAGGAACATATTTTGCTACATTATATCCCGCAGCTGCAAGGTTATAACTGATGTTATCCGACATGCCCAATAATTGAGCAAAGTAAATGTTGTGGTGATTGTGCGGAATTTGCTGTTTAGCCATTTCTTCCGTAAGTAACCGGCAACTGTATTCGTTGTGCGTTCCAATGCAAAAATTTACACATTCAATAGCAGCAAGACAAGCCAACATCCCTTCATTGAAGTCCCTATCTGTATCGGATTTTATTTTATGTAACGGTTCCGAATATTCCTCTTCGTGCGCCCGTTGTCGTTCTTTTTCCAAATATGCTCCACGAACTAATTTGACTCCTAGGAAATAATGCTGCTCTTTTGCAACAGCGATTGCTTGCTTCAAATTGTCCAACATGTCCATGCGATACATCTGAAATGTATTGAATATGATGGCTTCTTTTTGGTTGAAACGGGCCATCATTTCATAGGTCAAGGTATCAATGGTGCCTTGAATCCAGCTTTCTTCTGCATCGATAAAGAGACGCACGTTTAATTCGTGTGCTAATTGGCAGATTTCCAGAAGTATATCCTTACTGTGTTGAAATGCCCCTTCGTTCTCCTCGGATAATCCTGATTCCGTTTGAAATTCTTCTAATAATTCGGCCTGAAAAATGCCAGTCATTTTAAAAACAGCAAATGGAATCGATTGATTCTCATGGGCTTTTTGAATCGTTTTTAAGATTTCGTGCTTGGTTGTTTGGAAGGATTTTTCATTTTCTTCACCCTCAACTGAATAGTCTAGGATGGTTCCAATCTTACCTAATTGTAGCTGCTCAATCGTCTGTTTGCATTCTTGTATGGTTTCTCCCCCACAGAATTGCTCAAAAATCGTAGATTTTATTAGTTTTTTGATGGGAAAATGAAGGAAAAGGAACAATTTGATAAAAAAAGTCCCTAACTTTACAAGCCAATTTTGGTTCATTAAGGCGAATATCCAAAAAGCCTTTTTGAGTTTAAAGTTGGACTTAGATGCGAAGGCGATTTGTGTATCTTCGAACGATAGTTGCGGAATGGTTGTGTTGATGGGTTTGTTCATGGATTGTGAAATAGCTTGCAAATATAAGAGAATTAATAATCCGTTGAATCGGTGAAGTATAAAATAAAATAAACAAAACGTTTGGGGCGTTAGCCTTGTAAATCCAAAAATTATGAATGCCAATTTAGACATTGTACCTATGCAAGAGTGGATTCAGACTGGTGGAAAGCCGTTGATTATTGCGGGTCCATGTTCAGCTGAAACTGAGGAGCAAGTATTAGAAACTGCCCGTCGTAT
>JACCDU010506364.1_pt1 | contig 22079 bp, 21 predicted proteins | sample 7446081 | NCBI WGS metagenome assembly JACCDU01 (sample SAMN15323447, study PRJNA562643) | freshwater metagenome | isolation source: river surface water | place: USA:Blue River Watershed | collected 2017-08-17
ATAAATTAAGAAAAGCCTCAATTAGAAAATTGGGGCTTTTTTGTATAAAAATTACCTGGATTACCTAGTAAATTGATAGAATAAAGAAAAAAAACAATAAATTGTAAGAATAGAATTGTAGATTTGCGAAAAAGCAAAAATTAATAAAGAAATGGCAAAACATATTTTGTTAATGGATGGTCCAGATGCAAAAGGATTAATATTTAATGTAACGAGTGTACTCTATAAAAATGAATGTAATATTATTTCTCAAGATGAGTACGTCAGTCCTGCTAATGGAACAGATGAGGGGCAGTTTTTTATGCGAACAGAGTTTGAATCGCAAGAGGGCTTGAATCCCGAGAAGGTTTTGAGGGATTTGAGTGAGGAAATTAATTCTCCCAAAATTAATTTGAGAATTAATCCTAAAAAGAAAAAAGATGTTGTGATTTTAGCCACAAAAGAGCACCACTGCCTGTCTGATTTATTGATAAGATATAATTTTGATGAGCTTGATGCAAATGTATTGGCAGTGATAAGCAACTATAATACTTTACAGCCATTTGTGAGCAAATTTGGGATTCCTTTCCATTTTATTTCTCATGAACATAAATCGAGAGAAGAGCATGAGGAGGCAATATTGAGGACATTGGAAATATATCGTCCTGAATATTTGGTTTTAGCAAAATATATGAGAGTACTTTCCCCGACATTTGTAGCAAATTATTCCAATAAAATAGTAAACATACATCATTCTTTTTTGCCAGCTTTTATTGGTGCAAATCCATATAGACAAGCTTATGAAAGAGGAGTGAAAATTATTGGAGCAACAGCCCACTTTGTAAATAACAACCTTGATGAAGGACCAATTATTGCACAAAATGTGAAAGAAGTAAATCATAGCTATTTGGCTACTGATATGGCAAGAGAAGGCAAAGAAGTCGAAAAATCGGTCTTGATACAAGCTTTGAAGCTTGTGTTTAATGATAAGGTATTTATTTATGGAAACAGAACGGTAATTTTATAGTTTTTTATCGGCATTAAAAAAACAATGAATTAATGCCGATAAATTGTTTATTTATTCAAAATCAAAAATTCAACACGACGATTTTTAGCTTTACCTTCATCTGTATCATTGCTTGAGATTGGTTTGGTTTCTCCAAATCCAATGCTAGTAACCCTAGATGAAGGGATTTTTTTGGACAATAAATAGGTTTTGACAGCACCTGCACGCTCTTCTGAAAGTTTTTGATTCGTTTCGATACTTCCCACATTATCAGTATGTCCTTGAATTTCAATGCTTAAACTTGGATTTTCTTTCAAGGATTCGGCAATTCTATCTAATTCGGGATATGAGTCTTTACGCAAAGTTGCTTTTGCATATTCAAAGAAAATATTATTTAAAAGGACTTTTTCGCCGACTCTTATAGGCACAAGTTGTAATTCATTGCCGACAATTTCTTGATATTCTTTGATTTCCGTCAAATCAATATTTTTTGCAATAGCAATGAAATCTTTGGCAATGGCACGGTAAGAATATTTATTTCCATAAGGAAGTACAATTTTATATTCGCCAGTAGAAGGATTGGAGTATGCTTCGCCAATTTCATCACCGTCAGGAAGGGTTTGATAAACAATTTTAGCCTCAATGGGCTTGCCAGTTTTTGAATCAATTACTTTTCCACTGATAAGGACAACCGGAGTAGGTGTGGTAGAAGATGAATTGACAGGAGAGTTTCCTGCTGCCAAGTTATCTTGTTCTACTTTGCGATTATTCGCTCCACCCAAGCCTGCTAAGGTTTCGATTTCGGCTGTTTTCAGGGTTTCTTTCAAACGAAATCTAATAATATCGCCTTTGCCAACAGCATTATGTTTGGTACTCATATAAGCAAATTCGCCAGAAGCAGAGATACTATAAGACATTTCATTGACATCGGAATTGATTTTATTGCCCAAATTGATGGGTTTAGACCAGCGTTTCCAGCTTCTATCTAAGCGTTTTGATACCCAAATATCGGTGCCTCCCAAGCCTCCTTTTCGATCAGAAGCAAAATATAAAGTATAATTATCAGAAGCCAAAAAAGGGGTTGTCTCTGTAAAATCAGTATTGATGTCCGACCCAAGATTTTCGGGCTTTGACCATTTGCCGTCTCGGCTTAAAAAACAGACATATAAATCATCAATTTTACTATTTTTTCTTTCACTAAATGCTAAAATCAATGTTTTGCCATCATTCGATAAACAAGCAGTAAGGTATTGTCCACGGCAGAAATCATTAAATTTGGGAATATCAACTAGTTGTGGTTCTGACCAACCTGTTTTGGTGCGTTTGCAAAGCGAAAGACCTGCTTCATTTTCACGTTTGCCATTTTTATAAACCCCAGAAATCAAAATAGAATTGCCATCTGGCGTAACACTGAATAAATCGTTGTATTGGTCTTTATTGATGCTATTGGGCATGCGTTTCGCAATTGACCATGAGCCACCTCTGTCTTCCGAATACCAAACATCTTGGCTGCCTTTTGCTCCATAATTATTGGAAGGGTGGCTGACACGCCCAAAATAAAGCGTCTTGCCATCTGGAGCAATGATGGGGTTAAGTTCATTATATTCGGTATTCAAGGCAGAGCCAATAGGCTCGGGAGTTTGGGAAAAAACAACTCGAGAAAAAAATAAAAATATAGTGAAAAATGAGATAACTTTGGTCATAAAATTGATGGTTTAAAAGAAAAAAACGATAGCCATTCACAAAATAACGAAATGACTGAACCAAAAAATATGAAAATATAAAAAAACCGTTTAATTTAATTAGATTTGTGTAAAAATCGAAAGAAAAATAAGAAAACGATAAGAAATAGTAAAAAAATGAGTATAAATCAAATTTTCGAATCGTTCGAAAAGCTAAAAGTATTAATCATCGGGGATGTTATGATAGATTCATACATCATCGGTAAAGTTGAGCGAATTTCGCCGGAAGCACCAATTCCGATTGTGAACGTGAGAAAAAGAGATAAAAGATTAGGTGGAGCAGGGAATGTGGCTATGAATATAAAATCATTGGGGGCAGAACCCATTCTTTGTGCTGTGGTAGGCAAAGATTCTGATGGAGATGACCTGATACAATTATTGAAAGAAAATCAATTAATAGACAACGGAATAATCCAATCGACCGACAGAATCACTACCGTCAAACAAAGAATCATGGCGGGGTCACAGCATATTGTTCGGATAGATTCTGAAATGGATGAGGTCATCAATCAACATGAGACGGATTTATTACTCGAAAAAATTGAAATCCTTTCAGACAATGCTGATGTCATTATATTTGAAGATTATGATAAAGGGGTATTGACAGAGAATCTGATAAAGACAACAATTGAAATTGCGAAAAAAAAGGGAATACCAACGATTGTAGATCCCAAAAAACGAAACTTCTTTAATTATATCGGGGCGGATATCTTCAAGCCAAATTTAAAAGAACTGAAAGAAGGATTAAAAATAGAGATAAACGTAAATGATATTGAAAGTATAAAAGAAGTAGTTGAAGAGGCAAAAAATAGACTTGGTGTGAAGGGAATATTTCTGACATTATCCGAGAAAGGGGTGTATATTGATTTTGAAGGAGAAAAATTAAATATTGCGGCTCATGTAAGAAGTATTGCAGACGTATCAGGAGCTGGAGATACGGTGGTGAGTATAGCGGCTTTATGCTTGGCATTAAAGTTGACTCCAAAAGATATTGCATCAATGGCAAATTTGGGAGGAGGATTGGTCTGTGAACACATTGGAGTCGTGCCAATTGATAAAATAAAGCTCCAAAATGAATATGAAAAAATAAAAAAAGCACTTGAATAAATCCAAGTGCTAAAAAATTATTTTGATGATGGTTTGAATGGAAGAGAAATCTTACCTTGCTTATTTAATGTATAAACAACAACCCCCACTGCCACAGCAGCTAAACCGAATAAAACACCCTTTTTCATTGTCGTAAGTATTAAATTGTGTCTGAATATAAGTATAACGTAAAGTTAAATAAAATGTTTGATATGTCTTAAAAAAAACTTAAAAAATTATTGAGCGGATAAATAAGCACAATAAAAAGGCAAAAATATATATAATATGTAGCAAATAAGTAGGAGTAAATTAAAAAAATAAAGAAAATAATAAATAAATTGTTAAGCTTATTTTAAGAAAAATAAATAATAATAAAACATTGAATAAATATAAAGGATTAATAATGCGGTCAACAGGCTCTTGGTATGATGTGCAAACAGAAATAGGAGAGATAATTCAATGTCGCTTGAAGGGTAAATTCAAAATACAAGGGCTGAAAGTAACAAATCCGATTGCGGTAGGCGACAAAGTAATATTCGAACCAGAAGATGAAGTCCGAAATACTGGAATAATTACTGAAATATTGCCGAGAGAAAATTATATAATCAGAAAATCTGTTCATAAAACAGGGCATGGACATTTATTGGCAAGTAATATTGACCAAGCAATATTAATTGCGACATTAACATTTCCAAGAACTTCGTTGGGTTTTATCGATAGGTTTTTGGTTGCAGCAGAGTCATTTCGAATTCCAACCATCATCGTATTCAATAAGATAGATTTATTGGAACCAAAACAAAAAGAATATCAGGAATATCTAAAAGATTTGTATGAATCTTTGGGCTATCAATGTATATTTACTTCGGCAACAGAACAAGTGGGATTAGATGAACTAGAGGGTATTTTGAAAGATAAAATATCTTTGGTCTCTGGACATTCGGGAGTAGGGAAATCGACCTTAATAAATAAAATTTCACCCAGTTTGAATCTCCCAACGTCAAATGTATCAACATTTGCAAATAAAGGAGTACATACCACAACATTTGCAGAGATGTTTGAGTTATATACAAATACATATATTATTGATTCCCCAGGAATAAAAGAGTTGGGGTTGGCAGATATGGAGCCAGCAGAGATAAATCATTATTTCCCAGAGATATTTGAGTTAAAAAGTGAATGTAGATTCCATAATTGTATGCACCTTGATGAGCCTGCTTGTGCGGTCAAAGATGCCGTCAATTCAGGAGAAATTGCAGAAAGTCGGTATTTGTCGTATTTAAGTATGGTAGCAGGGGAGGATAATAGAAAATAATAAAAGTATCCTAACGTTATGTTTGATAAAAAATATCTCACAACAAAAAAAAAGCCATTAATCAGTAAATAAATGGGCTTTACAAAAAAAAATTATTAAAGATAAAATTATTCAGTTTTTTTTGTATTAATTGTAATTTTGCCAGACGATAAACGAAAGTCTATGGAAGAAGAAATTGTAGAAGTAGAAGTACGTTACTCCGAAAAAGAAAAATACCTTGTCTTCGATCAAGAGTTTATGCCTCATATAGACTCTATGTACAATTTTGCGTTTAAATTGACGAACGACGAGGATGATGCCAACGATTTAGTACAAGATACTTATCTAAAGGCTTTCAGATTTATCAATTCATTTGAGCGGGGAACTAATGCCAAGGCTTGGCTATTCAGAATACTGAAAAACAGCTTCATAAACGATTATAGAAGAAAAAGTAGAGAACCATCGAAAGTAGATTATCAAGATGTAGAAACAACCTACAACTCGACCGAGGATGCAGAAACGGAAGCCACAACAGACCTCAGAACAGAGACTGTTCAGGATATGATTGGGGATGAAGTGGCAAATGCTCTGAATAGTTTGCCGGTAGATTTTAAGACAGTGATTATTTTGTGTGATATCGAAGGATTTACGTACGAAGAAATGGCAAAAATCTTAGATATTCCGATAGGTACTGTACGCTCAAGATTGCACCGGGCAAGGAATTTATTGAAAGAAAAACTTAAAACTTATGCCGAGTCATTGGGCTATAAAGAAAATAATCTCAACGAAGAAGAAGAGGATATTGGATAATTCGACACAAATGAACGTTTTTATTTGAAGTGTTGTTATGAAAATACTTTGACAAAATAAACCAAAAAATGAGTGAATTTTGGTCAGAATGAAAGAATAAGAAATTAATTATAGCTATTAAATATTGAATCGGATGAAGTCTAAGTGTGAAAATCATCAGAATTGTATGAAGATGATACAGGCTGTGCTTGATGGCTCGGCTACTGAGGAGGAAATGGATCACTTTAAGAAAAATATTGACGTTTGCTTGCCTTGCATAGAGTTTTATGAGCTGGAAAAAAGTGTCAAAAATGCGATGCAACAAAAAGTAGAAAAAAAGTGTTGCCCCCAATCTATTATAGTGGACATCAAATCAAAAATTGGATTTACTGTGCTAATTTTAGGTTTATTGCTTGTCAAAATTAAATTGCTTCATTTGATATTTAATTCATAAAAAATATAAAATTAAGTCAGAAAGCCATCAAATATTACGGTTTGATGGCTTTCTCATAAATAATCCTTCAAAAGATAAATCAAATATAGAATATGAATGGGAAAGCAATTATTTTTTGTGCTCCTTCTGGTTCAGGAAAAACAACCATAGTCAAGCATTTATTAGAGAAATATCAAAACTTAGGATTTTCAATCTCGGCTTGTACAAGAGATAAGCGAGGAAGAAATGAAGAAAATGGAAAAGATTATTATTTTCTCGATATTCATGATTTCAAAGAAAGAATAGATAGAAATGAATTTGTTGAGTGGGAGGAGGTCTATGCTGGGGCTTATTATGGTACGCTCAAAACAGAAATAGAAAGATTGTGGTCGCAAGGAAAAAATGTAATATTCGATGTGGATGTGAAGGGAGGACTGAATCTGAAAGAATATTTTAAAGATAATGCTTTGGCAATATATGTGAAAGTGCCGTCAATGGAAGAATTGGAAAGAAGGTTGAGGGCGAGGGGTACAGAAGATGAGGATAGTATTTCGAGGAGAATTTATAAAATGAAATTTGAAATGGAGTTTCAGTCAAAGTTTGATGTCATTTTGTTGAATGATTCTTTGGATGAGGCGTTCGACAAAGCCGATGAACTCTATGAACAATTTATCAATGATAAACTAAGTATTCATCAGAAACCCATGGAAGTGTGAAAATAGGACTATTTTTTGGCTCGTTTAATCCAATCCACATTGGGCATTTGATTATTGCCAATACGATGGCTTATACCACTGATTTGGACCAAGTATGGCTGATAGTATCTCCACAAAATCCATTTAAAAAAAATAAAAGTCTATTGCATGAATTTGATAGGCTAACGATGGTAGAGCGGGCGGTGGCAGATAACTATAAATTAAAAGCATCGGATGTAGAGTTTTCAATGCCCAAACCAAGTTATACGATAGACACCCTGACAAAATTGAGTGAGAAATATCCGACGCATGAATTCAAATTAATCATGGGTGAAGATAATCTAGGACAATTTGAAAATTGGAAAAATTATGATAAAATTTTAGAATATTACGAATTGTATGTCTATCCAAGACCAAATTCTGGCATACACGCATATCGTGGGCATTCTAAAGTGAAATTCATCGAAGCACCGTTGCTGGATATTTCGGCTACATATATCCGAAATGCCATCAAGGAAGGTAAGCCTATTCGATACATGGTTTCGGAAGATGTCGAAGCTTATATAAGAATCAAGAAATTTTATCAATAATCAAAAAAATATTGATTGAAAAAGTATAACAAAGGCAGATGATTGAAAAATGAAGAAATTAAAAAATTAATAATTTTAAGGTAAAAATTGTCAATTTAAAATATTTACCGTAATTTTGTTCGGCAAATAAGAAAACGAAATTATTTGTTATGTTAGACTCCTCAAAGTTGCTTTACGAAGCTCTCACTTACGACGATGTATTGCTCGTCCCGGCTTATTCCGAAGTTCTCCCAAGAGATACACAAACCAAAACTTTTTTGACAAAAAAAATTCAGCTGAATATTCCTTTGATATCTGCAGCAATGGATACTGTCACAGAATATGAAATGGCTGTGGCTATGGCTCAAGAGGGAGGAATTGGTTTTATCCACAAAAACATGACTATCCAACAGCAAGCTGAGCAAGTAAAAAAGGTAAAACGTTCTGAAAATGGAATGATAATTGACCCGATTACTTTGCCAGAAAGTGCAACTGTCGGAGATGCAGTAAGATTAATGAAAGAATTTGGGATTGGCGGTATTCCGATAGTTGATGAAAATCAAAAACTAAAAGGAATTATCACCAATAGAGATTTACGTTTCCAAACAGATTTCACAAGACCCGTATCCGAAATCATGACCAAAGAGAACCTAATCGTTGGGAATGAAAAGATGGGACTTTCTGGGGCAGAAGACATACTGAAAAATTATAAAATAGAAAAATTACCTATCGTCGATAAAGATTATAAAATTATTGGGCTGATTACGCATAGGGATATTTTGAAAAAAAGAGATAGACCCAATGCCGCCAAAGATGAATTGGGAAGATTAATCGTTGGAGCAGCAGTTGGAGTAACTCCTGATATTGAAGCAAGGGTGGAAGCATTAATCAAAGCAGGGGTAGATGTGGTTAGTATTGATACGGCACATGGGCATTCTAAAGGTGTAATTGATACCTTGAAAAAAATCAAGGGGGCGTTCCCTAATACAGAAGTAATCGTAGGAAATATTGCGACGGAGGAGGCTGCCGAGGATTTGGCAAAAGCTGGAGCTGATGCGATTAAGGTTGGAGTAGGGCCAGGAAGTATCTGTACGACCCGTATCATTGCAGGCATAGGAATGCCTCAGCTTTCGGCAGTGGCAGATTCTGCGAGGGCTGCCTCAAAGTATGGTGTGCCGGTTATTGCAGATGGAGGCATTCGTTTTTCTGGAGATATTGTGAAGGCGATAGCGGCAGGGGCAAGTACGATTATGATTGGTTCGTTATTGGCAGGAACAGAAGAGGCTCCTGGCGAAATGGTAATATATGAAGGTAGGAAATTCAAAACATACCGTGGTATGGGGTCGGTAGAGGCAATGGAAGATGGCTCGAAAGATAGATATTTCCAAGATGCCGAAGATGACATAAAAAAACTTGTTCCAGAAGGAATCGTTGGACGAGTGCCGTATAAAGGAAGGGCAGTTGAAGTATTATATCAGATGGTTGGGGGATTAAAAGCTGGTATGGGATATTGCGGAGCGAAAGATATCGAAACATTACAAAAAGCGAAATTCGTAAAAATTACATCTGCTGGAATAAAAGAAAGCCATCCGCACGATATTCAAATCATGCGTGAAGCTCCGAATTATTCGAGATAATATTAATAAATTTAATGACTGAATTTGTTTAGAGAATATTGACAAGTGATTTTTCTCTAAACAAATTTTTTTTATAAAATAAAATGAGTCGAATATTGATTACAGGGGCAAGTGGTTTGTTGGGCAGTGCAATCGCTCATCAATTAGTTGAAGAAGGGGACGTGGTCTTTGCTTTATGTCGCCCCAATAGTGATTTGTCATTATTAGAGTCAGTAAAATCCAATCTAACTATCCTCGAAGGAGATATTTTGGATGTTTATTCAATAGAAGAGACTCTGAATCATGGCATTGATTATGTGATTCATGCCGCAGCGATTGTATCTTTTGCACCGAAAGATAGAAACCAAATGTTTAAAACAAACGTAGAGGGGACTGCAAATTTGGTGAATGTGTGTTTGAATAAAAAAATCAAGAAACTTTGCTTTATTAGTTCAATAGCGGCTATCGGAAGACCCAATAATGGTGATACAATAGTAGATGAAAACCAAAAATGGGAAGATTCTCCATTGAATTCAAATTATGCAAAATCAAAATTTCAAGCCGAATTGGAAGTATGGCGAGGGCAGGCAGAAGGGTTAGATGTGGTGGTAGTCAATCCGTCAATTATTCTAGGAGAAGGAGATTGGTACAAAAGTAGTACAAAGCTATTTAAGTATGTTTTTGATTCCCACAAATATTATACCAAAGGTGACATAAATTTTGTGGATAGGAAAGATGTGGTAGAAATTGTGTGTAAATTGACAAAATCTGAAATAAAAAATGAAAAATTTATCTTAAATGGAGGAACGATAAGTTATCATGATTTTTTCGCAAAAATAGCCCAACAATTTAATAAGAAAGCTCCCAAACGTGTATTAAGTGACGTATTGGTAGGGGTTTTGTGGCGATTGGAAGCAATAAGGGCATTTCTAACTGGAGCTTCACCCTTAATCACCAGAGAAACTGCCATAAATTCTAGCACGAAATTTGCTTATAAAAGTATAAAAGTCCAAAAAACCTTGCAAATGAATTTTACAAGCATTGATGAAACTGTCGAGAGGGTTTGTAAATATTTAGTTGAAAAATATTCCAAAAATGAATGAAAGAAATCGTAACATTAAATTTGTCTATAAATCGACAAAAACGTGGTGAAAATGTTAAATTTGATTGATTTTGGCCAACCAAAGAAAAATACATGAATCAAGAATATAGCGGGAAACATGAAGATTATGATGATGCAGGAATAAAAGCATCTGCCGAACGTTTTGAGAAAATGCTCAAAAATGGGACTAGTGTATTTTTTGAAGAGGAAACTTTTGAAATTCTTTCAGAATATTATACTTCCCAAAATAAATGGGAATTGGCAATGAAAGTATGTAAAATAGGCTTGGAACAATATCCAAATTCACTCGAATTGTTGTTGGATAAAGTTCAATTACATGCCCATGTGGAGGAGTTTGATGAGGCAATGGAAATATTGGAACGGGCTTCGGTCTTTAATCCTTCTGATAATGAAATTACATATATGAGAGGGGTTATTGCCAACTTAATGGGGGAGTTTGAATTGGCGATACATTATTTGAGAGAGGCACTAAAAGCTCATGAAGATAAAGAGGTGGTTTACTTCCAATTGGCTCAAACGTATCAAAATTATCAAAAATTTGAAGAAGCCGTTCACTTTTATAAGCAAGCCATCAAATATAAATTTCAAGAAGAAATAGCCTATTATGAACTTGTATTCTGTATGGAGCAAGCGGACATTCTGAATAAAAATCAGGCGTATTTTCAAGAATTGGTAGATAATAACCCATATTCGTATTATGCTTGGTTTGCTTTAGGAATGTGTCGAAGCAGACTTGGGCATTTTCAAGATGCTGCGTATGCATACGATTATGCCGTGACTATTAATGAAAATTTTGCCTCTGCTTGGTTTAATTTAGCTCATGTCTATATGAACATGGGGCATTTTAGAGAGGCTAAAGAAGCATATCAGAAAGTTTTGAAGATTGAGAAAGTTTCGGCAGAAGTTTTGACTCATCTGGGGGCAGCTTGCGAAAAATTAGGTCAATTGGAGGAAGCATATTCCAATTATAGAGAAGCAACCAAATTAGACGAAAATTGGGAGGATGCTTGGTTTGGATTGGGTGCTGTACTCTATGAGCAAAAAAGATGGTTTGAAAGTGTACATTTTACACAAAAAGCCATTAAACTGAATGAAAACAATGCAGATTATTGGTTTTTATTGGGAAATACAGAGGCAAAACTGGGCAATTTTATTGCTGGGAATGAGGCATATAACCGGGCAATTGCTCTTAATCCGTATAGTACAGAAGTATGGCTAAATTGGTCAATTTTATATTTTGACCAAGAAGAATATGGAAAAGCCTTTGAAATTATTTATGATGCAATCAATGAAATGCCTGATGAGGCAGATTTATTTTATCGAGCTACTGTATATTTGATATTCGATGGTAGTTATGGTGAAGCATATAAATATCTTGAGACTGGATTGCTACTTGATTTTGATTCTCACATACAGATTTATCAATTTTTCCCTAATCTCGAAACGCAGAAAGCTTTACATAAAATAGTAGAACAATATAGAACACGGTAAAATTACACTATTTTGCCGTGTTCCAATGATTGAATTGCTTTGATAGACAATGCGTTCACACCCTGAATGAGATTGGCAAATCTAGGGTCTTGGGTAAGTCCTTTTTTGTATCGTCCATAAATCTGTTGAATAACTACGGCATTTTTAAACAAACCAAAAGCATAGTAAAAAAGAAGGTTCGAAATATCTCTGCCACTTTTTGAGGCATATCGTTCTGCAAATTCGATTTTACTAAGATTACCACTCAACCAGGAAATGTTAAAGCTTTTTTCAAAAGAACTGTCCGATGGCTCTGCCCAGTAAGAAAGACATGTTCCTAAGTCCATTAGAGGGTCTCCAACGGTGGACATCTCCCAGTCTAGTAAGGCGATGATTTCTGTTGGATTGGAAGGATTCAAAATTACATTATCGTATTTATAATCATTATGAAGTAAAGTGGGGGCATTGGCTGTTGGAATATGGGCGGATAGCCAATCTGAAAGTGTGTTCATCGATTGAATATCGTCCGTTTGGGACGCAAAATAACGTTTAGTCCAGCCTTCTACCTGTCGTTCTATAAATCCTTCAGGTTTCCCAATTTGCGAGAGTGAAAAACCAGAAACATCGCTCTGAAAAATATCAATGGTGTGCAAGGCTACCAAGTTGTCACAGAGAGATTCAGAGATACGCTTCATCAAAGAAGGAGCTATTTGTTTACTCAAAAATAAGGCATCTTTCGCTCTGAAGATAAGACCTTGAATACGCTCCATCAAATAGAAGGGACAGCCTAAAATACTTTCGTCTTCACAAAAAATAATGGTTTGAGGCACCCTCGTAAATCCACTTGAACGAATGGCATTTAAAATCTTAAACTCCCGACCCATGTCATGCCCTCCTTTGATGTCTTTTGCACCAAAAGGAGGACGACGAAGGATGTATTCTTTGGAATCTGTTCCCTTGAGAAAATAAGTAAGATTGGAATAACCACCAGGAAATTGAAGAATATCTGAAATCTCATTAAAATCAGATAAGTTGGATTTGAGAAAAACGTTAAGTTTGCTCAAATCCAAGGATTCTCCAGCTCTAACCGATGAAGGACTATCTGTATTGAAAGCGTGCATAATTATTGATGCTCTGGACGAAGCAAATCGTTTACAGTTTTTACAGGATTGAAAGTAATGAGCGGAACTTCCACAAATAGGGTATTCCAATTTGCCATGGCACCATTCCATAAACCAGGTAACTCTTGGGCTTTCAGCTCTTTACCACTTTGTGATTTTTGAGTAATAAATCCTGTTTGTGGGTCTCTGAAATCCAAGAGATTAAATTTATTGCCTTTAAAGTCTTTCAGAGTACAAATCAAATCAACTGGGTTAAAATGGGTAGCATTTTGAAAAATCTCTTTTTGTTCGGGGTCTTCTAAATCGATTTGTGCCGATTCAACGACTTGGAGAGAGATGGTTTCGTCCGCATTTTCAGCCCAAAAAGGACCTCCTCCTGGTTCTCCCACATTTTTTACCATGCCGCAGACACGAAGTGGTCTGTTTAGTTTTTCGATGCAAAAAGCAAGCCTTTCCTCTTCCTCAAACTCATCATAAGATTCGGGAAACTCTATGCACAAATCAAATTCGATGAAATCTTCTATTTCTTCCAATTCTTCTTCCGAAATTTCAGCAGCTTCCATCAGTCGAAGGTATGCAAAAATGACTTCTTGATAGCTTAAAACCAAGCTTGCCAAAGCTTTTTTGTAGATAATGGTTTGTGGTTTAAGTCTATCTGGTACCACATTATCAACATTTTTGATAAAAACCAAATCTGCATCTTGCTCATTGAGATTTTCTAACAAAGCTCCATGGCCTGCAGGTCTGAAAAGAAGCTCATCAGAGGAAGTACGGAATGGTGTATTATCTAAACTAACAGCAATGGTATCCGCAGAAGGCTTTTGTTCGGAAAAAGAAATATCGTATGTTACGCCAAACTCTGATTCGTAGCTCGGCTGTACTTTTGATACCAAATCTTCAAATTTGGCACGATGCTCTGGCGATACCGTAAAATGTAATTTTACATGACCACCAGAATTAGCATATTTTGCACCCTCCACCAAATGCTCTTCGAGTGGGGTTCGAGTGGCGTGGCCGTATTTATGAAACTCTAACAAACCTTTTGGCAAATTCCCATAATCGAGACCAATTTCGGTAAGTAAATGCTTCAAGATTGTTTTGTGGTCAGCAGATTTGCTTCCGACTGATTTCATTAAACTATCAAAGAAAGCAAATTTTTCGGTATTTTCGAGAAAATCATTGACCGATTTGTCAATCTTGTTTTCTTCTAATGCAGCAAATAATGATTTGAACATTCGGGAAGCGGCACCCGAAGCAGGAACAAATTTAAGCAGGGTTTTTGATGTAATTTGCTCGTCAAAATCTTTCGACAATTCCTCTGCTTTGGCATCGCCCAGTTGAATAATGCCGTCGTCGATGGTGGCAGCACGAATGACACGAAGAAACGGAAACCCCTTTTTAAAATGTTCAATTTGCTCGTTGATAGTTGACACCTCAGCTCCTCGAGCTTTAATTTGGTTAAGGTCTTTTTCACTAAACATAAGTAAAGGGTTGTTTGGTCTCTTTTTGATATTGATTGATTATGACGTAATTTTACAAAAAATTAAATGGAAGGCAATATTTTTTTTGATTATTTATTGAAAACCGTGGACTCTTTTTCTCAGGGTTCATCTAAATAAACTTTTATGGAATCGATTCTCTCTTTATTACAAAAAACTAAAAAAGCATCAAGGGAAGTTAGCAAGCTGACGAATAAACAAAAAAGTGAATTATTAGAAATGCTTGCGAGGGTAATTGAAAGTGCTCAGGAGCAAATTATTGCTGAAAATAAGAAAGATTTGGATTTAATGAATCCATCAGATTCAAAATATGATCGTTTATTATTGAATGAGGCACGCATCAAGGGTTTGGCAAATGCTTTGAGAGAAGTGGCTCTATTGCCTGACCCTTCTGGAAAAGTAACTTACGAAGGGGTATTGGAAAATGGCTTAAAAATCAAGAAAATGGCGGTTCCTATGGGTGTGGTTGGTGTGATTTATGAATCCCGTCCAAACGTAACGGTAGATGTAGCTTCTTTGTGTCTTCGTTCAGGAAATGCGTGTGTACTGAAAGGGGGAAAAGAGGCGTATCACTCCAATCAATGTTTGGTTGAATTGATTCATCATGCTTTGCGTGCGTTTGGTGTGTCGGAAGAGGCTGTTTTGTTGTTGCCAACGGATAGAAAGTTTACAGAAGAAATGCTGAAAGCAACTGCTTGGATAGATATCATTATTCCGAGAGGCTCTGATAGTTTGATTCAGTATGTAAGAAAAAATTCTATGATACCTACCATCGAAACAGGAGCAGGAGTGGTACATACTTATGTGGAGTCTTGTGCGGATTTAGAAAAAGCAAAGGATATTATTATTAATGCTAGGGTGTCTCGTCCTTCGGTATGTAATTCTCTGGATTGTGCCATTGTTGATGAATCAATATTGGAGGAATTAATCTCAAAATTAATCCCGGATTTGTTAAAATGGAATGTCGAGGTATTTGCAGATAAACGCTCTTATGATGTATTTGAACATTATCAATACCCGTTTTTGAAAGAAGCAAGCGAGGAGGATTTTGGGAAAGAATGGCTTGATTATAAGTTATCTTTCAAAACTGTAAATCAATTGGAAGAAGCAATGGAACATATCCAAAAATATTCGTCGAAACATTCAGAAGCAATTATTACCGAAGATAAATCCATTGCCGAACAGTTTTTATTGGAGGTTGATGCTGCGGCTGTCTATCATAATGCCTCAACAAGATTTACGGATGGGGGGCAATTTGGGCTTGGGGCAGAAATAGGTATTTCTACCCAAAAACTTCATGCAAGAGGTCCTTTTGCTTTAGAAAAATTGGTAACTGAAAAGTGGTTAGTTGAAGGAGAGGGTCAGGTTCGCTGGTAAAATAAAATTTTCCCCAATAAGTAGATAATATTGGGGAAATGAATTCAAAATATTTATTGGTTTAGATACTTTTTGCCGTTGGAATATTTAAAATCATAAATTCCATGGAATTTAGTATTTAAAAAATTAGCATCATCTTTAAAATCAGCGTATTTAAAGTCTGCATAATTCTCGAAAAGTGCAGATTTGAAAGTGACTCTTTTGAAAAATGAGGCATATTTAAAATCTGCGTAAGTTGAAAAATGACTGTGGAAAAAATCCGAATCGTCCATCAATTTTGCATATTTAAAATCTGCATACTTTTTAAAGGAAACACTCGAAAAATCTGCAAATGTTTTAAATACTGAATATTTGAAATTTGCACTATTATTGAAGGTACAGTGATTAAATTGTACTTTTTTACTAAAAGTCGAATATTTGAATGACATCTTTCCATCGAAAGTACAATTCTCAAAAATTAACTCCCCTTCAAAATCCGCAATATATAATTCGTTTGAGGAAGTATTGCCCAGTAAACTTAAAGAAAGACCCTCTTCGGCTTCGCTCGTATTTTTATAGGCTAAAACATCATCGGTAAAATGACAATTTTTGAATTGCAAGGAAGATTTGACAATGCTTTTATACTCAATGTAATTATTTTTATTTTTTTGTAATTTTTTTGAGGATAATTCTGTCAAATCTATTTTTCCTCTGATATCCAAATTCTCCAAAGCAATGTTTTCATTGGCATTGAGCCTTAAAATAATATTTTCGGAGGAAATTTGCTTTTGGGCATATATCCGAACGACAACAAACGATAGCAAAATGGCTATAAGCAGGTTTTTCATAGTATTATTCATTTATATAGATTCCTCCAGCATTGGTTGACATGCGTACTTCGATACCACCACCATTGATACTACCCTTAACGTAGTTTTTTTCGACAGTTCCTCTAATGCCTGTATTGCTCGGAATTTGAACTCTTTGGGCATTCAAATTTAGATCGATGCCTTTATTTAAGGGTAAAGTAGCATGAATACTGCCAGCACTTGTATTCAGAATCAAAAACTTACCCAAAGCAATAATTTCAGCCTCAATTCCGCCGCCGCTGGTAGAAGCTTTTACACTTGCTTCAATATTGCTCAATTTGATTCCTCCACCAGAAGTAGAAGCGATTAATTCGCCTTTAATCTTTTCTGCACGAATTGCCCCACCACTGGTGTATGCTTCTGTGTTTCCGTCCAAATTAGTTAATTTCAACCCACCGCCTGAGGTTCTTAAAGCAATGTTTCCTTGGCAATTCTCAGCCTCAATTGCCCCACCACTGGTAGTTAAGTCGATGAGAGGAGAGCCATTCTTAATGCTGATTGCTCCGCCGGAGGTTTTTCCTTTAATTTTTCCTGATAAATCTTCCAAAGTCAATCCACCACCACTGGTATTAAAATTCAGGTCGCCCGAAAGATTGCTGAGACGAATAGCCCCTCCGGAGGTTTGCAAATCTGTTGAGATTTCTTTTGGAGTATAAATTTTCAAAGAAATATTCAATGATTTTTTCCAATCCATCCAAGAGGTATCATTTTTCCTTTTGATAATACATTTGACGCTATTCCCTTCTTTTTTTACAGATAAATAGTAATCTGCCAATCGCTCTTCTAATTCTTCTTTTGATAGAGTGGTCAGTCCATTGTTAGGCTTTACGTAAATTTCAACACGAGTTTCCCCAGTCGAATTACCGATGACAGTTATGCCTCCTCCAGATGACCGAACCTCAATGTTTTTGATGTCAGATGATTGATAAGTTTTGACAAAATAAGGCGATTCTTGAGCAAAAAGCTCACACGAAATTAATAAAAACACCAATAGTAGCTTGTTCATAGCAAAGATTTTTAATTGAATTGATAACCTGACTATATGATGCAATAAGCTGTCGGAGGGTTGCGTCATTCGGTTTGACTAAAATAAATCCATGGGATTTTCTACAACTCGGTAATCTTCGTTCAAATGATTTAAAATGTACATGTCTTGTGGAGCTATTTCAAAATCGAAAATATTGAAATTCTCCTGAATACGTTCAAGATTAGAAGACTTAGGTATGGTCGAAATTCCGTGTTGAATAGCCCATCTGAGGATAATTTGAGCAGGTGTTTTCTCGTATTTTTCAGCAATAGACTTTAAATCACTATGGTTCATTTTTTGCCCTCTTATCAAGGGGGTATAAGCTTGCAATTGAATGTGTTTGTCTTGACAGACTTCGTGTAAATCCTTTAAATATAAGAAAGGGCTAAATTCTACTTGATTAACTGCCGGAATAATGGAAGAATAAGTGGACAATTCATTTAAAAATGGAATCAAATAATTGGCAACACCGATGGCTTTCACTCTTTTTTCTGCATACAAACGTTCGAGTGCCAGCCAAGTTTCTTTTCGTCCTTTTTTAATTGGCCAATGAATCAAGTATAAATCCACATAATCAAGGCTTAGTTTTTTTAGACTTTCATCAAAAGCCCTTAAAGTAGCATCAAAACCTTGGTCAGTATTATTTACTTTTGTCGTGACAAAAATCTCTTCACGCTTGATTCTACTCGAATGAATGGCAGAGCCTATCTCCCGTTCGTTTTCGTACATCGATGCCGTATCAATCAAGCGATAGCCTGTTTCTAATGCCCACGAAACCGCTTGTATGGCTTCTTTTTCGTACATGTCATATACGCCTAAGCCCAACAATGGCATTTCAATGCCATTGTTGAGGGTTGTATAAATTTGTTGGTTTGTCATTGTATCATTACCAATTTTTAAGACCCAATAATTTTTCTCCCAACTCATTCAAGGTAGCGGTATCGTATTTGGTTTGCTCTAATTTCCTTGGGTCGCCAGGGAAAGCATACCCTTCTGGAGAAATACGATTTTTCCAAGAATTGATTCTCCAGTCTTTCAATGCTTCGTTTTCTTCTTCAGCTGGCATCATTGAAATATATTGGGCAATTCGGACTTTATCTTGCGAGCGGTTTGCACGAATTCCATGAGCTAAAGAACTATTGAAAATGAGCAAATCTCCTGCTTCTAATTTTACTTTTACAATTTTATCTTCAAATTCGCTTACATCAGGTTTAAATCTATCTCTATCTTCTGGTTGGGTTAGTTTCCAAGTATCGTATGTTCTAAATAATTCTGGAATACATTGAAACCCTCCCATATTTTCATCTGTCTGATCTGCTAATGCCAATACACCTTGTACATTTTGTGGTTTAGTTTCTGGGTCGTAATCCCAATGGATAAATGCTTTATATTCAAATCCTTCTCGAATCGGGAAATTCAGGTTGGCTCGGTCTATAGTCACCCATAGTTTCTCTGTTCCCCATACATCAACAAAAGCGTTATAAAGTCTTTCAGTTTGACGATTATTCCATAAATGTTGGTTATTGTAAACTTCAACCATGCCCGTTCCCGCAAGTTCTTTCATTTGCATTTCAGCTCTAGGGGCGGAGTACCAAGTATTTTTATCATCTGGATTTTTTTCTTCAAATTCCCAAATGAAGTTGGCAGTAGCAAGTGCTTGCTCACGAGGAACTGCATTCTTGACGATTACATATCCATTGTGTTGCCAAAACGCCCAGTCTTCTTCACTTAATACTCTCAATTTTGGCCCATTTTCAATACTTGAGCGTAAGTTTATTTTACTACTAGTAGCAGTAGAGGGATTTCCGGGCTTATCGGTATGATTTTTATTTGGCATCACGGTAGTTGCCATGGTTGGGTTCATTTGCATTTGATTAAATGTTTAGTGATATAATTCATTGAAATAGTGATACAAAAATACTGAAGAATATCTGCTAAAACTTTGCTAATAATATCCTTTTTTTGAACAATATTGATATTTATTGATTATTTTTTTGTTTATATTCTAAATAATGTACAAATTTCAAAATAAAATAAATCTTTTCTTATGAAAACAGTACTTGAGGAATTTAAGATAGATAATAATAGTTCATTTCGCTTGTTTTATCCTAGACTGAGCCAAGTATTCTATTGGCATTTTCATCCTGAATTTGAACTTGTATTTATAGATGGTACGGATGGGACTAGACATGTTGGCGAACATTTGTCGAAATACAAAAAAAGTGACATGGTACTCATAGGTTCTAATATTCCACATCTAAATTTTGACTATCAAGCAATAGGCGATTATGAAAAAATTGTACTGCAATTTCGACAAGATTTTCTGCAAGAATTATTGGTATTGACTCCGGAGCTCGAAAATATTAAAGAATTGTTTGTTCGTTCCAAACATGGCATTGCTTTTGGCGAAACATGCAAGCAAAAAATAGGCAATCAACTGAAAAAATTAGTAAAACTTAACCATTTTGAGCAATTTTTAGAAATTCTGCAAATACTTCAATATTTATCGGAAACAAAGGACTATTGTTTATTACACGAAAAACCAGTAGAAAATCAATACAATAAGAAAGACCAAGAGCGTATTCGGAAGATTTATCAGTTTTTAGAAGAAAACTTTCAAAGAAAAATTGAAATTAGTGAAGTGGCAGAAATGAGTTATCTGAGTGAAGCGGCTTTTTGCAGGTATTTTAAAAAAATGACTAAATTGACATTTATCGAATTTTTAAACCATTATAGAATCAATCAGGCAAAAAATGCTCTTTTATCAGATAAAAATGTAACAGAAACCTGTTTTGATTGTGGATTTGAAAGTCTTTCTTACTTTAATCGGACGTTTAAGAAATTAGTTGGGGAAAATCCGCTTTCATTTAAAAAGAGATATTTGTCGAAATAAAAAAGCGTATTTCCGAAAATCAAGAAATACGCTTTTGATGAAAGATTTGATATATTATTCATCCAAAATGCTTTCTTCCATAGTAGAGCCGCTGCCTTGCATGACTTCTATTAATTGTTTGATATTATAGACTGTTCTATTGTACTTATTACTTAAAATAATGATAACAAAATCTTTAGAAGGGTCAAAAAACATAATTGTATTGTAGCCTTTCCACCAGCCTGTATGATAGACATAATCTGTTTGTTGTTTATTATTTACCCAAAGTCTGAATCCATATCCGTAGTTTCTTAAACCTGGAAATTCAAAGCTTCTTGGCTGAATCATCTCTTTAAATGACTCTTTCGAAATAATTGTATTGTTTTTCAATGCTTTGTACCAATTCAACAAATCACCCATGGTCGAGTAAACACCTTTATCGCCAGTAATGTCATCATAATAATCCTTGGGTAATCTTCTGCCAAACTGATATCCATACGTACGATTCTGATTAATCGAATCGTTTTTGGTGGTTACAATAAATGATTCCAACATTCCAGCAGGCTTAAATAGATTGTTCCGCATATAAAGGTCAAATGACTGATTGCTAACTTTTTCTACCAAAGCTGCCAAAATAGCATAATTGGTATTATTATAGCCAAAATAGTGATCGGGTTGGTTAAACATCGGTGGAGTAGGTTGTGCGGTCGCAAACCATTTCATGATGTCTTGATTAGTCGGATATATTTTCGACTGTCTAACCATTTGGTCGAAAGTATATTGATAGAATGGCAATCCAGAGCGATGGCATAACAAACTTCTAATGGTAATACCATCGTAAGGAAAATCAGGGAAATAATCTTTAACAGTATAATCTAAGCCAATTTTTCCTTCTTCTGCGAGCTTCATGATAGCTACCGCCGTAAATGTTTTGGATAAAGAAGCTAGCTGGAATTTTGAATGTGGATTATTTCTTAATGTATCTTCAACTCTTGCAAAACCAAAAGAATTTTGATAAATAATTACATCTTTTTGTGCAATTAAAACATTACCATTGAACCCCTCCTTGAGCTTTTGTTCAATGATTTTTTCAATTTGAGATGCTTTTACATCAGCATTAATTTCTTTTCTAATACGAGCTTCCCGTCTTTTGATAGCAAGACTATCGATTTTTCTGATAAAACCAATTTTAGATTTCGACTCTCCACATGAGTAAAGCAATATAGAGGCAATAACTAATAGAATGTACGAGGTACGAGGCAAAGTAAATTTAGTTAATTTCATCATAAAAAACGCAATATTCTAACAAAGGCAAAAATTGAAATTGCCAATTCAGAACTAAATAAAGATTTAATCAATGATTTAAAAAATATTGATAAACAAAATTGAAAAATAAAAAAGGGGGGAGGATGATTAATTCCCCCTTACATATTCCATTAAAAATATGACAGAAGTAGTAAAAATAATGCTACAAATGACCTTCAAGATTGTTATCAAAAAGAATTGGAATCCGCCCGCCTCAATAAAAAACAATAA